>Ga0163163_10001661_pt1 | contig 18758 bp, 17 predicted proteins | sample S65metaG_FD_119766 | JGI IMG/M metagenome (GOLD analysis project Ga0163163, IMG submission 119766) | Switchgrass rhizosphere microbial communities from Kellogg Biological Station, Michigan, USA - S6-5 metaG | ecosystem: Host-associated > Plants > Roots > Rhizosphere > Soil | place: USA... | reverse complement strand
TTTAGCCGAAGTCGTTCATGCCGACAAACCCCTAGGGTGGGCGCACGCCTCGATGGTACCTTGTCGCCGACTCCAAAGCCTTTGCGGGCAAGCAATTATGCAAAAAATATCAGCCTATATCCTGACTTTTAATGAGGCGGAAAAGATCGAGGCCGCCGTGTCGAGCGTGTTGTGGGCCGACGAAGTCGTTGTGGTCGACTCCTTCAGCGTCGACCGCACCCCCCAGATCGCGCGCGCACTCGGCGCTAGTGTCGTGGATGTGCCGTTCAGAGGCTTCGGCGATTTGCGCAACCGTGCGATCGAAGCCTGCCAGTTCGACTGGATCTTCAGCGTTGATGCCGACGAGCGCTGCACCGAAGCGGTGCGCGACGAGATTCTGGCGTTGCTGGCAGCTTCGCCGCCGCACGACATTTATATGGTGCCCCGGCGCAGCTACATGATGGGCCGCTGGATCAAGGGATCGGGGTGGTATCCGAATTTCCGTCAGCCGCAGCTCTTCCGCAAAGGCAGCATCCGCTACACGCTCGAGCCGGTGCACGAAGGCTACGAGGTCGTCGGCAGCCGCTCAGTCGGCAGGCTGAAAAATGCGGTCTGGCAGTTTCCGTTCCGCAATCTCGAGGAGGTCATCAACAAGATGAACCGCTATTCGACACTCGGCGTGCCCAAGCTCGCGCACAAACGGGTGTCGATGGGGAGCGCCCTCGGACACGGCATCTGGTCGTTCCTGAAACATTATGTATTCAAGCTCGGCTTCATCGACGGCTGGGCCGGCTTTGTCATCGCCTTGGGGAACTTCGAGGGCACGTTTTATCGCTACGCGAAGCGCTACGAGCAGACGCAAGGCTGGAAGCCGCCGGAAAGCCAGGCAATCCGGCGCGAGACTAGTCCCTGACCGGCTTGCGCAGCTGCCGCGAAACATTGCGCAGCATTCGAAACGGCAAGGCCAGATAATATTTGCGCAGGATTTCCCAGCGGTCAGTCCAATGACACGCGACCGCTGAATCGCGGGGCACATACCAGCCATTGTTCTCATATCGACGGATGATGCGATAACCCGACGAGATCAGATACTTGTGCTTCGCCAGATCGGCGACATGATCCTCGATCATGATGAGACGCGGCCGCCAGCGCGCAATGTCGAAACCCCGCAAGACATCAATCTCGTGCCCTTCAACGTCGATCGACAGAAAATCAAAACCGGCGGGGCTGCCTGCCTCTTCCAGAATGCTGTCGAGGGTGCGGACCGGCACGCGAATGCTTTTTTCAGGGGTAGCCCCCGGCGCCATGCTGCGCCGGTCGAGCGACGAGAGCGGTCCGGCGACATGCAGCGGCAGGTCCCGACCGGCCTTCGCGGGCGATGAGCAGGCGGCGGCGAAAACCTGGCCCTTGCGTTCGGCGCGCAACCGCGCAGCGAGGTCCGGCTGCGGCTCGATGAGCACGCCGGTCCAGCCCCGCTGCTCCAGATGCCAGGTCTGCGAGCGCTCACGCGGGTCGTTGGCGCCGACTTCGACGTAATAGCCTTTGATGTTTCCGAAGAAGGCGGCCACCAGCCGCGTCTCCTGGTCGGACGAAAAGCGCGCCAAGATCGAAACCTTCAGCCGGAGCGCGATTTCGGTGCGCGCGTACGTTCCACCATCGAACTGGTCGAGTGGCCGGGCACGAGATCGATCAGGATGATCTCGCCGCCCAAGGCTTCGACGATTTCGCGGCCCACCACCTGCTCGCGGGTATAGTCCGCGCCTTTGACGAGCACCGTCGGCTTGACGCGCGCGATCAGCTTTTCCGGCGTGTCTTCCTCGAACACTGCAACGAGATCGACGGCTTCCAGCGCGGCCAGCACTTCGGCACGGGCCTGCACAGGCTGGACCGGACGGCCCGCACCCTTGAGCCTCGTCACCGAGCCGTCGCCATTGAGCCCGACGACGAGCCGATCACAGGTCGCGCGGGCGCCGGCGAGCAATTTGACATGACCAGGATGCAACAGATCGAAGCAGCCATTGGTGAATCCGACCCGAAGACCCTGCTTGCGCCAATCCGACAAGTGGTCATCGAGGACGTTCCAGTCGAAAACGATCTTCTCTTCGGGCGCGAGTGTTGCCGCGGGCAAAATCCGCGAGCGTAGTTCGGCCACTGAAGCCGTCGCCGTGCCGCGCTTGCCGACCACCACGGCAGCAGCCGCATTGGCCGCCCGCATGGCCGCCTCGAAATCGGCGTGCATCGCCAGCATGGCCGAGACGACGGCCACGACGGTATCGCCGGCGCCTGAAACATCCCTGACACGCACCGGATAAGCAGGCACGTGCACCGGCGCATCTTTGCCGACGAGAGTCATGCCGGCTTCGCTGCGCGTCACAAGAACGGCCTGCGTCCCGAGTTCTTCGCGCAGCTCGCTTGCTGCGGCCGCTATGTCATCATCGGTGACCGCCGCTCTGCGTGTCGCGTCGGCAAGTTCCTGCCGGTTTGGCGTGATCAGCGTCGCGCCGCGGTAGATCCCGTAGTCGCGGCCCTTCGGATCGACCACGACCGGTTTGTCGCGCTCATTGGCCGCGTCGATGACCGCACGAATGACGCGTGGCGTCAGCGCGCCCTTGGCATAGTCGGACAGAATAACCGCACCCACGCGCGGCAGCGCCTTGATGACATGCCCGATCAGCGCATCCTCGCTGCCGGCGTCGACGGCGGACGGTGTTTCCCAGTCGGCACGCAAAAGATGGGTCGAATGGTGCTCGGAGACGAAGCGGACTTTCCGGGTCGTCTGCCGCTTGCCGTCGATCACCAGATGAAATTCGATCAAGGGGTGAGTGCCCAGCGCCTTGGTCAGGGCGCTGCCTGCCTCATCGTCGCCCACCGCTCCGACGAATATGCAGCGCGCACCAAGCGCCACGAGATTGCGCGCGACATTGCCGGCGCCTCCGATCATCAGCTCGGTGCGTTTGACTGCAATCACCGGGGTCGGCGCTTCCGGCGAGATGCGCGATACGTCGCCATAGACGAATTCGTCCAGCATCAGGTCTCCGACGCAGAGAACTGTCTGCTTGGCGAGCGCCGAAAGATGTTTGTCGAAATCGTACATGGGCCTACCGGTACCGGTCGTCACGGTCGAGGTAGCCGGTGACATATTGGCCAACGGCCGCTTCGAGCGGCGTAAACCCGGCATTATATCCGGCGCCGCGCAATCGTTCGACCCGCGCCTCGGTGAAGTATTGATATTGCCCGCGGATCGCCGGAGGCATTTCGACGTATTCGATGTTCGCCCGCTTGCCCAGCGCCTTGAACATCGCACCGATCATGTCGCGGAAACTCTCCGCCTTTCCGGTGCCGACGTTGAAAATCCCATTGATGCCCGTTGCCTCCAGCAGCCACCGCAGGACCGAAATCGCGTCGTCGATGTAAATGAAATCGCGACGCTGGTCACCATCGGCGACGCCGTCACGGTGCGACTTGAACAGTTTCACCGGCTGTCCCGATTTCGCCAGGTCAAAGACCTTGGCAAGGACGCTCGCCATGTGTCCCTTGTGATATTCATTCGGGCCATAGACGTTGAAGAATTTCAGTCCGACCCAATGTGGCGGCATTTTTTCTTTCTTCATGCAGCGATCGACCACCGCAAGGTCAAACAGATGCTTGCTCCATCCGTAAAGATTCATCGGCTTGAGGTTCCGCAAAGCTGCAAGCGACCAATCGTCGTCGAAACCATGGCTGCCGTCTCCATATGTTGCCGCCGAAGACGCATAGATGAACGGCGTGCGCGTGAGCGTGCACCAGTCGAGGAGCCTGAGCGAGAGACGGAAATTGTTCTCCATCACCAGGTCGCCGTCCGTCGCAGTGGTATCGGAGATCGCACCCATGTGGATGACGGCATCGAGCTTGCGCGTCTCAAGCCATCGCGCAAGCTCTGCCGGCGGCACGATATCCACGACCTGATGCTTGGCAAGATTGCGCCATTTGGCATCGTCGCGGCCAAGCAGGTCGCTGACCACGACGTCGGTCGAGCCTGCCTCATTGAGGCTGGCGACGATATTCGACCCGATGAATCCGGCCCCACCGGTGACCAAAAACATTCTACCCCTCGCCGGCGATTGGACTTTGCGGCAACCTTTGCCCCAGTCGGCGGCCGGGCGCAATCATATGCCGTTTGGGCCCGCAAAACGCTCACAACAGGGTAAAAATCGCGACTGGACATGTCGCTGTTGCGCAGGGTAACGCCCTGCTTTGCCCGCCCCGGCATTGGGGGCGCTACGGGGACATGCGGCGCGGGAGCCATGAGTCACGAGTCCAATCAAGCCGCTGCCCCGGTCGTGATCGTGCCTTTCGTATGGATCGGCGACTTCGTTCGCTGTCATTCCGTCGTGAAGCTGCTGCGCGCGCAGAACCCTGATCGGGCCGTCGACATCGTCAGCAGCACTTTGTGCGCCCCGCTTGCCGACTACATGCCGGGAATTCGCAAGACAATCGTCGCTGACCTGCCGCGCCGCCGTCTTGGCGTCGCAAAACATAGGCAGCTTGCAGATCAGCTGCGTGAAGGAAAATACGGACAGGCCCTGGTGATGTCGCGCAAATGGAAAGCGGCGCTCGCGCCATGGCTTGCCGGAATTCCGGTACGGACCGGTTTCGCGGGAGAGTTTCGCTTTGGCCTGCTCAACGACGTTCGCTTCGGCGAACGCATGCTGCCGCGCATGATCGACCAGATGGGCGCACTGGCGCTGCCGAAAGACATTTCACCGCCGGCCGAGTGGCCGCTGCCGGAACTGAAAGTGCCGCCGCACGACGTGCGGACGTGGCTTGCGCGGCAACGGCTAGCAGGAGAAAGCCGGCCGGTTGTGGCACTGTCCCCGGGCGCGGTTGGCACGGGAAAAGCGTGGCCGGTTTCTCACTACGCCGAATTGGCCAAAGCGCTCGCTACTGAAGGCGCGTCGATCTGGATTCTCGGGGGACCGTCGGAAACTCCGCTGGCGAAAAAAATTGTCGCGTCGGCCGGAGATCGCGCGCGCGACCTCACCGGGCCTGATTTGCGCAACGCAATTCTGGCGCTGGCCGCGGCCGACCTTTCGGTGACAAACGATTCCGGACTCATGCATGTCGCGGCGGCGATCGGCACGCCGACAGTGGCCATCTTCGGGCCGACCAGTCCATGGCACTGGAAGCCACTCAATCCCATCGCCGCGATTCTGGAACCGCCGGGCGACGACGAAGCGCGGCAGCGCGCGCGCATCGAGGGCAACGACGCAGTGCGGCACCGGCGGACGGACGATGTCGGCGTGCGCGACGTGCTTGCGACCGTGAAACAGGTCCTTGCCGCGGGGAAAAGCGGCGTAAAATAGTGCGCCAAAGGCGTGCACGTTAACGAAATTGGCGGCCGCAAACCTGACGAAACGTACTTTCCATGCTATCAGAACGCCATGGCCACACCGAAACCCGCCCACGCACCGGCTGACCGCGCACAGGATGCGATTGCATCGGCATTGCGGACGCTTGATGCCGAAGGCGGCGGCGTTGAGGCTCTTAAGGCTGCGTTGCGTGACGGGCTGGGCGAAACTTTCGCTTCGGCCGTCGATATCATCCGGGCCGCGCAAGGCCGGGTGATTGTCACAGGCATGGGCAAATCCGGTCACGTCGCACGCAAGATTGCGTCGACTTTGGCATCGACCGGCACTCCTGCTTTCTTTGTTCACCCTAGCGAAGCGAGTCACGGCGACCTGGGAATGATCGCCAACAATGACGTGATCCTCGCACTGTCGTGGTCGGGCGAGACGGCCGAACTAAAGAGCATCACGGACTATTCGCGGCGCTACGGCATCAAGCTCATTGCGATAACCGCCATCGCCGACAGTGCTCTCGCCAGTGTGGCCGATGTGGCCCTCGTGTTGCCGCAGGCACGCGAAGCCTGCCCCCATAACCTTGCGCCGACGACGTCCTCGCTCATGCAGCTTGCCCTCGGCGATGCGCTGGCGATCGCGCTTCTGGAAAGCCATGGTTTCACCGCGGTGGACTTCGGCCTCCTGCACCCAGGCGGCAAGCTCGGCACGCTGCTCAAGACCGTGCGCGACATTATGCATAGCGGCCAGACGATGCCGCTTATGCCGCTCGGCACCCGCATGTCCGACGCCATCCTGGAGATGACCACCAAGGGCTTCGGCTGCGTCGGGATCGTGGATGGACGCGGGCTGCTGACCGGCATCATCACCGACGGTGACCTGCGGCGGCACATGCGCAACGATCTGCTCGATGCGCGTGTTGATGACGTCATGACCCGCAGCCCGAAATCGGTGCGGCCCGACCAGCTGCTGAGCGAAACGCTGGATATCCTCAATTCAATGAAGGTAACCGCGCTGTTCGCTGTCGAAACCGGCAAGCCCGTCGGAATTATCCACGTGCACGATCTTCTCCGCACGGGCGCGGCGTAAAACGCCGCCGTCAGCGGAGCACATTCTCAACTGCATCGACCACCGCATCGACCGCCGGCGGCGCTCCGTCTGCGCCGAGAATGGCGATGGGTCCGCTGCCGACCGGCCCCGTGAGGCCTGGCCGGCTGCCGGTGAAGATCGCGACCAGCGGAACACCCAAGGCTGCGGCAAGGTGCAACAAACCTGTATCCACGCCGATCACAAATTGCGCGCCGGCAATCAATCCCGCGACCTGGTCGAGCGGCTTGCGCTCTTCGACGCCCGCGCCAGGGATAGCAGTGGCAATGCGCTCGCTGCGTTCGCGCTCAATGTCGGTGCCCCAGGGCAGCCGCAGCGCGATATTTCGATCGAGCCTTTTGCCGAGCGCGATCCAATTGTCTTCGGGCCACAGTTTCTCCGGCCGGGCAGTGGCGTGGAGCAACAGTCCGTAGCGTTGGCCGGGTCGGGAAAATCGCGCGCGATCGAGACCAAAATCCGGTGCCCGTTGCGGCGAATAACCAAGGGCAAGGCCGCTCAAAGCACGGTTGCGCTCGACAGCGTGCAAATCGCGGCTGACGCGGTATCGCACATCATAGAATACCGATGCCAATGGCTCGCGAATGCTGGACGAGTCGTAGCCGTGACGCCGTCCCCGCGCGACGCGCGCGATCAACGCGGAACGCAGCAGTCCCTGTGTATCAACGATGTCATCGAAATGGTGGTCGCGGATGTCGCGCAGGCTGGCGGCAATCTCGCTTATGGTCGGCGGCGCATACAGCGACTTTCGCCAGCGCCGCCATGCCACCGGGACGACGTGGCTGATCGCGGGGTGGAGGCGCACGAGCGGCGCGAAGGCCTCCTCGACCAGCCATGAAAAGGCCGTCTCGGGGGATGCCTTGCGGGCGTCGACAACGGCCGGCATATGATGAATGACATCGCCGAGCGAAGATGTTTTGATGAAAAGGACGTTGGGCATGGGGCGTTTGTGGCACTCATATACCGGTCATTAAGGGTGACCGCCATAACCATGCCATCGGGTGGCGCGATCAAGACGCGGTTTTTACTGTCGGCCTACACATTGCCGTACGGGCAAGGGGCATCCGAATGACAATCCTGGTGACAGGAGGCGCCGGCTACATCGGCAGCCACATGGTGCACGAACTCGCCGACGCAGGCGAGCCCGTTGTCGTGCTCGACAATCTGTCGACCGGTTTTCGATTCCTGATCCCAACATCCGTCCCCTTCGTTGCAGGCAGCACGGGTGATCGGCCCCTGGTCGAAGAAATCATTACCCACCATCGCATCAGCGCGATCATCCACTTCGCCGCATCGATCGTGGTTCCGGAGTCGGTCAGCGACCCGCTCGGATATTACAGCAACAACACAATGAATACCTGCGCCCTGCTTGATGTTGCCATCAAGGCCGGTGTCCGCGAATTCATCTTCTCCTCGACCGCCGCAGTGTACGGCAATGCCACCAACGTGCCCGTGCGCGAGGATGCGCCGACCATTCCGATCTCACCTTACGGCACGTCGAAGCTGATGTCCGAGATCATGCTTCACGATGCCGCCAAGGCGCATGGCCTTCGTTTCGTTGCGCTTCGCTACTTCAATGTCGCCGGCGCCGATCCCAAGCTGCGCACCGGGCAGGCAACACCGGCCGCAACGCACCTGATCAAGGTCGCGTGCGAGACTGCAATCGGCAAGCGGCCGAAGATGGACGTGTTCGGCACCGACTATCCCACGCCGGATGGCACCTGCGTCCGCGACTACATTCATGTCAGTGACCTCGCCAAGGCGCATTCGGCGGCGCTTGCCTATTTGCGCAACGGCGGGGCGAGTGCGACGTTCAATTGTGGATACGGCCACGGTTCTTCCGTTCTTGAGGTGATTGCGGCGGTGCGGCGCGCCAGCGGCCGGGATTTCCCGGTGGAAGTTTCAGGCCGTCGCGCCGGCGATCCGCCCTCACTTGTGGCAAACGTGGATCGCATCCGCTCCACATTGTCGTGGCGTCCGCAATTCCAGAACCTCGATACGATCGTCGCCCATGCGCTCGCGTGGGAAAAGCAACTCGCGGCCCGGCGAAAGAGCGCGGTGGCCTGATTAAAGCCCTGCGCAGGCGGATTTTACTGAGTTTTGGCTTGAAAAATTCTTTGCTGACAGGCAAGGAAACGCTCATCCCTGCCCGACGTGTCCTATTAACAGCCCGACAGAGGGCGGATGAACGAACGCAACCTGCCCATCGCCGAAGAGCGCTATAAAGCCCTACCCCTGATCCGGCGCTTGCTCACGGAACAGGGCCTGGTGCATTGGCGTAAATATGCGATCGCGTTCACCCTGATGGCGGTGGCTGCCGGCTGCACCGCATTCAGCGCCTACCTGATCGGCGACGTGATCAACCAGGCTTACGTCAATCGGAATCTTCCAGGGATCATTGCTCTTGGCGCAATCACCGTCGTCCTGTTTTCGCTGAAGGGCCTCGCCACTTACGGCCACAGCGTGATGCTGTCCCGCATCGGCAATCGAATTGTCGCCGACAATCAGCGCGCGGTTTTTTCGAAGCTGCTCAACGAAGGGCTCGGCTTCTTCTCGGACCGCCATTCAACCGAATTTATCGCCCGTCTTTCGACCGGTGCCGCCGCCGCAACGCAAGTCATTAATCTGCTTATCACTTCGGTCGGGCGCGACCTGCTCTCCCTGATCGGACTGATCACGGTGATGGTGGTGCAGGATCCGGTGCTGTCATTCTTCACCTTTGTCGTGGCACCGCCGGCATTCTTCGTTCTCCGCAAGTTGATCCGGCGCATTTATTCGATCGCCCGCACCCAATTTCACGGCGGGACACGCATCATCGAAACCTTGCAGGAAACTCTGCAAGGCATCCGCATCGTGAAAGCTTTTACCCTCGAAGACGTCGTGCGCGAGCGGTTCGACCGGAATGTCGCGGCGGTCGAGCACGAAGCCAACAAGATGGCCCGGGTATCCAATCGCGCCAGCCCCTTGATGGAGAGTCTCGGCGGATGCGCTATTGCGATTGCAATCACCTATGGCGGCTATCGCGTGATCGAGACAGGTGCCACGCCGGGCCAGTTTTTCTCCTTCATTACGGCGTTTCTGCTGGCCTATGAACCGGCAAAGCGGCTTGCTCGGCTCAACATAGAACTCAACGGCGCACTGGTCGGTGTGCGGGTCCTGTTCGAGGTCATTGATAGTCCCCCGAGTGAGTCCCCCGATGGCGACAGGCCGGACCTGCAGACCACAACCGGGCGTCTTGAATTCAAGGACGTGCACTTCGCCTATCGCATCGATGAATCGGTCCTGCGCGGCATGTCCTTCGTGGGCGAGGCCGGCAAGCTCACGGCCCTGGTTGGTCCCTCGGGCGGCGGAAAATCGACCGTGTTCAATCTGCTTCTGAGATTCTACGAGCGTGAGCGCGGATTGATCACAATCGACGGCCAGGACATTTCCAAGGTATCCCGTCGCTCGTTGCGCCAGCACATTGCTTATGTCGGTCAGGACGTATTTTTATTCCGTGGCACGATTCGGGAAAACATTGCGTTCGGAAAACCGGATGCCAGCGAGGACGAAATCGTCGCCGCCGCCAAGGCGGCCTATGCCCACGATTTCATTCTGTCGTTTCCACGCGGATACGATACCCCGGTCGGCGAACACGGCCTGCAGCTGTCCGGGGGGCAACGACAACGGGTCGCCATCGCACGTGCGCTCATTAAAAATGCGCCGATCATCCTGCTCGACGAGGCGACGGCTGCGCTCGATTCGGAGTCCGAGCTGCAAGTACGCGAAGCCATGGAGCATCTCTGCCAGGGCCGCACGACACTGGCCATCGCGCACCGGCTGCACACGGTCTCGCATGCCGACAGGATCTATGTCGTGGAGGACGGGCGCGCGGTCGAGTCCGGCCGCCATGACGAATTGCTCCGCAAGGGCGGCCGCTATGCATCCTTCTACGGGCTGCAGCTCAAGGCTCAGGAGGCAGATGGCCCGGCCGTCGCTGTTGCGTCATCGTAGACTAGCGCGGTTGACGGCGCCGCATCTCACCTGATACGCACAGCCGTCTTTCGCCCGGCAGCCATCTCGCACCGTCGGGGCATCAGCAACAAAATTCAACGGCAAATACACATGTCCGATAGCCGCTACGTCATTTCGCCCGCGCCCCAGGCCACGATTGCAGTGTCGGGGACCGACAAGGTTTTCCCCGTTCGCCGCATCTGGTGCGTCGGCCGTAACTACATCGAGCACATCCGCGAGATGGGCCAGGACGAACGCGCGCCGCCGTTTTTCTTCGCGAAGCCAGCCGATGCGATCGTTCCCGACGGGGGCACTGTCCCCTATCCCTCGCTCACAAAAGACATGCATCACGAGGTCGAACTGGTGGTCGCGCTGAAAAGCGGCGGGCGGAATATTCCCGTCGCCAAGGCCAATGACTGTATCTACGGCTACGCGGTCGGCATCGATCTCACCCGCCGCGATCTGCAGATCGCCTCGCGCGACGTGAAGCGGCCATGGGAAGTCGGCAAGGCATTCGACCATTCGGCGCCGTGCGGACGGTTGATGCCGGCAAGCAAAATCGGCCATCCCGCCAAGGGCAAGATTGTGCTCAAGGTCAACGGCAATGTGCGTCAGGATGGCGACCTCAACCAGATGATCTGGAACGTGCCGGAGACAATTTCGAAGCTGTCGGAAATGGTGGCTCTCGAAGCCGGCGATGTGATCATGACCGGAACGCCGTCCGGCGTGGCCGCCACGGTTGCCGGTGACAAGATCGAATGCGAGGTCGAAGGCGTCGGCAAGCTCTCGGTCACCATCGGCCAGCCGCTGAAATAGTCCGGCTATAACCCGAGATAGGCCTGACGAACGCGGTCGTCGCGGAGCAGCTGCTCGCCCGATCCCGCGAGCGTGATGCGCCCGTTTTCCAGCACGTAGGCGTGGGTCGCGAGCTTCAGCGAAACCGCGACGTTCTGCTCGACCAGCACGCAGGTGAGGCCTTCGCGGTTGAGATCGCGTACGGTTTTGAGCACGCTTTGCACAACCGCCGGCGCAAGCCCGAGCGATGGCTCGTCGAACATGATGAGCTCCGGATCGCTCATGAGGCAACGCCCGATCGCCAGCATTTGCTGCTCGCCGCCCGAAAGGGTTCCGGCCGCCTGAGTGCGGCGCGCGGCCAGGACCGGAAACATTGCATAGACACGCTCGAGATTGCGCTCCCGTCCGGCACGAGCGCGCGACACCAGAGCGCCCATCGCAAGATTTTCGGCGACAGAGAGCGTCGGGAAAACCTGCCTTCCTTCCGCAACCTGCCCGATCCCGAGGTCGCAGACCTTATGGCTCGGCCAGCCGGTTATGTCGGTGCTGCGGTAAAGGATTCGGCCGCGCGCGGGCTTGTGCATCCCGGCTATGGTGCGGATCAGCGAGCTCTTGCCGGCACCATTGGCGCCCACGATCGTGACGATCGCACCCTGCTCGATCTCGATCGCGATATTGTCGAGCGCCTGCGCGTCTCCGTAATACACATCGAGATTTTCGACGCTGAGCATCAGCCGACGGCCTCCGCGCCGAGATAGGAGTCGATGACCGCGGGATTTCGCACCACCGTCTCGGGCGTACCCTCCGCGATCGCCGCACCGTGGTGAAGCACGAGGATCCGCGCGGCGAGCGCCATCACCGCCCGCATGACGTGTTCGATTAACAGGATTGTTAGCCCGGTCGTACGGTTGAGTTCGCGCAGGGTCGCAACGACCACGTCGACTTCCATCGGCCGCAGGCCCGCCATCACTTCGTCGAGCAAAAGCAGCTTCGGGTCGGTCGCAAGCGCCCGCGCAAGCTCCAGTCTTTTCCGGTCAGGCAGTGTCAGCGAGGATGCCGTTTGTTGGCGCTTGGCGTACAGATCGAGCCGCCGCAGAACGTCACGCGCGTGTTCGCGCGCGTCATCGACGTCATGGCGGTGCAGCAGCGCGCCGATGATAACGTTGTCCTCCACTGTAAGTGCGGGGAACGGCCGCACGATCTGAAACGTGCGGCCGATGCCGCGCCGGCAGATCTTGTCTGAGCTGAGGCCTTCGATGCGTTCCCCGGCAAATGCGATGCTTCCCGCCGTCGGCGCGAACACGCCGGCGATCATATTAAAGAGTGTTGTCTTGCCGGCTCCGTTCGGTCCGATCACCGCAAAGATCTCGCCGGCGGCAACGTCAAATGTCACGCTGTCGACCGCCAGCAGGCCGCGAAATTGCTTGGTAACGCCGTTGACGGAAAGGAGCGTGGTCATTTTTGCCCCTCCGCCAGACCGAGCCTGCGCGCGAGCCACGGCCAGACCCCGTCGGGCATGGCAACGACAACGACCAGCAGGATGACGCCAAACACCACCTGCTTGATGCCGGGGACATCGATGCCGAAGGATTCCAGCAGGCTTCGCAGCCCCTCCCCGAGGATTTCGATCAAGAAACTCCCAAGGATGGGACCGAACAGCGTGCCGATCCCGCCCGCGATGGGACCAAGGATGATGTCAATCGAGCGGGAAATGTTGAACACCTGCTCGGGAAACAGGTTGTTGTAGTAGAACGCGTAAACAACGCCCGCGAACGATGTCATTGCGGCGGAGATGACCACCGCGATCATCTTGTAGTGAAACGTGTCGATGCCCGCCGAGCGCGCGGCTTCTTCATCCTCGCGGATCGCCAGCCAGAAATATCCGATCCGGCTTTTCAGCAGCGCGCGGCAAAAGACAAAGGCCAAAACGGTCGCTACCAGCAGCACATAATAGAACATCACCGGATGGCCACGGAGCGTCCAAAGGTCGTTGTTGGCGTACTGCGCGACCGGCAGGAACAGTCCGGACGAGGCGTTGGTCCACCCAAAATGGTCAAATCCGACCCGCGCGAATTCGGCAAACGCAATGGTGAGAATGGCGAAATAGACGCCGGCAACCCGAAACCGGAACGCAAGGAAACCGATAAACGCGCCGGTGATTGCCGCGACGGGGATCGCCACGAGCAAGCCGATCCACGGGCCGAGGCCAAAATGGACGTACAGCGCGGCCGCGGTATAGGCGCCCAATCCCACATAAAGTGCATGGCCAAGCGACAATTGGCCGGCGAAGCCCATCATGATGTTCCAGGCCTGGCCCGTATACGCAAAGTACAGGATCAGAATCAGCACGGTGAGCACGTAATCGCCGGCAAACAATGGCGCGGCGAGAAAACCGACGAGGAGCGCGCCGAGCAGGAACAAGGCGCGCGCTGGAACTCCGGCGGTGAGCCGCCGGATCATGCCGTCCTCTTGCCCATGATGCCCTGCGGACGAAAGAGCAGGACCAGAACCAGGATGGCAAAGGCGAACATGGTCTTGGCGGAAGGCGTGAACACGAGGCCTGCCATTGCCTCGGTGAGTCCAATCAGGACGCCGCCGACGAGTGCGCCGGGCATCGAACCGAGACCGCCGGTGATGACGATAACGAAGGCGAGCAATGTGTAGGCCGGGCCTGCCGCCGGAGTGACGTCGAAGATCAGCAGCAGCATCGGCCCCGCCGCGCCGACGCACGCCGCGCCGAGTGCAAATGTCAGCGCATAGAGTCGCTTCACGTTGAGCCCGACCACCAGGGCGCCGGTGTAATTGTCGGCGCAGGCGCGAATGGCCGTACCGAGCATTGTGCTGCGGAAGAAGATGAACAGCGCGGCGGTCACGGCCACTGCGGCAAGCGCGGCGTAGGCTTTGGTGGCATCGATGATCAACGGGCCGAACTGGAAACTGTCGAAAGCGTAGGCGACCTGCACGTTCTGCGAGCTGGGGCCAAACGCGATGAGAAGCCCGTTGACGATGATGATTGCGATCGCAACCAGCAACAGGAACTGACTGTGCTCAGGTCGGGTTATGAAGGGGTTGATCAGGCCGGCCTGCAACACATAGCCGAATGCAAACAACACCGCGGCGATCGGCACCAGCATGACCAGCGGATCGAGATGCAGCGTCGAAAACAGCGTGACCGCGATGTACATCGCCACGGTCATCATCTCGCCGTGGGCGAAGTTGACGACGCGCACGACACCGAAAATCACCGACAGGCCGAGCGCCATCAGGCCGTAGACAAGGCCGGTCAGCACGCCACTGACGGCGACATTGAGATAGACGTCGATCGGCACGGATGAATCCCGATAAGCAAACGATCCGGCCGCCGAGTCTGGCGGCCGGATGCAGTCGAAGCGACTTTTGTCAGCCGCGCTTGTCGTACGGCTTTAGCGGCCACTCCGGTTTCGCATTGGCGGCCTCTTTTGGCGCCAACGTCACCAGTTTGCCGCCGCGATTCTGAATCGCGGAGCCCTTCAGCTTGTCGTTCTGTCCCTTGGCGTCGAACATGATGCCTGGGCCAGGGCTGACATTGTTGGTGATATTGGTTGTGCGAATGGCGTCGGCGAGCGCCTTGGGATCAGCGGAGCCGGCACGCTTGTAAGCGTCCGCGGCCACGAGCAAGGCCTCGAACGTATAAACGTGGTTGGTGGACATGCTCACGTCGGGATGCGCCTTCTTGAGCGCGGCTTCCAGAGCTTGGCTGAGCTTCTTGTTTGGGTCGTACCACGGCACCAGGCTGATCGGGCCATCCGATAGCTTGCCGAGGGTCTTGAGATACTGATCCTCGTACCATCCCGGACCGATGCTCAGCACCGCCATCGGGGTCCAGCGCTGCTTGACCAGTTCGCGGGTGAGCAGGATCGCGTCGTTGAGACGGCTGACCGCGATGAGCGCTTCGGCACCGGTCGCCTTGGCTTTTGAGATCTCCACCGAGAGATCGCGCGCGGCGGGGTCATAAGCAATTTCCTGCAGAATTTTATAGGGCATGTCGAACTTCGGGAACATGGCAGCCATGCCCTTCTGAATCGATGTGCCATAGGTGTCGTTGACATGCAGCATGACCGCCGTTTTCGGCGCCGAGCCGGTGACCTGGAAAACTTCCTTCTGATTGAGGAAGGCGTCACGCAGGATCATGGGTCCGGTCGGGAAATTGCGAAACACGAACTTGTAGCCTTGCTCGGTGATCGGCGGAGCGGCCGCAATGTTGATGACGAGCGGAATGCCCTTTTGCTCGGCCACCTGTGCAATGGCTGTGGTCTGTCCGGAGTCGAAAGCGCCGACGAGCAGCTGGGCGCCCTCGCTGATCAGTTTTTCGGCGCGCGAACGGGCGACATCCACGTTCGTTTCGGTATCCGCATTCATGATCTGAAGCGATGGCAGGCCGAGATCCTTGAGAATGCCGGCCGAAATGTCGACGCCGCGCTGGCAGTCCTGGCCGATGCTGGCCTGGTAGCCTGAACGCGGCAGAAGCACGCCGACCTTGAGCGCGGCGCCTTGCGCACGAACGATGTTGAACGGCGCAGTTCCAGCAACGATGCCTGCAGCGCCGAGCCCGGCGCTAAAGCTTCGGCGGGTCACGGCCGCCTTCGACTGAGATTTCTTCTTCATCGGATACCCTCCCTGGCCGAGCACGCGGCCCTTGTTCCGGATGATGCCGGATTTTTTCCAATCTTCACAAGATCGAACCTCGGCCGCAGCAACCACGCGCGGGCCGTTCACCCATTCCCGGTATTCACCCGGTCATATTGTTGACTAGGACAACAAATTTCGTCAACACCATTGGTGACGACCACGACAAGCTGCCCCAAGGCTACCCTATGTCTGACGCCAAACACGCCTCCAAACGGGCCGTGTCACTGCGCAAAACGCCGCAGAAGCGCACGAGCGCGCCCGTTATCGACCTCGGCGTTCTCAACGAGCGCCTCGGCTACTTCATCCGGCGGGCACAGCTTTGGGTGTTTCAGGACTTCATCCGCCGCCTGTCGTCGATCGACATCAGTCCGGCCGAATTCTCCGTTCTGGTCGTCATCGGGGCCAATACGGGATTGTCCCAGGCGGAGCTGGCGGCAACTCTGGGCATTGAACGGGCGCGATTGGTCCGCCTGTTGCATCGCCTCGAAAAACGCGGCCTGACGCAGCGGCTGCCATCATCTGCCGATGGCCGCCGTCACGCGCTCCGGCTTACCGCGGACGGTCAAAAACTTCTGGTGCGCGCCAAAATGCTGGCTGCACAACATGAAGGCGCACTGAAAGAAAAGTTCGGCGCCGAACGCCACCGGTTGCTGCTTGAATCGCTGCGGTCGCTCTAGGCGCCTATCCGCCGAACAATCGTTCAACCGCCATCGCCACGCGGAACAGGTGATTGTCCTGACCGTTGCGAGCAACCAGCATCAGGCCGGCAGGAAGACCGCCTTCGCGCGGGATCGGCACCGAGATCGCGCAGAGGTCAAAGAAATTCACAAAAACCGTATTGCGCAGCAACATCAGGTTCCTGCGCGCGAACTCATCGGCTGACGCCACCTCTTGCATCGTCGGCGCCACAATCGAGGTCGTCGGCAATGCCAGAATGTCGAGACCGGCCAGCCTCTGATCCATCAGCCGAATGAGTTGTGCGCGCCGCCGCACCATATCGACGTAGTCAGCAGCGCTAATGCTGCGCGCCCGCTCAAGTCGTACCCGGACATTCGGATCGATGTCATCGGCACGGCGCGACATCGTTTCACGGTGGACCGCAAATGCCTCAGCGGGATGCACGCCACCCTTGCTGTTGACGTCGGCCATATCGGCAAGCAATGCGAGTTTTTCATCAGACAAACGCGCACCCGCCTTGCGCAATTGATCGACCGCACCGGCGAAACGCTTCGACACGGTCTCGTCGAGATTCTCCACCGGAGCTCCTTGCGCGATGCCGATGCGAAGGCCGGCCAGCTGCGCGGGCTCGAGCGGCACGAAATCCTCGGCCGCCATGACGGCATCGGCCCGGGCGCAGGCTTCCACCGTGCGCGCAATCGGGCCGATTGAGTCGATGCTGTATGACAGCGGAAAGGCGCCGTCGGTCGGGATGCGCTGCCGGCTTGGCTTGTAGCCGACGATCCCGCAGATCGCCGCAGGGATCCGGCATGAGCCGCCGGTGTCCGAACCGATGGCAATCTCGCACATACCGTCAGCCGCCGACACCACGGCGCCGGACGATGAGCCGCCAGGAACGCGCTTGCGGTCAGCCGGATTGCCGGGCGTCCCGAAATGCGGATTGGCGCCGATGCCGGTATAGGCAAATTCGCTCATGTTCGTTTTGGCAACGACAATCGCACCGCCGGCGCGCAGCCGGCGCACGACGGATGCATCGGCGGTGGCCGGCTTTCCTTCCTCGGCGAGGATCCTCGATCCCGCGCGCGTGACTTCGCCCGCGACGTCAAAAAGATCCTTGATGCTCACGATCGTGCCGTCCACCGGGCCGAGCGAGATTCCGGATTTTGCGCGCGCGTCAGCCGCATCAGCGGCAGCCTTCGCCTGCTCGCGATAGACCGTGAGGCAGGCGCGGGCCCCTTCCCCTTTTGGATCATCGATGCGGGCCAACGCGGCCTCAAGCCGCTCGCGCGCGGTATTCCGTGCCATGGGACAACCTTTGTGGATCGGTTTCGTTGGGACTGTCGGATTATTTTCAGGTCCCGTCCAGCCCACCACTGTTCACGCGGGGCGCGCCTGTGCAATCAATTAAAGAGGCAGCGAAAAAAAGAGAGGCCGTCATGACCGCGAAGGGCAAGCACTCACCACCGGGCAAAGGCAACATCTACGCGAAGGCCAACGAGGTCATCGTGAAGATCACCGGCGGTGACACCGATCAAACTTTCGAGGTGGTCGAGGAGAACTGCAAGCCCGGCTTCCAGTCGCGCGCGCATTATCACATCAAGGCCTACGAAACGTTCTATTTGTTCGAGGGCAGCGCGGACTTTCAGGTTGGCGACGAGTTGTTTCACGCAACGAAAGGATCTTGCATTCACATTCCGCCCGGTGTGCCGCATCAGGTCACGTCGAAAGACGGTGTGCGCATGCTGATGATCTACAGTCCGGCGGGCACCGAAGGAATGTTCGCTGACATGCACGCGCTCACGCAGGATCAGTTGATGAATGCCGAGCTCACCAAGCAACTCGCGCTCAAGCATGACACGGTCATGGTCGAGCAAAGCAAGGATGGCCGCGGCAAGGGCACAATTTTGGGCTGATCAGCGCCGCCATATTTCATCCTCAGAATTATCAACAGCGATTCTTCGGCCTTGCTCCACCGCATAGTGGAGATAGGCTTCCCGACAGGTCGCCCATCTTCGGCTCTGCCGGACACGGATGGCCGCCATGACCGGACGGACATGGGACGTGAGTGCAGCTTGCTGTATTCGTGGCTTATGACTACCGGCCCTGGCTCTCAGTAACTGGTACCTCCGCTGCGGGTTTCGGCCTGCGCGCCAGGAATGGATCCGAGAGCTTGTGACGGGTGGACGACGGTCCGCCCGTTATGGC
>Ga0163163_10001660_pt1 | contig 18759 bp, 12 predicted proteins | sample S65metaG_FD_119766 | JGI IMG/M metagenome (GOLD analysis project Ga0163163, IMG submission 119766) | Switchgrass rhizosphere microbial communities from Kellogg Biological Station, Michigan, USA - S6-5 metaG | ecosystem: Host-associated > Plants > Roots > Rhizosphere > Soil | place: USA... | reverse complement strand
GCCGTCGCGGACCGCCTTGGTCCGCATGCTCGCCGCGTCCGAGCCGGCCTCGGGCTCGGACAGGCAGTACGAGAACATCGCCTCGCCGGCAGCGACCGGCGGCAGGTAGCGCCGCTTGAGCTCATCCGAACCGGCCAGCAGCAGTGGCATCGTGCCGAGCTTGTTCACCGCCGGGATCAGCGACGACGCGGCGCAGACCCGGGCGATCTCTTCGATCACGATCACGGTGGCGAGCGCGTCCGCGCCCACCCCGCCGTACTGCTCCGGGATGTGCGGAGCGTGGAAGTCGGCCGCCCGCAACGCGTCGTAGGACGCCTGCGGAAACTCGCCGGACTCATCGACGGACGCGGCGTTCGGGGCCACCTTGCCCTCGCAGACATCGCGCACGGCGGCTCGAACCGCCTCGTGCTCTTCGGGTATTTGGTACATTCCGTACGCGTCGTCCGCCATGCTCCGCTACTCCTAAACGGCCGTTCGAGTTACCGAAGAGTAGCGGGTGTCGGGGCTGATCAACGACCGTCCCCTTACGATGGCAAAATCAAAACGACTATCCTCGCGGGGTCCACCGTGAGGTGGTCACCAGCCGCTGTGCGGCGAGAAACGTCCCTGCGGTGGAGTTCCAGCACGATGTCGGACAAACCCCCGAACAGATCGTGGGCACCAAGCATCCAGCCGGATGCGTAGCGAGCGGAGAGATTGCGTGAGCTTCCCCTATTCCCCGACGCAGGCCTACCCTCCACCCCAGGCACAGCAGCCGACCCCGGTCGCGATTCCTTCCGGATCGCAGCGCCCCCGGCTCACCTTCCTCGGTACGGGGTACCTCGGTGCGACGTACGCGATCTGCTTCGCGGAGCTGGGGTATGAGGTCATCGGCTTCGATGTCGACGAGCCGAAGATCGCGAAGCTGGCGGCCGGCAACCTCCCGCTCCACGAACCCGGCCTTGGCGAGCTGCTGCGCCGCAACCTCGCGGCGGGCCGACTGCGCTTCTCCACCGACTACCGTGAGGTCGCCGAGTTCGGTGACGTGCATTTCATCTGCGTTGGCACCCCGCAGCGGTATGACGGCCTGGGCGCCGACCTGAGCCAGGTCGAGACATGCGTCACGTCGCTGGTGCCACACCTGACCCGCAAGGCGCTGCTGGTCGGAAAGTCGACCGTTCCGGTGGGTACGGCCGACTGGGTCGAGCAGCTCGTGGGCAAGTTCGCCCCGGCCGACCTCGGGATCGAGGTGGCCTGGAGCCCGGAGTTCCTGCAGGAGGGCTTCGCGGTAGAGGACGTGCTGCGTCCCAACCGTCTGGTCCTCGGCCTGAAGAGCGCCTGGGCCCACTCCATGCTCTTCGCCGCCCACAAGGGCGTGTTCGACCTGGCCGTCAATGAGGACCGCGAGGTCCCGGTGGTGGTGACCGACTTCGCCACGGCAGAGCTGACCAAGGTGGCCGCGAACGCCTTCCTGGCCACCAAGATCTCGTTCATCAACGCGATGGCCGAGGTGTGCGAGGCCTCCGGCGCCGACGTGACCCAACTCTCCCGCGCGATCGGGTACGACGACCGCATCGGCAAGAAGTTCCTGCGCGCCGGCATCGGCTTCGGCGGCGCCTGCCTGCCCAAGGACATCCGCGCCTTCCAGGACCGGGCCCAGGAGATCGGCGCCGGCGAAGCGCTGCGCTTCCTGCACGAGGTCGACCTCATCAACCAGCGCCGCCGGGCCCGCGTCGTCCAACTCGCCGCGGAGCTGCTGGGTCGCACCTACGGCCCGGCCGGGCCGGACCTGAGCGGCCTGCGGGTCACCGTGCTGGGCGCGACGTTCAAGCCCAACACCGACGACACCCGCGATTCGCCGGCGGTCTCGGTCGCCCGCAAGCTCGTCCGTACCGGCGCCCAGGTCGTCGTCTACGACCCCCAGGGCCGGGAGAACGCGGTCCGGGAACTGCCCGACGCCGAGCACGCCGACACGATGGTGGACGCCGTCAAGGATGCGGACCTCGTCTGCGTGCTGACGGAGTGGGAGGAGTTCCGGTACGCCGACCCGACCGAGCTGGGCAAGCTTGTCAAGGGCAAGCGGGTCATCGACGGCCGCAACTGCCTTGACCAGCCGCTGTGGACCGCGGCCGGCTGGGAGTTCCGCGGGATGGGGCGCCCCAACCCCTGACCCGAGCGACGCTCGATCTTGACACGCGCCGGTAATGGCGTGGGGCAGCCCGACCCGGCACAGTGTCAGTTGTGGACACGTATCCATGTCCGGTCTGCGGTGGCGTCGCCGACGCCGAGGTCGGCTGCCGGTCGTGCGGCCGGCCGCATGACCCGAACGCCGCCGCGCTGGCCCGGCTCAACGACGAGACCCGTCGCCTCGAGACGGACCAGGCCGACCTGACGGATCGGCGGGCCCGTCTGGAACAGGAGCGGGCGGCCCTGATCGCCGCGATCAGCCAGCGGCTCGCCGATGAGCGGGAGGACCCGCCGACGCTGCGGATGCCGCCGCAGCCGCACACGCCACCGCCCGGGACGACGCGACCGACCGGTCCGACCGCTCCGCGCAGCGCGACCGCACCGACCACGCCGACGCCGTCCGGACCGCGGGCCCAGCCCGGCCCCAACGCGCCGCGCCCCCGCCCGACCGGTTCCCAACCGCGACCCCGGGCGGCTGGTACGACCCCACCCCGACAGCGCACGCCCGATCCCGGACCGCTGCGCCCCACCACCCGTACCGGTGCACCGCCCCGCACCGAGCACACGGTCCCGGTGGGCGCCGAGACCTCACCCAGGTCGGCCCAGAACGCGCTGCTGACCTTGGGCGGTGTGCTGGTCGGCCTGGCCGCCATCATCATCACGGCCGTCTTCTACACCACCACCGCGACCGGTGGCCGGGCCGCGATCCTGGCCCTGTCCACCACGGTCGCGCTGAGCATCGCCGTACTGTTGGCGCGGCAACGGTTGACCGCCACCGCCGAGACGATCGCCGGGATCGGCCTGCTGCTGGTCGCGCTGGACGGGTACGCCGCCTACCGCGAGGACCTGGCCGGCATCCGCTCGGTGCCGCCGCCGCTGTTCTCCGCGATCCTGCTGGCCCTGGTCGCGACGGTGGCCGCGGCGTACCGGCTCGCCACCCACCTGCGCGCGCCGCAGTTCGCGACGCTGCTGACGGTCCAGCCGTTGCTGCCGCTCATCGGCGTCCAACTCAAGCTCGGCGCGGACGGATTCGCCGCCGTCTTCGGCATCGTGGCCGCGCTCAACCTCGCCTCGGTCGCAATCCTGAGCCAGGACCCCGACCTGTTCCTCCCGATCCGACCTCGCATATCGGCCCGTCGAACCGGCTCGGTCGATGACGACGCCCCGGACAAGAGCGCCTGGCCGCGGATGCTTCGCGAGCTGGCCTGGATCCTCTTCGGCGCGGCGCTCGCCGTCGCCGTCGGGCTGTCGCTGTCCGGACTGGTCTCGGCCACGACGGTGCCCGAAGCGGTCCGGGCCGCCGCGCCGCTGCTGCTCGCCGCCGCGGTCGGCGTGGCCGGCGGCCGGGTGTCCGGGCGGCGCCGCGTCCGCGAGATCGCCTCGGGCGGCGCCGCGATCGCGATCCTGGTCGCCGTCTCCGGCGTGAACTACCAGGCCCTGCCCGACTACATCCTCGTCGTCACCGCCGCGACCGCGACCGCCATCGCGATCGCCACCAACTACCTGCCGGAGCGGGAGCGCCGCGGTCCCCAGATCGGCGCGCTGATCGGGGCGGCCCTCACCGCGGTCGTGGTCACCGCGGACGGATTGCGCACCGCGGCCTCGTTGGTCCGGACCGCGGTCACGCCGGAGATCTGGAACGCCGACCTGGCGGGCTACCTGGGCCGCGTCCACATGGCCGACTGGCAGTTCCCGGCGGCGGCGGTGCTGCTGGCCGCGCTGGGCTTCCTGGCCAGCCCGCCGTCATGGAAAGTGGACGCGTCCATCATCGGCGGCGCCGTGGTCGTCTTCACCCTGCCCGGCACCGGCGGGGTGCAGTGGTGGGCCGTGCCGGCTCTGGCCGCGGCGGCGTCCACTGTGGGCACTGCGACCGCCCTGTACGCGCGGACGGCTCGCAGCGCGTTCATCCGGTCCGGCACGGCCGCCGTGCTCGGCGTCTTCGCCCTCGCGACCAGCCTCGCCCGGGCCGAGCTCACCGCGATCATCTGCGCGGTGTTGACCGCCGTCGCGGTGACCACCGCCGTGCTCGCCATCCGGCGGCCGCAACGGTTCGGCCCGTACTCCGACCGGGTCGCCGACGCGGCCGGTGGGGCGGCCGCGTTCACGCTGCCGATCGCGGTCGGCACCTTCGCCCACCTCGCCGGAGCGCCGGCCCGCGTGCTGCTGCCGGCGACCCTGCTCGCCACCGCGGTCGCCGTCCTCGCCGCCGCGCTGTCCCAGGTCGCCGCGCGCACTCCCCGTACCGCGAGTGCCGGCGGGGCCCTCGCGGCCGCCGCCGGTGACGTCATCCTCAGCCTGCGATTCACCGGCGCCGCGGCCGCCGACATCGGCCTGGCTCTGCTCCTGCTGGCGGCCGCTGCGGTGAGCGCGGCATCGCGGGCGTTCGAGGTCTCTTCGGGCGGTCTGGTCGAGGGCGTGGAGGCCATCCCGGCCGCGGTCAGCGCACTCATCGACTCGGTGGACAACCAGGTCGACCGGCCCGAGCGGCCCACCCCGCGCCGGGTGTCGGCCAACGGGATCCTGGTCGGCGCCGCGTTGAGCACGGCGGCCCTCATCGTGGCCATGGCCCGGCTGCTCGCCGTCGCCGTGCCCGGTATCGGCCTGGTCACCTCGATGGCGATGGTGCTGGTCGTCTCGCTCGGTGTGCACGCGCTGCCAGAGCGGCTGAAGTCCGGGCCGCGCTACGGCGCCGGGGCGGTCGGCGGCGGGCTGCTGCTGTTCACTGCCGCGATCGCGGTGACCGAGGCCGGCCGGGTCGTCGCCGCGAACACCCCGTTCTGGTCGGCCGACCTGACCGAGTGGCCCAGCCGGGTGGCCGGCTTCGCGCCATACGGATGGCAGGTGCCGGCTTCGCTCGTGCTCGCGGCGGCCGCCGCCGTAGCGCTGTTGCCGCACCCGGTCGGTCAGGACGTCGGCTTCGTCACGCTGGCGATCGCCGGCCTGTCCCTACCGGCCACCGCCGGGCTCGTCTGGTGGTCGCCGGCGCTGATCGCGCTCGTGTTCGCGGTCGCGGCCGGGATCGGAGCCGCCCTGGTCAGCCCGCGCGACCTGCCGGCCTCGCTGCGGGTTTCGCCGGTCGCCGCCCCGCCACCGCCGCCGGAACCGGTACGCGTAGACGCGCCGGCGTTCGTGGTCAGCCCGGGCGGGGACACCTCGCCGGGCACGGTCACGGTCACGGTGGCCGGCCCGCCGCTGCCTCCGCCGGCCACCGGCAATGAGGACTTCGCGGACCGGGTGGCCCGGGGCCTGGTGGACACGGCCCACCGCCGGCTCGCTCTCGCCGGCGTGCTCGGCCTGTACGCGACGGCGGCCGGCGCCGCGACGACCGGCTCGACTGCGCTGGTACTGAGCGCGATCCTCGCCGCCGGGGTCATCATCGCCGCGATCGGGCAGGCCCGCGGAGCTCCCGCCGTCGTGCCCGGGGTGGCCGCGGCGGCCAGCCTCGTCGCCGCGCCGGGGGCCGCGGCCACCATCGCGATCGCGAGCGGGGCCGGCCCGACCGCGGTGCTCGGTACGGCGTTGGTGCTCGCCGCGTTCGGCGTACCGGTGCTCGCCCTCCTGCGGGCGGCCCAGGTCCGCTGGGGTCTCTACCCGGCGCTCGGGGTGGGGGCGGCCGCGCTGACCGTCGCCGTCGCGGCCCTGCCCCAGGCGGCGGCCGAGCTGTGGGCGGCCGCGGCCGCGCTGATCGCCGTCGGAGCTGCCGCCACGTTGCGTACGATCCGGCGCTCCGCCCTGGTCGTCATCATCGCCACCGCCGTGCCCGCCGCCGCCGTGGCCGCCGCGGCCAGCGCGCCGGCCTGGTTGACCGCGCTGTTCGGCCCGTACCGCACGCTTCGCCAGATCTGGCACGGGTACGCGGCGGCCCCGGCGCCGCACGACGCGCCGATGGCCATGTTCACGCTGTGGCTGCTCGCCCTGGCGGCCGCCGCCGCGGCGCTGACTCTGGGCGGCCAGAAGTACGTGCTTGCCGCGGTGCTTCCTCCGCTGGCCGCGCTGGCCCTGCTCGCCCCCGCGGCGCTGGAGGCCCCGCGCGCGGCGACCACCTGGGTCGCGCTCGCCGTCGCCGTCGCCACCGGCCTCGGCGCCGCGCTGTCCCCGCCGACCGTGCCGGACGCGGCCAGACTGCTTCGCGGCACCGCGGGCATCGTCTGCGCGATCACCGGCGCCGCCGGTCTGGCCGACAGCCTCGCCACGAAGGCCGGCACCCTGGGCGCGCTGGCGGTCGTGCTCGCGGCCGCGGCGTTGGCCGCCCTTTCCGGGCGCGATCCCGCGGTGCGGATGGTGGCCTGGATGGTCGGCTCCGCCGCCGCGTACGGACTGCCGGTCACCGCGCTCGCCGCCGCCGGGCGACCGGTCCGGCCGGCCGCCTTCGGTCTCCTCGCCGTGTGCGCGGTACTGGTCGGGACGGCGTTGCTGCTGGCCCGGGCCCCCGCCCGCCGGCCGGAGGCGGCCATCGTCGAGCTCTCCGCCTGCATCGGGGCGGCCTTCGCGCTGCTGCTGACCCTGGGCTCGGTCCAGAACGCCGCCGCGGTGCTTACCGTGTGCGGGCTGTTGCTCGGCGCGGCCGCCCTGCGCCGCGATCGGCCGGCCGAGCGCCGGCAGTGGCTCGTCCGGGCCGCGCTCGGTGCCGAGGTCGGCGCGTGCTGGTTGCTGCTGTACTCGGTCCAGGTCGCGCTCACCGAGGCGTACACGCTGCCGTTCGCCGCGGTCGCGCTGTTGCTGGGCGCCATCGAGATGCGCCGCCGCACCGACCTGTCGTCCTGGGTCGCGTACGGCCCGGCCCTGGCCGGCGGGTTCCTGCCGAGTCTGGCCCTGGTGCTGCTCGGCCAGGACCCGGGCTGGCGGTGGGTCACGGTGTTCCTGGCCGCGATCGCGACCGTCATCCTTGGCGCGGCCTACCGCCTCCGGGCGCCGGTGGTCACCGGTGCGGCGATCGCCCTTGTGGTGGCCCTGGCCGAGATGATCAAGCTGCTGGTGCAGGGCCGCACGGCCGGCGCGGTGCTGGTCGCGCTGGCCGGAGTCGTGCTGATCGTTGTCGGGGCGATCTCCGAGCAGAGGCTGCGCAGCGCGCTGCGCTGAGCCGCCTGGGACGCCCACTAAGCTGGCGTCGATGGACTCCAGGACCGGTCTTCCCGTTGTCGGCATGGTGGGGGGCGGCCAGCTCGCCCGGATGACGCACCAGGCCGCGATCGCGCTGGGCCAGTCGCTGCGCGTGCTGGCCACCTCCCCGGACGACGGCGCCGCCCTCGTCGCAGCCGACACGGTCATCGGCGCGCACACCGACCTCGACGCGCTGCGGGCCTTCGCGAAGGGCTGCGACGTCGTCACCTTCGACCACGAGCACGTGCCCGGCGCGCACATCCGGTCGCTCGCCGCGGAGGGCGTGACGATGCTGCCGTCGGCCGACGCCCTGCGCTACGCGCAGAACAAGCGGACCATGCGGGAACGGCTGTCGCAGCTGGGCGTCCCCGTGCCGGCCTGGCGCCCGGTCACGTCCGTGGCCGACCTCGTCTCCTTCGCCGAGGTCGGGAGCCCGTGCGTGGTGAAGACGACGGCCGGCGGGTACGACGGCCGCGGCGTCTGGGTGCTGTACGACCCGGAACAGGCGCGGCCGTTGCTGGACCAGGGGCTGGACCTCATCGTCGAGGAGAAGGTGCCGCTGCGGCGGGAACTGGCCGCGATGGTGGCCCGTTCGCCGTTCGGGCAGGTCGCCGCCTACCCGGTCGTGGAGACCGTGCAGCGCGACGGCATCTGCGTGGAGGTGTTGGCGCCCGCACCCGGCCTCGACGAGGACGTGGCCCTGGCCGCGCAGGAGATGGCGATCCGGATCGCGGTGGAGCTGGACGTCGTGGGCGTGCTCGCGGTCGAGCTCTTCGAAACCCCCTCCGGAGCGATTCTGGTCAACGAGCTCGCGATGCGGCCGCACAACTCGGGCCACTGGACCATCGAGGGGGCGCGGACGTCGCAGTTCGAGCAGCACCTGCGGGCGGTGCTGGACTACCCGCTCGGCGAGACCACGCCGACGGCGCCGGCCGTGGTGATGGCGAATGTCCTCGGTGGACGGACAGACGGGATGGGCATCGACGAACGGGTGCACCACCTGTTCGCGGCCGATCCCGGCGCACGGGTCCACCTCTACGGTAAGCAGGTCCGCCCGGGGCGGAAGATCGGACACGTGACGGTGCTGGGCGAGGACTTCGAGGATCTGCGGGTACGGGCGGCGGTCGCCGCGCGATGGCTCTCGGATGGCGACGGTGAGATCGATGAGTGAGTCGGCCACACCGCTGGTCGGCGTCATCATGGGCAGCGACTCGGACTGGCCCATCATGCAGGCCGCGGCGGAAGCGCTCGACGAGTTCGGGGTGGCGTTCGAGGTGCGGGTCATGTCGGCCCACCGCACCCCGGTGGCGATGCTCGAGTACGGGCGGACCGCGGCCGACCGCGGGCTGCGGGTCATCATCGCCGGCGCCGGCGGGGCGGCCCACCTGCCCGGGATGGTCGCCAGCGTCACCGAGCTACCGGTGGTCGGCGTACCGGTACCCCTGAAGTACCTCGACGGCATGGATTCGCTGCTGTCGATCGTGCAGATGCCGGCCGGCATACCGGTGGCGACGGTCTCCATCGGCGGGGCCCGCAACGCCGGCCTGCTGGCCGTACGAATCCTCGGCGCGGCGTTTCCTGAGCTGCGGGTCAAGATGGCCGCGTTCCAGGACGGCCTGCGGGCCATGATCGAGCGCAAGGATGCCGCCCTGCGCGAGTCGCTACCGTGACGCCGTCGTCTCGTCCGCGCCGCGTCTGTCCACTGTGGTCTCCGCAGTGGGCTTCGCGTTGATGCGGAAGTCCAACCGTTCCTGGCCGTTGTCGGCCGCTTGCCAACGCGGGGCCGCGTAGGCGAGCAGGACCGGGGTCTGCTCGTGGTTCTGGCCGGCCGGGTTGTCCACGCACAGCTGGGAAACGACCGACTCGGCATTTGGCACCGCGTCCGCGTACGGTCCGGCGGCGAAGCCCAGCAGTCGGCACCCGTGCTCGTCGGCCGAAACGACCGCGCAGCCGGCCAGGGTTGCGACCAGCGACGGCGGCGCCGCGTAGCGAAGCGCGCCGACGAGAGCGGCGGCGGTCTGGTCGGCGTGCACCGGCCCGCGCACGACCGCGCTCTCGCCCGGCGGGACCGCCCCTTCACGGGGCGGGTAGAGCGAGGCGGCGGGCTCGGGCAGCATCCTGGCGCCGCGCCGTGGCCAGGCCCGGGTGAGCAGGACCGCGGCCGCGACCCGGGCCCGCTCGGACTCGTTCAACGCCACCTGCATGGTCCACGCCTCGCCCAGGTGGGGCAGCCGGCGCCGGGCGATCGGGGCCAACCAGCGGGCGACCGGTCCCGGCTTGATGTCCCACAGTGGACACGCGCGACTCTGGGAGACCGCGAGCGCCCGGCCGGACAGGATCGCGAACCAGGGCCCGCGCAACGCCTCCCGGGCCGACCTGTCCGCGCTCAGCTCGGCGAGTGCGTTGGCCGCGTGCCACGCCGCCTTGGCCACGACCGCGTCGCCGGGGACGAACACCTCCGTACGCACCCGCAGCCGGGACCACGACAAGCCTTCAATCCGCACCTCTTCGGGCGGCGGGCCTAGCGTCGGCCGCTTCACCTGCGCTGGTTTCGGCTCCTCCGCCGGCGGCTGCTCCAGATCCGGCTCGGGCTCGGGCGCGGGCAGTGTGTCCAGCCACCGCTCAACCAGGTACGCGCGCAGCAACAGGTCGGCGTCGACCGGCTCACCGGCGGTGAGGCGTCGTAATGAGTCGATGAGGACGGTCCGGTCCGACCACGGCCGCGACCGGGCCAGGGCCGCCGCGACGGGTTCCGGCGCGGCGAGCAGCAGCTCGGCCGCGGTCACCGTGGTGCCGGTGCCCGCCGCGACGACGCGCGCCGCCGGTGCCGGCAACGAAATGTCCACAAGGGACTGCAGCACCCGCTCGTGCACCGGGCCGGTCTCACGCAAGGGGGTCCGCACGACCACCCCGTACCGCGCCTCGATCCGGTCCCGCAGCCGGCTCACCGGTGCCAGCGCGCCGGCGGAGGAGTCGACCAGCACGTCGATCTCGCCGCCGAGCGTGCGCGCGACCGCCCACACGAGGTACAGGTCCAGGTCGGGCACCGGCTCGCCGACCTCGACCAGGAACGCGTCCAGGTCCAGGCCGCGGAGGTCAAGCTCGTGCGGACAATGGCGCAGCGTCGTGCGGTCCATGGCGACCAGCAGCGCGGTCTCGTGTTCGAACGTGTGCACCGGCAGCGGCCGGAGCCGGTCGGGTCGGGACAGCGCGGCGCCGAGCAGGGCGGCGCCGGTCCGCCCCGGGCTGAGCAGGACGCCGACCCGTCCGTCGGCCACCGCGGTCTCCAGGGCGACCGCGACGTTGGTGCCCTTGACCGGCGATGGTTCGCCGACCGGCTCGGCCGCGCCGTCCGCGGTGAGCGTGACCGCCTCCCCCGGGCGCACCCGGCGGATCCGCTGTAGGAACGTGTGCCGTGTGTCGTCGCTGGCCCCCGTCTGGATGAACCGGGCGACCACCTCCGGGTCCGGGTCGGCCGGGATGCCCGCGCGCAGCAGCGCGATCGGCTCTGACGCGGCGAGCCACCCACCCTCGTACCGCGCGTAGTAAAGGCCTGGGCCATCTCCGTTGCGGGCCAGCACGAGGCGGTCGTGTTCGGCGTCCGCCATGATCACCGCGTACGGTTCGTCGCCGCCGAACAGCCCATCCGGGCCGCGGGTGGCGTAGCCGGCGTCGAGCGCGGTGACCGACGCGATCCCATCAACGGCCAGGCCGGCGACCACCCGCGCGTGGTCGGTTCCGGCGTCGCTGACCACCCGCGGGATGGCCGGCAGCACCGCCCGTACGGCGAGATCGATCGTCGCCCCGTCGAAGCCGTCGAGTTGCAGGGTGGCCGCATCGGCTCCCCGCGGAGCCAGACCGTCGCGGAGCACGTCGATGCGGCCGGGCGCGTTGAGCGCTGCGGCGAGACCAGCCATACCCTGGCCAACGATCGCGGACGCGCCGGGGCGCGCTCAGCCGCCCTTTCGCAGCTGTTGGATGAGCTGCTGCGTCAGCGCCTCGACCGAGGTGACGGGAAGATCACAGACGAAACCCCGGCACACGTACGCGGTGGGCCGGCCGTCGATCATCGTCCGGTCGTCCAGCAGCGGGGTCGTCCCTGGTGCGCCGGCGACCACGACGGCGCCGGGCGGGGCGAGGCGGCGGGCCGTGGCGACCAGTTCGTCCTCGGGGTCGGATGTCGCGATGGCGATCTCGTACGGGCCGCTGACCAGAGCCTCCGCCGTGGTCGCCGCGTACCCGGCGAAGCGGGGGTGGCCCCCGACCACGGCCGCGACCGTTTCGAGCGCCCGCTGCGCGGCCTCCCGGTACGTGTTCTCCCCGGTCAGCGCGGAGTAGGTCACCAGCGCGGCCGCCAGCGCCGACATACCGGAGGGGGTCGCGTTGTCTGTCGGGTCGGCCGGTCGGGCCATCAGCCGCTCGGCGTCGTCGGCCGTGTCGTGGAAGCCGCCGCGGCCGTCCTCGAAGTGCTCCAGCGCCGCGTCGAGAAGCTCACCGGCTCGCGTCAGCCAGCGCCGTTCACCGGTCAACTGGTGCACCGCGCAGAACGCCTCGGCCAGGCAGCCGTAGTCGTCGAGCACCCCGGCCGGGGTACCGACGACGCCGTCGCGCGACACCCGCCGTACCCGGCCGTCCCGGACATGCACGGTGTCGAGCAGATCGGCCGCGCGCGCGGCGACCCCGGGGTGCTCCCCGGTGAGCGCCTCGAACTCGGCCAGCGCGGTGACCGCGAGGCCGGCCCACGCCGCGACCACCTTGTCGTCGCGCGTCGGCTGCGGTCGCGCGTCCCGGGCCGTCAGCAGCCGGGCCCGGACGTCGCGCCACCGCTGCTGGACCGTGTCCTCGGCCGCGCCTTCCCCGGCCGCGTCGATGTCGCGGGCGAGCCGCAGCACGCTGCGGCCGTGCTCGAACGTGCCGGCGACGGTCACGTCGAACAGGTCGGCCGCCCAGTCGCCGTCGTCCGGCCCGAGCACCGCGGCGAGCTCGGCCCGGTTCCACACGTACGTGCGGCCCTCCTCGCCGTCGGTGTCGGCGTCCAAAGAGGACGCGAACCCTCCCTGCGGCGTGCGCAGGTCCCGCACCAGGAAGGCCGCCGTCTCGGACGCGACCCGCCGGGCCAGCGCGTCCCCGGTGAGGCGCCACAGCTGGGTGTAGACCCGCAGCAGGAGCGCGTTGTCGTAGAGCATCTTCTCGAAGTGCGGCACCAGCCAGCGCTCGTCCACGCTGTACCGGGCGAAGCCCCCGGCGAGCTGGTCGTAGATGCCGCCCCGGGCCATCGCCTCACACGTCGCGCGGGCCATCTCCAGGCTGGCATCGTCGCCGGTTCGCTGGTGGTGACGCAGCAGGAACAGCAGCACCAGGTGTGGCGGGAACTTCGGCGCGCCACCGAAGCCGGCGTAGGTCTCGTCGAACCCCTTGCCCAGCCCCTGCACGGCCGCGTCGAGCAGATCCGGGGTCACCGGCCCCTTCTCCAGACCGCCGGCCTGGGACTGCGCGACCACGTCGGCGATCGCCGCGCCCTGCTGCACCACCTCGTCGCGCTGGTCCCGCCAGGCGTCGGCCACGGCCCGGACCAGGCGCATGAACATCGGGCGCGGGTAGTACGTGCCGGCGTAGAAGGGCACCCCGTCGGGCGTGGCGAAGACCGTCATCGGCCAGCCGCCCTGACCCGTCAGCGCTTGGGTCGCGGCCATGTACACCGCGTCCACGTCCGGCCGTTCCTCCCGGTCCACCTTCACCGCGACAACGTGCTGGTTGACCAGGCCGGCGACCTCGGCGTCCTCGAACGACTCGTGGGCCATGACGTGGCACCAGTGGCAGGCCGCGTACCCGACGGAGATCAGCAGCGGGACGTCCCGGCGGCGCGCCTCTTCGAACGCCGCCTCACCCCACTCCCACCAGTCGACCGGGTTGTCGGCGTGCTGCAGGAGGTAGGGCGACGTCGCGCTACCGAGGCGGTTCACGCTCTCCAGCCTGGCACACGCCCGGCACCCGGGATCCGGGGCCCCCTCGAACCGGCCAACCCCGCGACCGACCCACCGTCCACATCGGACTACATAGCGATGCCGAACCTCCGCCGAAGTTGTCCAGATCGCTGGTCCTGCGAGGCGTCTGTAGTGGCCTGTGGTGACCCGGGCGGACAGGCAGGGGAGGACCGGGGTGCGAGCACACGACGAACAGCGCGCCAACCGGGTCGACGCCCAGTTCGAGCGGCTGTTCGGCCTCATCGCGACAAGCGAGACGAGGCCGCGCCAGTCACGCCCGGACCATTCGTACAGTCCACAGTGGACGGCGATTCAGTTGGGGAACTGAACTCCCTTGGCCGGAATCAGTGAGGTCCAGATAATCCCGGCGGGCACGCTCATCGAGGGAGCGTGGCCGATCGCGGCGGCGGTGACCGCCCCGGTACTTACGACGGCGAGCCCAGCCGCGACGGCGGCGGCGATCACGGCGACGACGATGCGCTTCGACATGGTGACGTCCCTTCGCTTGATTCAGCGAACTTGGCTGTATCAATGGTTTCGAGACAGTATCGCCGCCGGAGCCGGCCGGCGCCAGACTCAGGAACTTGTCACTTGCGCCTCGCCGCGGAAAACGCGACAGTCCACATCAGACCGTCACCCCGACCGGCCGCCGGATCCCGCAGCCGGCGTCGGTCGGCGATGGGACGCGGTGGCCGGGCGGCGGCCGAGGGCGTACCATCGACGACCGCGGACCCGGCCCGCGGACCCGGCCCTGACCGGGCCCCGATGGTAGGATCGGCGCATGACGATGGGCCCGATTCGACGAACGCTGTCGATGAGTCCCGACGTGGACCGGATGCTCGTCGATCACGTGGCACGCACGCCCGGCGCCAGTCTGTCCTCGACCGTGAACGCGGCGGTGGTCGACTACATCGAGGCATCCGCGATGCGGGCCTACGAAAGATGGGACCAGGACGCGGGACCCGACGAGCGGGCGACGATCACGGCGTTCGACGACCAACCGTGAGGCGCGGCAGCATTCTGCGCTACCGGATCGGCGCCGACAACGTCCGCATCGTCGTCATCACCGTCGACCACTACAACCCGTTGCACGGACTGGTCGCCCCGCTGCGGGACCGCGCCGCGCCGGACCCGGCGCCGGTCTTCCTGGTGCCGCTGGGCCGGCCGGACTGGCCGACGCCGGCCGTCATCGACCTCTCGCGACTGCGGCCACTGGACCCCAGCGCGATCACCGGTTCGGCCGGGCAGCTGAGCGAGGCCACCCTACGGGCCGTGTCAGCTGCCGTGCGGGCGTACCTGGGGCCGATCGACTGACGCCAATCCACGTCGGACATCACTGGCCGGCCGATAAGGTGAACGCGACGGAGTGGAGGTCGCGCATGGGTCTGGTCACCTGTCAGATCTCGGTGTCGCTGGACGGCTACGCCGCCGGCCCGAACCAGAGCCTGGAGAACCCGATCGGCGAAGGCGGCATGCGGCTGCACGAATGGGTGTTCGCCACCGCGGGCTGGCGCAGCATGGAGGGCCTCGACGGTGGCGAAGAGACCCCGGACTCGGAAGTCCTCACCGAGGTCATGTCCGGAAACGGCGCGTACATCATGGGGCGCAAGATGTTCGGCGGCGGCCCCGGCCCGTGGGACGAGTCGTGGACCGGCTGGTGGGGCGACGACCCGCCGTACCACGTGCCGGTCTTCGTGCTGACCGCCCACCCGCGCGAGCCGTTGACCATGCAGGGCGGGACCACGTTCACGTTCGTCACCGACGGCATCGACTCGGCGTTGGCGCAGGCCCGGGCGGCGGCGGGCGAGGCGAACGTGTCGATCGCCGGCGGCGCGAGCACCGTTCGGCAGTTCCTGCGCGCCGGTCACCTCGACGAGCTCTACCTGCACCTGGTCCCGGTCGTGCTCGGCGCCGGCGAGCGGCTGCTCGACGACGTGGGGGATCCGGGGTTCGAGCTGCTGAACGTGGTGAACTCCCCGACCGTCACCCACCTCAGGTACCGTGTGGTGCGGTAACCCTATCCACAGTGGACAACCCAGCGGTCGTGCACCGGCTGGTAGCCGAGCCGCTGATAGATCGCGTTGCTGATCGGGTTGGTCAGGTCGGTGAAGAGCAGCACCTCGTCGGCGAGTTGCTGCGCGGTCGCCGAGACCGCCGCGGTGACTGCCGCGCCGTACCCCCGAGAGCGCAGCTCGACCGGAGTGAAGACCGGACCGAGCCGGATCATGCCGGCGCTCACCCGGGTGCGACCGGCCATGGCCACCGGGACCGCGTCGACCTCCCACAGGCTCAGACCGCCGTAGCTGATCCGGTCGTCGATGATGGTGGTCCGGTCGCCGATCTCCTCACCGACCTCGCGGTGGAACCGGTGGTGCCAGTCGAACAGCAGCTCCCGGTCATCAGCGACGGCGACCCGGGCCCGACCGGACGGTGCCGGGTCCGGCGGGACGAGCTGGCCCAGCCGGTAGAGCCGGGTGCGTCGCTCCACCTCGGGTTCGGTACCGGTCCGCCGACGCCAGATCTCGCCGATCTTCTCGGCGAGCGCGCGTTCGGCGTTGACCTGGGCCGGGTTCAGCGTCTCCATCAGCGGCGGGAGCGCGTCGTCGGGCAGTTCGGTCAGCAGAACCGGGAACGGCGGCGTCTGCAGGTAGGCACCGGTGACGACGCCGTCCGCGGACCACCACCCGTACCGAGGAGCCTGGTCGCTGTAGGTGTGGGGACCTCGGACGGCCAGGTTCTCCAGCGTCGTGAGGATGATGGTGTTTCCGGCGACGTCGGAGTGCAACAGGTCGTGGGTCGCGGCGACGAATTCGTCGAGGTCGCTGGTGGTCCGCCAGGTCATGCCCCAGCTAATCGTACGAAGGTGAGACCTGGCCAACCGACTCGCGGCCGATCCGCACCTCCGGTAGCCGCTGCGGCTGGCGGCTGCTCAGGTCGAGCAGGACCGCGGTCGCCTCGGGCACCGGGCGGGGGGGCTGCAACAGGTACCCCTGGCCGACGGTCACCCCCATCGCCCGCAGCATGGCCAGCTGATCGTCGGTCTCCACGCCCTCGGCCACGACGCGCAGACCGAGGCGGTGGGCGAGGTCGACGGTCGCCCGTACGATCGCGGCCGCCTCCTCGGAGTCGACCATCGACGCGACCGACAGTCGATCGATCTTGACCTCGTCGATCGCGAACCTGGTCAGGAACTGCAGCGACGCCGAGCCGGTGCCGAAGTCGTCGACCGAGATCTTCACCCCGGCCGCCCGGAGCTGGGCGATGACCGGCTTGGCCACCTCGGCGTCCGGGGTGACCGTCTCGGTCATCTCGAGGATGAGCAGGTCCGCCGGGAGACCGTGGGTGGTGAGCATGTGGTCCAGCCGGGCCGGCAGGGTCGGATCGACGATGCACCGTGAGCAGAGATTCACCGAGATGGGCAGGCGCAGACCCTGGTCCACCCAGTCCGCGGCGACCGCGATCGCCAGATCGAGCACGCGGCCGGTGAGGTGGCCCGAGAGCTCCGTCGGCTCGATGACGCTCATGAAGTCGCGCGGTGACAGCCGGCCGAGGCGAGGGTGGCACCACCGTACGAGCGCCTCGGCACTGATCGGCGCGCCGGTCTCCAGGTCGACCATGGGTTGGATCTCCAGGACCAGCTGGTCGGTCGAGCTCAGGGCGTCCCGGAACTCGGCCAGCAGGGTCAGCCGGTCGGCCGCGTCGTCACCCGGCACCTGGTCGTACCGGTAGATCCGGGACGGCTCGCGCTTGGCCTGGTGTACCGCCAGTTCGGCCCGGCGCAGCAGCTCCGACATGTCGCTGCCACCGGCCGTCTCGACGGCGACCCCGGCCGACGCCTCGATCACGACGCTCACCCCGGGCCGCACCTCGACCGGCCGGGCGAACAGCTCGCGCAGGTCACGCGCCCGGTCGACCGGGTGGGTCCAGCCCCGGGTGTCGCCGCCGGTCCCGCGCGCGGTCGGGTCGGTCAGCAGGATGGCGAACTCGTCGGCGCCGGCCCGGCCGACGATCTCGCCAATGCGGGCCTCGTCGGACAGGCGCTGCCCGAGAGTGCGCAGCACCTCGTCGCCGGCGGCCAGGCCGAGCGTGTCGTTGACCTCCCGGAAGTCGTCCAGGTCCAGCAGGATCAGTGCCACGACCGGCCCCGGTGCTGCCTCGCTGAGGTGTGAGTTGCCGAGGGCGACCAGGGTCGACCGGTTGAACAGTGCGGTGAGCGGGTCGTGGACCGCCTCGAAGGCCGTCTTGGCGGTGATGGTCCGCAGGTGCCGGGAGGTGGCGGCGTCGTGTAGGGCCGAGGCGACCGTGTCCGCGTAGGTGGAGAAGGCGTGCTGGTCTGCCGCCGAGAGCGCGTCGGCGCCGGGGAAGCTCAGCCGGATCTCACCCAGCTCGGTTCCGCCGACGGCCAGCCGGCGGGCCACCACCGATGGTGTCCCGCGCCGCGGCAGCCAGGACCGCGGCCGGATGAGCGCGTTGACGCTGCTCGGTTCGGCGATCCGTCGTGGCGGAAGGTCGTCGGCGCTGGCGGCGTAGGTCAGCCGGCCGACGGGTTGGTCGAGGATCAGTTCGACGTCGTCGGGTCCGAACAGCTCCACGGCACCGCGCAGCGCGGCCCGGGCCACCGACTGCTCGTCGGCCTGGTGCAGGTCGCCGGTGGCGTCGGCCAGCGCGACCCAGTTCACCTGCTCCGCGGTCGACCGCAGGTGGAACGCGTACGACCTGTGCAGCGCCCACAGCACGGGGGCGAGCGCGATCAGCCAGCGCCGGTCGATGCCGACCGCCACCGCCACCGCGAAGCTGGCCACCACCGTGCCGAAGATCAGGTGGGCCTTGCCGGCGACCAGGCGCAGGAAGATCTCGGGGAGCCGGGCCGGGGTGGCCAGGGATACCCAGGCCGACGTGAGCGCGCTGATGACCAGCGCGTAGATCACCACGGCGAAGGCGAGCGACAGGAACGTGGCCGGCTCGAAGAGATCGACCCGTACCGGCGCGAAGTCGAGATCGCTGCCACCGAACCGGGCGTGCACGAGCGCGACCACTCCGGTCGCCGCGGCGGCGGCGGTCGTCGCGTTGGCCATCGCGTACCCGACCCGGATCCGCATGTCGCGGTCCCCGATCCGGAACCGGTGCGCGTGCCCGATGACCGCGCCGATCGCGTACGCGACCGACACCCATGCGACCGGGACCAGGCAGAGCGCGATGACCAGGCCGAGCTCAGCCCAGACGAGCATCACCACATCCGCGCCGACGCGGGTCGGGATCCGGGCGAACTGGATCGCGGCCACGGCGATGACCGCCATGGCGAACCCGGCCACATTCGGCCGGACGCCGATGGCACGCGCGTAAGCCACCGACGCCGTGACCGCCGTGAGGGCGGCACCGATGACGGCGACGGCCAGCACCCATCGCCCGAGCACCAGCTGAAGCCGTGATCGGGTGAGTTCGCTGGCGGACCCGGCCATTTGGTCCCTCCGAGCACATCTGCCCCGCCGCGGACATTAGTACCTCGGCG
>Ga0163163_10001658_pt1 | contig 18762 bp, 17 predicted proteins | sample S65metaG_FD_119766 | JGI IMG/M metagenome (GOLD analysis project Ga0163163, IMG submission 119766) | Switchgrass rhizosphere microbial communities from Kellogg Biological Station, Michigan, USA - S6-5 metaG | ecosystem: Host-associated > Plants > Roots > Rhizosphere > Soil | place: USA... | reverse complement strand
GGCGACCGGGTCGACAAGCAACGGGTCCCAGCTGTCGATGGTGCCGCGGAAGTGTTGCAGGAACACGACTGGCACGTCTGCGACCGGGCCGAGGCGGCGGTAGGCGTAGGTGACCCCGTTGGCGGCTTCGACATGGGCGAGCGGGGCGCTCGCCAGCGCGGACGTCATGAGCCGTAATGCCGGGCTTCGATGGCCTTGGCCGTCTTGCCCAGCTCCTTCTGGAAGGTTCCGCGGCCGATGCTCCCGACGACGAGCGCGAGGACCTTCCCCTTGAAGTTCTTGCCCTCGCGTACCACGAAGACGTCGACGTCCGTGGTGTCATCGGGCTGAGACGTGAGGATGTACGTGTGGCCGGAGTTGCCGCCCCACAGGTTGGAGTCCGTGGTCCTCATGGTGACTCGGTGGGGATCGGTCCAGTCGTAGTCCAGGCGTTCCCAGACCCCGCGCGACCCTTCGGTCACGTCGGCGTGGCCGGGACTCTCGCTGTGGACCTTGAGGTAGTCGTCGGTGCTGTTGCCGAACAACTGCGCGCGGCCCGGCCCGAAGTCGGTGAGACCGGCGATGAACTGCTCGGGCGTCGCGGTGGTGTTCTGGCTGAGGTGAATGGTGGACACGAGTGCTCCTTGTGCTCGATGTGACAAGACATCTCGGGGTGACAAGACCTGTCCGAGTTGTTAGAGCAGCCGATGGGCGGCACCTCCGGGCCGCGGTCCTCGAACTGGCTACGGTAGCGGCTCACCGCCGGGCTTCGCGGCGACTTCCGGCACGTGACCTATCTTGGACCCCACTGTCCGCACGGGCGTTGCGATGGCGAAGGGAGGCGGCGGTTCGTGAAGGCTGCACGACCTCCGCGACTCGAGCGACGTGCTGCTGGAGGAGAACGCCGCCGGTCTGGTCAACACCCGAGGCGCCTGTGGTAGTCCACCGGCGACAACGAAGCCACGGTGTGGCACGTACTCGACCTACGCTCGTTGGCCTGACAACGTTTCGCGCGGTCGGCCCAGGAACCCGGTCAAGAGGTACGGAAGACTGGCGGCGGCGAGGATGGAGAAGCTGGGCGGGACGACCGGCACGGCGTAGCTGACCCACAGGCCCACCCACATGCTCACGACCGCGATGAGCGCGGACAGGCCGAAGGCGACCAGGGGCCGCGAGGTCAGGCGCATCGCGGCGCCGGGAGGTGCGGCGAGCAGGCCGAGAATGAGCAACGCCCCCACGACCTGGCTGGCCTCGGCCGCGGTCACGCCGACCAACGCCAGGAACGCGAATCCGAGCAGCCGCACCGGTACGCCGTGGGCCCGGGCGACGTCGGAGTCGAGGCTGGCGAACAGCAGTGGCCGCGACACCAGGACGATCAGCCCGCAGACGATCAGAGCGATGAGCGCGGTGGCCAAGGCGCGTCGGCCCGAGATCCCGAAGATCGATCCAAAGAGGACATTCACGCCGGCCGCCCCGTTACCGTTGCCGCTGCGGATGGCCGTGAACACCGACAGGAAGAACACGCCCACGCCGAGGATCCACGCGAACAAGCCTCCGACGACGACGTCGTCCGGCCGCGCTCGCGGGCTGAGGAATCCCATCGCGACCGCGACCAGAACGGTGAGGCCGAACAGTCCGACGCGGGCGTCGACCCCGGCGGCGAGAGCGGCCAGGGCGCCGGTGAAGGCCACGTGGGACAGCGCGTCCGCGGTGAACACCTGTGCCCGCAACACCAGGAAGTAGCCGACCAACCCGGCCGCGAGGGCGACCGCCGTACCGGCGAGGTAGGCGTGCTGCATGAACGGGTGCATCAGCATGTCGGCACCGGGGCAGTCGCGGGGTGGAGGTCGCGTACCCGGGCGGCGACGGCGACGCCCGAACGGGCCGCCACGTAGATGCCGAATCCGACCGTGGTCAGCCAGAATCCGACCGGGTACAGCGAGTAGTACGCGACGAACAACGAGACCCACACCGTGAGCAGGCCGATGACGACCGACAACGCGAGGCTGACGGCCGGCCGCGGCGAGAGCGCCTGGGCGGTGGCCGGTGGCAGGACCAGCAACGCGAACACGAGCAGGGCGCCGGTGATCTGCCCGACCTCGGCCGCGGTCGCCGCGAGTACGAGCAGGAAGACCACGGCGAGGGCGCCGGTGGGTGCGCCGTGCGCTCGGGCGACGTCGGCGTCCACGGAGGCGAACAGCAGCGGCCGCCCGATGAATGCCAGCACAACCAGAACGACGACCGCCACGATGACCAACGCCATCACCTGGCCGGCGGTGATGCCGAGGAAGCTGCCGAACAGCAGCGCGGTCGTCTCATTGAGGAACCCGCCCGAGAGGCTGACGAACAGCATGCCGGCGGCGAGCGCGAACGCCTGGACCGTGCCGACCAGAGCCGACTCTTCACTGTGGACAGTCGAGCCGGCCGGCCGGCCCGCCATCACGAACGCGGCCGCGATGCTGAACGCGAAGTATCCGGCGCCCAGGCCCAGACCGAGCCAGGCCGCCGCGGCCGCGCCCGGGAAGCCGACCATGGCGAGGGTGTGGCCCGCGAAGCTCTGCCGGCGCAGGACCATGAACCAGCCGACGATAGGGGCCACGATCGCGACCGCGGTGCCGGCCCGGAACGCGTTGAGCATGAACGGGAGCGACCACATCTCCTGGATGTCGAGGACCAGGTTCCAGGAGAAGCTGCCCATCACTTGCCCGTCCCCTGGGCCAGCGCCTGCATCAGCGCGTTCAGCTGGGCGAGCTGCCAGTCCTGGAACGTCGCCCCGGCCGGAGTCAGTGTCTCGGTGATGGTCGTCACCGGGATTCCATTGGCCCGGGCGGCGTCCACCTGTGCCTGCACATCCGGGGTCGCGTTCTGGCTGTTATACACGTACACCTTGATCTGCTTGCCCTTGATCTGGGCGTCGATAGTGGACTTGTCGGCCGCCGACGGATCGTTGCCCTCGGTGACCGCCGTCAGGAAGCTCGGCGGCGTGAGCAGGTCGAGTCCGAGCGCCGGCGCCATCATCGCGAAGATGGACTCCGACGCGCCCACCGGCGTCCCGGCGTACGCTGCCTTGATCTGGCCGATGGCGTCGAAGTACGCCTTCAGGTTCGTCGTCATCACGGCGGTATGCCGGTCGTCGAAGTATGCCCCGTCGGCCGGGTCGATCGCCTTGTAGTCCGCGGTGATCCGGTCGATGACCGCACGCACGTCGTCGGGGTTGTACCAGCGGTGGGGGTTCCCGCCGTCGCCGGCACCGACCAGCTCGCCGACGGTCAGCACCGTGCGGGTGGGGGATGGGTTGGCCTGGACCAGTTTCGTGGCCCACGGGTCGTACCCCACGCCGTTGATGATGGCCAGGCGGGAGGACGCGATCGCCCGCCCGTCCGCCGCGCTCGGCTCGTAGTCGTGCGGGTCAGCGTCCGGGCTGTTGATGATGCTCGTGACCGTGGCATGTGCTCCGCCGAGCTGCTCAGCGAGGCTGCCCCAGAAGTTCTCGGCCGCGACCACGGTGATGACCGAACTGTCCGACGAGGACCTCGGCGGGCTGGTCGCGCATCCGGAGACCACTGCGACCATCGTGAGAACCAGCATGAGATGAAGACAGGACCCGGCCGGATGTCTCGTCACCCGCCGAGCCTAAACGGAAACCGAATCCATTACCAACTAACGAGAGTTATCAGGGCTGGGCATGACCAGATGCTGATATCCGCATCTCGTTTCCATATCCGGCTGACAGTCCACATCGGACACACCGCGGCTGGAATTGGCACCAACCTGCCATCGATTCGGGTCGTCGTCCGGATTGATTCATGGAAGCGTTGAGTCGTCCCGGATCGCAACACCCGACCCGCGAACGGAGGCGTGGCATGTACGAGCTCACAAGCCTGGTGATGCGGATGCTTACCGGCTGGAAGGCGCAGTAGGCGTCCGGCTGGCCCCGCGCGCCGTGCGCGGAGCCAGCCCAGGGCCCGAGGATGGGACTAGCCGGCCAGCGCCGCGGGTTCCGGCTCCGAAGCAGCGGTCGGAGACAGGAGCGCGACGGGACTGACCGCGACGATCATCGCGCCAACCGTCGCCGAGCCTGCGACCAGGAGCCGACTGGCCACAGTGGACTGCTGGGCGAGCAGGCCGGCGCCGACGAAACCGAACGTCGACGGCGCCGAGATGACAATGTGGACGGTACTGAGCACTCGGGCACGCAGCGCGGCCGGGATGCTCGCGGTCAGCGAGGAGAAGAACCGCGGGAAGAACAACCCGGACGCGACTCCGGTCCCGCCGATCGCCAACGCCCAGGCCCACGTCGGCAGAGGCAACACGAGCGCCCAGGACGCCGCGGCCAGCCCGAACAGCGACATGACCGCGGTCCGCGCGCGGGCCCGGCGGGCTCGCGATGACACCAGTCCCCCGACGACCGACCCAGCTCCGTACGCGCCCAGCAGGAGGCCGGCGACGGACGCGCCGCCGTGATGCAACGCGAGCACGGGTACGGTGGCGACGAGCGCGGCCCAGGACAGTGAGATCACGCCCACGCCCAGGACCAGTCGCCGCACGTCGTGGTTGCGCCACAGGTAACGCAGGCCGGCACCGATCGACGCGTCATCGCCGGCGGTCGCCGCGGCGGAGTTGGCCGGCTTGACCAGCAGGCCGATCAGGGCAAAGGCGCACAGGTACGACGCGGCGTCGATCAGCAGCACCGGAGATGGCCCGAATACGGCGACCAGCACGCCGCCCAGGGCGGGGCCGACGAAGCTCGCGGACTCGTTGAGCGCGCCGAGCAGACCACCGAGCCGGGTCAACCGGACCTCGTCGTCGTTCACCAGGCCGGCCTGGATGATCTGGCTGGACGACTGGTAAGCGGGAAAGAACCCGCCCACGACAAACCCGATTCCGAGGATCACCGGAAACGACAGCAGGCCCAGCCACGACAACAACGGGATCGCCGCGATGAGGACAGCGCGGGTCAGGTCGGAGCCGAGCATCAGCCGCCGCGGTCCCACCGCGGTCGCGACCCGGGCGCCGACCAGGCCGAGCACGGTCAGACCCACGAACTCGGCCGCCAGCACGACGCCCATCCGCGCGGGCGAGCCGGTGGTCACCAGAACGAACCAGGGCAACGCGATCGCGGTCATCTCGGTGCCCGCGGTGGAGATGACGTCCGCGGCGATCAGCCCGGCGACGGGCCGGCGGATCGACGGCGCGGGAGGACTGCCCACGACCGGGAGCCTAGCCACCGGCCGCGACGATCGGTACGCAATTACGCGCCGCGGCGAGGTCAGCGCAGGCCGGCTTCGAAGCCCAGGACGACGAGTTGGACGCGGTCGCGGGCGGAGAGTTTGGCCATGAGTCGCGACACGTGGGTCTTCACGGTCGCCTCGCCCAGGAACAGGTCGCTGGCGATCTCGGCGTTGGACCGGCCGGCGGTGACCAGTTGCCACACCTCGTGTTCCCGGGCGGTCAATGTGTCGGCTCCGGGCACGGTTCGGCCGTCGGGCGGACGACGAACGTACGCGCGGATGAGCCGTTGGGTCACCGTCGGGGCCAGCAGGGTGTCGCCGCGGTGGACCGCACGCACGGCGGCGACCAACTGGTCATCCGGGATGTCCTTGACCAGGAAGCCGCTGGCGCCGGCGCGAAGGGCTGAGTACACGTACTCGTCGAGGTCGAACGTGGTGAGGATGACCACCTTGGTCGGGCCGACACCGGAGGCGAGGATCTGCTGGGTCGCGACCACGCCGTCGACCGCGGGCATGCGAATATCCATCAGCACCACGTCCGGCCGCAGCTCGGCGGCGAGCCGGATCGCCTCACTCCCGTCGCGGGCCTGGCCGACCACGTCGATGTCGGGCTCGGTCTCGAGGATCGTCCGCAGGCCGGCCAGCACGAGGGACTGGTCGTCGGCGAGCAGGACCCGGATCATGCGACGACCCGTGCCCGCGGAACGCGGGCCCGGACAACGAATCCGCCCTCCGCGGTCGGCGCCGCGTGCAGGTCGCCGCCGCGCGCGGAGACGCGTTCGGCCATGCCCCGCAGGCCCTGCCCGGAGCCGGCCTGCGCGAGCCCCGCCAGCACGGCCGACGGCACCGCATTGGCCACTTCGACCACAATGGACTCCTCGTCGGTCGCGAACCGTAGAGTCACCGCGGTGCCGGGAGCGTGCCGCGCGGCGTTGGTCAGCGACTCCTGCACGACGCGGTACACCACGGCGTCCACTTCGGAGGGTGGAAGGGATCCGTGCACCACCACCGGCAGGCCGGTTCGCCGGGCCCGTTCGATCAGGGCGTCGATCCCACCAATCTCGGCCGATGGATCGGGGTCGACGGCCAGCCGGCCGAGCAGCGGGCGCAGCTCGTCCAGCGCCTCGGCCAGACTGTGCCGCAGGTCGACGATGTGCGCGTCCGCCCGTGGCGTGTCCCAGACCCGGATCGCCGCGCTCGCCTGCAGCACGATGCCGGTCATCACGTGCCCGACCGCGTCGTGCAGGTCGCGCGCGACGTCGGCCCGGTCAGCGTGCAGCGCCGCCAGCAACACCGCCTGCTGCGTGGCCAGCTCGGCGGCGCTGAGGCGGGCTTCCGCGTCGAGGGCACGGGCGCCACCGCGCAGGACCCGCCCGGCCATCCATGCCCCGGCTGAGATGCCCAACGTGGCGAGGTCGGCCAGGGATAGCGAGGCCCGGGAGGCGAGAACCGTAAGTCCGGCCGTGATCACGCATGCGGCCAGGCCGGCAGCGGCCGCACCGAGGTCGAGCGCCGCCCCAACGAGGAACGGGAACACGATCAGGTCGAGCCCGGCGACCCACCCCTCGAAGGCGTCGGCCGGCCGGATCAACGCCGCGTAGCCGACGACCAACGCCATCGCCACCATGGTTGCCGTGAACGGTCGCCGACGGACCCCGGCCGCGGCCAGGGCGGCCATCGCACCGACGGCGGCGGCCGCGTACCCCACAGCGCTGGTTGAAGCGGCGCCGGTTGATGGGCCGGCTGCTGTGGCCGAGCCGATCGTTGAGGCGACAACGAGGAGCGCGTACGCGCCGGCGAGAACGGCCAGAGCGAGGTCGACGCGGGCCGGAGTGAGAACCGACCATACGGTACGGCGGCGGGCCGGTGCGGTGACCTCTGCCGCGAGCACCCGGTCGACCATGGCTCGCAGCTCGGTGAGTCCACGTCCGGGCGCGCGGGCCGGCGCTGCGGCACCGTCGAGATCATCGGTCCGGAGTTCGCCGAGCAGGCCTCGCATCCGTCCGAGCACCTCACGCCCCAGGTCACGCACGGCGGTCACGTCGGCGAGGCCGGCGACGCTCGCGTACGGGCGCATCGCGTCCAACCCGCCCAGCACCGCGCGCTCGACGTCGGCACGTATCCTGACCCGCTGCTCAGCCTTACCATCATCGATGCGTTCGGCGATGCCGACCCGGTTCGACTCGGTACGGTCGCGCAACCGCCGGCCAAGACTTGCCTGCACCCGGACCACTATGCCGACCGCCATCGGCGCGACCGCGAGGATCGCCCCGAAGAACGTGATCGCCGCCGCGTGCGAGTAGCCAGGCGCCCGCGGTGCCAGCAACTGCGCGACCACCACCGCCGCGAGCGAGACCGCCGCGCCGGCGGTCAGGCCCACGCGGCCGGCGTGCGCGCCGAGCGAGTACGCCGCCACCATGAGCGCCACGAACGCCGGCGCCTGTGTGCCGTCCGGTGCCGCCACCACCTCGACCACCACCACGGTCGCGGCGACCACCGCGACCGCCAGCGGTCGCCGACGGCGTACCGCGAGCGCCAGCAGTCCCAACGCAACCACGGTCGCACCGGCCCGCGGCAGTGCGGAGGCTGGGCCGGACACGACCACCGCGGCGGCCATGCCGAGCGTCACCACCGCGGCCATCGCAAGATCGGCACGCCACCAGCGCCGCCCGGACCCTTCCATGGCCAGGACAATACGAGCCGGCCGAGGGGGTCGGCGTCCGCACATGGGTGGAGGCGGCATCCACCGCCGGGCGGACGCGGATTCGGCGTGCGGCCGGACGACTCCGAGCCGACGCGCTCCTAGCGTCAGCGACGACCGGCGAGCGCCGGATCGCCCACCGCACAAGGAGTTCCCATGACCACGCTCACCGCCGCCCCCACGCGGACGAGCGGTCGCACCGCGACCGTCGGCGCCGCCCTCCTCGCCCTCGGCTGCGTTGCCCTGGCCGGATTCGACTTCCTCACCACGACCTCCGACGGCAAATTCCAGTCAGCGGTCGACTACTGGTACACCGCCGACATGTTCCCCATGCTGATCGGCCTCTTCCTCCTGCTCGCCGGTCTGCGCGCCGTCCAGCGCGGCCGGGACGGCAAGCTCGGCACCGTCTCGTTCGCGGTCACGACCGTCGCCCTCGTCGCGGTGGCGGTGGACGGCGTCGCCACGCTGGTGACCAAGGACCCGATGGCGCTGGGACCGGTCTACCTGCTGGGCACGTTCGTCTCGATCATCGGGCTCGTCCTGTTCGCGGTGGCCGCGATCCGGGCCCGCGTCCTGCCCTGGTGGGTCGGCGTCGCGCTCGCGATCACGTGGACAGTCGGCGGCCTCGTCGGCGACGACGGCCCGCTCGGCTTCCCCGGCTCGGGGCTGCTCCTCGCCGCCGCCGCGATCGCCGCCGCGGCGGTCGTGAACCACATCCGTACCACCGACTGACCAACAGCCAAGGGCCCCGTACTCACGCGGAGTACGGGGCCCTTTGATCTGGATCCTGCTCCCTCTGGTAAGGGTCCGGCGCTGGCCGTATGTTTTCGACCACGTCCTCGCACCCTTCAAGAAGGATCACCAACGACCATGACGACGCGAGCCTTTACACGCAGATTCGGTTCAGCTGTGATGGTCCTGGTGGCGACCGTGCTCCCGGCCGCCTGCTCCAGTCCCGATACCACGCCGACCCGATACGCGACGACGTCCGCACCTCGTACCTCGAAGCCGGCATCGGCCACCGCGGGCCAACCAACCACTCAGGCGCCAGCGGCCGCCAGCAATACTGACGGTGGCGAGCAGGCACCACTCGGTGACGGGCTACAGGCAAGCACAGCTGGACTGACGTTCACGCCATCGACCACGACGCTCGCCCCGGACGAGGCGACCGCGTTCAGCTTCCGCATCGTTGGCCCCGACGGTAAGGCATTCACGACCTTTCATCCGGAACAGACCCAGCTGATGCACCTCTACCTCATCCGATCCGACCTGTCCGGTTTCCAGCACCTCCACCCCACCATGGCGAACGACGGCACCTGGACCGCGTCCGTGGGGCCGCTACAGCCCGGCGCGTACCGGGCGTACGTAGCATTCGTCGCCGTCTCCAGCAGCGGCGACACCGCATCGCTCATCCTGGGGGACAAGGTCACCGTGACCGGGACCGGCGCGGCGGTTGGACTGCCCGCCCCGTCCACGACAACGCAGGTCGACGGCTACTCGCTGACCATGGTCGGAACCCCGTTGACCGCAGGCGCAACGGGGAGCGTGACCTTCCTGGTGAAGAAGGCGGGCCTACTCGTCACCGATCTCGAGCCCTACATGAGCTCGTTCGGCCAGCTCACCGCTGTACATGAGGGCGACCTCGCGCTCACCTACCCGCTCGCGCAGGGCGACGCGAAAACGGGTCTCGGCGGCCCGTCGCTCAGCTTCACCGCCGCCCCGGCAAAGGCCGGCAACTGGCGCATGTTCATCCAGTTCCAAACCGGTGGGGCGGTCCACACCGCCGCGATCACCGTAGCGATCCAATGAGTGCCTGGCTCTCAGCCGGAATGTGACCACTGTGGACGGTGCCCGCGACACGGCCGATAGCAGGTTCACGCACGAGCGGTTGCCAGCCCATCCGAGTAAACGACAACGGACAGCCAGATGATCTCTGACTGTCCGTTGTCCGTGGAGACGTGCGTCTGTGCTCCCAAGGGCACGGCTCGACCCCGCGATGGCACGCCGTGCGAGCATGAGACGCCCGACGTCCCGCCCAGGGTTTGAAACCAACGCTCGGCCCAAAGCTGAGCGGATTACATTCATGGCTACCGGTGCGTGGCGACTGCGCTGTGATGGTGCTGGCGGTCGATGCTGTCGGGTTCGGTGTGGACGGTCGCGGTGGTCAACCGAGGCACTGCGTGGGCGAGACGGTGCTCGGCGTCGTGGGCGATCTGGTGGGCGTCCGCGACGGTGGCGGTGTCGGCGACGGTGATCTCGCACTCGGCGTGCAGGTGGTGACCGATCCAGCGCACCCGCACCTGGCCGACATCCAGGACGTGCGGGGTGGAGCGCAGGGTCGTTTCGACCTGGTCGACCATGGCCGGGTCGACGGCGTCCATGAGTCTGCGGAATACCTCGCGGGCAGCGTCCTTGAGGACGAACAGGATTGCCACCGTGATGAGCAGGCCGACGACGGGGTCGGCCCAGTGCCAGCCGATGGCGACCCCGGCCGCGCCCACTAGGACCGCCAGCGACGTGAACCCATCGGTACGGGCATGAAGGCCGTCGGCGACCAGGGCGGCCGAGCCGATCCGGCGTCCGACCATGATTCGGTACCGGGCAACGATCTCATTGCCGGCGAATCCGATCAGCGCGGCGGCGGCAACGTAGGGCAGGTGTGTCACCTGTTGCGGGTGCAACAGTCGCCGCGATGCTTCGAAGCCGGCCAGTCCCGACGACGCGGCGATGAACCCGACGATCACGATGCCGGCCAGGTCCTCCGCGCGCCCATATCCGTAGGTATAGCGGCGGGTCGCCGCGCGACGGCCGAGCACGAACGCGATCCCCAGCGGCACCGCCCTCAACGCGTCGGCCACGTTGTGCAACGTGTCGCCCAACAGCGCCACCGACCCCGACAGCACGACCACGAGAGCCTGCAGCAATGCGGTCGACCCAAGGACCGCCAGCGAGACCCACAACGCCCGGATCCCATCGCGGGAGGTCTCCAACGCCTGATCAACCTTGCCGGCGGCGTCGTGCGAGTGCGGTGTCACGACGTGGCCAACCTTGCGCCACAGGCCTGCCAACCCACCCGCGTGAGCGTGCTCATCGTGGTCAGGGTCACGGTCGGGCTGGTAATGGTGGTCATGGTCGTGGTCGTGCGCTGCAGTCACGGTTTGCTCCAGACGTTCGCGCGGTTGAGGGTCCTCCGGAACTGTAGGTGCCCATGTCCGCATGCGACAACGTTGCAAATGCCAGGCGGATGCAACAAGCGCTGGCCAGCTGCGGACCGGATCGCCGGTCGTCGTATTGCCGATGTCGGCTGTGGGCACACGGCTGCCGTCATCCACGCCGGCGTCGTCCGCCTCAAGAAGGCCCGCTTCCATATCCGTGGCTCGGCGAGGCCAACGGCACCCTCGCCGAGGAACGCGTCGCGGCCGGTTCCCGCCCTGCCGGGCGGTTCCGGTGACCATTCCGGCGGTGATCCCCTGGGCGCGTCCCGAGCGCGCCGCCGGTGACTGGCCATCGTTTGCTCGGTCTCCGTTGCCGCTGCCTACTCGCGTTCTCGCGGAACTCGCGTACAACCTTTCACGTGGCCGTTGATGACTTGCGAAGCGTAGAAGGATTGCTCTGGCCATTTGCGCCACAGTTCCTGGTGTTCTTGCTCCGGCAGATGGGACATCCACGGCCTGCGGACAGGGACGTCCACAGTGGATGAAAACAGAATACACACGCCGAGCTCGTAGCGTCCGCCCTGCGCGAGGGGCGGACCGCATCGCCGCTGCAGTGATACCTCGAGACGGTCGACCCGTTCGGAAAAGTTCGGGGCCTAGAACCGGCCACGCATTCTCACGCTCGATCACCCCAATGAGTGTCGCGAAGAGCGGCGATTGCATCTCTGCCCACGTCGGGTGAGGCGTGGTCAATCCAGACCTGCGGCAGTGCCGACCGTACGCCATCGATGGGAACCTGTACCGCCGGGTCGACAATGGTGACGCTGCAATAGGTGCGGGTCTTCGACAAGATCCTTACGTGACGGTTACGGGTCTTCGTTGATCGCTCGGCCCGCCCGGCCACTCCGATACCGTTCGTTCATGCGCAGGCGAGTCGTAACGAGCACGACACTGGTCGCTGTACTCGTTGCGGCCGGACTCTACTGGTTCCAGCCGTGGAAGCTCTTCACGTCTACGACCATCACCGAGGCGGTGCCGGTCGTCGGTGCCGCCACCCCATATCCGGCCACCGCTGACCCTAGCCCGGCGTCCGGGTCAACACCGTTCACGATTCCGGTGCTCGTCGCCCAGGGCGACCTGGTCGCGCACGAGCATGCCACGTCGGGCCGGGTTCAGCTGGTTCGGCTGCCGGATGGTCGACATCAGTTGATCCTCAGGGATCTGTCCACATCGGATGGACCCGATCTGCGGGTCTGGCTCACTGACCAGCCGGTCGTCGCAAACAGTGCGGGCTGGCACGTCTTCGACGACGGCAGGCACCTGGAGGTTGGCCGGCTCAAAGGCAACCGGGGTACGCAACTTTACGACGTGCCCGTCGGCACCGATGTGATCGCGTTCCGGAGCGTCACCATCTGGTGCCAGCGCTTCGCCGTGTCCTTCGGCGCTGCCGAACTTATGGCGCCGTGAACAGCGAGCCCTCCGACCGATTTCGGCGCCGACACCGATACGGGTTCGCCGAGGCAGGGACACGAACGTGGTCCGCCGACGGATCTTCCCGGGATCGCACGATGCGTGACGTTCCAAGACCGGGACGGTCCCACGAATCGCTAGCCCCGGAGCGGGGCAGTGGCGAACTCCATCATCCCACTGTGGAAGCTCACCTCGGCGCAGAAGCCCAGCTCGGCCCGGGCCAGTTCGGGGGATGCGATCACATGCCGCACGTCCCCGGCGCGAAACTGTCCGGTGATCACCGGCGCCGGTCCGTTGAAGGCGGCGCTCAACGCCTCGGCCATCTCTGCGATGGTATGCGGCTCGCCTGAGGCGATGTTGTAGGCCCTTAGACCGGGCGGCCGGTGGGTGCCGAGAACCGCGGCCAGCGCTGCAGCGTTGGCTCGCGCCACATCGGCGACGTGCACGAAGTCGCGGCGCTGCCGGCCGTCTTCGAAGACCTGTGCCGCGTCGTCGCGTTCCAGGGCTGACCGGAAGATCGCCGCGACACCGGCGTACGGGGTGTCTCGGGGCATCCCCGGCCCGTAGACGTTGTGGTAACGCAGGGCGATCGCGGTCGAGCCGCTCTCCAGGGCCCACGCCCGGGCAAGGTGCTCCTGGGCCACCTTGGTCGCGGCGTAGACACTGCGCGGCTCGAGCGGCGCGTCTTCGAGCACCAGGCGCGGGGCCAGCGATTGGCCACAGCGCGGGCAGGTCGGCTCGAACCGGCCGGCCAGCAGGCCGGCCCGTGCCCGCGGTCCGGGACGGGACGGTCCGTGGGTCGGGCAGTCGTAGGCGCCCTCGCCGTAGACAACCATCGAGCTGGCCAGGACGAGCCGGTGTACGCCCGCCCGGGCCATCGCGCTCAGCAGCACGGCCGTGCCCACGTTGTTGCAGGAGACGTACTCGGTCATGTCGTCGAGGTTGACGCCCATGCCGACCATGGCGGCCTGGTGGATAACGGCGTCGACACCGCGCAGCGCCGAGGCGACCATCGCCGGATCGCGGACATCGCCAGCGATCACCCCAGTGGGCGCGGTGCGGTGACTATGGGCCGACGGGTGCAGGACGTCGAGGGCGACGACCTCGTGGCCAGCCGCGCGGATCGCGGCCACGACGTAGCTGCCGATGAAGCCGGCGCCGCCGGTTACCAGGACTCGCACGCATCGACACTACTGCCTGTCCAGGGTCGCGACCGGTCGCGTTCGCAGTTCGTAACACCCCTTCCGAGTCTCGTAATGTCCCGGCCGCAGCGCGACGCATAGCCTGACCAAGTGATCGATGTGGTGCTGCCCTGCCTCAACGAGGCTCAGGCGTTGCCGTGGGTGTTGTCCAGGATCCCCGACGGTTTCCGCCCGATCGTGGCCGACAACGGATCGACCGACGGCTCGGTGGACGTGGCTCGTTCACAGGGAGCGAGGGTGGTGCACGCCAGCCCGCGGGGGTTTGGGGCGGCCGCCCACGCAGGGTTGCTGGCGGCCGAGGCCGACCTGGTCTGCTTCCTTGATGCGGACGGCTCCCTCGACCCGCGTCAGCTGACATCGGTGGTCGAGCCGGTCGACGCGGGCTGGGCCGATCTGGTGCTTGGCCGGCGCCGGCCGACCCGCCGCGACGCTTGGCCGCCCCACGCCCGGCTGGGCAATGCGGTACTGGCCTGGCGGTTGCGGCGGGCCGCCGGGGTGCCGGTGCACGACCTGGGTCCGATGCGGGCCGGCCGTCGCGAGCAGCTGGTAGCGCTGGACCTGCGGGACCGCCGGTTCGGCTACCCGCTGGAGATGGTGCTGCGCGCCGCCCGCACCGGGCTGCGGGTGGCCGAGGTGGACGTGGACTACGCCCCGCGCGCCGGTGGCCGGTCCAAGGTGACCGGCACCGTGCGTGGTACGGCCCGCGCCGTGCGCGACATGGCGAAGGTCATGGCCCGATGAGGCTGCAGTTGCTCGTCATCGCCAAGGAGCCGGTGCCGGGCCGGGTGAAGACCCGGCTCTGTCCACCGTGTACACCCCAGCAGGCGGCGGCGGTGGCGGCGGCGAGCCTGGCCGACACGCTGCGCACCGTGGACGCCAGCCCGGTGGCCCTCCGCACTTTGGCGATCTGCGGCAATTATCGGCCGCCCGCCGGATGGGGTTTGGTCCGCCAGCGCGGCGACGGGCTGGGCCAGCGACTGGCGCATGCCTTCGCCGACACCGCGGTCCCCGGACTATCGACGCTGTTGATCGGTATGGATACCCCGCAGGTCGGCCCGGCTCAGCTGGCCGCGCTCGCCGACGGGCTGGATCGGGTCGACGCCGTACTCGGGCCGGCCGAGGACGGCGGCTGGTGGGCGCTGGCGTTGCGTGACCCGGCCGCCGCCCGCGTTCTCGCGGGCGTCCCGATGTCCACGCCGGACACGTGCACGCTGACCCGCCACGCGCTGGACGCGTACGGCCTGACTGTCGAATATGGACCCTCGCTGCGGGATGTGGACACCGCGGCCGACGCACACGCCGTCGCCGCCGCATGCCCGGGCGGGTCGTTCGCCGCGACCGTACGGATGCAGGTGCCCACGGTCGCGGAAGGGGTTGCGCGGTGACCGCACCGCTGCAGGTGTACGGGTCGGCGCTACGCCGGGCCGACGCGGGGCGTTCCGCCGTGCTGACTTTGATCAGTCCGCGCGGCCACGTGGTGAGCCAGGTCGACGCGGCCCAATGGACGCTACGGCTGCGCCCGGGTGACGAGTCGATGCTGGGGCGCTGTCGCGGCGCGACCCTGGACGTCGGCTGCGGGCCGGGTCGGCTGGCGGCCGCCCTGCACCGCCGCGGCCGCCCGGCGCTCGGCGTGGACATCAGCGTCGAGGCGGTCCGGCAAGCCCATCGCCGTGGCGCGCTGGCCATGCGGGGTGACGTCTTCGCGCCCCTGCCGATGGAGGGACGGTGGCGAAGTATCCTGCTGGCGGATGGCAACATCGGTATCGGCGGTGACCCGGGCCGCCTGCTGCGTCGTTGCGCCGGGCTGCTCGACCGACGGGGTGGCGTGGTCGCCGAGGTCCACCCGCCCGGAGTGCCGAGCTGGACCGGCCAGGTCGCCCTGCATGACGGCGTGCGCCGCAGCGCGCTGTTCCCATGGGCTCGGGTGGCCGCCCGCGACGTGAACGATCTGGTGGGCCGCACCCCCCTTCGAGTGTCTGACGAATGGACGGAGGCGGGTCGGTGGTTCGTCCACCTCGTTCAGCGTCGCGGCTGACCGGCGTGTTGCGCCGTCCGCTTCCGACGCCCCCGCTGTGGCTTCGGCGCGGGCCGCTACGCCGCCGGGCGTTCACCTCCCGGATCCGGTCCCCCCGGCTGACGAGCCAACTCGGCCTGATGCTCGGCACCGCCATCACCATCTGCTTCGTCACCGGGCTGCTGAGCCATCTCATCCAACATCCGACCTCGTGGTTCTGGTGGCCGTCGCGTCCCGTCGGGCTCTACCGCGTGACCCAGGGGCTGCACGTGGCGACCGGATTCGCCAGCGTCGGCCTTCTCAGCGCCAAGCTGTGGTCGGTGTACCCGAAGCTGTTCACCTGGCCTCCGGTCCGCGACCTCGTCCACGCGCTCGAACGGATCTCCGTGTTTGCCCTCGTGTCGGCCGTGCTGTTCCAGCTGGTGACCGGGATCCTCAACGTGGCCGGGTGGTACTCGGCCATGCCGTTCGCCTTCATCGCCTCTCACTACTGGACGGCGTGGCTGGCCATCGGCGGATTGCTGCTGCACGTCGCGATCAAACTGCCTATCGTCCGGGGCGCTCTGCGCCACCAGCCACGCAGCGAGCCGGCGCCCGGGACCGGGCTGACCCGCCGGGGCCTGCTGGCCGCGGCCGGCGCGGCGGTCGGGGTTGTCACCTTGGCCACCGTTGGCCAGACCATCCGTCCACTGCAGACGGTCTCGGCGCTCGCCCCACGCCGGCCGGACACCGGGCCGCAGGGGCTGCCGGTCAACAACACCGCGTTCGAGTCCGGCGTGCACCTGGTGGCGGCAGACCCCGCCTACCGGTTCACCCTCGCCGGCCCGTCGGGCACACTCTCGCTCAGCCTGGCCGAGCTGGCGGCGCTGCCGCAGACCACCGTGGAGCTGCCGATCGCGTGCGTCGAAGGATGGAGCGCCACCGCGCACTGGACCGGCGTGCGGGTCCGGGACCTCGTCACCCGGGTCGGCGGCCAACCGGGGCGCGACCACGTCGTCGTGCAGTCGATGCAGCGCAACAGCGCGTATGCGGTCTCCACAGTGGACCCCTCGCACACCGCCGACCCGCTCAGCCTGATCGCACTGCGGGTCAACGGCGAGACGCTGCACATCGACCACGGGTACCCGTGCCGCCTGATCGCGCCCAACCGGCCCGGCGCGATGCAGACCAAATGGCTGCAGGGGCTCACGGTGGTGCCGGGATGAGGTGGATGAGACTCGGCCTGGGCGTCCTCGGGCTGGCCGTGATGGCGTTCGCCGTCCACGGCGCGCTGACCGACAACGGCGAGCACCTCGGCGGCCACCTGCTTTTCCTCGCCGGTGTGCTGGTCGCCCACGACCTGGTGCTGCTGCCACTGGCCATCGGCATCGGCTGGCTACTGGCCCGCTACCTGCCCGGTTGGGCCCGCAGCGGTGTCCAAAGTGGGCTGTTCGTCAGCGCGATTGTCACGGTCGTGGCGTTCCCGTTCGTGCTCGGGGCGGGGCGACTGCCCGACAACCCGTCCAAGTTTCCCCGTAACTACGGGCACGGCCTGCTGATCGTGCTCGGAGTGGTCTGGCTCGCCGTCGCGATATGGCTGAGTGTCGCCGGCTGGCGTCGATCCAGGGCCCCGTCGTGAGGATCGTCCTCGGAGCCGCTGCCGCACTCGCCGTCGCCGTCGCCGCCATCGCGTACGGGCCGACCTGGGCGGCCCACAGCGACCCGGCGGTCGGGGTCGCCGCGATCGGACTCGCCTGGACCGCCTTCGCTGCCGGGGCTTGGTGCGTGCGGCGGCTGCCGGGGCGCCGGGCGGTGCCGCTCATCCTCGCTGGCGGGCTCATGCTGCAACTGGCGGCCGTCGGCGGCCCGCCACGCAGCAGCGATGACCTGTACCGCTACGTATGGGACGGCAGGGTCGAGGCCGCCGGGATCGACCCCTACCGGTACGCCCCAGCCGCCCCCGAGCTGGCCGGCCTGCGCGATCCCTTCCTCTGGCCTGACCACGCCAACTGGTGCGTCGCACAGTCCACTGTGGATCAGGTTGCCGGCTGCACTCTGATCAACCGGCCAACGGTACACACCATCTACCCGCCCGTGGCCGAGGCCGCCTTCGCCGCCGTGTACCCGCTCGGCTCCGGTTACCAACCCGTACGGGTGCTGGTGATCCTGGCCGCGCTCGCCACCACGCTGCTCCTCCTGATCGGCCTACATCGGGCCGGCCTGGATGTGCGGCGGGCCGTGCTGTGGGCCTGGTGCCCGACCGTCGCCCTGGAGGCTGCCAGCAACGCCCACATCGACGTCCTCGCCGCGCTGCTGACCGGCGCGGCCCTACTGGTGCTGGCCCGCACGCGCCGCCGCACTAGTGCCGCCGTCGGCGGTGCGCTGCTCGGGCTGGCCGTCGCGACGAAACTTACCCCGGCACTGGTCGTGCCCTCGGTGCTGCGCCGCAGACCAGTGACCGTGCTCCTGGCCGTGGTCAGCGCGGTCGCCGTGGTCTACCTTCCCCACGTCCTCGCCGTCGGCGCCGGCGTGCTCGGTTACCTTCCGGGCTACCTGCAGGAGGAGGGCTACGACAACGGCTCCCGGTTCGCGCTGCTGACCACCGTCGTTCCGGAGGCCTGGGCCGCGCCGCTCGCCGTGCTCACACTGGCGGCGGTAGCGATCCACATCACCCGTACCACCGACCCGCGACGACCCTGGGACAGCGCCGCGACCATGACCGGGGCGGCCCTGCTCGTTACCACCCCGTCATACCCGTGGTACGCCCTGCTGCTAGTGATCCTCGTCGCCCTCGGCGGCCGGACGATGTGGCTCGCCGTGGCCGCCGCCGCCTATGTCGGCCAGTACCAGCACGAACTACGGCTCGGCCACCCCGCGTCCGAACGAATTGGGTACGGGGTCGCCCTCGCGGTCATGGTCGCCGTTTGGCTGTGGCAGCGGCGAGCCACGGCCAACGCGACGGATGCGGCGAGCGGACGATCGCCGGTGTTGGAGCCGGTAGGCACCATGACGAGTGGTGGACGCTCCCCGT
>Ga0163163_10001657_pt1 | contig 18767 bp, 19 predicted proteins | sample S65metaG_FD_119766 | JGI IMG/M metagenome (GOLD analysis project Ga0163163, IMG submission 119766) | Switchgrass rhizosphere microbial communities from Kellogg Biological Station, Michigan, USA - S6-5 metaG | ecosystem: Host-associated > Plants > Roots > Rhizosphere > Soil | place: USA... | reverse complement strand
TGACTGAATCTTCCGCACCTGAATATCGGGCAATGCACATCCTTGTTTTGACATGGTCGGCCTCCTGCGTTCCGTCTGTTTAGGGACCTCAGATTTTCGACATCCTCAGAATCAGCGTCATTAAAGACCGATTTTGAAGTTTTCACAGCTGCCCGAAGGTTCCTCACCAGAAAGTCGCATTTTCGCCCCTTATGAAAAGCGGTTTAATTGTCGATACTCAGATTGGGTTATTGGGGTTGCCGAGTGGCTAAAGGAATTACGTATGTTTACGTAATTTTTACGTACTTGTTACATTTTGTAATCATTCTGGAACCCTCGAATGACGCCTAAATTATGAATTTATTGACAGATATCTATAGAAATGAATAACTGGAGTGGTCGCTGATTCAGGCGATGGGAAGTTCTGTAGACAGAAATCTAGAGAATGTTTCAACAGGTGTTACACGATGTACACCTTCTATTCAGTCCATTCAGCACTGGGGGCGAATGATCGTCATGAATGACTCATGGTATGCACTGCATGTCAGACCACGATTTGAAAGCAACGTAGAAATTCAACTTCAAGGAAAGGGATACGAGGTTTTCCTACCCACCTATGAAAACAAGCGCCGCTGGTCGGACAGAGTCAAGACACTGGTCCAGCCTCTGTTTCCAGGCTACGTATTCTGCCGTTTCAACGCAGGAGCCAGACTTCCAGTTCTCACGACACCTGGGGTGAACTCGATCATTGGTGTCGGCAAGATTCCAGTTCCCGTAGATCCCAAGGAAATTACCGCAATCCGAAGCGTCATCGACTCCGGTATCGCGAGTTATCCCTGTGACTACATAAGAGATGGCGAGAGTGTGCGTGTCGAATCCGGCCCTCTGGAAGGACTTGTCGGAATCGTTCAGCGTTGCAAGAACTCAGACCGCCTGGTCGTTTCCCTTACACTGCTGATGCGCTCGGTCTCGGTGGAAATCGATCGAAGCTGGGTCAAGCGTGTCGATGCGACCACTCCTATTCCAGCGTGGAAGGAAAAGACGGCAGTCGTTCAGCCAGCACGGCGCTCCGGCCACACGGGTATTCTGATCGCAAGTTAGATCCGAGGGTTCGAACCAATCGGAATGCGCCCCGGAAATTGGAGAGTCCGGCTCCAATTTCCGGGGCGCTTTCCAGTCTGAAAGGTCGTTCCGTTGTATTGAAAAGCTGTTATGAAAAGTCTTGAGACTCTGATTGGACGATTTTCAGGAAAGAGAATCCTGGTCATTGGCGACATCATGCTGGACCGTTTTATCTGGGGAAATGTTTCGCGCATTTCGCCGGAGGCGCCGGTTCCCGTCGTGAATGTGGAGAGAGAGGCGGTGTATCCCGGTGGCGCTGCAAATGCTGCGCGTAATCTTGTCCCCTTCGCTGGTGAAGTTCACATGATGGGTCGTGTTGGAGCGGATCGGGATGGCTTCACGCTGAAAGAGATTCTTCAGAAAGGCGGGATCGACTCCACAGGAGTTCAGCGGACCGATTGCGAAACAATCACCAAGACCCGAATAATTGCCAGTAAGCAACAGGTCGTACGCTTTGATCGCGAAAAGATTGTCCCCATCAGCGCGGACGTGGTGAATCTTGCAAAACAGTATTTGTTAGAGCGGGCGCATCAACTCGACGGTCTGATCATCTCAGACTATGGCAAGGGTTTCGTTACTCAGGAGCTCATCGATGAACTTATACCGGTGGCTCGCGCTGCAGGCCTGGTGATTACTGTGGACCCGAACCCAAACAACCCGTTGAATTGGAGAGGCGTCACCTCGGTGAAGCCGAACCGCGTTGAAGCGTTTCGAGAGGCGGGAGTTCCGGATAGCCTCTGGCAATCCCAGGGAGATCCGCTGCAGGATGAAATGCTCCTGCGCGTGGGCCAGATACTGCTGGATAAATGGGAGACGCAAATGGTACAGATCACCCTTGGCGAACATGGAATGATTCTGTTCGAACGTGACCGTAGTCCCCACCACATTCCAACAGTGGCCCGGGAAGTGTTTGACGTTTCCGGAGCCGGGGACACTGCGATCGCACTATTTACGCTGGCGCTGACGGCCGGCGCTTCACCAGTGGAAGCGGCGGAGGTTTCCAACTATGCGAGCGGTGTTGTTGTTGGAAAGCATGGGACTGCGACGCTGAATCCGCAGGAATTGTTGGACTCGATTCAGATGGCGCAGGACAGAAGCAAAATGGGGCGTTTTGCATGATCGGTTGGGTGACCTCGTGAGCAAACCAAACGGAAAAATCCTGATAACCGGTGGAGATGGTCTGATTGGCAGTGCGCTGATCTGGGCGCTGAATGAACGGGGCCGGGACGACATCATCGTCACTGGGCTTCTCGGCCATGGGGAGAAGTGGAAAAATCTGGTCGCCCTGCGCTTTGAGGATTACCTTGAAGCGGATCGGCTGTTGGAGTCTCTCGAGTCGCACCGCCTTGCTGATGTGAGTCACATCATTCATCTGGGAGCGTGTTCCGATACCACGGAAAAAGATTGCCGCTACCTCATCGAAAACAATTACGAATATACGCGCCGGCTTGCCGAATGGGCACTCGCACGCGGCAAGCGATTTGTGTATGCCTCGTCTGCGGCGACTTATGGCGACGGATCTGCGGGTATGAGGGATGGAGATCAGGATCTGGATCTGTTCCGGCCTCTGAATATGTATGGCTATTCCAAGCAGCTCTTTGACGTTCATGCCAAACGCCATGGCTGGCTCGAGCACATCGTTGGCCTGAAGTATTTCAATGTGTTTGGGCCGAACGAGGCACACAAAGGAGAGATGCGCAGCGTCGTTCACAAGGCGTTTGAGCAGATTCGGCAGAAGGGCTCGGTAAAACTTTTCAAGAGCGAGCGCCCGGATTACAAGGACGGCGAACAAAAGCGGGACTTCTTTTATGTGAAAGATGCTGTCGATGCGACGATTCATCTCGCATTCGCGCCCCAGGCATCCGGCCTGTTCAATCTTGGGTCCGGGATTGCGTCGACCTGGATTGAACTGGTGACCCCCATTTTTGATGTGCTCGGCTTGCCGCTGAATATCGAGTTCATCGACTTGCCTGCGAATCTCCGCGAGAAGTATCAGTACTACACCTGCGCCGATATCTCGCGTCTCCTGGCAACCGGCTGGTCCGGCCCTCGATTCACCCTGGATAAAGCGGTGCGCGATTATGTCGGTCAGTACCTGATTCCCGGTCTCCGGCTGGAGTCCGATTCGCGAGAAGTTTCCATTCCATGAAACGTGCGGTCAAAGGAGTATTTAATCTGACGCTGTGGAGACGCCAGTGAATCGTGCACCCAATCATGCCGAGCGCCCTGCTGCCCCCGACGATCGCCGCCCAGAAGAGAATGAAAAAACTGCGTATCGGGCGCGTGTCTTGCCCGTCCCTGACGGCACCACAAGGCCGCTATGGTCGGTGATGATCCCGACGTACAATTGCGCGAAATATCTGCGCGAGACATTGGCAAGCGTGCTTGCACAGGATCCTGGTTCGGAGCATATGCAGATCGAGGTGGTGGATGATTGCTCCAGCAAGGATGACCCCGAAGCCGTCGTGCGAGAACTGGGGATGGGTCGCGTGGTGTTTCATCGCCAACAAGCGAACGTGGGTCATACGCGAAACTTCGAGACCTGCCTCCAGCGTAGCCGCGGACACCTCATCCATCTTCTACATGGCGATGACGCCGTGCGGCCGGGATTTTACGCCAAAATAGAAGCAATCTTTGCGGACCAGCCCAAAATCGGCGCCGCTTTCAGCCGCAACATGTTCATCGATGAGCATGGAAACTGGATCGGCGTTACACCGTTGGAGCTACCTCGCAGTGGTGTTATTGAGGATTTGGTCGAGCGCCTGGCGGTGCGTCAGCGAATTCAAACACCAGCGATGGTGGTACGCCGTGAAGTTTATGAGACTTTAGGCGCGTTCGACAGGCGCTTGTCCTGGACCGAGGACTGGGAAATGTGGGCGCGGATCGCCAGTCATTATCCCGTCTGGTATGAAGCTGAACCGCTGGCCCTTTACAGGATGCATTCGAACTCCAATACCGGCCGATACACTCTGACAGGTGAGAATGTGGAGGACATGGGCCGGGTTTTCTCAATCCTTAAAAATTACGTGCCGAATGCTGCGGGCGAGACACTCACCAGACAAGGACGCAACTTATGTGCCTGTCGCGCTTTGGAGGGAGCCACTGAAATGGCTGCAGAGGGGCACTTTTCCAGCGCTATTGCCCAGGCGCGGGCAGCGGTTCACTTGAGCAGTACGCCCGCAATCGTCTGGCCGCTGTTTAGGCTTGTATGCAAATCACTGCTTTACGGAATGAAGAGAGTATCTTCCGGATAGGACTTATTCCGGGTCACTCGAAGTGTTCTGCAATAGTGTTGACATCTGAAATCTCGTCTATCGCGGAGTTGAAAATCTCCCCGGACTTAAATCCATTACGCTCCAAATCGTTTCGCCTCTTCGGGTTTCAGTGGGGTCTCTCTGAGGGAAACTCTCAGATGTACAGGCCTCAACGCATTTTCCAGAATGAACCGAGCAGCGCCCGCCTGTCCTCGGGCCTCGGCCCAACGGCAGCGCATTGAAAAGTATCCGTTCCGGAGTCCGTGCAGCAGCAAGTGTACGTATCCCGGCAAATCAATGCGTTTCGGCAGAATGCCGGATCTCAGATACGTCAAAACACCGTGAGAAAGAGCGTGGTCGCGTGTCAACCGCACAGAATACGACTCCGTCAACCGGCCCGCAGAAATCAAATGAGTGATTTGCAGTTCCGGGAATATTCCGAAACCCTGCCCCACCATGACCGCGGCCCAGGAAAAAACGTCGTCCTCGCCAGAGAACAGTTTTTTTTCTCGCCGGCCAATAACAGATGTCGCGTTGAATCGCTCTATAAGCTCCTGATAAGCCTCTGCTACCTGACGCGTCACGCAAAGTCCTGCGCCACACGGAGTACAATAAAAGTCTTCGACATTGTTGGTCCACAACGCGGTGGGCACAGTTCTTAGGGCGAGTAACCCCAGCCCCGATGTCAGCTGCAGCGGAAGCGGCACCTCAAACTCAGGCTCAAGTCTTCCAGCACCAAACGTGCCTAAAAAGGGATACCGCGTTGGCAGCGCAACCGCCCGTTCAAGAAAATCGGGTGCTAAAACGTTGTCATCGTCGACAAACGCCAGGAGAGGTGATTGAGATTCCTCAATACCACGTAAACGGGCGAAAGTGAGACCCACCTTTTCTTCCAGGACATGCCTTCCTTGCGGATGCCACGAGATGTCCCAGGTATTTGCCACCCGATCCTGCGAAGCATTGTCGATGAGAAGGAATTCCCATTTTTCGACGGGCAATGTCTGTTTCTGCAGCGCCTCCAGTGCTCGGCGCAAATAGTCAGGCCGCGGATTGTGCGTGCAGAGGATAACTGAAACGAATTTCTTCATCTGAATGTATGTGCTCCGCATTAAGGACAGTTCCGCACCTTCACCAATTCGTCATCTGCAGTATGAGACGCATGGACTTGGAACAAAACAGTGGCATCGGGCATGAAATGACAACACTGTCCATCTGTTTCCTGGCAGTGTGTTCCAAAAAAGAATGACGTTCACACGTTGACGGTAGAGGGTTAAACGCCCGCAGTCGGCTTTGTCGCCTCAGCATAGAGAGTCGTGCATTTCGATCCGTCTGCGTTCAATGAAAAACGGCTCTTTTCGCTGTCCAGTCCTTTTGTCCACTCGCGGCGCCGCACGTTACCCAGTCCGGCGGTCGACAACAACTGCGCGAGCGTCTCGAAGTCATAAGCCATTTTATGCTCTGCCCATTGGCGAAAGCTATGGTTTATCAACTCCATTCGTGTCTTTGTCTTTCCTTCAGGATAGACTGAACGCACATAGTCGAACCATCCAGCGTATTCTGGATCCCCTGCATAAGCTCTAATTGGCCATTCTGCATCAGGCACGCCAACCGAAAAGATTCCTCCTTCCTGTAGAACTCTTGCGCATTCACTTGTCCAGCGCACTGCTTCATCAGGGTAGCTCAGATGCTCCAGAAAGTGTTCGGAGTAGATGAATGCAGCTGAACCGTCTTCAAATGGCAGAGGTTCCCGAAGATCAAGCTTTACGTCAGCGTGAGGATCCAAGTCGACGTTTATCCATTCCGGCTTGATTGTCGACCCGCAGCCAAAGTGAATACGGAGACCTTTTACACCGCGATACGCATTCACTCGTCGCTTGCCGTTTCGGTGTGCAAGGTTAACTCGGAACTCCGTAGCCGCGTTCTGCAACGTCGATCTTAATCCTCGAGTGGTATACCTCTTAATCAGTTTCACAAGCATCGTATTGGCAATGATGGTGCGGGTTTACACAAAGGGACATTACATAAAGCTTTCCAGAGTAAATTCTGCAAATCGCCTCAAACGCCGTTGTGCCACTTGTGGTAACGCCCGCAGAACGGTCCGGACGCCACTCCTCACTGCTGCCTTAGGCGTCATCGGAGGAGACTTTGCGGGCCGTTTCGGTAACGAGTACTTGAAGGAACGAATTGACATGTAGTCGCACGCCAGCAGACGTGTCGTGTACATATCAAACAAGGGTTTCAGGTCCGGCCGTTCCTCAAATGTCATCACCAGTGATTTATTTCGCATCGTAATTTGGTCAGGATGGCTCGGATCATAGCTACTGAAATGGTAAAACAAAAGCTTGTGTTCGCCGTTAACGATGTAACGACCGTCACGAATCGTCAACCGGCGTTCGAAGTGATTCCAGTAGCACATATTACAGCCGGGGTTCTTCTCCACGAGAACCCCAGGAAAATATAGCGGAGCCAACGTCACCCATAGCTGGTCGACGAAGATTCCAGATCCGGGTCGATAATAGCAGTGCTCGCGAAGACGGGCTTGCCACCACTTCAGAAAGAAGAAGGTTGTCTCACTTCTTGCTGTTGCAAGAAAGCCGAGATTGTAAATCCCCGTCCGCAACATCGACAGCTCATAGTAAACATTCGTCGACGAATCATCGAAGGTACAACTGTGGGGTGTTACAAGAATGTTGTTGGAATGTAGTTTATCCAAAACGGGACTGAGATCAGACAGGACCAGAATATCAGGATCGAGGTAGATGACTGCCTCAGCTTGCGCATTCCGCTTATATAAATACTCTATGTAGAATGGCTTTGAAGCCGTATTCAATTCAACAATATCGTACTTATCCACCATCTCCGCCAGATCCGGGATGGCCAATTCTTCAATGGGAATTAGTTCATGCGGCTGCCAATATGAGGGGCTAAGATTCAAAGGCACGCGGTCTACCAGTCCGATTACGATGTGGTATTCCGGATTATGTTCGAGGACGGAATCGGCCAAAGTTTTGGCTTGCGCAAGGTAATTTGCTGAGCAAAGGGTTAAAACAACGATCATGTGAGAATAGAGAACCCAACAATCGGGCCAGGTCGCCTGAACTAACGTTCCCAAAGACTGTTCAGGACGGCGAATGATCCCATAAACGATAGCCCTTTGACAAAAAGATATTAGCTTAACTTCGCTGCCAAGGCGCCACGTATTGCACCCGAACCACGAAAGACAATAAGCAACGAGTTATCAGGTGAGCAGAAATTACGGCCACGCCAACGGATAAGGCGTTGGCTGGGGCGGCGGCCCCAAGCCGCTCCGGCCGCTCCAATCAATCGCCTGCTCACTTTTCGACTGTCAGGCTTACCCCGTCACGGTCCTACCTGTTTTGCCATCAAGTGATGATTGCTTGAGCAATCGGGGGAAGCACTCCTTTGCTAAACAGTTCTCTCTTTCAGAGTTAACAAACCGCGAACACGCGGATGGGCGTGTCGAAACCGATACGATCCTCACATGAGAGGTGTGTCGCGATTGAATGTGCGATATTCTTGTGCTTTATTTGGAACCCCGAATAAAATTCGAAAGGTATTTTAGTGATCCTCACAAAAATCATGCGACGGACGAAGAGGCTGCTTGGTTCGGATCCTAGAGCTTCGGACCAAATTCAGGGTTTCTTCAATAGGGAAAACATTCGATCGCTTGCTTCAAAGCCGGTACTATCCGATTTCGACAATTTGAGTTTTCATAATCCGTCCAAGGAGATTCAGGAGCGCTTTGTCGGAACTAGTTTTGACAATACCTTTAGTCAGGCAGCCCACTTTCTCAATCATCTGTTTGAAAACCAATACAAAAGAGGAATTCCCGATAAATTTGGCGAATTGAGAGTACTGGATTTCGGTTGCGGCTGGGGACGAATGCTGCGGCTGATGCGTTCGAAAAAAGAATTGGACTCCATAAGGCTTTATGGCTGCGACCCTTTGCGAGTTGCCCTCGAAATTTGCCGTAGATCAGTTCCTGATGTCTACATTTCGCCATGCCGCTTGTATCCGCCCAGTGATTATCGTGAGGGGATGTTCGATATGATTTACGCGTACTCGGTTTTTTCCCATTTGAGCGAACAGTGCCATTTGGCCTGGGCCTCCGAGTTTGCTCGCATATTAAAGCCGGGCGGAACCGTGTGTTTGACAACGCAGGCACGCAACTTGATTGAAGTTTGCAGCGATTACCGCTCCGGGAAGCGCAAAATTGAAAGCGCTTGGCACCAAAGCCTCTCTGAATCATTTTGCGAGCCGGACGCACTTGCCAAATACGACACGGGTGAAATGCTTTATTCGGCCACCGGTGGCGGAGATAACTTAGAAAAAGAGGCTTATGGCGAGGCGATCGTGCCAAAGAGATTTTTCGAAAAGTACTGGAGTGGTTTCGGATTCGAGCTTCTCAATTGGTGGGAGCCTCCAGAGCACCTGGATCAGATCCGAGTATTCCTGTGTAAATCCGCATAGGGCGAGAGTTTTTTCAAGCGGATCCATAGATTCAACCTTTCGCAGCTCGAGCTACTAAAGTTACCAAAGTTAAGGCCAACATGTATTCCGTAGAGCATAGTCGCAATAAGCGGCCCCTTTGAAGAATCCCGAAATCGACGTCGTCGAAAGGAGATTATCTTAGGAATGCTGCGACGGCCGCAGGTATTCTCCGGCGCGGTGATCTTGCCGCAACACCAGACGCAGCGTGCGTGTCCAGCGCTGATAGAGTTCGCAGAACCGGCTGTATTGATGCCCTTTCGTTTCGTTCTGTTTGTATTCCTACCACAGCAATTGCAGCGTGACGTGTTTATGGTTGTGCAGTTCTTCGTGAAAACGCTATGGGCTCTTTATCTTTACAATCGCGATTCCGGCATTGCATCCACCGTTCCGGCCGGCCGGGAAAACTGGAGGGTTTCCCGCCGGAATCGGTGGATGCTTTCAATCGGAATCCTGGATAGCTTGACGCGGGATCAGTGGATCGCTCGATTGGAACTGGTGGATGACTTGCCCCGCGTTACGCAGGTTTCAATGTCGCAGTGAAGTATGTACAGTTTTCAAAAATAATTATAATTCAAGGTATGTGTTGACAGAAATCAGCCTACCTAGGTTAATAGGAGAAGGACATTCGATCCTGCGTTTTATGCTCATCTGTTGGAATTTAGAGGGCGCGAGTTCAAGAAACGGATGTCTATTGGAGGCGATGAAAGCATCGACATCATCTGACGATAAGTTGGGACAAGATCCTGAGTGCATTCGATCGATTTTCCTTGCGGTACAGGCCGTGACCTGCGCCTCTCGCATCGCCATACACAAAATTATCGAGAGACGAAAATTAGTCAAAGTTTCTGAGAAGATGGAATGAAGAATTATAGTGATTCACCGTCTTCGACTGAGGAACTAACAATTGAATCCGGTCGTTCCGAACGCCACTATTGGCGTGATTTATGGCGCTACCGGGAGTTGTTTTATTTTCTCGCCTGGCGCGACCTTCTTATTCGATACAAGCAAACGGTTGTTGGGGTGACTTGGTCACTTATTCGGCCGTTCTTGACGATGATAGTACTAACGGTCGTATTCGGAAGGCTCGGTAAAATGTCCTCGGGCGGGGTTCCCTATCCAGTTATGGTGTTTTGCGGTATGTTGCCATGGATGTTCTTTTCCACAGCGCTTTCAGAAAGCGGGAACAGCCTTGTGAACAATTCCAGTCTGATTTCAAAGGTCTATTTCCCACGGATTATTGTGCCGGCCAGTAGTGTGATCACAAGTTTCGCGGATTTTCTGATTTCGGCCGCATTCCTTGCGTTGCTCATGATTTGGTATCACTTCCCTCCCTCGATGAATATTCTTTTCTTGCCGTTATTCACCTTGCTCGGGTTTGGAGCATCGCTGGGAACTGGGATTTGGATTGCCGCGCTTATGGTCAAATACCGAGATTTTCGGTTCATAGTTCCGTTTGTTGTACAGTTCGGTCTTTACATTTCACCGGTAGGATTTTTGAGCACCGTCGTGCCGGACCGTTGGCTGTTGATATATTCATTGAACCCAATGGTGGGAGTGATTGACGGATTCCGATGGTCCTTGCTTGGTGGGCAGAATGCTATCTATTGGCCAGGCTTGGCAATCTCGGTTCTTAGCACCTTACTTTTGCTTATAACCGGTATTAAGTATTTTCGAAGAACTGAGAAGATGTTTGCCGATATCATCTGAATTGGATTTAGTGATCACTGTGAATTTTAGCGTCGATCTTCAATCATGAGCGATATCGCAATTGGAATCGAAAATCTGTCGAAGCGGTATTTGATTGGCGCTCAGGAGACCAGAGGGGATGGCCTGCGCCATGCGATTGAAGCGGCAATGCGCAATCCGATTCGCTGGCTTCGAGAGATGAAAAGGGAGGGCGCAAAATCTCATGAAGAATTTTGGGCTCTCAAAGATGTTTCTTTTGAGATTAAGCAAGGGGATGTCATTGGCATCATTGGGCGAAACGGAGCCGGAAAATCGACTTTACTAAAAATCATCAGCAGGATTACTGAACCAACCTCGGGACGAATTCGGATAAAAGGGAGAGTGGCGAGTTTATTGGAGGTTGGTACAGGGTTTCATCCAGAATTGACGGGCCGTGAGAATATTTTTCTCAATGGCGCAATTTTGGGAATGAGCCGAGCAGAGATCAAGAACAAATTTGATGAAATTGTAGCATTCGCAGAAATTGAAAAATTCCTCGACACACCGGTAAAACGCTACAGCAGCGGCATGTATGTGCGACTTGCATTTGCTGTGGCGGCCCATCTGGAACCAGAGGTTCTCATTGTGGACGAAGTGCTTGCCGTAGGCGATGCGGAGTTCCAAAAGAAGTGTCTTGGCAAGATGCAGGATGTCTCTAAGGGGCAAGGCCGCACTGTACTGTTTGTTAGTCACAATATGAATGCAGTTGAGTCACTATGCCAACGCATTGTGCACCTTGGAAATGGGAAAGTAATTGCAGTATCAAGCGATTTGCGGGGAACGATCGGTGCTTACCTTTCGTCCTCAGCAGTTAGTCACTCTGTTGAATGGATCAACCCAGGGGACGTTCTGCTGAATCCCTGGTTTCAGCCAGTTCGATTCTATCTTGGAGACGAGCAAGGCAACCCGGAGAAAATGCAGGTTCGCAATGATCATCCAGTTTATGTCTGGATTGAGGGCGAAGTTGAGCGAGAGGATATAGCGCTCACCGTCGGTTACGCCCTCTATGACGGCGTTGGCACCCTTTTGTATTGGTCCGTTCAAACAGACGCGCCAGAGAATATGTGGCCTCGATTAACCCCGGGCCGTAACGTTTTGAAGTCTCAAGTTCCGAGCCGAGTTCTGAATGAAGGGAAATATCGACTGGAGTTAATAATTGCGCTCTATTTCCGGGAGTGGATCAGTTCTCCTGGTTCAAACGCGCCTGTAATTGAATTGTCAATCCAGGGAGGCCTAAGTGACTCTCCATATTGGACTGAGAAACGGCCAGGACTTTTGGCTCCTGTATGCGGTTGGACATTAGGGAAGAACTGAAATTAGTCATGAGCGAGATTACTACGATTGAACTGCTGCTCCGGAGCGCTTCTGCGGCTTTCGTCTTGAAATTCAAATAATATGGGCGAAGTAAGATTCGGAGCTCCGAAAGAATTGGTGCTGTGGATACGGGATACAATTAAGGCGAAGGTCTTCGTCGAAACGGGCACAAACCAGGCTGAGACTGCGGTTTGGGCGTCCGATCACTTCGAGCGCGTGTTCACCGTTGAGGCTTTTGAGCCGCTCCATCGCAAGGCCGTAGAGACTTTTGGAGATCGCAAGAACATTCAATTTCTAAAAGGCGACAGCCGGGTCCACATAAGGTCTTTGGCCAACTCCCTGAGTGTCCCAGCAATTTTCTGGCTGGACGCCCACTGGTGTGGTGAGCATACGTTCGGCAAATCGGACGAATGTCCTGTAGTTGGAGAACTGGAATTATTGAACGCGAGCAAAGTGCCGCACGTCGTCTTGATTGACGATGCGAGACTATTTCTAAAACCTCCACCAGCGCCACACGAAGCTACTCACTGGCCCGACATCAGTACTATATGTAGCTTATTAGCCGCACATGATTCCAACCGGTATGTTGCCGTTCATGATGATGTCATCGTCGCCGTGCCGAACGCTTCGAAGGCACAATTGGTGGAGTTTTTACGGATGGATGTAATCAAGATCGGACCGCAATCACCGCCCCCTAAGACCGGGCGACTAACTCCTCTTTACAAGATCTGGTCAAAGCTAAGAAGGCATTCAAATAGTTCTTGATTACCCCTTGCTGTCATGAAAATTAAAATTGCGGCCAAACGTCTACTCAAAGCACCATTCCGCGCGTTGGGGATGGATCTGACCCGGAGGCATTCTTCGGTTGAAGACAGAATGGCTGCAGCGTTTGCTCCACAGTATGCTCCAGAAGAACACTGGTTGGTGACATCCGGTATCAAGACGATTTTGGATGTGGGCGCGCACATGGGAGAATTCGCTCAACGTATCCGAACGATGCTTCCAAATGCAGAGTTGGTGTGTTTCGAACCACTTCTTGAGCCATATTCGAAACTGACACAAATGTTCGAAGGGCAACCAAACTTCCGAGCTATTCGATGCGCACTTGGCGAAGAGGCGGGGCTATTTGAGTTTCACCACAACGAATATGCGCCTAGCTCGTCTCTGCTGCAAATGACAGATTTACACAAACGATCATTTGACTTCGCCTTGTTAGAGAAGACGGAAATGATCGAAGTCCGCCGGCTTTCTGATGTGGCTCGAGAGCTCCACTTTCGCGAACCTCTGCTGCTCAAGCTCGATGTACAGGGGTGCGAAGATAAAGTCATAAAGGGTGGTGAGGATGTGCTTGCGCGAGCAAAGGTTGTCATCATAGAAGTCAGTTTTCAGCCACTCTATGAGGGGGGCCCTTTGTTCGACGATATTTATCGGATTTTGAAGGAGCGTGGTTTTACTTATACCGGGAACTTTGAACAGTTATTCAGCCCTAGGGACGGTCGCGTCCTTCAGGCAGATGCAATTTTTTGTCGTTTTTGAGCGGGCAGGCTGATTGGAATTGGGATTTGTAACAATGAAAGAGGCGTCTGAATTCGTGAATTTATGAAAATAATCCTGGTTACTGGTTCGTCCGGACTCATCGGTTCTGAGGTGGTGGACTATTTCTGCAGAAGGGGCTGGGAAGTACACGGCATCGACAATAATACACGAGCGGATTTCTTTGGCCCGGGAGGAGACACTCGATGGAATCAGCGGCGTTTACAGTCCACTCATGCGGGATTCCGTCATCACGAACTGGATATCCGGGATAGAAATGGCGTCGACCAGGCAATCGCCACTCTTAAACCGAATCTGCTAGTTCACACTGCTGCTCAACCCAGCCACGATCTTGCAGCGTCACGACCTTTTGATGACTTTGATGTTAACGCTGTCGGCACGCTGAATCTCCTTGAGTCCTCGCGGAGGCATGCTCCGGAAGTCGTTTTTGTTCACATGAGCACTAACAAGGTATATGGAGACAGGCCGAACACCATACGCCTGAAAGAACTGGCCACGCGCTGGGAATATGATGACACCGCATATGCCAACGGCATCTCAGAGGCATTCCCAATCGACCAAAGCAAACATAGTCTTTTTGGAGCGTCGAAAGTGGCGGGTGACGTAATGGTCCAGGAGTATGGACGATACTTCGGAATGAAAACATGCTGCCTGCGGGGCGGCTGTCTGACCGGCCCTAATCATAGCGGCGTCGAGTTGCATGGATTTTTGAGCTACCTCATCAAATGCAATGTCGAAGGCCGTCTTTACAAGATTTATGGCTACAAAGGCAAACAGGTGAGAGACAACATTCATTCTCTGGATGTTGCGCACTTCATTCATTCATTTGCGGAGAATCCACGGTGTGGTGAGGTATACAACATTGGCGGTGGACGCGCAAACAGCGTGTCCATTCTCGAAGCGTTTGATTATGCCGCGGAATGCAGTGGAAAGAAAATGAACTATGAATATGTAGACCAAAGCCGTGCCGGCGACCATATCTGCTACATCAGCGACCTCTCCAAAATGAAAGCGCATTATCCTGGCTGGGACGTAACAAAAAGTCTTGAGCATGTTTTCAGCGAAATTTACCAGGCTACTATCAAGGGGCACTAATTAATCTTCGAGTTCAGCAGTCGCAAATCACACCATGTGAGTCGATAGTTAATCTTCGACGCTCTTTTTGATTCCATGAAACTTCTCGTCGTTTCCAGTCAGTACCCGCCTCTCCGTTCGCCGGAAAGTGCTCACACTTTTCTGTTATGTGAACAGCTGGCAGCGCGAGGAGTCAAGGTTGACTTGCTGACGAGCAAGTTGCCACCGGGATTTCCCGTCCCCGAAGGCTTTCGGCTCCACGCGCTGATGAAATCATGGGGAGGCCTTCAGTTTCTCACCTTGGTGCTCTCCATTTGGCGGCTACGACCCGACGCGGTGTTGTTGATCTACATTGATTGGATATACGGATGCAATCCGATGGTTACATTTCTGCCTGCCGTTTTCCGCCGACTCAGGCCTAGCATGCCCTTTGTGACGCAATTTGAGAATGAGAGCGGGCTTGCTTCGGGCCATCCGCCAAGCGGAATGAAGAGTCGCTTAGTAAATTGGTTCCTCAAAGAGTTGGCTGGTCGGCGAGGACTTCACCCAGTATATGGTGCGCTCCTTCGAGACAGCAGGCGCGTAATTGCCCTCAGTGAACGTCATTTGGAGGCCTTCGAGCGTGCACAGCCAGGGGTATCGAATAAAACTCAGGTGATACCGGCCCCTCCGATCATGCGTTTTGCGTCTGAAACAATGTGTGGTTCAGCTCGAAAGCGCGGTCGCGCCCTGCTGGGTCTGTCCGACCAGGATATGGTTCTTGTTTATTTTGGGTATGTGTATTCAATGAAGGGTGTGGAAACACTTCTTGCAGCCTTTGGCAGTCTTCCAGTAAGCACTCGGCTCATAGTGGTTGGTGATGGGGAGGCTGAGTATTTATCGAAGCTCCAGGAATTGAGTAAACAAGTTGGTGGGGCCGAGCGGGTTATCTGGACCGGACATTGCAAACCGGAGGAAGAATTTGCCTCCCTCTATCTACATGCAGCGGACATCTGCGTCTTACCCTTTAATGATGGTGTGAGGCTGAACAACAGTTCCTTTGCTGTTGCGGCATCGCACGGGTTGCCCATCGTCACCACACGCGGCGAATCCCTCGAGGCGCCATTTCTCGACGGTCACAACGTCCGACTTTGTCCGCCCAAAGACCCTGGCGCGCTAGCTGCTGCCATTGGTGAATTAATTTATTCACCCGTAACTCGCCAAAAGTTGGCGAGTGGTGCCCGTGGGTTCGCGGAAACTCACTTCTCATGGGAACGCGTTATCCAGTCTACGCTAGAAGTCCTAAGCGGCTCAACGTCACTCAAAAAGTGACTCTGCCCGGTATCCACGAACATCACCTCGGCGGTCACCCAAAACCGGCCAACGATAAACGACGTTCGAGATATTGAAATCGACGGAAGTCTGCCGTACTTTTTCGCCGAACATCTAGGGGGCTCGTCAGAACTGCGCTAGAATGACCGCCGCAATGGTGGTCTCGCATTGCAGGAAAGGCTGCGATCAATTAGGTTCCATTGACAGCTTCAATTTGCCTTAATCGACCTATTCCCTCATTGAGAATTGAAGCGTAATTTCCAGAATCATGCGTCTTCGAAAGCAGAAGAGGTAAACAGTTCCTTATGCTTTTCAACAGTCTCCCGTTTCTATATTTCTTCTTTCCAATTACGTATGTCGTGTTTTGGATGTTGACGACAAAGTCCCAACGCTACATTTGGCTCAGCCTCACGGGCTATGTTTTTTATTCGTTTTGGAATTACAAGTTTTGCGTGCTAATGGCATTCTCAACGCTAGTCGCGTATCTTGCCGGACTCGGTTTGTTACGGTGGAAAGATCACAGACGTCGACGCCTATGTTTGATTCTGCCAGTGACGACAGATCTTCTTCTGTTGGGTTTTTTCAAGTACACCAACTTTCTGTTGGATGCCGGGCAGCATGTCTCTACCTGGCTGGGTTTCGAGATGAACTTACCAAAGCTGAATATCATTCTGCCAATTGGGATCTCGTTCTACACATTTCATACGATTTCATATGTGATTGATTCATATCGAGGGGCGGTAAAGCCCACGAAGAATTTCTTCGAGTTTTCATGTTATGTCTCATTGTTTGCCCAATTGGTTGCCGGTCCGATTGTTCGCTTTCGACAGATTGAATCGGACCTGGAGAATATTGACACGGCAAACCGTTCCAAACTTTTGAATATTGGCTGGTCCTTTTTTGTGATTGGTCTTGCGAAAAAGGTACTTATCGCAGACACGATTGCGATGATTATCGACCCTGCTCTTGGAAAGTATTCGCAGTTATCAATGATGGATTCATGGTTGTGTATGCTGGGATATAGCTTTCAGCTCTACTTTGATTTCTCTGGTTATAGCGATATGGCAATCGGGCTCGGTCATTTGTTCGGCCTCCGACTCCCGCAGAACTTCAACTCACCATACAAAGCACTGGACATTTCAGATTTCTGGCGTCGCTGGCACATTTCGTTATCGTCGTGCTTACGTGACTATCTTTACCTGCCACTCGGCGGCAATCGCGGTTCTTCGTTAATGGTATTTCGGAACTTGATGATTACGATGGTATTGGGAGGACTGTGGCACGGAGCAAACTGGACATTCGTCGTATGGGGCGCCTATCACGGAGTGCTCCTGGCACTATATCGATTCACAAGACCGCAGTATGACCAATTGCCCGTTCTTCTTCGCCGGCTAATAACGTTTGTCGCGGTGATCATTGGGTGGGTGTTTTTCCGATCTAAAGATTTCACGATGGCGGCGCATCTTTTATCTGCCATGTTTATTGGTCATTCAGGGATTGCTATCATCGGAAGGCCTCTTTTGATATTGCTCATCCTCTTAGCCGCCCTCATTGTTCATGTCGCGCCGAATACATTTGAAATGGACTTTAGGTGGTCCTCTTTAGCCACTGTAGGTTTGACGGCATTGTTCGTCCTTTCCTTATTTATGATTTATGGAAGCAAATCAACCCCATTCCTCTATTTCCAGTTCTAGCGGCGCTCGCCACGCGAAAAGTAATGACCATCTTTCGCGTCATTGGCATGCAGGATATGTAATTCCGCGAGTTTTATTGATAATTGCGATCCTGGATGTCGTTCTTCGAATGGTGCCGGCGGGATGGCGTATTTACGATGTTGGCGAAAGAGAAGTTCGAAATCGCATACCGGGCGACGCGTTTGAACGTAACCTCCGGTTACACTCGGTCAGATATGGCGATTTGGTGCGAATTGGCAACCTCAGTGATGGAGAAGAATTACATTCATTGGAGTTCACTACCGATGCTTTGGGATTTCGGAACACTGCCGTCTCCAGACCCGTCGGGGGAATCATTTTCGGTGATTCCTTTGCTGCTGGAGCAGACCGTGATGACGACACTCTCGCGGTTCAGCTTCAAGATAGAATCGGGTGCGGTGTATACAATGCATACGGACGAGATCCCAAGTTTCAGCGGCCAGATATCACATTCGTGGAGTCCGTAATGGGTCGCGTTGGAATGGATAGAGGCTTTGTAATCGTGGAGGGAGTAGAGCGGTTGATGTTTCAAAGAAGTATTCAGGAGAGGGGTGGTTCCATAAGCTGGGCTCGCTCATATGTGCCTGGGATTTCGAGGGTACTGGATATTTTGGAAAAAGCTCATGGAATGCTTGGAACCCCGGGGGCCCAAATCCAGAGTTTTATCGATCAGTCGCGGCTGGCGCTGGTTTCGGAGCGAGAAATTCGACTGCTGAAGAATGACAGAATTCTGCCAAACAGTTATGGAGATTACATTGTTAAGACAATGCTGCAAAACGGCGATCGTATGCTGTTTTATCCTGATGAAATGCAGACATACGAAAGGAAATGGCCAACTCAAATCTCATATTGGACTAGTTTGTCCCAGGCCTTGAAGAAGACCAAAGTTACATTCATCGTTGTACTGGTACCCAATAAGTACACGGTTTACCATTCCCTGCTTTCCAATGGACCGAAAGTTGAGGTTCAACCCGGAGAATTACTGTCCCGTCTTGAGGCTGAAATGAGATCGAGTGGTATTGCCGTTGTAAATCTAACCAATGCATTGCAGTCCGACGCTGCGCTAAATATTGATCGGCATGTTTATAACTATTTTCGTGAGGACACTCACTGGAATGCGAGGGGAATAGAAATTGCAGCCGCTGAAATTAACCGTGTTCTCCCACAACTCCGCGACTCATGCCATTAGATGCGTAAGCGTTCGGTTCTA
>Ga0163163_10001656_pt1 | contig 18767 bp, 28 predicted proteins | sample S65metaG_FD_119766 | JGI IMG/M metagenome (GOLD analysis project Ga0163163, IMG submission 119766) | Switchgrass rhizosphere microbial communities from Kellogg Biological Station, Michigan, USA - S6-5 metaG | ecosystem: Host-associated > Plants > Roots > Rhizosphere > Soil | place: USA... | reverse complement strand
GGCCTGGCCCTGCTGCTGCTGTTGCTTCTGATCAGCCATAGTTCCTCTGCAAAACCTTTATGCCTTACCGGCCGGGGCGTTCATCTTGATCGCCGCCTTGCGCGGGCCCTTACGCGTGCGCGCGTTGGTGCGCGTGCGCTGACCACGCAGCGGCAGGCCGCGGCGATGACGGATGCCGCGATAGCAGCCGAGATCCATCAGGCGCTTGATGTTCATCGAGACTTCGCGGCGCAGATCGCCTTCGACCGTCAGCTTGCCGATCTGCGAACGCAGGGCGGCGACTTCGGACTCGGTGAGATCCTTCACCAGCGTGTTCGGCTTGATGTTGGCGCCTGCGCAAGCCTTCAGGGCCTGCGTGCGACCGACGCCGAAGATCGACGTGAGGCCGACCCACACGTGCTTGTTCATCGGAATGTTGATGCCGGCGATACGAGCCATTGTCTTGAGCTCTCTTGTGCGCGAAGAAAAGCGCGGAAATTTAAACTAAAACCTGTAGTACTTCAATGCTTTAGTCAGGCTAAAGCCTGACCACAAAAGCCAATCAGCCCTGACGCTGCTTATGGCGGGCGTCGGAAGTGCAGATCACGTAGACCACGCGGCGGCGGCGGACGATCTTGCAGTTCTTGCAGATCTTCTTGACGGAAGCGCGAACTTTCATGACAAATCAACCCCTTATGTCTGGCCCGGGCGGCCGTAGCCACGCAGGTTGGCCTTCTTCATCAGGCCTTCGTACTGGTGCGACATCAGGTGCGCCGCCACCTGAGCCTGGAAGTCCATGATCACGACAACCATGATCAGCAGCGAGGTGCCGCCGAAGTAAAAGGGCACGCTGAAGCGACTCATCATCACTTCCGGCAGCAGGCAGACCACGGTGACGTACATGGCGCCCCACACGGTCAGGCGGGTCAGCACCTTGTCGATGTACTCGCCGGTCTGCTGGCCCGGGCGGATGCCCGGAATGAAGGCGCCCGACTTCTTCAGGTTCTCGGCGGTCTCGCGCGAGTTGAACACCAGCGCGGTGTAGAAGAAGCAGAAGAAGATGATCAAGCCGCCGTACAGGATCATGTGCGCCGGCTGACCGGGGGTCATGGCGGCGGCAATGTTCTGCAGGAAGCTCAGGTTGCCGTTGGTGCCGCCCCAGCTGGCAATCGTCGCCGGGAACAGCAGCAAGCTGGACGCGAAGATCGGGGGAATCACGCCCGACATGTTCAGCTTGAACGGCAGGTGCGTGCTCTGGCCGGCGTACATGCGGCGGCCCTGCTGGCGCTTCGCGTAGTTCACTTGGATGCGGCGCTGGCCGCGCTCGACGAACACGACGAAGGCCGTTACGCCCACGACCATGCCAAAGAGGATGAACGCGAACGCGACGTTCATTTCACCCGTGCGCAGGTTTTCCAACGTGCCGCCGACTGCGGCCGGCAAGCCTGCGACGATGCCCGACAAGATGATCATCGAGATGCCGTTGCCGAGACCGCGCTCGGTGATCTGCTCGCCGAGCCACATCAGGAACAGCGTGCCGGCGACCAGCGTGACGGTCGCGACGAAGATGAACTGCGGACCCGGATTGATCACGACGCCCTGGTTCTGAAACGCGATCGCAGCCGAAGCGCCCTGCACCGCTGCGAGCAACACGGTGCCGTAGCGCGTGTACTGCGTCAGCTTGCGACGGCCCGACTCGCCTTCCTTCTTGATCGACGCGAGCTGCGGCACGACCACCGCCATCATCTGAATGATGATCGACGCGGAGATGTACGGCATGACGCCGAGCGCGAAGATCGACAGACGTTGCAGCGCGCCGCCCGAGAACATGTTGAAGATGTCGAGGATCGTGCCCTGCTGCTGCTGGAAGAAGCGCGCGAGCGCGATCGGATCGATACCCGGCGCCGGGATGAACGTGCCGATGCGGTAGACCACCAGCGCGCCGAGCAGGAAGAACAGGCGCTGACGCAACTCCGCGAAGCGGGTCATCTCGCCGAATGCGGCGAGCGAGGCAGTGCTGGCTGTTTTGCTGCTGGTGGCCACGGGCAATCCTGGGCTGGCGGTGGAAGGACGAGGCTTACGCCTCGATCTTGCCGCCGGCGCCCTCGATAGCTGCGCGTGCGCCCTTGGTGAGGTGCACGCCCTTGACGGTCAACGCGCGGGCAACGGTGCCGGACGCGACGATGCGCGCCCGTTCGGCCTGCTCATGGACCAGGTTCGCGGCCTTCAGCGACGCGAGATCGATGAGGTCGCCCTTGATTTTTGCAAGCTCCGACAGGCGCACTTCAGCAACCAGTGGCGCAATTTTCGAGCGGAAGCCCACTTTCGGCAGGCGGCGCTGCAGCGGCATCTGGCCGCCTTCGAAGCCGACCTTGTGGTAGCCGCCCTTACGCGCGCGCTGGCCCTTCACGCCGCGGCCGCAGGTCTTGCCCTGGCCGGCGGAGGCGCCGCGGCCGACGCGGAGTCGGACCTTCTTGCTGCCCGGAGCGGGCGAAATGTCGTTCAAACGCATGATCAGGCTTCCTCGACCTTCAACAGGTGACCGGAGGCGGCGATCATCCCGCGCACTTCCGGCGTATCCGTCAGCGTCTTGCTGTCGCGGATGCGGCGCAGCCCAAGCCCGCGCACCGTGGCGCGATGCGACTTCAGCTGTCCGAAGACGCTCTTCACGAGCGTCACTTTGATCTGTTTCTTGGTGGCCATGATGTTCAGCCCAGGATCTCTTCGACCCGCTTGCCGCGCTTCGCCGCGATGTCGTCCGGCGACTGCGCGCTCGACAGCGCGTTCATCGTCGCACGCACGACGTTGATCGGATTGCGCGAGCCATAGCTCTTCGCCAGCACGTTGCGCACGCCGGCGCACTCGAACACAGCGCGCATGCCGCCACCGGCGATCAGGCCGGTACCGTCTGCAGCAGGCTGCATGTACACGCGGGTCGTGCCGTGACGGCCGTGCACCGCGTAGTGCAGCGTCTGGTTCTTGAGCGACACCGTCGACAGGTTCTTGCGCGCGGCCTGCATCGCCTTCTGGATCGCGACCGGCACTTCACGCGCCTTGCCGTATCCGAAGCCGACCTTGCCGCGGCCATCGCCGACGACAGTCAGTGCGGTGAAGCCGAACTGGCGGCCGCCCTTCACGACTTTGGCCACGCGATTCACTGCGACGAGCTTTTCGATGTACTCGTCTTGGGCAGCGTTCTTTTCTGGTCTAGGCATGGGTTAGAACTCCAAACCATTGGCGCGCGCCGCGTCGGCGAGCGCTTTGATACGGCCGTGATACTTGAAGCCGGAGCGATCGAACGCGACCTGTTTGATGCCGGCAGCCACCGCTTTCTCGGCGATCGCCTTGCCGACTGCAGCAGCAGCCGTCGCGTTGCCCGTGTTCTTCAAGCCTTCGCGCACGGTCTTCTGCAGCGTCGACGCCGAAGCGAGCACTTTCGAATTGCTGTCGAAGATCTGCGCGTAGATGTGCTGCGGCGTGCGATGCACGGACAAGCGCATCGCCTTCAGCTGGCGGATTTTCGCCCGGGCGGGTATGGCTCGGCGCAGTCTTTGGGCATTCTTGTTCATACAACTCTCAGCTTTTGCTCCGACGTGCTTGTCGGGCTAAAGCCCGACCTACATCGTTTCATCACTTCTTCTTCGCTTCCTTCAGCTCGATCTGCTCGCCCGCGTACCGCACGCCCTTGCCCTTGTACGGCTCCGGCGGACGGAAGTTGCGGATGTCGGCGGCCACCTGGCCGACCTTCTGCACGTCCGAGCCCTTGACGAGAATTTCCGTCTGGCTCGGCGTTTCGATCGTGATGCCCTCGGGCGCGGCGTAGACGATCGGGTGCGAGAAGCCGAGCGTCAGGTTCAGGTTCTTGCCCTGCGCGGCCGCGCGATAGCCGACGCCGACGAGCTCGAGCTTACGCTCGTAGCCCTTGCTGACGCCGACCACGATGTTCGCGAGATGCGCACGGATCGAGCCCGCGACCATGTCGGCTTCGCGGCTGTCGTTCGCCTTCTGCACTTTGAGCACGCCGCCGTCCTGCACGACCTTTGCGTGCTGCGCGTTCACGGCGAGGTTCAGCGTGCCCTTGGCGCCCTTGATGCTGACGCTGTCCGCGCCGATGGTCGCGGTCACGCCCTGCGGCAGAGTCACTGGTTGTTTAGCTACGCGAGACATAAAAATCTCTCTTAGGACACGATGCAGATGACTTCGCCGCCATGGCCGGCAGCGCGCGCCTGGCGATCGCTCATCACACCCTGCGACGTCGACACGATTGCAATGCCGAGCCCGCCGAGGATCGACGGCAGCTCGTCCTTGCCCTTGTACACGCGCAGGCCGGGACGGCTGACACGCTCCAGGCGGTCGATGACCGGCCGGCCCTGGAAGTACTTCAGTTGCACGGCCAGCGTCGGCTTGCCTTCCACCGTGGTCGCGGCGAAGTCTTCGATATAGCCTTCGTCCTTCAATACCTTGGCAATCGCGAGCTTCACCTTGGAAGCCGGCAAGGTGACTTCGGGCTTGCCCGAAGACTGGCCGTTGCGAATGCGGGTCAGGAGGTCGGCGATCGGATCCGTCATGCTCATTTATTGGTGCTCCAATGGTTCCAGCCGGTTACCAGCTGGCCTTGCGGAGGCCGGGAATGTCGCCGCGCATCGTTGCTTCACGCAGCTTGGTGCGACCCAGACCGAACTTACGATAATTGCCGCGCGAGCGGCCGGTGATCGCGCAGCGAAAACGCTGGCGGCTCTTGCTCGAGTCGCGCGGCAGTGCTGCGAGCGCTATGACCGCAGCCTCGCGCTCCGCCGGCGTGCTCGTCGGCTTGCGAATCGTTTCCTTCAGCTTCGCGCGCTTGGCGGCATAGCGCTTCACCAGTTTGGTGCGCTTCGTCTCGCGATTGACCATCGATGTCTTGGCCATACGTGTCGCTCTACTTGCGGAAGGGGAAGTTGAAGGCTTCGAGCAGCGCGCGCCCTGCCTTGTCGTCGCGCGCTGTCGTCGTGATCGTGATGTCCATGCCGCGGATCGCATCGATCTGGTCGTAGGCGATCTCGGGGAAAATGATCTGTTCCTTGACGCCGAAGTTGTAGTTGCCGCGGCCGTCGAACGAACGCGCGCTCACGCCGCGGAAGTCGCGGATACGCGGCATCGCGATCGAGACCAGGCGATCGAGGAACTCGTACATGCGCGCGCCGCGCAGCGTCACCTTGGCGCCGATGGCGAGACCGTCGCGCACTTTGAAGGTCGCAACCGACTTGCGCGCCTTCGTGACCTGCGGCTTCTGGCCGGTGATCTTGGTGAGATCGGCCACCGCGTTGTCCATGATCTTCTTGTCCGCGACCGCTTCGCCGACGCCCATGTTGACCGTGATCTTGGAGATGCGCGGCACCTCCATCACGTTCTTCAGGGCGAGCGTCTGCTGCAGCTCGGCCACGACTTTGTCCTTGTAGAAGACAGCAAGACGCGCGGGCTGCACCGGAGCCTGCGGCTCTTTCGGCTTCGCAACCTTCTCGGCCTTCTCGCCCTTCGGAGCCTTGTCGCCCTTGGGAGCTTTGTCGGCCTTCGGCGCCTTCTCGTGCTTCTCAGCCTTCTCAGGCTTGGTTTCGTCTGTGTTCGCCATTTTCCTATTACCTCAAGCGTTGTCCATGCGACGCCTTAGGCGTCGACGACTTCCTTGTTGGACTTGAAGAAGCGGACCTTGCGGCCGTCGGCCAGCGTGCGAAATCCCACGCGGTCGCCCTTCTTCGTCACCGGGTTCCACAGCATCACGTTCGAGAGGTCGATAGCCGCTTCCTTCTCGACGATGCCGCCCTGCACCTGACGCTGCGGGTTCGGCTTCGTGTGGCGCTTGATCATGTTCACGCCCTCGACGACCACGTGGCCGTCGTCGAGCACTTTCACGACCGTGCCGCGGCGACCCTTGTCTTTGCCGGCGGTCACGACGACTTCGTCACCTTTGCGAATTCTGTTCATAACTGCGTTCTCTTCAGAGCACTTCGGGTGCCAGCGAGATGATCTTCATGAACTGCGCCGTGCGCAGCTCGCGCGTGACGGGTCCGAAGATGCGCGTGCCGATCGGCTCGAGCTTGTTCGTCAGCAGCACCGCGGCGTTGCCGTCGAAGCGGATCAGCGAACCGTCCGGACGACGCACGCCGAACTTGGTGCGCACGACGACCGCGTCGTAAACCTCGCCCTTCTTCACCTTGCCGCGCGGAATGGCGTCGCGGATGCTCACCTTGATGACATCGCCGACCGTCGCGTAACGACGCTTCGAGCCGCCGAGCACCTTGATACACATCAGGCTTCGCGCGCCGCTGTTGTCGGCGGCATTCAGCATCGTGCGCATCTGAATCATGGCTGCGCCTCCTCGGAACGCTGATCCGCCGCCGGACCGCGCTCGAGAATCTTCACCAGGCGCCAGCTCTTGTGGCGCGACAGCGGGCGGCACTCTTCGATCGAGACCAGATCGCCGGTGCGGCTCTCGTTGTTCTCGTCGTGGGCCAGCAGCTGCGTCGTGCGGCGCTGATACTTGCCGTAAGTCGCATGCGGCACGTAGCGCTGGATCAACACCGAGATGGTCTTCTGCATCTTGGTGCTGACGACCTTGCCGGTGAGAGTCTTCGCAACTTTCGCTGCGGACGCCTCGGGGGCCGCTGCCGCTGCCGGTGCAGCCGCAGCCTTGGCCTTCGCCTTCACGGCTTTTGGTTTCGTGCTCATTGCTTACTTACCCTTGGCTTTCTGCTGTGGGGCCTTCTGCTGGCCCTGCACGGTCTTCAGGCGCGCGATGTCACGGCGCACCTTGGTGAACTGATTGGGCTTCACTTCCTGGCCCGTCGCCCGCGTCATGCGCAGGTTGAACTGCTCGCGCCGCAGCTCCAGCAACTCTTTCTGCATGTCGGCCGGCGCCATCGCGCGCACCTTGGCCCGAAATGCTTTGGCGTGTTTCTCGTTCATTTATCTCACCTGGCGCGCGACGAACTGCGTATCGACCGACAGCTTGGACGCAGCGAGACGGAACGCTTCGCGCGCGATCGCTTCGGTCACGCCTTCCATCTCGAACAGCACCTTGCCGGGCTTCACTTTGGCGACGTAGTACTCGACGTTGCCCTTGCCGCTGCCCATGCGGACTTCGAGCGGCTTCTTGGTGATCGGCACGTCCGGGAACACGCGGACCCAGATCTGGCCGCCGCGCTTCACGTAACGGGTCATGGCACGACGCGCTGCTTCGAGCTCACGCGAAGTCATGCGGGCGCGCGTCACTGCCTTCAGGCCGTAGTCGCCGAACGCAACGTAGTTGCCGCTCTGTGCGAGGCCGGCGTTCTTGCCCTTGAACTGCTTGCGAAACTTGGTGCGCTTGGGTTGCATCATGGTCGTGATTCCTTAGGCAGTCGCCTCGGCGGGCGGGGTCGCCGCCGGAGCCGGAGCCTGGCCTTCCGCGCCTTCTGCCGGCGCCGGCTGCTCCTGCTGCTGGAACACTTCGCCCTTGAAGATCCAGACCTTCACGCCGATGACGCCGTAAGTCGTCTTGGCTTCCGCCAGACCGTAGTCGATGTCCGCGCGGAACGTGTGCAGCGGAATGCGCCCTTCGCGATACCACTCGGTGCGGGCGATTTCCGCGCCGTTCAAGCGGCCGGAGACGCGCACCTTGATGCCGAGCGCGCCGATGCGCATGGTGTTCGTCACAGCGCGCTTCATGGCGCGACGGAACATCACGCGACGCTCGAGCTGCTGCGCGATGCCTTCCGCGACGAGCTGTGCATCGAGCTCGGGCTTGCGGATCTCGGCGATGTTGATGCGCACGTCGGTGACCGGCATCTTCATCATCTTCGAGACCTGCCCGCGCAGCTTCTCGATGTCCTCGCCCTTCTTGCCGATGACGATGCCCGGACGCGCGGTGTGAATCGTGATGTTCACCTTGCGCGCGGCACGCTCGATCTGGATGCGGCTGACCGAAGCTTCGACCAGCTTCTTCTTCAGGAACTCGCGGACGACGTGATCGGTGTACAGGTACGCCGGGAAGTTCTTCGTGGAGGCATACCACTTCGACGTCCAGTCGCGGGTGATGCCGAGACGAATGCCGACCGGATTGACTTTCTGACCCATAAGTTACTCGCTCTTCCCGTCGCCGACCGTCACGATGATGTGACTGTTGCGCTTGACGATGCGGTTACCGCGGCCCTTGGCGCGCGCATGGAATCGCTTCAACAGCGGCGCGGGGTCGACCGTGATCGACTGCACCTTCAATTCGTCCACGTCCGCGCTCAGGTTGTTCTCGGCATTGGCAACCGCCGACTCCAGCACCTTGTGCACGAGCTTCGCGCCCTTTTTCGGCGTGAAGCGCAGCGTGTTCAGCGCGAGCCCGACCGGCTTGCCGCGTACCAGGTCGGCGACCAGGCGGCACTTCTGCGGCGAGATGCGCGCGTACTTCAGTTTTGCTGAGACCTGCATGATCAGGCTCCCGGAGCTTCGGTTGTCGTCGTCTTCTTGTCGCCCGAGTGCGCCTTGAACGTGCGCGTCGGCGCGAACTCGCCGAGCTTGTGCCCGACCATGTTCTCGGAGACGAGCACCGGCACGTGCTGGCGGCCGTTGTGGACGGCGATCGTGAGTCCCACCATGTCCGGCAGGATCATCGAGCGACGCGACCAGGTCTTGATCGGACGACGGTCGTTCTTCTCGGCGGCGACGCGCACCTTCTTCGCAAGGTGCAGGTCGACGAACGGACCTTTTTTGACTGAACGAGGCACTGTCGGCTCCTAAATCAGTTCCGGCGGCGGATGATCATTCCCGCCGTGCGCTTGTTGCGCCGTGTCTTCTTGCCCTTGGTGTTCCAGCCCCACGGGCTGACCGGATGCGGGTTGCCCTGCCCGGATTTGCCTTCGCCGCCACCGTGCGGGTGATCGACGGGGTTCATCACTACGCCGCGCACCGTCGGGCGAATGCCGCGCCAGCGCTTCGCACCGGCTTTGCCGTAGCTGCGCAGGTTGTGCTCGTCGTTGCTCACTTCGCCGATCGTGGCGCGGCAATCGATGTGCACCTTGCGCGTCTCCGTGGAGCGCAGGCGAATCGTCGCGTACAAACCTTCGCGAGCTGCGAGCTGTGCAGAGCCACCGGCGCTGCGCGCGAGCTGGCCGCCCTTGCCGGGCTTCAACTCGACGTTGTGAATCGTCGTGCCGATCGGGATGTTGCGCAGCTGCAGAGTGTTGCCGGCCTTGATCGGCGCTTCCGGTCCGGAGAGCACCGTGTCGCCGGCGACGACGCCCTTCGGCGCGATGATGTAGCGGCGTTCGCCGTCCTTGTACAGCACGAGCGCGAGATGCGCGGTGCGGTTCGGATCGTATTCGACGCGCTCGACCGTGCCGGGAATGCCGTCCTTGTCGCGCAGGAAGTCGACCATGCGGTACTTCTGCTTGTGACCGCCGCCCTGGTGGCGCACGGTCTGGCGGCCGAAGTGATTGCGCGCGCCGGTCGAGTTCTTGTGAACGACCAGCGACTCTTCCGGACCGCCCTTGTGCAGGTGGTCGCGCGAGATCTTGACCTGGAAGCGGCGTCCAGGCGAAGTCGGTCTTGCTTTGATCAGTGCCATGACCCAGTCCTAATAAATGTGGCCTTACGCCTCGGTGCCGCTCAGGGACTCGATCTTCTGTCCCGGCGCCAACCGCACGTACGCCTTCTTGAAATCCTGCCGGCGTCCGAGACGCTGGCCGAAGCGCTTGTTCTTGCCGCCGACGTTCACGACGTTCACCTGGGCGACCTTCACTTCGAACATCAGCTCGACCGCGGCCTTGATGTCCGGCTTGGTCGCATCGCGACGCACGCGGAACACGAACTGGTTCGCGCCTTCGGAAACGCGCGCGCTCTTTTCGGAGACGTGCGGTCCGATCAGCACGCTCATCAGACTTTCGCGACTCATGCCAGTCTCTCCTCGATCAGACGCACGGCGCCGGCAGTCGCCAGCACGTGGTCGTGACGCGCCAGGCTCAGCGGATCGAGCGAGCTCACCGGCAACACGTCGACATACGGCAGATTGCGCGCGGCGAGCTCGAGCTTCTCGTCGTGCGCTTCGATCAGGATCAGCACGTTGCTACCGAGCTTCAGCTCACCGAGCTTCTGCACCAGCAGCTTGGTCTTCGGCGCTTCGAGCTCGATGCCGTTCACGACCGACAGACGCTCGGTGCGCGCGAGCTCCGACAACATCGCCTGCATCGCGCCGCGATACATCTTGCGATTGACCTTCTGCGCGAAGTCGCGCGGCTTCGCCGCGAATGCACGACCGCCGCCAACCCAGATCGGGCTGCGGATCGAGCCGGCACGCGCCTGGCCGGTGCCCTTCTGGCGCCACGGCTTGATGCCGCCGCCGCGCACTTCGGCCTTGGTCTTCTGCGCCTTGGTGCCGGCACGGCCGGCATTGCGGTACGCGACCACGACCTGGTGCACCAGCGATTCGTTGTACTCGCGCGCGAAAGTCGCATCGGACACTTCGATGTCCTGCGCCTGCGCACCCTTGCTGACCACTTTGAGTTTCATGGCGGTTCGCTCTTACTTCTTCGTCGTCGGCACGATCTTCTTGCGCGCCGCACGGGCCGCCGCCTTCACGGACGGACGGACGATCACCTGGCCGCCCGGTGCACCCGGCACCGCGCCGCTGACCAGCAGCAGATTGCGCTCGGCATCGACGCGCACGATCTTCAGGTTCTCGATCGTGCGGCGAACCACGCCCATGTGACCGGACATGCGCTTGCCGGGGAACACGCGGCCCGGCGTCTGACGCTGACCGATCGAGCCCGGCACGCGGTGCGACACCGAGGCGCCGTGCGAGGCCATGCCGCCTGCGAAGTTGTGGCGCTTCATCGTGCCGGTGAAGCCCTTACCGGTAGTGGTGCCGGTGACGTCGACGATCTGGCCGGCCGAGAACAGATCGACCTTGAGCTCGCCGCCCGCCTGCAAATCCTTGCCCTCTTCGCCGGACAGGCGGAACTCGACGAGCGACTCGCCCGGAGCGACCTTGACCTTGGCGTAGTGGCCGGTCTGCGCCTTGTTGAGATGGGAAGGCTTGCGATCGCCAAAGGCGACCTGCAGAGCACGGTAGCCGTCGGTGTCGACGGTGCGAACCTGCGTAATGCGGTTCGGCAGTGCTTCGATGACGGTCACCGGGACGGTTTCGCCGGCGTCGGTGAAGACGCGCGTCATACCCGCCTTGCGACCGACCAGACCCAAGGTCTTGGCAGCGCTCATCGTATGTCCTCTTGTTCCTTCAGCCCCCAGCTGCGATTGGCTGGTGGGCCACAAAAAAATCCAGGCGCCTCAAAGGCAAGGAGGGCGATTTCCGACAGATCCGAAGGAGAGGCTGACCGGCAGGAGAGCCAGTCGAACCGCTCGAGCGGTACCCCGTCAGGGCCAGACCTCGGCGCAAAAGAGGCGCGAATTATAGAGATAAGGGCTTGCTTTGCAAGCCCGAATCCCGGTTTCGTCAGTTCAGCTTGATCTGGACGTCCACGCCGGCCGGAAGCTCGAGCTTCATGAGGGCGTCGACCGTCTTATCGGTCGGATTCAGGATGTCCATCAGGCGCTTGTGAGTGCGGATCTCGTACTGATCCCGCGCGTCCTTGTCGGCGTGCGGGGAGATCAGCACGGTGAAGCGCTCCATCTTGGTCGGCAGCGGCACCGGGCCACGCACCGTGGCACCGGTGCGCTTCGCCGTCTCGACGATCTCACGGGCCGAGTTGTCGATCAGCCGGTGATCGAACGCCTTGAGGCGAATGCGGATGTTCTGGTTCGTGGCCATGACTGTCTCTTACTTCAAAACCTTCGCGACGACGCCCGAGCCGACCGTCTTGCCGCCCTCACGGATGGCGAAGCGCAGGCCCTGCTCCATCGCGATCGGCGCGATCAGCTCGATCACCATCTTGATGTTGTCGCCGGGCATGACCATCTCGACGCCCGCCGGCAGTTCGACTGCGCCGGTCACGTCGGTGGTGCGGAAGTAGAACTGCGGACGATAGCCTTTGAAGAACGGCGTGTGACGGCCGCCCTCTTCCTTCGTCAGCACGTACACCTCGGCCTCGAACTGCGTGTGGGGCTTGATGCTGCCCGGCTTGCACAGCACCTGGCCGCGCTCGACGTCCTCGCGCTTCGTGCCGCGCAGGAGCACGCCGACGTTGTCGCCAGCCTGACCCTGGTCGAGCAGCTTGCGGAACATCTCGACGCCGGTGCAGATCGTCTTGGTCGTCTCGCGGATACCGACGATTTCGACTTCGTCGTTCACCTTGACGATGCCGCGCTCGATACGGCCGGTCACGACCGTGCCGCGGCCCGAAATCGAGAACACGTCTTCCACCGGCATCAGGAAGGCGCCATCGATCGCGCGCTCCGGCACCGGGATGTATCTGTCCATCTCATCGACGAGCTTGAGGAGCGAGGGCACGCCGATCTCGCTCTTGTCGCCCTCGAGCGCCTTCAGCGCCGAGCCCTTGATGATCGGGGTCTTGTCGCCGGGGAAGTCGTACTTCGTGAGCAGCTCACGCACTTCCATCTCGACGAGCTCGAGCAGCTCGGCGTCGTCGACCATGTCGGCCTTGTTCATGTACACGACGATGTACGGCACGCCGACCTGACGCGCGAGCAGGATGTGCTCGCGGGTCTGCGGCATCGGGCCGTCGGCGGCCGACACGACCAGGATCGCGCCGTCCATCTGCGCGGCGCCGGTGATCATGTTCTTCACGTAGTCGGCGTGTCCCGGGCAGTCGACGTGCGCGTAGTGACGCGCCTTCGACTGATACTCGACGTGCGCCGTCGCGATCGTGATACCACGAGCGCGCTCTTCCGGAGCCTTGTCGATCTGGTCGTACGCCTTGAACTCACCGCCGTGCAGTTCGGCCATGACCTTGGTCAGGGCGGCGGTCAGCGTAGTCTTGCCGTGGTCGACGTGACCGATCGTGCCTACGTTGACATGCGGCTTGGTGCGTTCAAATTTCTCTTTGGCCACAGCGGCGTCCTCTACAGTTACTTAACTCAGGTTTTCTTGGTAATGGCAGCAGCAACGTGCGACGGCACTTCCATGTACTTGGAAAACTCCATCGTGTACGTCGCGCGGCCCTGGCTCATCGAGCGCATCGAGGTCGAGTACTGGAACATCTCCTTCAGGGGGACTTCCGCGGTCACGACCTTGCCGGACACGGAATCTTCCATGCTGAGGATGTGGCCGCGACGGCGGTTCAAGTCGCCCACGATGTCCCCGTAGTAGTCCTCCGGCGTCACGACTTCGACCTTCATGATGGGCTCGAGAATGACGGGCTTCGCCTTCGCCATGGCTTCCTTGAAGGCCATGGAGCCGGCGATCTTGAACGCCATTTCGTTCGAGTCGACGTCGTGGTACGAGCCGTCGAACAGCGTGATCTTCACGTCCACGACCGGATAGCCGGCGAGAATGCCGTTCTCGGTCGCTTCCTTGATGCCTTTGTCGACGGCCGGGATGTATTCCTTCGGGATCGTGCCGCCAACGATGCCGTTGACGAACTCATAGCCCTTGCCCGGTTCCGAAGGCTCGAGAGTGATCCACACGTGACCGTACTGGCCGCGGCCGCCGGACTGGCGCACGAACTTGCCTTCCTGCTCGACCTTGCCGCGAATCGTCTCGCGATAGGCCACCTGCGGCTGACCGACGTTCGCTTCGACCTTGAACTCGCGCTTCATGCGGTCGACGATGATTTCCAGGTGCAGCTCGCCCATGCCGGCGATGATCGTCTGCCCGGATTCCTGGTCGGTCGACATGCGAAACGAAGGGTCTTCCTTCGCGAGGCGCTGCAAGGCGAGACCCATCTTCTCCTGGTCGGCCTTGGTCTTCGGCTCGACCGCGACGGAGATGACCGGCTCGGGGAACAGCATCTTTTCCAGCTGGATGACGTGCTCGGGGTCGCACAGCGTGTCGCCCGTGATCACGTCCTTCAAGCCGACGGCCGCGGCGATGTCGCCGGCGCGCACTTCTTTGATCTCGCTGCGCTCGTTGGCGTGCATCTGCAACAGACGGCCGATGCGCTCCTTGCGGTCCTTGCCCGGGTTCATGACGGTGTCGCCGGAGTTCAGCACGCCGGAGTACACGCGGAAGAACGTCAGGTTACCGACGAACGGATCGTTGAGGATCTTGAACGCGAGCGCGGCGAACTTCTCGTCGTCGCTGGCGCGACGCGTGCCTTCCGCGCCGTTCTCCAGCAGACCTTTGACCGGCGGCATTTCGACCGGCGACGGCATGTACTCGATGATGGCATCGAGCATCGCCTGCACGCCCTTGTTCTTGAACGCCGAGCCGCACATGCAGATGCAGATCTCGTTGCGGATCGAGCGCGCACGCAGACCCTTCTTGATGTCCTCGACGGACAGGTCGCCATGCTCGAGGTACTTGTGCAGCAACTCTTCGTCGCCGTCAGCAGCAGCCTCGATCATCTTGGCGCGCCACTCTTCGCACTGCGCGCGCATGTCGGCGGGAATTTCCCGGTACTCGAACTTCGTGCCCTGGGTCGAATCGTCCCACCAGATCTCCTTCATGCGAATGAGATCGACGACGCCGACGAACTGGTCTTCGGCGCCGATCGGCAGCTGGATGGGCACGGGCACGCCGCGCAGGCGCGTCTTGATCTGCTCGACGCAACGCAGGAAGTTGGCGCCGGCGCGGTCCATCTTGTTGACGAACGCGATGCGCGGCACCTTGTAGCGATTCATCTGGCGCCACACCGTCTCGGACTGCGGCTGCACGCCGGCGACCGCGCAGAACACTGCGACGGCGCTATCGAGCACGCGCAGGCTCCGCTCGACTTCGATCGTGAAGTCGACGTGGCCCGGAGTGTCGATGATGTTGATGCGATGCTCGGGGAAGTTGTTCTCCATCCCCTTCCAGAAGCAGGTGGTCGCCGCGGCCGTGATCGTGATGCCGCGCTCCTGTTCCTGCTCCATGTAATCCATGACCGCAGCACCGTCGTGCACCTCGCCGATCTTGTGCGAGACGCCGGTGTAGAAAAGGATGCGCTCGGTCGTGGTCGTCTTCCCCGCGTCGATGTGCGCGGAGATGCCGATATTCCGATATCGCTCGATGGGCGTTGTACGGGGCACTGTAGTGATCTCTATCTCTTACCAGCGGTAGTGGGCGAACGCCTTGTTCGCCTCTGCCATGCGATGCGTGTCTTCACGCTTGCGCACGGCGGCACCGCGGTTCTCGGAAGCGTCGAGCAGCTCGGCCGCCAGGCGTTGCGCCATGGACTTCTCGCTGCGCGCCTGGGCCGCTTCGATCACCCAGCGCATCGCCAGTGTCTGGCGGCGAGCAGAGCGAACTTCAACGGGTACCTGGTAGGTGGCACCGCCGACGCGGCGGCTCTTCACTTCGACGGTCGGCTTGACGTTATCGAGCGCCATCGACAACAGCTCGATCGACGCCTCGCCCGGCTTGCCGCTCTTCTCGGCAATACGGTCGACCGCGCCGTAAACAATCTTTTCGGCGACCGACTTCTTGCCGCGCTCCATCACCATGTTGACGAACTTGGCGAGCAGCAGGCTGTTGAAGCGCGGATCCGGCAGGATCGTGCGGGTCGGGGCAGACGCTCTACGAGACATAGTTGCTTACCTTCAAATCACTTCTTGGGGCGCTTGGCGCCGTACTTCGAACGGCCCTGGCGACGCTCGGTGACGCCGGCGCAGTCCAGCGTGCCGCGCACCGTGTGGTAGCGCACGCCCGGGAGGTCTTTGACGCGGCCGCCGCGGATCAGCACCACTGAGTGCTCCTGCAGGTTGTGGCCTTCGCCGCCGATGTAGCTGATGACTTCGAAGCCGTTCGTCAACCGCACCTTCGCGACTTTGCGCAGTGCAGAGTTCGGCTTCTTCGGAGTCGTGGTGTAAACGCGCGTACAGACGCCGCGCTTCTGCGGACACGCAGCCAGCGCCGGAACCTTCGTCTTGTAGTTCGCCGAGGTCCGCGGCTTGCGTACGAGCTGACTGATGCTGGCCATGACCGAGTTATTCCTAAGCGTTGATTCCAGTAACGAAAACACCAGGCCGCCCCGTGAATGCCCGGTGGCGGCCTGGAGTGATAAGGGTTGATTGTTCAGCGAGGGCTTGAGGTCGCCGCCCAATCAAAGGCGCGCGATTGTAGGAACGAGGCCTAAGTGTGTCAACCGCTTAGGCCTTTTCCGACTTCTCGCTTACTCCGCCGAGGCGCCCGCCTCGTCGGATACCGACTCCTCGCCTTCGACACCGCCGCCGCCGACGTCCATGAAGCCGCGACCCGTGCCGATATCCCGGCGCCGGCGCCGCGAGTGGTAGAACGAGCCCGTTCCGGCCGGGATCAGCCGGCCGACGATCACGTTCTCCTTCAGGCCGCGCAGGTCGTCCTTCAGGCCGCGAACCGCCGCTTCCGTCAGCACGCGGGTCGTCTCCTGGAACGAGGCCGCCGAGATGAACGACTCCGTCGCCAGCGACGCCTTCGTGATGCCCAGCAGCACCGGCTCGAGCCGGGCCGGGATCTTGCCCTGTTGCTCGATCCGCTCGTTGACGTCGCTGACCCGGGCGCGATCCAGCTGCTCGCCGCGCAGCAGCGCGGTGTCGCCGCTGTGGGCGATCTCGATCTTGCGCAACATCTGGCGAATGATCACCTCGATGTGCTTGTCGTTGATCTTCACGCCCTGCAGCCGGTAGACGTCCTGGATTTCGCGCACGAGGTAGTTCGCCAGCGATTCCACGCCCTGCAGACGCAGGATGTCGTGCGGGTTCGGCTCGCCGTCCGCGATGACTTCGCCGCGCTCGACCTGCTCGCCTTCGAACACGTTGAGGTGACGCCACTTCGGGATCAGCTCTTCGTGCTTCTCGCCCTGCTCATCGGTGATGATCAGGCGGCGCTTGCCCTTGGTCTCTTTACCGAACGACACCGTGCCCGAGTACTCCGCGAGGATCGCCGAGTCCTTCGGCTTGCGCGCCTCGAACAGATCCGCGACGCGCGGCAGACCGCCGGTGATGTCGCGAGTCTTCGAAGACTCCTGCGGGATACGCGCGATGACGTCGCCGACGGACACTTTCGCGCCGTCTTCCAGGCTCACGATCGCGCCCGCGGGCAGCGCGTACACGGCCGGAATGTCGGTGTTGGCGAACGTGACTTCCTTGCCCTTCGCATTCACCAGGCGCACGACCGGACGCAGATCCTTGCCGCCGCTGGAGCGCTGCTTCGGATCCATCACGACCGTGCTCGACAGGCCTGTGACCTCGTCGACCTGGCTCTGCACCGTCAGGCCTTCGATGAAGTCCTGGAACTTGATGAAGCCCGCCACCTCGGTCACGACCGGGTGCGTGTGCGGGTCCCAGGTCGCCACGATCTGGCCTGGAGTGATCGGATCGCCGTCGCTGACGGTGATGACCGCGCCGTGCGGGATCTTGTAGCGCTCGCGCTCGCGACCGAATTCGTCGATCACGCCGAGCTCGCCGGAGCGCGAGGTCGCGACCCAGTGGCCCTTCTCGTGATGCACCGTCTTCAGGTTGTGCAGGCGCGCCGAGCCCTTGCCCTTCGCTTCGACCGAGTTCGCCGCCGCAGCTCGCGACGCCGCGCCACCGATGTGGAACGTACGCATCGTCAGCTGCGTGCCCGGCTCGCCAATCGACTGGGCCGCGATCACGCCGACCGCTTCGCCCAGGTTGATGCGATGACCGCGCGCGAGGTCGCGTCCGTAGCACTGCGAGCACACGCCATAGCGCGTCCGGCACGTGATCGGCGAACGCACCTTCACCTGGTCGACGCCTTCCTGCTCGAGCAGCTTCACCAGCTTCTCGTCGATCAGCGTACCCGCGGGCACCACGACCGATTCGCCCGACGGCTTGAGGATGTCGTCGGCCGCAACGCGACCGAGCACACGCTCGCCAAGACCTTCGACCACGTCGCCACCTTCGACGATGGGATTCATCGTCAACCCGTTGGTGGTGCCGCAATCCGGCTCGGTCACGACCAGGTCCTGAGCGACGTCGACCAGACGACGCGTCAGGTAACCGGAGTTCGCAGTCTTCAACGCCGTGTCGGCCAGACCCTTGCGGGCGCCGTGCGTCGAGATGAAGTACTGCATCGCGTTCAGGCCTTCACGGAAGTTCGCCGTGATCGGCGTCTCGATGATCGAGCCGTCCGGCTTCGCCATCAGGCCGCGCATGCCGGCGAGCTGACGAATCTGCGCCGCGCTACCGCGGGCGCCGGAGTCGGCCATCATGTAGATGGAGTTGAACGACTTCTGCTGGACCGTCTGGCCCTTGGAGTTGTTCACGTCCTCGACGCCGAGCTTGTCCATCATCGCCTTCGCCACCTGGTCGTTGGTACGCGACCAGATGTCGACGACTTTGTTGTAGCGCTCGCCGTTCGTCACGAGACCGGAAGCGTACTGCTCCTGGATCTCTTTCACTTCGCGCTCCGCCGAGCCGAGGATCTTGTTCTTCTGCTGCGGCACGACCATGTCGTCCACGCCGATGGAAACGCCGGCGCGGGTCGCGTAGTGGAAGCCCGTGTACATGAGCTGGTCAGCGAACACGACGGTCTCCTTCAGACCGACAGTGCGGTAGCACAGGTTGATGCAGCCGGAGATCGCCTTCTTCGTCATGTCGCGGTTGACCGCGTCGAACGACAGACCCTTCGGCAGGATTTCCGACAGCAGCGAGCGGCCGACCGTCGTGTCGACGACGCGGGTCAGACCCTTGTAGCTGCCGTCTTCCTGACGCACGTGCTCGGAGAGGCGCACTTTGCACTTCGCCTGCAGATCCGCGGCGCGGCTCTCGTAGGCGCGATGCACTTCCTG
>Ga0163163_10001654_pt1 | contig 18775 bp, 18 predicted proteins | sample S65metaG_FD_119766 | JGI IMG/M metagenome (GOLD analysis project Ga0163163, IMG submission 119766) | Switchgrass rhizosphere microbial communities from Kellogg Biological Station, Michigan, USA - S6-5 metaG | ecosystem: Host-associated > Plants > Roots > Rhizosphere > Soil | place: USA... | reverse complement strand
CTGGGCGCGGCCGTCCTGCTCGGCGCGGTCCTGCTCCTCGCCCGCTCCGAATCCCGCCCCGCTCGGGACGTCCCGCGCGATCCCAACCCCCCAGATCGCGCTGATCATGGAGTTAACGTCATGATCGCGCCGATCATGGACCCATAACCACATGATCGGCCGCGTCGAGTCCGCGACCCGGCAGACGTGTCCGATATGGACGGTTAGCGACGCCGCGGCCAAAGTTGATCAAGACGTTTGTCCACGCTGGCCCGGCGTGTCGCCGGACAAACATCTTGGTCAACTCCGTTGGGCACCGCCATGCAGCTGGACTAGCGAGCCAGAGAGCGGGCGATCACGAGGCGCTGGATCTGGTTCGTACCCTCGACGATCTGCAGCACCTTGGCCTCTCGGAAGTACCGCTCCACCGGGTGGTCGCTGACGTATCCGTAGCCGCCCAGCACCTGGATGGCCTCGGTGGTGACCCGCATCGCGGTGTCGGTGGCGAACAGCTTGGCCTTCGCCGCCTCCACCCGGTACGGGCGCCCGGCGTCGCGCAGCCGCGCCGCGTGCAGCGTCAGGGCGCGGGCGGCGCTGGTCTGCGTGGCCAGGTCGGCCAGCAGGAAGCCCAGCCCCTGGAAGTCAATGATGGGCCGGCCGAACTGCTCCCGCTCGCGGGCGTACCGGGAGCAGTAGTCCAGCGCGCCCTGGGCCAGGCCGACCGCGCAGGCGGCGATGCCGAGGCGCCCGGAGTCCAGCGCGCTCATCGCGATCCGGAACCCGGCGCCCTCCTCACCGATGAGGTTCTCCGCGGGGATCCGGGCGTCCTCCAGCACGACCTGCGCCACCGGCGAGGAGCGCAGGCCCATGGTCTTCTCCCGGGCCTGCGGCAACAGCCCGGCGGTCGAGGCCGGGGCGAGCAGGCAGGAGATCCCGTCCGGCCCGTCGGCACCGGTACGGCAGAAGACGTTGTAGAAGTCGGCCTCGCCGGCGTGGGTGATCCAGGCCTTGGTGCCGTTGACGACGTACGACTCGCCGTCGCGCACGGCCCGGGTACGCAGGGACGCGGCGTCGGAGCCGCCCTGGGGTTCCGACAGGCAGTACGCGCCGACGAGCTCGCCGCCGAGCATGTCGGCCAGGTGGCGCTTGCGCTGCAGGTCGGTGCCGTAGGTCGCGAGCGGGTAGCAAGCCAGGGTGTGCACGGAGACTCCCTCGGCGACCGCGAGCCAGCGGCTGGCGAGGATCTCCAGGACCTGCAGATACACCTCGTAGGGCACGGCGCCGCCGCCGTACTCCTCCGGGTAGGGCAGTCCGAGCAGGCCGGCGCGGCCGAGCGTGCGGAACACGTCCCGGGGAAACTCGCCGCGGGCCTCGAACGCGTCGACCCGAGGGGCCAGCTCCGCCTCGGCCAGCTCGGTAGCCAGCTCGACCAGTGCCACAGCTTCGTCGGTGGGCAACAGTCGCTCAACCATGATCAACTCCTGGGGAGGAGGTCTTGAGGCCCTAGCTTAACGCTCGTTTGGGTTGATGGCGGTCCGGGCGCGTGCCCGTTAGCGAGGGCGACCCGACGGCTGCCGGAGCCGCGCGATCTGGGGACCTGACCTCGCGCGGCGTTCGTTATAGTTCCTGGACTGACCGACTCAATATGGTCAACAGTCGCACCCGAGCTCGCGAAATGGGTCTTTATGTCTGAGTCGCTGGCAACCACCGAGTCCACTCAGAGTCGGCGCCCCGACCACCTCAGCCAGTTCAGAGGCATCCGAGCGATCGAGAACGCCGCCCGACTTCTCGGCCTCGAGCCTCGACGTGGCTTAAGAAATCTGTCCCGGCTATCGTGGTTCGCCCGGCAGCGCCGTGAATACCTCAGGCTCGCCGAGCGGAGCGGCGGGGAGTTCCCAGTCGCGCGCCTGTACCCGTGCCTCGACGACATCGATGACGACGCCGGCACCGCCAAGGGTCACTACTTCCACCAGGACCTGCACGTAGCCCGCAAGATTTTCCGGCGCTCGCCGAGACGGCATGTGGACGTCGGTTCCCGCATCGACGGTTTCGTCGCGCACGTGGCGTCGTTCCGGGACATCGAGGTCTTCGACATCCGCTCCGTCCCGTCGCTGCCCGGAATCACGTTCGTGAAGATGGACCTCATCAACGATGCGCCGCCGAAAGACTACGCGGACTCAGTGTCGTGCCTACACGCACTGGAGCACTTCGGGTTGGGACGCTACGGCGACCCTCTCGACTACTACGGCCATGAAAAGGGTCTGGCGAACCTCGCCCACATTCTAGAGCCGGGCGGTGTGCTGTACCTGTCCACGCCGATGGGGCCACAGCGTACGGAGTTCAACGCGCATCGGGTACTGTCGCCGCGCTACGTGCTGGACCTCGCGGCGCGGCACTCCCTGTCCCCAATCGGATTCTCCTATGTGGACGACCTCGGCGACCTTCACAGCGAAGTCGAGATGACGGAAGATAACCTCGCCAATAACTTCGGTTGCGTCTACGGCTGCGGAATCTACGAATTCCAAAAGAGCTGATCGGCCAGGCCCTCGCACCCTCGTCCACAGGTTAATTCTGTGGACGAGGGTGGCTTGCCGGGGGCCGTCGCGTTTACAGGCGGCCGTCGCGAACGGCCTGGGCGACCCAGGGGATGACCTCGTCGAGCATCTGGTCGAGGGTGGTCGTGGCTTCGAAGCCGAGGACGTCGCGGGCTTTGCTGACGTCAGGCACGCGCTTGCGGACGTCGTGCTGGAACGGGTCGTCGTGAACGATGCGGGGCGGCTCATCCGGACCTTTGATCTTGTGCCAGATGAGTTCGGCCAGCTCGTGCACCGTCGTGGAAAGCGGGGAGGAGATGTTGAAGTCCTCGTTGAGCGCCTTCTCGCTCTCCATCGCGATGGCGATACCGCGGGCCAGATCGCCACCGTACGTGTAGTGGCGTACCTGGGTGCCGTCGCCGAGGATGTGCAGCGGGTCCTGGCCGGTGATGAGCTTCTTGACCAGATCGGGCACAACATGCGAGGTGGTGCGCTTGATGTCGCCGGCGTCGCCGTTACCGACGCAGTTGAAGGGCCGGACGATGGTGTAAGGCAGCTGGTACTGGTCCCAGGCGGCTCGAGCGTAGTACTCGACAGCGAGTTTCTGGAAGCCGTAGGAGGAGTGCGGCGCAGGAATGCGCTTTTCGTCGCCCTCACGGAACGGCCAATGGTCAGCCGATTCGTAGACCATTGACGATGAAATGTAGGTGACCTTCTGGAGACGGCCGGCGCTGTGAGCGGCTATGGCGGCGTCGCAGGTGGCGGCCATGATGCGTTCGTTAGTGGCCAGCAGGTCGTACGCCAGCGCGTGGAAGTAGGAGATGCCCCCGATCATCGCAGCGCCGGCGATGAAGTGATCGCAGTCGGTGAGCAGGCCGGTCAGGACGTCGGCGTCACGGGCGTCGCCTTCGACGAACTGGTAGGCCGGGTGCTCGTCGTAGGAGCGGGGTAGGCGGCCGTACTTGGAGTAGTTGTCCAGGCCGATGACGGTGTGGCCGCGGCTAAGCAACTCCTTGACCACGTAGCCGCCGACGAAGCCGGCCGAGCCGGTTACAAGGACGGTGCTCACTGAATCTCCCTTTTGCTGTCGATAATCGCGTGAGGTGCGGGCGGCACGTCAGACGCGTACGCCGTGGCCGGTCAGGCCCCAGATGTCCACGATGGGTTTGTCGGTCTGAAGGTCTCGGTACTGCTGGTGGGGAGCGGCGACAACGAGGAGGTCCGCGCTCTCCAGCACCTCGGGCAGGGGGCTCAGTCGTTCGTCGCGCACGTACGGGTCAGTGCAGAGCACGACCTTGGCTTTCATCATAAGGATCTTGCGCAGTTTGTAGGCCAGGCTCTCCCGCGTATCGTCGCTGCCGCCCTTGAAGGCCATGCCCAGGATGCCTACGGTCAAATTCGAGAGGTCGTGGACCAGTTCCAGTCGGGAGACGACGTACAGCGGCAGTCCTTCGTTGATCAGCATCGCGGAGTGACCGAGTACAAAGTTGTTGTTGTTGAATGCGGCCAGCTGCATCGTGTCCTTGAACAGGCATGGTCCCGCGGCGAAGCCCGCGCCGGGCATGTCGGCGGCCCGCGGATAGTCCAAGGTAATCGCGTGGCGTATACGTTCGTAGTCCAACCCGGCATCGTTGGCGATCATGAAGAACTGGTTGGCGGTGGCGAACTTGATGTAACGCCAAACATTCGTGTAGAGCTTGGCCAGCTCCGCCTCTTCGGGCAGCAGCGGCACGATCTGATCCGTGAGCGCTCGGAAGAGCTTCTCGGCCCGCGCCAACGCCCGCGGGGTGCGTGCCGATACGACCTGTGGCAGCTCGTACAGCTCCGTCATCGCCCGGCCCTCGGCGATGCGCTCCGGGCAGAAAGCAATGTCGATGTCGCGACCTAGCCGAGAGATCAGCTTCTCGGTGAGGGCCGTCACCCCCGGATGCACCGTGCTGCGGAGGATGAGCAGCTGGCCGTCGCGCAGATACCGCTCGCACCTTTCGATCGCGGCGGGAACCGCTTCCAACCGGGGGTTGAGATGTTCGTCCACCGGCGTGCCGACGATCACAATGACGTGCTCGGCGTCCCCTACGCTGGCTGGGTCGGTGGTGGCGCGCAGCAGCCCATTCCCGACGGTCTCGCGCAACGGTCCGGCGGCACCCTCCTCATCAAAGGGCAGCACTCCACTATTGACGACATTGACCGCCTTCTCATTAATGTCATACAGCGTGACTGTGTGACCACGATCCGCGAGGGCTATGCCGAGAGGTAGACCCACCCGACCACATCCACCGATGATCACAATGTCTCGATCAAAGCTCATCCGTAGCTCCAAGCCGCTCCTGCCGGACGTGGCTTGGTCCGGCGCTGCTGACACGCGAAGACATGCTAGACGGAGCAGCGCCTATCTGGGGAATCGGGACTGTGGCGCGGGCACTCAAACCCACGGCGGTAGGGTCGAGGCCCAGCACCCGCGCGCGGTCGCTACGTTTGTCGCCCGCACGCGGGGCCGGCCATCATTACCGACATCACACGAACCAGACCAGCGCTGTCTTGGAGGAGCACGTGACCAGCGACCCCGTCAGCTACACCCCCGGCGAGCTCGACCGGGACGCGACCTTCTACGTCGCGGGTCACCGCGGGCTGGTAGGCAGCGCGATCTGGCGCAGACTGCAGGCAAGCGGATTCACCCGGCTCGTCGGCAAGTCGTCCGCCGAACTCGACCTGCGCAACCGAGACGCCGCGATCGAATTCCTCACCGACACCAAGCCCCGGTACATCGTCGTCGCGGCCGCCAAGGTCGGCGGCATCCTCGCCAACAGCAAGTACCCGGTCGACTTCCTCAGCGACAACCTGCGTATCCAGACCAACGTCTTCGACGGCGCCCTCGCGGCCGGCGCCGAACGCGTCCTGTTCCTCGGCTCCTCGTGCATCTACCCCAAGTTCGCCGACCAACCTATCCGCGAGGAATCTCTGCTCACCGGGCACCTCGAACAGACCAACGACGCATACGCCATCGCCAAGATCGCGGGAATTCTGCACGTGCAGGCCGTCCGCCGCCAATACGGACTGCCCTGGATCTCTGCCATGCCCACCAACCTCTACGGTCCCAACGACAACTTCTCACCAACCGGCTCCCACGTGCTGCCAGCGCTCATCCGCCGCTATGCCGAAGCCGTACAAACCGGAGCTACCACCGTCACGAACTGGGGCACCGGCACCGCCAAACGCGAGTTCCTACACAGCGACGACATGGCCGACGCGTGCCTCCACCTGCTCGAGCACTACGACGGACCCGCGCAGGTCAATGTCGGCACAGGCAAAGACGCCACCATCCGCGAGATCGCAAGCCTCGTTGCTGATGCTGTCGGCTACCACGGCACCACCGACTGGGACACCACCAAGCCCGACGGAACTCCACAGAAAGTTCTCGACATCTCTCGCCTCCAACAGTCCGGCTGGACGGCGCGGATCGAACTTCGCGAAGGCATCCAAGCCACGGTCGAGTGGTACCGCAGCGTCTCCGAACAAACAGGCACCGTACGCGGGTCGTGACGGAAACCCGGCCAAACGCTGGGCTTCACCAACCTTGCTGGCGCCTGCGAGTCGGATCGACAGCTCCACTGTGGAACGGAGTGCCATGAAATGAGATTCACCAAGGACGGAATCACGACGTACGTCGCGGGTGGCCTGGGCAACCAGTTGTTCATGCTCGCGGCCGGGTGGGAGCAGGCGGCCCGGCTCGACTGCCCGCTCTACCTGGACACGTCGACCTTCGCGGTGAACAGGCTACGTGGATACGGCTTGGACCAGCTCGACGTGCCCGCCATCAGGCTCGGGCCAGCACAGAGCCCATGGCGGACGGTACGGCTGCCTCGAGGACGACACTGGCCGGTGCCTCGTCGATACCCCGGGCCGGTTTACCTGGAGCGGTCGGTCGCGCACTTCTCCCCGAAGATCTTCCGGGTGCGCCCGGGCACGAGTCTCGTCGGGTACTTCCAATCACCCCACTACTTCCCAGGAGTGCGGGAAGCGCTGATTGACAGCCTGTGGCGGGTTCCCGAGTCGCCGGAGGAGAGCGCCGTCATCGCTGATTTCCGATCGCGACCGGCCGTGACGCTGCATCTGCGCCGGGGTGACTACCTCAGCGCCGACTCGAACAAGGATTTCCTCGCGACCGTCGCGTACGCCCGCCGCGCGGTCAGGGTTGTGCGCCGCGCCGGATACGACCAGCACGTGCGGGTGTTCACCGACTCGGTGGACCTGGTGCGCGACGAGCTACGGGAGATCGACGGCGTCGAGCTCGTCGACAAGGACGTGCAGCTCAGCGACATCGCTACCCTGAAGGCGATGGCGGCGGGCACGGCGATGATCATGAGCAACTCCAGCTTCAGTTGGTGGGCCGCCATCTTGATGCGCAGCCAGTCGGGCCAGCAGGACAGCCTCGTCATCGCGCCGCGTCCGTGGACGGCATCCGGCGAGTCGCGCGCGGACATGCTCGAGGCGGACTGGATCACGCTCGACGCGCGCTGACCCGCAGGCCAAGGATGGAGCTCATGTCCTGGAATCCGCAGGCCGCTCGCCAACGAAGTCGCGCTCACGTGGAGACCCTTCGGTTTCCCCAGCCGCCCGACTGGTACCCGGTCATCGACCACAGATCGTTGCGGGACCTTGCGGACATCCAGAATCGTGCCCTGGTCCTGAACATCGTGATCAACTGCGCGTACGGGATGCCGACGGACCGCGCGCGCTCCTGGCTCGCGGCGCACGGCCTGATCGGCGAACTCACGGGCGACGAGGCTGACCACCTCGCCGCGGTCGACGCCGGGCTGGCGCCGGAGTCGCAGGGTCATCGGCTCCGGGTCGAGGCGCTCTGGCTGCTGGCCTGGTCCCTGTCGCTGACCCCGACGCTGGACTGGAGCCGGTACTGCGGCGACGAGATGTCGTCCTGGCTGCGGGACCTGCGTTCTGGCGAGGACCCGGCGCGCTTCCGGGCCGCCACCTCGGTCCGCGCCGAGGACGAGGTCCTGGACGAGGTCGACCTGGCCTACTGCCTGACCTGGGGATGCGCCCAGGCGAACCTGCGGCACCTCCCGGACCCCGGCGAGGTCGGCCAGTACGTCATGTGGGAGCGCCGGCGGGCGCTGGAGTGGCTCATCGGCGAAGACTGGGACAACCCCGACCTGAGCACCTGAGCACGGGCCGGTCCGCAGCACCACGGCCGGGGAGCACTACGGTCGAGGGATGCGCCCCCTGCTGCTCGTCGACTCGGCCAGCCTGTACTTCCGGGCCTACTTCGGGATCCCCGAGTCGGCGGCCCGGGCCCCGGACGGCACGACGGTCAACGCCGTGCGTGGATTCCTCGACATGGTCGCCCAGCTGGTCCGCACCCGCCGCCCGGGACGACTGGTCTGCGCGCTGGACGAGGACTGGCGGCCGGCCTGGCGGGTCGCGCTGATCGACTCGTACAAGAAGCACCGCCTGGCCACGGATGGCGACGAGATCGTGCCGGACAACCTGAGCCGGCAGGTACCGGTGATCCTGGAGATCCTCGACGCGTTCGGCATCGCCAACGTCGGGGCGGCGGGCTACGAGGCCGACGACGTCATCGGCACGCTCGCCACGCGGGAGCCGGGGCCGATCGAGGTGGCCAGCGGCGACCGGGACCTGTTCCAACTGGTCGACGACGACCGCGACGTCCGGGTCCTGTACTGCGGCAAGGGCGTCGCGAAGCTGGAGGTGCTCGACGACGCCGCGATCCGCGAGCGGTACGGGGTGCCGGCCGGCTCGTACGCGGACTTCGCCGCGCTGCGCGGTGATCCCAGCGACGGGCTGCCCGGCGTACCCGGCGTGGGTGAGAAGACGGCGTCCAGCCTGGTCGCCCGGTACGGGAGCCTGAGCGCGATGGTGGAGGCGCTCGACGACCCGGCGGCCGGATTCGCCCCCGGCCTACGGACCAAGCTCACCGCGGCCGCCGACTACCTGAAGGTCGCCCCCACGGTGGTACGGGTGGCCAGGGAGGTCGCGCTGCCACCGCTGGACACGACACTGCCCACCGTTCCGAAGGAGCCGGACAAGCTCATCGAGCTGGCCCAGACGTGGGGCGTGGCGGGGGCCGTGCGCCGACTCGTCGACGCGCTCGCCGCAACCGACTGAGCCGAGACTCAGCGGCGACGGCTGAACGCGGCCGCCGACGTCCGCAGCGTCCGCGCCTGCGCCCCGCCCTCGCCATCCGGCACGATCGGCACCTGCGAGGTGTGGATGCGCAGCGTGTCCTCGCTGTGTTCGGTGACGCCGGCCCGGGTCAGCATCGCGACCAACAGCATGAAGATCACGGCGATCACGAACACCACGATCGGGGCCAGCAGGACGAGGGGCGAGATCCCCGTGACCGACTTCGGGAAGTACTGGGAGACGTGCAGTGCGTACATGCCGGTGAAGTGCATGCCGTTGACCGCGACGCCCATGATGAGCGCGCCGACGGTCAGCGCGACCGGGCGGTTGAGCACGAGGGTGAACCAGAGCGCGACGGTGGCCGCCACGATCGCGATCCCCACCGACGCCGCGACCAGCTTGGGGTCATAGCTCACGGTGGCCGGGATCTGCATGGCCGCCATGCCCGTGTAGTGCATGCCGGCCACGCCCACGCCGGTGAAGATGCCGGCGGCGATGACCTTCAGCGCGGACACCCGCCCGTACCCGACGATGAACAGGCCGATCGCGACGACGATGATCGCGGTGATCAGACTCGCCGCGGTGACCCCCAGGTCGAACTGGATCGGGGACTGGTTCTTGACCGAGAAGCCGAGCATCGCGATGAAGTGCATGCTCCAGATGCCGGTGCCGCCGATCGAGCAGGCGGCGAGGATCAGCCAGCCCGCCCTGCGCTGGCCGTCGACGATCCGCCGGGCGCGGGCCGTGGCGATGAGGCCGAACAGACACCCGAGCACCGAGACGAAGTACGACAACGTCGGCGTGAGCGCTCCGTAAGTGAACTGATCGAGCGGCATCGCTGAATTCCTTCCACCAAAGGCCACCCCGTACGGGCGATGGTGCTTGAGGAAGCAACGGAATGCAAGTCGTGCCCCGGGACCGATCCCTTACCGTCGATGTGCAAATGCGGATAACTGTGCGGACAGTCAGCTCAGACCGGTATACGACAACACGCCCCGGTTGAGCGCGTCCATCGCGTCCCGGGCGCGTGCCCGCACCGGCGAGGTTGGCGCCGCCGCCTGCGCGAGCTGGCCGAGCAGGTCGATGACCTGCCGCGCCCACCGCACGAAGTCGCCCGCCGACATCTCCGCGTCGACCCCGCTGGCCAGCACCTTGGCCAGGGCCTCGCCGCGGGCCCACCGGTAGATCGGCCACACGAAGCCGAGATCCGGCTCCCGGGTGAGCTGCAGACCGTGCGCGGACTCGGCTTCGTCCAGTTCGGACCAGATTTTCAAGGTCTCGTCGACCGCGTCACCGACCGGGCCGCGCGGCACCGAGATCCGCTCGTCGGTCTCCCGCCGCGCCTCGAACACGACCGCCGACACCGCCGCCGCCAGCTCGGCCGCATCCAGCTCGTCCCATACGCCGCGACGCAGGCATTCGGCCACCAACAGGTCGGTCTCGGCCCAGATCCGGGCGAGCGTCCGGCCCGCCTCGGTCACGGTGACGCCGGCCCGAGAGCTTGCCGAGGGCCCATCAGCTCGAGCGAGGTAGCCGCGGTCCTCGAGCAGGGAGCAGACGCGGTCGAAGGTACGGGCGAGTGATCCGGTACGGCTGGAAACCTTGTCCCGCAACGCTTGCGTGTCACGCTCGAGCCGGGCCCGGCGCTCCGCCCAGCGGGCGTGGTCCTCCCGGTCCGGGCAGGCGTGGCACGGATGCTGGCGCATCTGCTTGCGCAGAGCCACGAGGTCGTCGTCCTCGCCACCGCCGCGGCCGGACCGCCCCGAGCGCTTGGACACCCCGGCCGCCATCACGGCCTGGCGCAGGGCGGCGGCCAGATCGCGGCGCTCCTGGGGCGAGCGGTGGTTGAAGTGCTTGGGTACCCGCACCCGGGTGAGCGGGTCAACCGGCGCGGCGAACTCGCCGGCGCTGATCCGGCCGGCCCACCGGTCCTCGGTCAGCACCAGGGGGCGCGGCTCGCCGAGGCCGCCGTCGCCCGGGTCGAGCACCACCGCCAAGCCGGATCGCCGACCGGACGGAACCCGGATCACGTCGCCGATCTTCAAGCGTGCCAACGATTCCAGGGCCGCCGACCGCCGGGCCGCCGCGCTGTGGCGGGCCAGCGCCCGCTCCCGCTCGGCGATGCGCTGGCGGATCGCGAAGTACTCCCCGAAGTCCCCGGCGTCGCACTCGAGCTCCAGCGCCTGGGCCGCCATCGTCTCCTCGTTGCGCTGGACCTGCCGGGCCAGCCCCACCACCGACCGGTCGGCCTGGAACTGCGCGAAGCTCGACTCGAGCAGCTCGCGCGCGGCGGCCGCGCCGACCGAGCCGACCAGGTTCACCGCCATGTTGTACGAGGGGCGGAAGCTGGACCGCAGCGGATAGGTACGCGTCGATGCCAGTCCGGCCACGTGTCGCGGGTCCACCTCCGGCGACCAGATGACGACCGCGTGGCCCTCGATGTCGATGCCGCGCCGGCCGGCCCGACCGGTCAGCTGGGTGTACTCCCCCGGCGTCAGGTCGACGTGCTGCTCGCCGTTGAACTTCACCAGGCGCTCCAGCACCACGCACCGGGCCGGCATGTTGATGCCGAGCGACAGCGTCTCCGTCGCGAACACCGCCTTGACCAGCCCGCGTACGAACAGCTCCTCCACCACCTCCTTGAAGGCGGGCAGCATCCCAGCGTGGTGCGCGGCCAGTCCGCGCTCGAGGCCGTCGAGCCACTCCCAGTACCCGAGCACGGCGAGGTCCTCGCTCGGGATGGCCCCGGTGCGCGACTGCACGATCTCGCGGATCTCGGTGCGCTCATCGGGCGCGGTGAGGCGAAGCCCGGCTTGCAGGCACTGCTGAACCGCGGCGTCGCAACCGGCCCGGCTGAACACGAACAGGATCGCCGGCAGCAGACCCTCGCGATCGAGTCTGTCCACAATGTCCGGTCGAGGTGGACCGGTGTTGCGCCGGCCCCGCGGCGGCCGCCCGCGGCCGGGCACGTCCTCAATGCGTCGGGCCGCTTCCCGGGTGTAGCGCAGCAACTCCGGATGGACCTCGTGGTTGCGCGCCGCCTTCGCGTCGTGGAACAGGTCGAACATCCGCTTGCCCACCAGCATGTGCTGCCACAGCGGTACCGGCCGATGCTCGCTGACCACGACCTGGGTCTCGCCGCGCACGGTCACCAGCCAGTCCGCGAACTCCTCCGCGTTGGACACCGTGGCCGACAGCGACACGAGCGTGACCGAGTCGGGCAGGTGGATGATGACCTCCTCCCACACCGCGCCACGGAACCGGTCCGCCAGGTAGTGCACCTCGTCCATCACCACATAGCCGAGGTCCCGCAGCGTGGTCGAGCCGGTGTAGAGCATGTTGCGCAGCACCTCGGTGGTCATCACGACCACCGGAGCGTCGCCGTTGATGGAGTTGTCCCCGGTGAGCAGGCCGACCTTGTCCGCGCCGTGGCGCTGGCTCAGGTCGTTGAACTTCTGGTTGGACAGCGCCTTGATCGGCGTGGTGTAGAAGCACTTGCGCCCCTGGGCCAGAGCCTGGTGTACGGCGAACTCACCGACGACGGTCTTGCCGGCTCCGGTCGGCGCGCAGACCAGCACGCCGCTGCCACGCTCGAGCGCCTCACACGCCTCACGCTGGAAGGGGTCAAGGTCGAAGGGGAACTGTGCGGCGAACACCGTCAGCGCGGACGGGCCGCCGACCGCCGAGGTCCGAGCCTTCCGCTCGGCGGGGCTGGTCATAGCAACGAGGCTACTGAGGGCTGTCACGGTCGCGCCGCTCGGTATGGTCACGGCGTGCCACCCCCACTCGTCGACGCCGTGCTGTTCGACTTCCACGGGACGATCGTGCAGGTCGAGGATCCGGTGGAGTGGGTGCTCGCCGCAGCCGCCGAGTGCGGAACCACGCTCGACCCGATGCTGGCCACGTCGCTCGCCGACCGCCTGGTCACCGCGGGCCGCGCCGGTGGTCCCCGCCCGGGCCGGATCCCGGTCCACCTGGCCGAGGTCTACGCCGACCGCGACCTGACCCCGACCGCGCACCGGGCGGCCTACCAGGGGTTGGCCGAGACCGTCGCGCCGGACCTGGCGGAGGCCCTGTACGGCCGGCTGCTGCGCCCGGAGGGCTGGCGACCGTACGCCGACACCATCCCGACCCTGCAGGCGCTCTACGCGGCCGGAGTGCCGGTCGGTGTGCTCAGCAACATCGGCTTCGACATCCGACCGCTCTGCGCCGAACTCGGCTTCGCCCAGTACGTGTCGGCCTGGGTGCTCTCCTACGAGGTGGGCACCTGCAAGCCCGACCCGGCCATCTTCCGGCACGCCTGCCGCAGCCTGGGCGCCGAGCCGGAGCGCACGCTGATGGTCGGCGACTCGGTGGCCGACGCCGGTGCCGTCCAGGCCGGCTGCCGGGTCCTGGTCATCCCGGCGAGCGGCCCCGGCGCCATCAACGGCCTCGCCGCCGTCCTCGCCCTCTCCCTCGCCCCACGCTGACATTCGGTTCTGCCGCGATCATGGGCGTCCAACCTCATGATCAATTCATATTTGGCGTGCTTCCGTTGTGGTCCAGCTCCGTCCCTCCCGGCGACCTGGCTGCCGTGCGCCCTTGCGTTCCGATCAACCCGCACCACGATCGCAAGATCGTCAATCCCGCGACCGAGCACCCTGGATGCAGTTGTGCCGATCTTGGGGCGCGGTGCGGATCTTGGGCCGGCTACGGGGCGAGGAGGGTGAGGGCGCCGGGGGCGGCGGTGACGGTGATCGGAAGCGGACAGGTCCGCTCGCCGTCGGCGTAGGCGGTGATGTCTTCGGCGGAGATGGTGACCGACCGACCCTGCAGCTGGGTCACCGCCGGGTGGGTCACGTGCGTCCCCTCGTACACCTTGGGTTGCAGGCGCAGCAGCGTGGTGCGGGAGATCCGCCCAGCCACGACCACGTCGAGCAGCCCGTCGGCCGGATCCGCCGCCGGGCACATCTTCATCCCGCCGCCGTAGCTGGCCGTGTTGCCGACCGCGACCAGCACCGCCTCCCGGTCGTACGCGGTGCCGTCGACGCTGATCCGATACGGCCGGGGGCGCAGCCGCAGCAGCTCCGCGAAGATCGCGATGTCGTACCGGCGGCGTCCCTTGGGCCAGCGCATGGCGTTCGCGCGCTCGTTGACGATCGCGTCGAAGCCGGCGCCCAGCACCGCGGCGAACCAGCGCTGGTACCCGTCAGGCCCGGACATCCGGGCCAGGTCGACGGGCCGCGAGGATCCGGCGGCGAGGCAGGAGGCCAGCGAACGCGCGGCCGCGACCAGGTCGGACGGGATGCCGACGGCGGTCGCGAAGTCGTTGCCGGTACCGGCGGGGATCAGCCCGAACGGGACCCCGGTGTCGGCGACGGCCTGCACCGCCAGGTGCATGGTCCCGTCGCCGCCGACCGCGACCAGGGCGGCCGCGCCGTCGGCGACGCTGCGGGCGCATGCCTGCTCAGCTTCGGCGATCGAGCTCGCGGACAGGACCGTGACATCACAGCTGGAACGCAGGACATCGAGGGCGGCCGCTACGGACGCCTCATGCCGGCCGCGCCCCGCGGTGGGACCGCGCAGCACCGCCACCTGACCCGACATGGTCGGGGATCTTACGTGTTGTCGTCGTCGTTGCGATACGTCGAACCCCACGCGGACGAGTCGACCGGCGAGACGGGCTCGATGGGCGACACCTCGTCATCGTTCAGGTTCGCGTACGGCTGCCGGCGCGCCCGCCGGCGGTCGTTGAGGAATGCGATGCCGACGGCGCCGAAGTAGAGCACCGCCATACACAGCCCCAGGATCGTCATGCCGAACGGGTCCGGAGTCGGGGTGACCACGGCCGCGAAGAAGAACATCAGGAATATGGCGATCCGCCACCAGCCCAGCAGCCGCTTGGCGCTGACCAGGCCGGCGAAGTTCAGCATCGCGACCAGCACCGGGAACTCGAAGGCCGCGCCGAACAGCAGCATCACGCCGGTGACGAACTCGAAGTACCCGTCCAGGTTGACCGTGACGATGTAGTCCGAGTTCATCCCGAGGAAGAACACCATGCTGCGCGAGACCAGCAGGAAGCCCAGGTAGAAACCGACCGCGAACAGCGGGGCGGCCGCGGCCGCGAAGGCGTAGGTGTAGCGGCGCTCCCGCCGGTGCAGCCCGGGCGCGACGAACGCCCACAGCTGGTAAAGCCAGAACGGGGCGGCGAGCACCAGCCCCACGTACAGCGAGATCTTGAGCTGCAGCATGAACTGGTCGAGCGGCCCGTTCAGGTTGAACGAGCACTTGGGCGCGCCGTGGCTCAGCGAGAAGCTGCAGTACGGCGCGGTGATCCAGTGCTGGACCCGGACGGAGACGAGGTAGCCGATGAGCGCGCCGACGAGGATGGCGATGCACGCCCGGAACAACCGCGTGCGCAGCTCCCGGATGTGTTCGATGAGCGTCATCGAACCGTCCGAGGCGCGCTGGAAGTTGCTCTGCCGCTGGCTCATCGCGGGTCGCGGTTGGGCCGGCGGTTAGCGGTCGTGGACGTTCTGCTGCGAGTCCCGGCGGGGCTCGTCCAACGGTGACGCGATGTTGTCCGGGTAGAGCGGCTGACGCCCGGACTGGGCCTCGGCCTTGCCGGCGACGTCGTCCTCGGCCAGCCCCCGGGTCTCGGCCTTGAGGATCCGCATCGAACGGCCGAGGGAGCGCGCCGCGTCAGGCAGCCGCTTTGCCCCGAACAGCAGGATCAGCACCACAACCAGCACGATGATGTGCCACGGCTGCACACGCATTGTCAATCCACCTCACAGGGTCGGGGACAAACCCAGCTTACGGGTCATCGTCTGACCTGGCACCCTACGGTTCACCGCGAAGTGGTGAGCCCGGTCATGACCCAACATCGATCATGATCGCAGCTGCTCCGCCCGGGCCGCCGCCTCGGCCACCTTGGCTTGCAGCGCCTCGGCCGACGACTGCAGGGCCAGGCCGCGCCGCTGCAGGCGCTCGGCCTGGTCGACCCGGATCCGCAGCTTGCGCATCGCGCGGCGCAGCGGCCGGATGCGCCCGGCGGTCACGTACACGCTGGTCACCAGCAGCACCAGGGCCACCAGCACCACCGCGAGCGCGATCCACCACATCACGCACCGACCTTAACGCGATCAGACATCGGAGTACGCCGAAAGGGCCGACTGCGACTCCCCCCGCACCGCGGTCACCAACTCCGGCGGGCCGAGGACGGCCACGTCCGGCCCGAGCCCCAGCACCAGCCGCCGGGCCCAGGCCAGGTCGGAGGCGCGCAGCGAGACGAGCCACCGCTCGGGAGACTCCTCCACCACCTGCTCGCAGGGGTAGTACTCCGTGATCCACCGCGACCATCGCCCGATGCGCAGCGTGACCAGCGGCAGCTCTGGGCTGGGCGAGAAGATCCCCTCGCTCACGTCGGTGAACTGGGCGTCGGGTGGCGGCGCCGCCGGCTCGTCCAGCTCGGTCGCCGACTCGATCCGGTCGGCCCGGAACCGCCGAACCGCCTCAGCCCGCCGGCACCAGGCCTCCAGGTAGATCCGGCCGCCCACCACCAGTACCCGCATCGGATCCACGACCCGCTCGGTGATCTCGTCGCGGGTGGCGGTGTAGTACGTCAGGCGCATCGCGTGCCGCCGGGCGACCGCGCCCTGCAGGTCGGCGACGCGTTCCATCCCGGCCGAGGTCTGGCTCGCCAGGACCGGGAGGTCGGCCGCGGCGTCCCCGGCCGCGGACTCGATCTTCGCCAGGGCCCGCTCGACGGCGTCCAGGTTCTGCACGCCGGGCACCTGGGCCAGCATCCGCAGCGCCACCACGAGCGCGAGCGCCTCGTCCTGGTTGAGCCGCAGCGGCCGGTCGATGCCGGCGTCGTAGGTGATGGTGACCCGGTCGCCGTCGAAGGCCATGTCGATGAGGTCGCCCGGCCCGTACCCGGGCAGGCCGCACACCCACAGCAGTTCGAGGTCCTCCCGCAGCTGACGGTCGGAGACGCCCAGGTCGGCGGCCGCCTCGGACACGGCGATGCCGGGCCGGGCCAACAGGTACGGCACCAGGTTCAGCAGCCTGGCCAGGCGGTCGCCGCCGCCCGCGCCGCGCGGAGCGCTCACCCGATCGCCGCCCCGTGTTCCGCGCGCGCCTGCGCGTCCGGGGCGAACGCAGCGACCAGGTCACGCAGCCGGGCCACGGTCGCCTTGCGCGCCTCCTCCGGCTCCAGCACGACCACGTCAGCCCCGTACCCGACGATCCAGCGGGCGAACCCGTCCGGGTCGGAGTAGCTGACCACGACGCGGTCTCCGTCCGGGCCGGCGGACACCGACTCGGCGAACCGGCGCAGGCCGGCCGCGCGACCCGGCTGGACCAGGACGGTCGCCCGGTTCGGATGGTCGACCGGGCCGGACCAGCGGGCGACGTGACTGATGAGGTCGGTGTTCTCCGGTGTCGTGAACGCCCCCGGCTCGCCGACCATCCGGACGTCGCTGACGATCCGGGACAGCCGGAAGCACCGCGTAGCCGCCCGGTCGAGGTCGTGCCCGACGACGTACCACCGGCCGCGCCAGGAGACGACGCCCCACGGCTGCAGTCGACGTGAGGTCGCGGCGTCGTCCTCCGGGGTGCGGTAGTCGAACCGGACCTGCCGGCGCTCCCGGGCCGCGGTCTGCAGCGGACCGAACGCCTTGTCGACCGTGACCACCGGCTCCACCCCGAAGGTCGCCGCGTGCAGGTCGACGTCGACCCCGGCGGCTCGGAGCTTCAGCAGCCCGGACGTGGCCGCCGCGGCCAGGCCGGCGTGCTGCCACAGCCGGGCCGCGATCCCGACCGCCGCCGTCTCGTCCGGCTCCAGGTGCACGTCGGGCAGGGCGTAGTCACCGCGGGCGATCCGGTAGCCCGGCTCGGGATCGACGATGCTGGTGGTGCCGGTCTCCAGCGGGACACCGAGGTCCCGCAACTCGGCCTTGTCCCGCTCGAACTTGCGCTGGAACGCCTCGTGGTCGCGCGGATCCTCGGGGTCGTGCTCGTATCCGGGCACGGTGGCGGCGATCTGCGCGGCGGTCAGGAACCGCCGCGTCGACAGCAGGCAGATGACGAGATTGACGAGGCGCTCGGTCCGGTTTCGAGACACGTGTACGACAATAGTCCCGCCCGGGCCGCGGGGCGCGCCGCGCCACGGCCATCCAGCCGGCGCAATGGAGTCAGCCGGCGAAGATGATCCAGGCGGCCCAAGCGCCCAGGAAGGCAACCAGGCAGAGCACCAGCACCCAGGTCGGGATCTTGTACTCGCCCCGCCGGTTGCGGGCGATCTCGTCGGCGATCTTGCGGCGCCGCTTCTCCAGCCGGCTCTGGCTCACCGGCGCGCCGAACAGGTTGAACGGAGTGGGGTCCTCGCCCGGCGGCAGCGGAGGGATGTCTTTCTTCGGCGGATCCGGATTGGCCATCACATGCTCGCGATCAGTCGCTCGACCCGCTCGTCGTAGGCGCGGAACGGGTCCTTGCAGAGGACCGTGCGCTGGGCCTGGTCGTTGAGCTTGAGGTGCACCCAGTCGACGGTGAAGTCGCGCCGCTTCTCCTGCGCGTGCCGGATGAACTCGCCCCGCAGCCGGGCCCTGGTGGTCTGCGGCGGGGTCTCTTTCGCCTCGAAGATCTCCAGATCGGACGCGACCCGGTCCACCGAGCGCTTCTTCTCCAGCAGCGCGTACAACCCGCGGTTGCGCCGCAGATCGTGGTACGCGAGGTCCATCTGCGCGATGCGTGGGTGGGACAGGGCGAGGTCGTTCTTGGCCTGGTACCGCTCGATGAGGCGCAGCTTGGTGACCCAGTCGATCTCCCGCTCGACCCCGGACAGGTCGCCGGTCTCGACCGCGCTCAGCACCCGGCCCCACAGGTCGAGCACCCGCTTGGTGACCCCGTCGGCCCCGCGCCGCTCGACGAACTCGGTCGCCTTGGCGAAGTACTCCTGCTGGATCTCCAGCGCGCTGCACTCCTTGCCGTTGACCAGGCGGACCCGGCGCCGGCCGGTCACGTCGTGGGACACCTCGCGGATGGCCCGGATCGGGTTCTCCAGCGTCAGGTCACGCATCGCCACCCCGGCCTCGATCATCCGCAGCACGATGTCCGCGGTG
>Ga0163163_10001650_pt1 | contig 18789 bp, 19 predicted proteins | sample S65metaG_FD_119766 | JGI IMG/M metagenome (GOLD analysis project Ga0163163, IMG submission 119766) | Switchgrass rhizosphere microbial communities from Kellogg Biological Station, Michigan, USA - S6-5 metaG | ecosystem: Host-associated > Plants > Roots > Rhizosphere > Soil | place: USA... | reverse complement strand
GGTCTCGAATCCCAACGGCTTGCGCAATCAGGCCGAAGGCGGTGCGCTGCAAGGCATGAGCCGCGCGCTGGGAGAGCAGGTCACCTGGGACGACCAGAAAGTCACCTCCGTCGATTGGCGAACATATCACTCGCTGCCGCTGGGCATCGAGACGCCGAAGATCGAATGCGTGCTGATGAACCGCCCTGACGATGAGGCCACGGGAGCCGGTGAGACCTCCATCACCGTGATGGCAGCAGCTATCGGCAACGCCATCTTCGACGCCACGGGCGTCCGCCTGCGCGAGATTCCGCTCACCGCGGAGCGCGTGAAAGAAGCGCTCAACGCGCGAGCCTGAACACCGGGCCAGGCTTGACCGCTGCGTTCGGCTTCCGCTGCACCCAACTTCAGCACTGCACTCTACTTCAGCACTGCACTCAACTTCACCGCTGCGCTAAACTCCGCCGCTGCGCCCAACTCACCGCTGCGGCCAGGCATCGAATCTTGCGATAGTGGACGCATGAACATTCTGCTCGCGGTGGATGCTTCGTCCGCCAGTGAAGCCGTCGTCAATGAAGTCGCGGCGCGTCCGTGGCCGGCCGGCTCGCAGGTCAAAGTCTTGACAGCAATCGAAGATCTAGAGACTTGGGCGCTGGGATCGATGGCTGAGGAAGTTGACGCTTGCGCACGGCAATCGGCGGAAGTTGCCGCGAAGCATTTGCAGGCGCACGGACTGAAAACACAAATCGCCGTGGCGAAGGGCGATCCTAAGACCGTGATCCTGGATCATGCCGCGGCCATGCCCGCTGACCTCATCGTGCTGGGCGCAAGCGGCCAGGGCGCCGTGGAACGATTCCTGTTGGGCAGTGTCTCAAGAGCAGTCCTGCGCTTCGCTCCGTGTTCCGTAGCGATCGTGCGCGAAAATCTGGCCGAAGCAGATGCGGGAATAAAAGTTTTGCTCGCGGTCGATGGATCGGAAGGTTCCCGGCACGCGGCGGAGGCAGTCGCCGCGCGCCCCTGGCCGAGCGGCACCGAAATCCGCGTATTCAGCGTCGTCGAACTGGGTATGTCGGCACTGCAAGGCGCGTTCGAAATCCCGGCCTTCGACAGCGAGCATCTGGAATCGCAACGCGCTGCGGCGATGAAGCGAACCGAAGAAGCCATCGATTCAGCCCTAAAAATTCTGGAGGCCGCAGGCCTGACCGCCTCGGAATCGATCTCCGTTCTGGCCGCCACTCCCAAGGAACTGATTCTCCAGGAAGCCGCCGAATGGCCCGCCAACTGGATTGTCCTGGGCTCCCATGGCAGCAGCGGACTCAGCCGCTTCCTGATCGGCAGCACTTCTGAAACCGTCGCGACCCACGCCACGTGCTCGGTCGAAGTGGTTCGGCAAAAACCGTCAGCTTAAGACGCTTAGTCGCCTTTCGTGGTCGTAGCGGCAGGTTTCGATTCAGCCTTGCTGTCGCTCTTGCTGTCGTTGGACTTCGTTTCGCTGGACTTGGCTTCGCTCGACTTCTTCTCGTCGGAATTCTTTTCGCCGCCCTTGCCCTCGCCGTCTTTCGCGGTGGGCGCCTTCGCTTCCGAATCCTTCGAGTCGCCCGCCTTGCCACCGGAATCGGAAGCGGGTTTCGCGCCGGCCTTAGCGTAATCCGTGACGTACCAGCCCGTGCCCTTGAGCTGGAATGCCGGAGCCGAAAGCAGTTGCTCGAGTACTCCGCCGCAGCCCTCATGCTCGGTAAGCGGTGGATCGGAAAACTTCCGGATCACTTCGATCTTCTTTTCACACTTGGAGCAGCGGTACTCGTACAGCGGCATGATCGGTGTCTGTTATTTCTCTGGCAGCGAAATCGCGCGCTTCATTAATTCGTCGGTGGTGGGCTTTTTATCTGTGGTGTCGTCCGGCACCGCATCGGGAAGATTATCGTCCGCCGCACCGTCAGCCGCCGCCACATCCGCCTCGGCCTGCAGAACATTGGGCGTCACGCCATTATCTTGAATCGATTTGCCGTCCGGCGAATAATACTTCGCCACCGAAAGAATCACTGCGCTGCCATCGTTCAACGTCACGGCCTTGCGGATCGCCGCGTCGCCATAGGTGCGTTCGCCCACCAGCCGAGCGCGCTTGGAATTGAGCAGCGATGCGGCCGCGATCTCTCCACCGCCCGCTGTAGAGCGGTTTACGATCACCACCAGCGGCAGCTTGGTCACAGCCTTGGATGCCTGCGCCTCAAACTCCTGCTTCGCGGATTTCTGGCCCAGCGTATAAGTGATCAGGCCACGATCCTGAAACAGGTTGGCCAGTGCGATCCCTTCTTCGTCGGGACCGGTCGAGCAATGACGCAGGTCCAGCACCAATTTCTTTGCGCCTTGTTTTTCCAGAGCGGCGATCTGCGTCGCCACGTCTTTCACGCGACCCGGCATCAGACCCGGCACCTGGATCACGCCCGTTTGCCCGTCCATTCTTCCAGTCACATCCGGGTAGACGATGGTCGCCCGCACCACGCTGACCTTCTTCGCTTCAGTCTGCGCCACCCGCAATACACCGAATTCCACCGCGGTACCGGAATCGCCCTGCAGTAGCTGCTCAGCGAATGCCGGCGGCATATCGCGCGTCGATACATTGTTGATCGATTCGATCACGTCGCCCGTGCTGAAACCCGCCTTCTCGGCCGGCGAGCCCGGAATGGCGTCTTCCACCGACATGTAACCGAACCGCTTGGCCAGCACCAGCCCGACGTCGGCCTTTTTCGAATCCTTGAACTTCAAATATTGCTTGTATTGGTCCGCTGTCAGATAGCTGGCATGCGGATCGAGCGACTCCAGCATCCCGTTGATCGCCCCTACCGTGACCGCCTTCATGTCCGGTTCTTCGACGTAATCGGCCTTGATGCGGGACAGCACTTCGCTGTAAACGCCCAGGTTGGTGTAAGGTGCATCGGGGGATGCGCTGCGCCCTACCGCTCCGAAAAGCAGCAGCGCCACTACCGCGGAAGAAAACGCGACCACGACGAATTGGAATCGGCGACTCATAAGGTGGACTCAGCCATACCTTTCTGTCTACAGCATACCAGAACCGATATTATGGTCTTTCCAATGGAAATCTACCTGCTTCGACACGGCGTTGCCGAGGATTCCGCCGCCACCGGCCGCGACGCCGACCGCCGTCTTACCGACGAAGGCCGCGCCAAACTGCGCCGCGTGCTGGAGCGCGCCCATCAGGCTGGAGTCCGCCCTTCGCTGATCCTTTCGAGCCCGTACCGGAGGGCCCTCGAAACCGCCGAAATCGCCGCGCGCGAACTGGGCTACGAGGGCAAAATCGTGCGCATCCCAGCCCTGACGCCCGACGGTTCCCCACAACAAGTTTGGGACGCCATACGCGAGCGTCGCAACGAATCGGCAGTGCTCCTGGCAGGTCACGAACCGCTATTTTCTGCGACCGTCGCCCATCTCCTCGGCTCCGCGCGCGCAATGGTGCACTTCCGCAAAGGCGCTCTCGTCCGCATCGATGTCGAAAGCACGAGCCCCACCCCCGCCGGCGTTCTCGAATGGATGTTGACGGCGAAACTGGCGTGACGAGGGCATATTAAGGCAATCAATCGTGCCATCCAATCCTGATTCGACCTTAGCAATGCTCCTCTACGCCTTTCGGTTTTTCTGGAGAGTGCTTTCGATCTATACGGATTCCATCGGCAATACGATTCTGGGGTATTTCGCTCCCGCTGTAGTCGTTGCACTTGCCTTTATCATTACCTATCGCGGTAACTCCAGAAAGCCATCGGTAGTGGTACAGGCAATTCGGGATGCGATCAAAGAGCACGGAAGCGCATGGCTCATAGCCTTTGTAATCGTCTACGGCCTAATCTTCTTCTTCGGCGCGGTGCGAGAAATCTGGAAAGACCATCGAGAAGGAATATCCTTAGGATAGAAAACGAGGAATTACAATCTCAACTTGAACGGCATAGGCACAGCGTTATTACGACCGATCCTGTTTTCCCGAATATCATTTACATGCTTCAGACATTTCATATTTACAGGACCGCACGGAACGGTGAACCGTGCGTGCCATCGTATTTCATGCTGACAAAGATGATAAGGCAGCGGAACAGTTGTTCATCAATTTGGCGAACCAGATCAAACTCGTGCGGAGTTACAAACCGCCATTACGCAATTTCCAAGTGCCTACTCCTGACGCGCGGGTTATATGGCTTCAGTTCGGAACTTATCCCAAGTGGAACAGCGAACGGAAGTGATGAGCCTTGGAACCGCTAGCTCACACGACCGGCACGTACATCGGTCGGTTCCGATCGTTTATCAACAATGCGAATCTCTAACTGAAGGGCATCAAGGATCGCTCGTATATTTCTGATCCCCGGATTCCCTTCCTTCGACAACATCTGATACAAGTTCACTCGATTGACTTCGGCAGCCTCTGCAAGCCGAGTCATACCTTTTCGAGCGCTACCAACATCACGGAGGGCCACGAGTAACGCTTCGGTCGAATCGGCAGCCGCGGCTGTCAGGTACTTAGCCGCATAGCCAGGCCTATTTTTTAGGTCGTTTAGAAGATCTTTTTTGTAGTCCGACATTTTTCAGGGCCTCCTTCTCGCGTTCGAAGCCCTTCCGTTCACGCTCACGTTTTTTGTAATCCTTCCAGTATTTCCTAGCCGTGGCGACGTCGCGGTCTTGCGTTGATTTGTCACCGGCGCATAGCAGCACCACGTTCTCGCCATCGATCCCGTAGTAGATCCTGTAACCGGAGCCAATATGAATCCGGTTTTCCGCCGCTCCCTCGCCGATTGGCTTGGAATCTCCAAAGTTGCCGCCACGCAAGCGCGCGATCCGAGCATCAAGGGCTGACCTGGTATCGTCGTCGTCCCCAATGCGATCGCGACATTCCTAAATGGGGAGCTTCCGCCGACCGTTTTGTAGTAGAGAACGTCGCGTTCTCTGCCTTCCATACACCCACTCGATTCGCTATTCGTAGCATATATGCTACACTTAGCCTAACACGATAGTGATAGGTTCTACCGGTTAAGTTTGAATAGGCTCCGAAAATTCTCACTAGCGGTATAGCAACCTGCGAAACCACCCGCCCCAATCCGGCTGGGATCCTCGCAGGCCTAACGGCGGGCTGTTCCGCAGTTATCGCGGAGCCGGCCGCAAGTCTTCGGAGGTAAACCGCAGATCGCGGTCAAGCACCAACTCCATGGTGGTTCCCGCCGGCAGCACTACCTCCGGGCCGCGCGAACTGAGTACTCCGGCCAAACCAGCAGCCGCGCCCGCCGCGGCACCGATGCCCGCGCCTAATCCGTAGTGCCCTGATGCAGCGCCTGCAATGGTGCCGATGCCGGCTCCAGCGGCAGTGGTCTGTCCCACGGTCTTCGCGTCGCCAGACTTGTTCCCTTCGCCTTCGATGCGGCCCTCGGAGCGGTCCAGGTCGCCGCGCGTATCGGCGCTGCCAGCGCGCGAGCGGAAGTCGCGCGTGACGCCATTGGGCAAGGTGAGCGTGTCGAAACGAAAATTCAGCGCCGCTTTCCCTTTGACACGGCCAGCCTGCTTCGATTCGGTCACCGTCCCAGTCACATAACTGCCGCGCGGGATCAGCAAGCGTCCGTCGACAAAGACCGGCACGGCGGTTTCGAGATACACACGATCCCCAGGGGCGGTACGTTTGGTGTTCACAGAGTTAGTCAGGCGCAGCAGAATCCGAGTGCCCTGATCGACCACAAATTCCGTGGGCGCGGACGGCGTCGGCTGGGCCGGGATCAACGTTCGCGTGGTAAGCACGTCAGGCGCAGCGGAACCCGCGCGATTGTAGACCAATGTCGATTCCACTTCGTTGCGCAGCCGCACCATGGTCCGACGGATGGTTAGAGTATTGGCATCGCGCGAGCGCGTCCAGCGCTCCATCACGGTATAGTTCTGCGGCCCGCTCACAATGGTGTTCACCAGCAGCGCCGCGCCTTCCCACTTAGCGGTGGTGCTGAAGTCCGAGTCACCCGCCCGCCGCTTCTCGACGCGGCCATCCAAAGGATAGACAGATGGGGTTGTTGCCCCGGCCGACCATGTGAGTGAAGCAGCATTTTGCTCCACCTTGAAAGCAAGATCGCCGGGAACCGAGCTCTGAATCTCACTGCGCGCGGGATTGAGATTCCAAGCGCCTGTAAAATCCTGATTGGATTGTGCAATCGCCGCTTGCAAGGTCAACACAAACGTGACGAGGGTTACCGCAAACAGGCGCATGACTTTTGATAATGATCCGAGATTTATGTTCACGTGTCAAGCGTTATTATTGCAAAAGGCTTCGTAATTATATTGTTATAATCCCTAGTACTTCTTTTATTACGCTCGCAATTTTCGCTTTCCCTATCTGTGTTTATCTGTGTTCATCTGTGGGCCAAATTCTTAGGTGGTGCGCATTAACCACCCCTCTCTCACATCGATCCCCCCGTTCGTCAATCACTTCCCACTTTGCCCCCACTCCACCCGCTGCCTCCTGCCGCATAATCCAACCGTAGTTCGAACCTGCGCAGGCCGATCGTTGCAGTTTGGCAAAATCCGCGCCCGCGAAAGCGGGCTAGCCGCCCCGGAAACATTGAGAAAAGGGCGGGACACGGAAGAGAATCGGTTCTCTGGTTGATACGGACGTCGCGAAAGTGGCGCGAGGTGACCGCGTAAGGAAATAGGAGAGCGCTATTGAAGGTTGATTCGGACACTTTTCTGAGACCCCAAGCCGCCTGTTCCTTCACCCCCGGCGGGTTGCGTACGTACGCAGCCCGCCGCGAGACGATCAAAAATTACAATCCGCACAGCATACGTGTCTTTCCACCCGCAGCCTTTCAGCACCTGCGTGATAATCTGAGGATTCCCATGTCTGAACGCGTGTCTGATGAACAACGGCAGTCTCCCGGCCCAGGCTTCGCGCGTCTGGTCGAAATCATGGCGCGCCTCCGCGCCCCCGGCGGCTGCCCCTGGGATCGCGAACAGAACTTCGACACCATCAAGCCCTATCTCCTAGAAGAGACTTACGAAGTGATGGACGCCATCGACGCCCGCGATTGGGACGGCCTCGCCGATGAGCTCGGCGACCTTCTGCTGCAAGCCGTTTTCTTCGCCCAAATGGCCTCCGAGGAAGGCCGCTTCGATATCGCGGATTCACTCCTCGCCATCAACAGCAAACTGGTGCGCCGCCATCCGCACGTCTTCGCCGATGGAGACGCGAAAACCTCCGGCGATGTGCTCCGCCGCTGGGACGAGATCAAAGTAACTGAAAAAGAGAGCAAAGGCGAGCCGCCTCCCAAAGGCCTGCTGGCAGGCGTCCCACGCTCCCTGCCCGCGTTAGTCGAAGCGCAAAAAATCGCCGCGAAGGCCGCCGGAGCCGGTTTCGATTGGGAGACCATCGAGCAAGTCTTCGACAAGCTGCGCGAGGAACTCGCCGAAATCGACGCCGCCCGCGCCACCGGCAGCCCCGCTGAGATCGAGGACGAAATCGGCGACCTCCTCTTTGTCGTAGTCAACATCGCGCGATTCTTAAAGGTCGATCCCGAACAGGCCCTGCGCAAGACCAACAGCAAATTCCGCCGCCGCTTCTCCCACGTCGAAGAAGGCCTGGCCGCCCACGGCAAAACGCCGCAACAAGCTTCCATCGATGAAATGGAGGCGCTGTGGCGAGCCGCCAAGCACAGCGAAGTATGATCACCGTCCGCGCGCTCGCCGGCCGCCACGAATACGCCGACGCCGTAAACCTCCAGCGCATGGTCTGGGGCTGGGAAGACCTCGACATCCTTCCCGTCCGCTTCTTTGTTGTCGCTCGCGACATCGGCGGCCAGTTGCTGGGCGCGTTCGACGACAACTTCATGTGTGGTTTTTGCGTTGCGATCCCCGGCGTTCACCCCAGCGGACCTCCTTATCTACACAGCCAGATGTTGGGCGTGCTCCCCGAATATCGCGACGCCGGCGCCGGCCGCATGCTCAAGCTGGCCCAGCGCGAAGACGCGCTCGCCCGCGGTTTCGAACTGGTCGAGTGGACCTTCGATCCACTCGAACTCAAGAACGCCTATTTCAATATCGAGAAACTCGGTGCCGTCATTCGCCAATATCTTCCGAATCATTACGGCATCACCACCAGCAGCCTCGGCGGCGGCCTGCCCACCGATCGCTGTGTTGCCGAATGGTATTTGAAACGCCCGCGCCAGGAGTTCCCGACACTCGCGCGCATCCCCGTGCCCGCCGGTCTCGATCGCCTGCGCCGCACTGATCCCGACGAGGTGCTGCAGATCCAGCAGCAAGTGGCGCGCCTATTTCAGCAAAACCTCGCGAGCGGACTCGCCGTCACCGGCTTTGAGCGCTCATCCGACTCCGGCACCTACCTGTTTTCATCATGGCCTTCCGAATAGACCGCATCGTCATCCGCCAGATCCAGATGCCGCTGGTGCATTTCTTCGAGACCAGCTTTAGCCGTACCTATCAGCGCTCCATCGTTCTGGTCGAAGTGATTTCCGACGGCCTCTCCGGCTGGGGCGAAGTCACCGCCGGCGAACATCCCTTCTATAACGAGGAATGGACCGCATCCATCTGGCCTATTCTCACCGATTATGTTGCGCCGCGCGTTTTGCATCACGATTTCGAGAGCGCCACCGAAGTCTACGCTCGCACCGAGCACATCCGCGGCCATTACATGACTCGGGGCGGCCTCGAAGCCGCAGTGTGGGATCTCGAAGCCCGCCGTGCCGGAGTTCCACTCGCGCAGCACATTGGCGGAGGCGCGCGAACCCACGTCCCCTGCGGCGTATCCATCGGTATTCAGGATTCCGTCGCGCAGCTTCTCGAAAAGATTCAGACCGAAGTGAACGCCGGCTACCAGCGCATCAAGATCAAGATCAAGCCAGGTTGGGACATCGATGTGATCCGCCAGGTGCGCGAACAATTCCCCGATATTCTGCTAATGGCCGACGCCAATTCGGCTTACACTCTCGCCGATGCCGCGCATTTGAAACAACTCGACGCCTTCAACTTAATGATGATGGAGCAGCCCCTGGCTCACGATGACATCATCGATCACGCCATCCTGCAATCGCAGCTTCAGACGCCTATTTGCCTCGACGAATGTATCCGCACGGCGCATCATGGAGAACAGGCCATCGCCCTGCGCGCTTGCCAAGTCCTCAACATCAAACTCGGCCGCGTCGGCGGCTTCCACGCCGCGAAACAGATTCACGATTTCGCGCACGCCCATCGCATCCCGGTGTGGTGCGGAGGCATGCTCGAATCCGGCATCGGCCGCGCGCACAACATTGCGCTGTCGACACTCCCCGGCTTCACGCTGCCCGGCGACGTCTCCGCCAGCAAGCGTTATTGGACCCGCGACATCATTGCACCGCCCGTCGAAGTCTCCCACGAGGGCACCATTGCCGTCCCCACGACATCGGGGTTTGGCTATGAAATAGACATGGATTATCTCCAGCGCATCACCGTGCGGGAGGAAGCCATCTCTTGAAATCCGGCGGCTTCCTGTCGCTGCTGCGCGCCAACCGCAACTATCGCTTTGCCTGGGTCGGCCAAATCGTCAGCGAGGCCGGCGACAATTTCAACAACGTCGCGGTCTTCAGCCTGGCGCTCGCCAATACTCACTCGGGTTTGGTGGTCGCGGCGATTCTGCTTTCGCGCGCCGCATCCATGCTCCCGGCCGGACCCATCGCCGGTGTACTGCTCGATCGCATGGACCGCCGCCGCATCATGATCCTGAGCGATCTGGTGCGCGCCGTAATCGCGCTGGGCTTCATCCTCGCGATCCCCTTGGGACGTACTTGGTTGCTCTACCTGCTGAGCGGCATGCTGATGTTCGCATCACCGTTCTTCACCAGCGGCCGCGCGTCGATTCTGCCGACCATCGCAACCCGTGACGAATTGCACACGGCCAACGCGCTCACACAACTTACGCAGTGGACCGCGCAAGCCGTCGGCTCTTTTTTCGGCGGCGTGATGGTCCTCGGCGGCTATCACCTGGCATTCGGCTTCAACGCGTTCTCGTTCTTATTTTCGGCCGCGTGCATCTGGCAGCTTCGCGTCCCCGGAGGCTTCCACGCCCGCCGTGCCGAACGCGCGCAGGCCTCACCCGATCCCGACGCCCGCGAACCGCTCACCGAAGACCGCATCGTGCGCCCCTGGCACGAATACATCGAAGGCTTGCGCTACATGCGCGCCACTCCGCTCATCTTCGGCATCGGACTCATCAGCGTCGGCTGGGCCACGGGCGGCGGCGCGGCGCAAATCCTGCTCAGTTTGTTTGGCGATGTGGTTTTCAATCGCGGCTCCATCGGCGTCGGCGCCATGTGGGGATCGGCCGGCGCCGGACTGGTCCTTGGCTCAGTCGTTGCCCATCGCATCTTCCCGCGGCTCAGCTTCGCGGCTTACAAGATCACGATTTCGATCTGCTACGTTTTGCACGGCCTCTTTTTCCTGCTGTTCAGCCTTTCGCCGTCCTTCGCCATGGGTATCTTTTGTATCGGCATGTCGCGCGCCGCGGTGGGCGTCAGTTCGGTGTGCAATTCCTCGCAGCTTCTGCGTCACGTAGGACACGAATTTCGCGGACGCGTCTTCTCCACCATCGAGACCTGGACCTGGATGACGATGATGGTCTCGATGAGCGTGGCCGGCTGGGCCTCCGATCACGCCAGCCCGCGCGTCATCGGTGCGGTCGCCGCTGTCTTCAGCACCTCCACCGCGTTTTGGTGGGGTTGGGCCAACTACGCGGGCAAACTTCCGGAGCCAGCTTTGGATGGAGTCGATCCCGCCGAGATCGAAGTGCACGGCGAGCCCGCCGCATAATGCCCGCCGCATAATAAAAGTATGGCCCCTCTCGACGGACGCGTGATTCTGGTCACCGGCAGTGCCAAGCGCATCGGCCGCGGCATCGCGCTGCGCTTGTTCCAGTCAGGCGCGCGCGTCGCCATTCACTACAGCGGTTCGGAAGATGCCGCCCGCGCCACCGCGGCCGAATGCGGGAACGCCCCAGTGTTTCGAGCTAATCTCGAACGCGTCGCCGAAATCGAGCGTCTGTTTGCGGATGTTGAGAAGCATTTCGGACGCATCGATGGCCTCGTCAACAATGCCGCGCGCTTCACGCGCATTGATCCGCTTAAGATCACCGAAGCCGACTGGGATTTCATTCACAACGTCAATCTCAAAGCGACTTTTTTCTGCTGCCAGCAAGCCGCATGCCGCATGCTCGCGGGCGATGGCGGACGCATCGTAAACATCAGCTCGCTCGGCGGCCTGCGCCCATGGTCGGATCACGCGCATTACTGCGCGTCCAAGGCCGGCGTCATCATGTTGACGCGCGCCCTCGCCAAAGCCTTCGCTCCGAAAGTGACGGTGAACTCCGTTGCGCCCGGCGTGATTCCGTTTGGCGAGCACGACGAGCTTATCGATCGTCTGATCTGCAAGACGCCGGCGCAGCGCGAGGGCACCGCTGAAGAAATCGCCGACGCCGTGATTTATTTCCTGACCGCGACCAACTTCATTACCGGCCAGGTGTTGGCTGTGGACGGCGGCCTGAGTCAGAAGTGACACCAGAAGTAGATCGCGGCCGCACATTGAACTCCAGCTTCCAGCGCCGGGCATCGTTCGCCACGAACCACAATTCCAGCATGCCGGTATCGGTCACCAGACTTTCGAGCGTCACCGCGACCACTTCGCCAGGCTGGCCCGGCAGCGCCACTTCCACTGGCGTCAACTCTTCCATGTCGGCTGCAATGTCATCCAGCATTTCTCCCGGCGCGTCCTGCTTGCGATCGGTCGACTGAAACAGGCGGAACCGCGCGCGCTCGCCGATGCGCAGGGCGAATTTGCGCTGCTGGATCTGATGTCCGCTGCCTTCCTCCATGCCGAACGGAACCACAGTCAGCGCTTTCAACGGCGGCTTCATCCCCGGCACCGCCGGCATCGCGGTCTCGATACCGATGTAATAACTACGCGGCACGCCGCCGCGAACCCGCACGCCTTTCCCTTGCCGCGCGAGCCCGTAATACGCCGCGCCGCGAGCCACCGCGTGCATCAGATCTTCCGAAGCCAGCGCCGTCACCGGCTGCGGCAGCCATTTGTTCAAGACCTCGAGTACGCGTTCCCGAACCAGCGTCGCGCGCAGGACGCCGCCGTTAAACAACACGTGCGTGGGACGCGCGCCGTGGCGATGTAGAAAATGCGCGAGGTGCCTGGTAATCGCAGCATCGGCGGCGTAAGGCAACCCAAATTCCGTCAGCGACGCGTGCTGTCCTTCGGGCGCCGCATCCATCGAGACCACCGGCAGAAATCCGTCCAGCAAAATTCGCTCTAAATCGTCACGCTTAAGTTTCGTCTTGATGGTTCCGCCCACCACGCCGGTCCCGCGGCCCAGGATCGTGATCGATTGTTCCGCCGTCTTCGCGTCTTCCGCCAGCAATTGTTCTTTCGCGCTCCGGCATTGCTGCCACAGCGCATCGAATTGGATCGCGTCCAGTTTTTTCGGCAGCGTTCGCGCAACGCTATGAGCCAGCGCCGCGTCGATGTTGTCGCCGCCCAGCAGAATATGATCGCCTACAGCGATGCGCTCCAGTGCGATCTCGCCGGACTGCTCCTTCACTGCGATCAGCGTGAAATCCGTGGTGCCGCCGCCGATATCGATTACCAGCACCAGATCGCCGACGCCCACCTGTTCGCGCCAATTGGAGTTGTGCTCGATCCACGCGTAGAACGCCGCCTGCGGTTCTTCGAGCAGAATGACGTCTCGATAGCCGGCCTGCTCCGCCGCCTTCAACGTCAACTCGCGAGCCACTTCGTCGAAGGATGCCGGAACCGTCACCAGCACCTGATGGCTATCGAAGGTGCCCCACGCCTCCCGCATATGCGCCAACAGCAAGCGCGAAGCTTCTACCGGCGAGATCTTCGCGACGCCCTCCGGCGCATTGGGCGGCAGGATCGCGCCCTCGCGATCAACACCCGCATGCGAGAGCCAGGACTTCGCGGATGCCACTAACCGCCCCGCATTCTCCAGTCCCTTCTTTTGCGCCAACAATCCGACGATCGGGGCCGCCGGATCCAGAAACACAAACGACGGTAGCAGCGACTCTGCGCGCACTTCGCCCTCATGCACCAATTGGGGGATTGCGAATTGCTCAACGGCTTCGTTCCGCGCGTAAGCCAGCGCGCAGTTCGTCGTGCCAAGATCGATCCCGATCGCCGGCTTCATTTGTACATCTCGGGATACGCCCGCCGCTGCTCTTCCGCCGTCTCCATCGCCGTGCCGATCTGGATCAACGGACCCTTACCGATTCCGGGACAAAAGCTCGCAAGGCGGTTCCATTTAGCTTTTCGTTCGACGAATTCGGGCCAGAACGGAAACGTACGGCACTGAGTTGGCTTAGCCGGATGAATGCCGCAACCATGGCCTTCGAGAAATGAGCATTGCTTGTTGCGTGGTTTACGGAAGCGCATTTCGTGGCGCGTCCGGTAGACGTATTTCGCTTCGAACGCCGCTGCGCTCATGCCTACGAACGCAGCAGCGCGCTTCAGATCGTCCTCGGTGAGGTAAACGTTGCCCTTCTGCTCGCAGCAGTTAATGCAACCTATTTGACACGTGAAGCGAATCGAATCCATTCATCCCATGATAAATGGGCGCGGGCGGTCACACCCGGTCACAGCGGATTGCGACCCTGAATAACCCGGATCAGAAATACCACGATTGCGATCACTAGCAGAATGTGGATGTATCCGTAAAGCGTAGTTGACGTAACCATTCCCAAGAGCCACAGCACCAACAGGATCACGAAGATCGTCATTAACATGACAGATGCCTCCGATTTGTCGAGGCAAGTACGAGGCCAAACACGCGCTACCCCGAAAACAAAGCGCCAAGGCGCGGTATATCTGGAAAGTTTTGACGCGGTTGCAGAACCGCCGGGCAAAAGTTACCGAGCTTATTTCGCCGCTTCGAGATCGCCAATCACGAAACGCAACATGGCCTCCAGGAGTGCGGCGCGCGGATAGTGGCCCTGATCGGCAAACGATCGAATCGAGGAATCCGTGGCCTTTTCGAACGGCATCGCCACCGCGAGATGGTCCGCGCGCGCGATGCCCAAGACTGTCGACCCGGGTAGAATCGCGTCTTCGTACGCGAGTTGGCTGTCCTGCCGCTGCGCCAGGAACGACATCAACTGCCACGCTTCCAGCAGCGCCTTCGAAGTATGCGCGCGATCGGAAGTCGCCGGCAGCGAATAACTCGGAACCAGCGGATTGGGGTGCGCAGCGAGAAACGCCTGGCGTACCGATTTCTTCAGGCTGGTGAACGCCGTCGCCACGTCGCCGTCGCACTTCCCCATCTTGAAACGCTGGATCCAGCCGTTCGCCTGTGCCGGCAGCAAATCTGCAATCAGCGAACCGCCCACCGCACCCGCGACCGCGATAAATGCCGCCACTGCATCCTTCGCTTCCGGATGCAGGGCCAGCGCGGTCTGCACGTCGGGAGCGCCTTTGCTGTAGCCCAGCACGATATATTTGCGCTGGTCCGTCACCATGTGATCGCGCAAATACCGGGCGAGGGCCGCGCCATTGGCCTCCGAGGAATCATTCGGCGGCACCCAGCTTTCCACTGTCATGCCGTGCTGGCTGCGCATGTGATCCAGCCCATCTCCAAACGCGGGCGCGATGGACGATGCGCACGCGCTGAAAAATCCGGGTACGATCAGCACGCGGTACTTCGAGGCCAGCGGAGCTAAATCCACGCGGGCCTGGGGCGCGGTTTGCAGGAACTGCTCGCACCGGGACCAATCGCCGGTGTCTGGATTTTCTTTCTCTCGCACTGAACAAAACAGATTGGCAAACTTTACATCCGCCGCACCGCTGCTCAAGCCTGCTGTCGCCGATGCCGGGATCAAGTGCACTACCATCACGCGGCCATCGGAGTGAAAAGTCGCGCCGGTCGCCGTGCGCGCTTCTTTCGAGGCCTGCGAAGGAATTACGAAGGAAAGTTTCGCCACCAGTCCGGTTTCATCCAGGCTCCGGCCCACGAACTCGCGCTCGTCATCCACGTTCGGATCGATTTTATGCGTTACGCCGTTGTTGCGATTGTCGCGGTCGAAACCGATATCATGCGTGGCTGCACCGATCCATAATTCTTCTCCCTCCACTTTGAAAGGAGCCTTCCACAAACGCAAATGGTGGCGCTGCGCTACAACTTGGATGGGCACCGCGTGCGCCAAACCGTAGTCCTGCACGCGCCCAAAGAGCGTCAACTCGCTCATCGGAAGCTCCACATATGCCTGCTTGGTAAATGTGGAAAGAATCGTGTGCATGACCGCGTCTTTCTTTTCGCGATCGACTTTGACCCAGCCGGCTGCGTCAAACGCCTGGATCACTTTTTCTTCGCTGCCCACCACCACAAAGTTGGTGTTATCGCCGGCGTTGCCCTGTGCATCCGTCACGCGCCGCGGAATACGGTCGATCATCTCGGTAGTCACTTCGGCGAGCTTATAGTTGACAGGCGCCGCGCTCGCCTCCGCTCCGCGCGAAGTGAATCCGACCTTCACGTGAAAGCTGCCGTCGGGGCTATCGGAAGAAGTCTTGTTGACACTCAGGAACAACCGGCCGGCGCGTGCAACCTGCATTTGGCGGCCCGCTCCAATCAGGAATGGCACCGCTGCGTCGCTTGATCCGACCCGACCAATCAACGCCCCCAGTCCCGCTTCATTCACCGGATAGGCTTTGATTAAATCCAGGAACCCCCGCTGCGCGCCCTGCGGACCAGCTGACTTTCCGGGGCCCAGATTCAAAGTGCCTGTGGTGGTAAATTGCAAGGAATCGCCCGCGCGGAGGTCGACGCCGGTGTCGATCCATTGCGCGCTGGCGGCAACATCCAGTTCCTTGGCGGAATCGTTGACGGACTGGTTGACAATCTGCGCCAAAACCGGCAGGCACAACAGCAGGGCAAACCATCGCATGTGAAATATTGTACGCCTGCGGATACAATGTTGGCATGTCGTCACGGTTGCTAGCCATCGTATTGCTACTGCCCGCGGCTGCGCTTCCTCAGAAGAAGCCTGCCCGGCAGGCGCAAGTCAACATTCAAAAGACCTCGCTCACTCGCGACCAGGAGCTGCAACTCGGCAAAGAAGCCGCCGCGCAGGTGGAGCGCGAAATGGAAGTGGTCAAGAGCGCCGAGGTCGAGGCGTGGCTGAATCAGATCGGCGGAAACCTCGCCAAGACTCCGCAGGCCAACGCTTATCCTTACTACTTCAAGCTGGTCAACGAGGATTCGATCAACGCCTTCGCGCTTCCGGGCGGCCCCATGTACGTGCATACCGGGTTGATCAAGGCGGCGGACAACGAAGCCGAAGTCGCCGGCGTCCTGGCGCATGAGATGTCGCATGTCGCCCTTCGCCACGGCGCGGCGCAGATTTCCAAGCAGCAATTGTACGGCAGCATCTTCGGAGCGCTAGGCGCTCTGGGCGGCGTCTTCGGCAACGGCGCGGATTGCACGATGTGGTGCCAGGCCGTGCAAATGGGCGCGGGCTTGGGCAGCAATTCGCTGCTGCTAAAATTTTCGCGCGGCTATGAGCACGACGCGGATTTGAACGGGGCGCGCATGATGGCCTCGGCGGGTTACAATCCAATCGAACTCCCGAACTTCTTCGAAAAATTGAAGTCGACGCAAGGGACCGCCGGAGAGCCCAAAGGTCTGCAATCCTGGTTCACTTCGCACCCCGCCACTGGCAATCGCATCCAGTACGTTTCGGAGGATATTCAGTTCTATCCCAGAAGAACTTACTCCGCTAGCACCGGCAACTTCGCGCGCGTGAAGCAAACGGTTGCGGGCATTCCTCCGCCCAAGCCCAAGCCGGCCGGGCTGCTGACAGCGGTGGAGAACGCTACGCCGCGCAGCGGAATTCCGCAAGGATTCAAGGATTATCAAGCCAAGGGATTCTCGATCGCTTATCCCAGCGCCTGGCAAGCGGGGCAGCCGCAGCAAGGTGGAAGTCTGTATCTGGTACCGCCGGGAGGCGCGAAGCAAGGTCAAAACAAAAGTATCGAACTGCTGACTGGAGCCATGATCGATTACTATGTGCCCGCGAGCGGCCCGGCGACTCTCGCCGGAACGACTGCGGAATTCGTGCAGTCGCTCGCAAAAGGCGACACGAGTCTCAAGGCGGAAAAGTCAATCCAAGCCACGTTGGGCAACAAGAGCGCGCTGCTGACCCAACTGACCACTAAGACATCCGCGCAGCAGGATCAGGTGGTGTTCCTTTATACTGTCGCGCGTGATGCAGGGCTGTGGCACCTGGTGCTGGCGGCCGCGCCCTCACAAATGGACGAATACGGCGCGCTGTTCCGGCAGATGACGCAAACCGTGGCGTTCCCGGACTAAAGGAGAATACTTTGAAAATCCGAATTGCGGGACTGCTCCTTCTTGCGCTATTGGCGTCGGCGCAGGGTAACAAAGCGATCATCGATAACGACCGTGTCACTGTCTGGGACGTGACCTGGGAGAAGAATCAGCTTGGCTTTGTCGCGCCGGGCGACCGCGATGGCGTAACGGTTTATCTCGCGGGTGGAAATTTCAAAATCAAGGCTCCCGACGGAACATCGCGCACGGTTATGCACAAGACTGGCGACGCCGTGTTTAGACTCAAAGGTGTTCGCCGCTCTGAGACGTGGGCGGGAAGCGGGCGACAACCGCGCACCGTTGAGATCGTATTGAAGGATTCCGAAAAGCGACCGGCTGTTAATACCTCCGGTAATCCGTTAGCATTCCCGCGCCCCGGCGCCGCGAACCTGATCGACAACGACCGCGTTTTTGTGTGGGATTCCCGCTGGGAACCCGGAGTGCCGACGTCGATGCATTTTCATGACAAAGATGTGGTGGTCAGTTACCTGGAGGACGGCGACCTCACGTCCATCGCGCCCGATGGAACAACCGTCGTGAACCCTTACAAGTTTGGAGTCATCCGATTCACTGCCGGGAATCGTTCGCACAAGGAAGTTCTCACGAAAGGAACTCAGCGCGCGATTATTGTGGAGTTGAAGTAACGAGCAGAGCTTAAGTAACGCCTAAGTGAGAATTTCTTTGACCACGCGGCCTTGATTGCCGACGCCTGACAAGCGCGCGTCCAGTCCCTGATAGTTGACGGTAAGCCGCATGTGATCGATCCCCAGCAGGTGCAGAAGCGTGGCGTGGAAATCATGCACGCTCACGGGGTTCTCCACCGCCGCGTAGCCGAACTCGTCGCTCGCGCCGTACGAGAGCCCGGGCTTGATGCCGCCGCCTGCCAGCATGTAAGAAAACGCTTTGATGTGGTGATCGCGGCCGTCACCCGATTGCGACATCGGCGTGCGTCCAAATTCGCCTCCGAAAACGATCAGCGTATCGTCCAACATGCCGCGCTGTTTCAGATCCATGATCAGAGCTTTGGTCGGCCGGTCCACTTCCTCCGCCTTGAACTGAATGCCGGCCTTGACGCCTGAATGATGGTCCCAATCGCGATGGTAGAGCTGGATAAAGCGGACGCCGCGCTCGGCGAGCCTGCGCGCCAGCAGGCAATTGGACGCGAACGATCCGTCGCCCGGATGCGCGCCGTAGGCATCCAGAACGCTCTGCGGTTCCTTGCTCATGTCGACCAGGTTGGGAACGCTGCTTTGCATCTTGAAAGCCATCTCATACTGCGAAATCCGCGTGAGGATTTCGGGATCGTGAACCGCCTGGTAGCGCTTCTGATCGAGCGCGGTGATGGCGTCGATCGACTCGCGCTGCAGTTTGCCGGAGATGCCCTCGGGATCGTCGAT
>Ga0163163_10001649_pt1 | contig 18791 bp, 17 predicted proteins | sample S65metaG_FD_119766 | JGI IMG/M metagenome (GOLD analysis project Ga0163163, IMG submission 119766) | Switchgrass rhizosphere microbial communities from Kellogg Biological Station, Michigan, USA - S6-5 metaG | ecosystem: Host-associated > Plants > Roots > Rhizosphere > Soil | place: USA... | reverse complement strand
TCTAGCTCGAAATGCAGGCGGTGGCGCTTGGGCCAACCGAACTTGAGGCGACCCAGCCATTCGCGCTCGAGCGCGAACAGCAGCGCGAAGTCCCAGCTCAGCACGTAGATCTGAAGCTGCGGATGCTCGTTGAGCAGCGCGTTGAGAAATTCGCGCAGTGGCTCGGGAAAGCCGTCGTTCGCGCCACCGGGGACCAGCCACATGCGGCTGTCGATGTCCCAGCCGAGAATGAATATGTCGCGCTGCGCGCCGGCAAGCGCCGCGCGGACCGCACCGAAATACTCGCTTCCATCGACCAGGAATCCGACCCGTGTCGCGTGCGCCAGGCGCCAGCAATTGCGCCCAGGCACGAGCAGACCGCGCGGTTCACCGCGCATCCGGGCCTCGGCCTTGGGGGTGCCGGTTTCGAATGGCGACATCGTTGCCGGCGCGTCGTTCACGCGGCTGGCCTCCGCCATCGCTTGCGAGAACTGCGGCAAACGCCATCAACGCAGTTTGGGGGCATGGTCGTTCCTCCGTCACGCCGCAGCCCGTCGCTGCGGACGGTCACGACGTTTCACTGGAAGCAAGGAGGGTGCCGCGGCAGAAGTCATTGTTTATCAAGCGCAAGCCGAGACCGTCGGCCACGGCCCTCATGCAAGAACTGCTCGCCCGGGTAAGAATTGCCCGCGGCCCACCTCCTGCCGATCGCCTTGGTTGCGCCTGCGGCGGCGGCAGGTATTATGACCTCCCGGCAAGACTGGCCACCGGCCCGCAAGGCTTCGAGGGGGAGCTCCGGCGAAATGAAGTCCGCGCAAGACTCGACGTTTCCCCGGTTGCTGTTCGAGCACGCACGCGTGCGCGGCGATCGTCCGGCGACCCGCGAAAAGGACTTGGGCATCTGGCAGACCTGGACATGGAGCCAGGTGGCGGCCGACGTGCGCGCGCTCGCCTGCGGTCTTGCCGCGCAGGGCTTCCGGCGCGGCATGCACCTGGCGATCATCGGCGACAACCGGCCGCGGCTCTACTGGGCGATGGCCGCCGCGCAGGCCATCGGGGGAATCCCGGTTCCGATGTACCAGGACGCGCCGGCCGCGGAATTTGTCTATGTGCTGAACGACGCTGAAATCGGCTATGCGCTGGCCGAGGACCAGGAGCAGGTCGACAAGGTACTCGAGGCGAAGCCGCAGGTTCCGACCCTGCAGCACGTCTACTTCGACGATTCCAGGGGCTTGCGCAACTACGAGAACGTGTCGAGCCTCGATCGTCTGCTCGACATCGGCCGCGAATTCGACCGCGCGCATCCCGGATTCTTCGACGCGGAAGTGGCCAAGGGCCGGCCCGACGATGTGTCGATCATGCTTTACACGTCGGGAACGACCGGCAAGCCGAAGGGCGTGTGTCAGACGCACGCGGCTTTCATCGTCGCGGCGCAAGGCGGCTGTGCGTTCGACAAGCTCGGCCCCGGCGACAGCATCCTCGCCTATCTGCCGATGGCGTGGGTCGGCGACCATCTGTTTTCCTACGCGCAGTGGCTCGTCGCGGGCTTCACGATCAACTGTCCCGAATCGGGGGACACGGTGATGACCGACCTGCGCGAGATCGGGCCCAGCTACTATTTCGCCCCGCCGCGCATCTTCGAGAACCTGCTGACGCAGGTGATGATCCGGATGGAGGATGCATCGGCCGCCAAGCGCTGGCTGTTCCGCTATTTCACCGCGGTCGCGCGCCGCTGCGGCTCCGAGATCCTCGACGGCAAGCCGGTCGGCATGCTCGATCGTGCGCTCTACGCGATCGGAAACCTGGTCGTGTACGGCCCGCTGCGCAACGTGCTCGGCATGAGTCGCATCCGCGTGGCGTACACCGCGGGCGCAGCGATCGGCCCCGACTTGTTCCGCTTCTACCGCTCGATCGGAATCAACCTGAAGCAGCTCTACGGTTCGACCGAGACCTGCGCCTATGTCTGCCTTCAGCCCGATGGCGGCGTCAGATTCGACACCGTCGGACAGGCCGCGCCCGGTGTCGAGATCAGGATTGCCGAAAACGGTGAAGTGCTGGTGCGCGGGCCGATGCTGCTCAAGGAGTACTACAAGCGGCCGGACGCGACGCTCGAATCGATCGACGCCGCCGGCTACTTCCGTACCGGGGATGCCGGCTTTTTCGACGACGCCGGGCAGCTGAAGATCATCGACCGCGCCAAGGACGTCGGAAAGCTGGCGACCGGCGCCATGTTCGCGCCGAACTACATCGAGAACAAGCTCAAGTTCTTTCCGCATATCCGGGAAGCGGTCGCTTTCGGCAACGAGCGCGACAAGGTTTGCGCGTTCATCAACATCGACATGGGCTCGGTCGGCAACTGGGCCGAGCGGCGCGGCATTCCGTACTCCGGCTATACCGATCTTGCCGCCAAGGCGGAAGTCCAGGCCTTGATCCGCGAGTGCGTCGAGCAGGTCAACGCCGAGCTCGCCCAGGAAGGCTCGCTCGCCGATTCGCAGGTGCAGCGGTTCCTGATATTGCACAAGGAGCTCGATCCCGACGACGACGAGATGACGCGCACGCGTAAGGTTCGTCGCGCCTTCGTCGCCGAAAAGTACGCGTCGCTGATCGAGGCACTCTATTCGGGCAGGACCGTGCAGCACGTCGAGACCCAGGTGAAGTTCGAGGACGGGCGCACCGGCATCGTTGCCGCCGACCTCGCCATCGCCGAGGCCAAAACGTTTGCCGCGAACGCGGCGAAGGCAGCGGCCTAGCGCCCGCGAACATGACGGCCGTCCGCGCGATCGGCGACTCGGTTCTGCGTCTCGACGGCGTATCGCTGGCTTTCGGAGGCGTCAAGGCGCTCAACGATATTTCCCTCGACGTGCGCGAGCACGAGATCCGGGCGATCATCGGCCCCAACGGCGCGGGGAAGAGCTCGCTGCTCAACGTCATCAACGGCGTCTACCACCCGCAGCAGGGGACAATCACCTTTCGCGGCAAGCCGCGGCACGACATGGACACGCACGAGACGGCGGCACTCGGCATCGCGCGCACGTTCCAGAACATCGCGCTGTTCCGCGGCATGAGCGTGCTCGACAACATCATGACCGGGCGCAATCTGAAGATGAAGGCAACGGTCCTGGAGCAGGCGATCTGGTTCGGGCGCGCCCGGCGCGAGGAGCTCGAGAATCGGGCCAAGGTCGAGGAGGTCATCGATTTCCTGGAGATTCAGCACATACGAAAGACTCCGGTCGGCAGGCTGCCGTATGGGTTGCAGAAACGCGTCGAGCTCGCGCGCGCGCTCGCGGCCGAACCTTCGCTGCTGCTGCTCGACGAGCCGATGGCCGGCATGAACGTCGAGGAAAAGCAGGACATGTGCCGCTTCGTGCTGGACGTCAACGAGCAATACGGCACGACGGTCGTGCTGATCGAGCACGACATGGGGGTCGTGATGGACATTTCCGACCGGGTCGTCGTACTGGACTACGGCCGCAAGATTGGCGACGGCACGCCCGACGAGGTGCGCAACAGCAAGACCGTGATCGACGCCTATCTCGGCGTGCCGCATTAACCGGCGACAAGGCGATGCAATTCTTCTTCGAAGTCCTGATCGGCGGCCTGCTTTCCGGCGTCATGTATTCGCTGGTCGCGCTGGGCTTTGTGCTGATCTACAAGGCCTCGGGCGTTTTCAATTTCGCCCAGGGCTCGCTGGTCTTTTTCGCGGCGCTGACCTTCGTCGGGCTGATGGAACACGGTTTGCCGTTCGGCCTCGCGCTGCTAGTGACCCTGCTGGCGATGATCCTGCTCGGCCTTCTGATCGAAAAATTCGTCCTGCGCCCGCTGGTCAACCAGCCGCAGATCTCGCTGTTCATGGCTACGATAGGCTTGAGCTTCCTGATCGAAGGCCTGGCGCAACTGCTGTGGGGCGCCAACGTGCGCGGCCTCGATATCGGCATCCAGGACGAGCCGCTGGCGTGGATTGCCGACCCGACGGGCATCAACGTGTCGAAGTTCGACCTCGCGGCCGCAGGCATCGCGGCGGTCCTGGTCGTTATGCTGGCGCTTTTCTTCAGCCGCACCCGCATCGGCCGCGCGCTGCGAGCAGTCGCCGACGATCACCAGGCGGCGCTGGCCGTGGGCATCCCATTGCAGCAGATCTGGGCGATCGTCTGGGCGGTCGCCGGATTCGTAGCACTCGTCGCCGGCCTTTTGTGGGGCGCGCGCAACGGCGTCCAGTTTGCGCTGACCTTCGTTGCGCTGAAGGCGCTCCCGGTGCTGATCCTCGGCGGCTTCGACTCGGTACCGGGCGCGATCGTCGGCGGCTTGATCATCGGCTCCACCGAAAAGCTCGCCGAAGTCTACCTGGGCCCGTATGTCGGCGGCGGCATCGAAGGCTGGTTCCCGTACGTGCTGGCATTGATCTTCCTGCTGGTGCGCCCTGAAGGATTGTTCGGCGAAAAGATCATTCGCCGGATCTGACGAGGCTCCCCTTGCTCTATCGCGAAGCCGGACAGTTCAAGAGCACCTACGCCGCCGACTCGGCGATCCTGCCGATCCGTCAGGATCGTATCGGTCTCGCGCTTATCCTCATCGTCGCCTTCGTCGTCGTCCCGCTGACCGCCTCGCCGTACCTGTTCTCGGCCCTGCTGATTCCCTGCCTGATACTCTCGTTGGCGGCGCTCGGGCTGAACCTCCTGACCGGTTACGCCGGACAGTTGTCGCTGGGCACGGCGGCGTTCATGGCCGTCGGGGCCTTCATGTCGTACAATTTCATCCTGCGCATACCGGGCATTCCGCTACTGCTGGCCTTCGCGGGCGGGGGCATCACGGCGGCGGCCGTCGGCATCCTGTTCGGGTTGCCAAGCCTGCGCATACGCGGCTTCTACCTCGCGGTCGCCACGCTCGCCGCACAGTTCTTCATTCTCTGGTGCCTGACAAAAGTGGGCTGGTTCACCAACTACAATCCGTCGGGCGTGATTACCGCGCAGCCGATGGTCATTCTCGGTTATGCGTTCGATACGCCGCAGGAAAAATACCTGCTCGTGCTGTTGATCGTGACGGTGATGGCGCTCGCCGCCAAAAACATGGTCCGGGGCAATATCGGACGACAATGGATGGCGATCCGCGACATGGACGTGGCCGCCGAGGTGATCGGTATCCGGCCGATGCGCGCCAAGCTGCTGGCCTTCGCCGTCAGCTCGTTCTATTGCGGCGTGGCCGGTGCGCTGTTCGCGTATGCGTATCTCGGCACCGTCGAGCCGGAAGCCTACAACCTCGACCTGTCGTTCCGCATTCTTTTCATGATCATCATCGGCGGCGTCGGGACGGTGCTGGGGGCGTTCCTAGGGAGTGCATTTATCGTCGTGTTGCCGATCGCGCTCAGCGTCAGCGTCGCATTCCTCAACAACTCGCTGCATCTCAACATTCCCAGCAGCGTCGGGTCGAACCTCGAACTGATGGTATTCGGCGGATTGATCATTTTCTTCCTGATCGTCGAGCCGCATGGGCTTGCGCGCATCTGGCAGATCACCAAGGAAAAATTGCGATTGTGGCCGTTTCCGTACTGAAAGTTGGATTGGTTTCGGACGACGAGCACGTCGCCGATCATAGGAGGAAGTCATGAAGTGGTTTTTGCGAACGTTGTTGGGCATGTTATTCGTGGGTGCGGCAAGCGTCGCAACCGCGCAGAACGAGCAGTACATTCCGATCCTGTCGTATCGCATCGGGCCTTACGCGGCCGGTGGTTCAGGCTATTTCGGCGGGGCCATCGACTATTTCACCCTGGTCAACCTGAACGGCGGCATCAATGGCGTAAAGATCGTCTGGGAGGAATGCGAGACCGAATACAACGCGGCTCGCGGTGTCGAGTGTTATGAGCGGCTGAAGACACGCCACGGCGGCGCGAGCACCGTCGAGCCGTTGTCGACCGGTATCGCCTACGGTCTGTTCGAGCGGGTCGCCAACGACAAGATTCCGATGACCACCAACGGCTACGGCTTGGCTATTTCGGCCGACGGCCGCGTGTTCCCATGGGTGTTTCCGCTGGGCACGACCTACTGGGACCAGGCCGCGGCGATGGTCGCTTACCTGACCCAGAAGGTTGGGGGGCAAGCCAACCTTAAGGGCAAGAAGATCGTGTTCATGTACCACGACTCGGCCTACGGCAAGGAGCCGATCCCGGTGTTCGATGCGCTGTCGGCGCGCGACGGGTTCGAGTTGACCAAGATCCCGCTGACGCCACCCGCCACGACGCAGGAGTCGCAGTGGCTGCAGGTGCGGCAATTGAAGCCTGACTACGTCATCCTCTGGGGATTCGGCGTGATGAATCCGGTAGCGCTGAAGACCGCCGCCAAGCTCGGCTTCCCGCGCGATCGCATCCTCGGCGTGTGGTGGGCCGCGTCCGAGGAAGATGTCATTCCGGCCGGTGACGCGGGCAAGGGCTACGTGACCGCCGCGTTTTCTGCGCATGGCACCAACTTTCCGGTCATGCAGGAGATCGTGAAAAAGGTCTACGGCGCGGGCAAGGGCAATCTGGAAGACAAGGCGCGCGTCGGCGCGATCTATCACACCCGCGGCATCAGCTACGCGATCATGATCGTCGAGGCGATCCGCCAGGCGCAGAACCACTTCGGCAAGGGCAAGGTGATGTCGCCCGAGCAGGTGCGCTGGGGCCTCGAGCATCTCGACCTCTCCGAAGCGCGGTTGAAGGAGCTTGGCGCGTCCGGCCTGTTCCCGCCGGTCAAGACGAGCTGCGCCGATCATGAAGGCTCGGGCATGGTCAAGTTCGAGCAGTGGGACGGCAAGGAATTCAAGTCGCTGACACCGTTCATGGCGGGCGACCGCGCGCTGACCAAGAAGATGGTCGAGGAGGGCGCGGCCAAGTACGCGGCCGAAAAGAAGATCACGCTGCGCGATTGCAGCAAGGAAGGGTAGTCGGCAATGGCCCAGGTGGCCTCGATGCCGACACAGGTCGAGCCGGCGGCGCCGATCGCGCTTTCGGTCAACAACATCGAGGTCATCTACGACCACGTGATACTGGTCCTCCGCGGCGTTTCGCTGCAGGTGCCGAAAGGGCGCATCGTTGCGCTGCTGGGCGCGAACGGCGCTGGCAAGACGACGACGTTGAAGGCGATTTCGAATCTTCTCTCGGCCGAGCGAGGCGACGTCACCAAGGGGACGATCGAATTCGAGGGCAAGCGGGTCGACAAGCTGACGCCGAACGAGCTGGTCCGCCGTGGCGTTTGCCAGGTGATGGAAGGACGTCACTGCTTCGCCCACCTGACGGTCGAGGAGAATCTGCTGACCGGAGCGTTCACCCGCAAGGCTTCGCGCGGCGAGATCCGAACCTCGCTGGAAAAGGTCTATCACTATTTCCCGCGCCTGAAGCAACGACGGGAAAGCATGGCCGGCTACACTTCCGGCGGCGAGCAGCAGATGACGGCGGTTGGCCGCGCGCTGATGGCGAGCCCTTCGATGATCCTGCTCGACGAGCCGTCGATGGGACTCGCGCCGCAGATCGTCGAGGAAATATTCGACATTGTCGGCAACCTGAACAAGCAGGAGAACGTGAGTTTCCTGCTCGCGGAGCAGAACACCAACGTCGCGCTTCGCTTCGCCGACTATGGTTACATTCTGGAGACCGGCCGCGTGGTGATGGATGGCGAAGCACGCGAGCTCGCGCAGAACGAGGACGTCAAGGAGTTCTATCTCGGTCTGTCCACCGCGGGACGAAAAAGCTTCCGCGACGTCAAGCATTATCGGCGCCGCAAGCGCTGGCTGGCTTGAGCGAATACTTCGATACGCTGGAAACCCGCGATCCGGAACTCCGCGAGCGGGCGCAGCTCGCGGCCGTGCGCGAACAGATTGCCTACGCCCAGAAACACGCCCCGTGGTTCGCGCGCACGCTCGCCGGGATCGATCCGGCAGCGATCGATTCGCGTGCCGCGCTGGCGTCGATTCCGGTCGTGCGAAAATCCGAGTTGCTGAAGCTGCAGAAAGCCGATCGGCCGTTCGGCGGCTTTGCCGCCGGTGGGTGGGGACGATCAGGACGCCGCGCGCGGCAGGTCTTTGCTTCGCCCGGCCCGATCTACGAGCCCGAAGGCGATTCCGCCGACTACTGGCGGCTGGCGCGCGCGCTCCATGCCGCGGGCTTTCGTGCCGGCGACCTGGTGCACAACTGTTTTTCGTACCACTTCAGCCCCGCCGGATCGATGCTCGACAGCGGCCTGCGTGCGCTGGGCTGCACGGTTTTTCCCGGTGGTACCGGACAGACCGAGCAGCAGGTCCAGGCGATGGCGGATCTCGAGCCCGACGGCTATGTGGGCACGCCCTCGTTCCTGAAGATCATTCTCGACAAGGCCGACGAGCAGGGCATACGCTTGGACTCGCTGAAGAAAGCGCTGGTTTCCGCCGAGCCGTTCCCTGCCGCGCTGCGCAACACGCTGCGCGCGCGCGGCATCGACGGCTACCAGGTTTATGCGAGTGCCGACTTGGGCTCGCTCGCGTATGAATCCTCTGCATGCGAGGGCTTGATCGCCGACGAGGGCGTGCTGCTTGAAATCGTCCGGCCCGGCACCGGCGAGCCGGTCGCGCCCGGCGAGGTCGGTGAGGTCGTCGCCACGCCGCTTCATAACTACGATTATCCGCTGATCCGCTTCGGCAACGGCGATCTCTCGGCAGTGCTTCCCGGCGCTTCACCCTGCGGCCGCACCAACATGCGCATCAAAGGATGGCTTGGCCGGGCCGATCAGGCAACCAAGGTGAAGGGGCTGTTCGTGCACCCGTCACAGGTCGCCGAGATCGTGCGGCGCCACGCGGGCATCGTGCGCGCGCGCCTGGTCGTCGATCATGCCGACGGGAACGACCGGATGACGCTGCATGTCGAAGCCGCACCCGGGGTGGAACTCAAGTCCGACGCAATCATGGCCACGATACGCGAGCTGACCAAGCTGCGCGGCGAGCTCGCCTTGCACGCGCCCGGCGAGCTTGCCAACGACGGGAAGGTAATCGACGATATCCGAAAGCACGACTAGTGCAGTGCGGCCGGAAACCGATTCCGGCGGTGCGCGCTTCGCGTGCTAGGATGGGCGAAAAAGCAAGGACCGCGACATGACCAGGACGACATCGCCCGGTGACCCGCTGGCGCCGCTCGCCGAGCAGACGCTCGCGGCCATCGCGGCGACGGGCGTCGTCCGCAACTTTCCCAAAAACGCGATCCTGATCAACGAGGGCGACACCGCCGACTCGCTGTTCATCGTGCTGTCCGGCAGGATCAAGGTCTTTGCCAGCAACGAGGCGGGACGCGAAATCGTGCTGAGCTTTTTCGGCCCCGGCGAATACGTCGGCGAAATGTCGCTCGACGGCAGTCCGCGCTCGGCGTCGGTGATGACCGTCGAGCCCACGACCTGCGCGATCGTCAACCGCGCCAGCGTGCGCGAGTTCCTGCTGGCCCATCCCGACTTTGCGCTGAACCTGATCGAAAAGCTGATCCAGCGGGTCCGTGTCACTACCGAGAACGTCAAGAGCCTCGCACTGACCGACGTCTATGGCCGGCTGGTGCGCTTGATCACCACGCTGGCCGTCGAGCGCGACGGCGTGATGACCGTGCCCGAAAAACTCACCCAGCAGGACATTGCCGAAAGAGTCGGCGCCTCGCGCGATATGATCAGCCGCTTGCTCAAGGATCTGGTGACCGGCGGGTATCTGAGCATCGCCGACAAGAAGATCACGATCCTCAAGAAGCCGCCGACCGCCTGGTAGAGTCGGCGCGCCGCGCGCTTTGCGCCGCGCCGCGCACACAAAACCCCCGCTGTACCGATAGACCGCCTCGCCATCGCGAGCTGCCGGCGCCGTCATTCGGCCCGCTACACCCGGCGACTCGCCTTCGCCGGCCGACTTATTCGGCTGCTGGTGCGTGAATTTTGCGCAGTTTTTTCGACGAAGCCGCCAGCGCGGCCTCAGACCCTTGTCGACTACGATTTGCTCATCCGGCGACGAATGGTTCGCCGCCGGTGAAGCGGCGAAGTTCGCAGGTGAGTGCAACGCCGTCGCAACATCGTTCAAGGAGTCTGCAATGCTTACACTGCACGATTCGAAACCGATCATCAGCCGAGTCGCGGCGTCGTTGAAGTTTGCCGTGCTGCTCATCCTTCTCGGCCTTATCGTCGTGGCGACCGAGCGTCCGATGTTGTTGACACCGGCCGGAGCGGTCACCGTCACAGACGATGCGGCCTACGTGGCCGATCAGGCGAAGAGGCAAGCCTCGACCAGCGCTGCACCGACGGCCAGGGCCGCGGCAGCGCCCGCAGCCGATGAATTCAAGTATTTTCCGTCGCAGTTTCCCGCGCCGACCGGACCGGTCGAAGATCTGCCGCCGGAGTTCTGATCGCAGCGGACGCCGCTGAAGCTGCCGCCTGCCGCGACATGCCCAGCGAGGGCGCGGCAGGCGCGGCGTCAGCGACTAGGTTCTTGCCGGGCGCAAGGTAACCAGCGCCACACCCGCGAGAACCAATGCCGCGCCGACCAGCTGGATCGCGTGCACCGGCTCATCGAGCAGCCACGACCCCAGCCAGATCGTAAACAGCGGCCCCATCGACCCGAGCAGCGACGTGCGGCTGGCGCCGATGCGCTTGATCGCTTCCCGATCAGGTAGGTCGGAAGCACCGTCGAGAAAACCGCCATCGTCAGCGACAAGAGGTGAATGCGAACGGGCACAAGCAGCGCCGTCACCGGACGCGTCGCGAGGAAATGGGCAAAGATGAACAGCGCCGAAGTCAGCATCGCCAGCGCGATGAAGCGAAGGCTCCCGAGCCGGGCGATCACCGGTCCGACGCCGACCAGATAGCAGGCGTAGAGAAACGAGCTCGCGAACACCAGCGCGGCGCCGAGCCAGAGCGCGCCGGGATCGCCGGCCAGCTCGAGATCGCGCGCGAACACCAGCAGGATCCCGACATACGACAGCACCAGGGCGACGACGATGCGGCCGGTGATCCGCTGCTTGAAAAAAATTGCCGACAGCACCACGACGATCGTCGGATAAAGGTAAAGCATCAGCCGTTCGAGGGCGGCGGTGACGTATTGCAGGCCGATGAAGTCGACCAGGCTCGAAAGGTAATAGCCGATGAATCCCAGCCAGACGATCGACAGCCAGTCGCGGCGCGCGAGCGGCTTCGCGTTGGGAGCGCGCGTCGACCACCACGCCATCAGCGCGAAAAATGGCGCTGAGTACGCCATGCGGAGCGTCAGCAGCGTTACCGCGTCGATCGATGTCGATGCGTAGGCGAGCTTGATCAGTATCGCCTTGAAGGCGAAACCGAGCACGCCGACCATGGCGAACGCCGGACCGACGAGGTCGCTGCCGCCGCCGCGGCGAAATCCGGCTAATCCCAACGCACGAGACCGGCGTACGCCGTGCCGAGGATCACCAGGCCGAAGGCGATCCGGTACCAGGCGAACGGAACGAAATCGTGATGCGCGACATAACGCAGCAGGGCGCGAATGGTGAAGAACGCGCTGACGAATGCGACGGCGAAACCCACGGCTATCATCGACAGGTCGCCGGTCGACAGCAGATGGCGGTTCTTGACAAGGTCGTAGCCGGTCGCGGCGAACAGTGTCGGAATGGCGAGAAAAAACGAGAACTCGGTGGCGGCCTGCCGCGACAGGCCGAACAGCATTCCGCCGATAATCGTCGCCCCGGAGCGCGAAGTGCCCGGAATCAGCGCAAAGGCCTGCGCGAAGCCGATCTTCAGCGCGTCGGTCCAGCGCAACTCATCGACGCTGCGGATGCGCACGCTGTCGGGCCGCGCCCGCTGCCGCCGCTCGGCCCACAGGATGACCAGCGCTCCCGCGATGAACGCGCCGGCGACGGGAACCGGCGCGAACAGCCGCGCCTTGATTGCGCTGGCGAAGGCGAGTCCCAGCACTGCGGCGGGCAGGAACGCGATCAGCAGGTTCAGCACAAAGCGCTGCGCGCCGCGATCGCGCGGCAGCCCGCGGGCGACGGCGAAAAGCCTGACCCGATATTCCCAGCAGACGGCGACGATGGCGCCGGCCTGGATGACGATCTCGAACAGCTTCGCCCGCTCGCCGGTGAAATTCAGCAGCGATCCGGCGACGATCAGGTGGCCGGTCGAAGACACCGGCAGAAATTCGGTCAGGCCCTCGACCAGGCCGAGGATGACTGCGACGATGAGGTCCTGTGCTGTCATTGCTTATGCGGGTCGCAAAAAAAGCGGGCGGCTCGCGCCGCCCGGCCGTTTATTTAAAGCCTGTGCCGCCGCGCCAGATCGCTTTGCTCAGGTTGAGCGCCTTGCCGCCGGCGCAGCCATTGCCTGTGCCTTGCTATCCACGCGTCCTTGATTGTACGCTCTGCCGCCGCAGCGGTCAGGCCAGGCGCGCACCGCGCCGCGCTCCCTTGCGCACGACCGTCGCGGATGCCGCAGGCAAAACCTCGTCGACGCCGATGACTTCGCCGGCATGCGACGCACGGTACCCCGGCAGCGCGCCGATCAGCTCGCGGCAAGTCGCGCTTGCGAGGTAGTCGATCAGGGCAACGACCCGAACGTCGCGCAAGTGATCGCGCCGCAGCGCCAGGCAGTACTGTTCGGTAGCCAGCGGCACGAAATCGAGACGATACTGGGCGGCAGCGGCCTCGATGCCGAACCCGACGTCGGCCTGGCCGGCGGCGATCGTCGCCGCGACCGCAAGATGCGTGAATTCCTCCTGGTCGTAGCCGGTGATGCGGGCCGGGTCGATCTTGGCGGCGAGCAGCAGGCGATCGAACAAGAGGCGCGTTCCCGACGCCGGCTGACGGTTGACCAGGCGCGGACCGCCGGGGAGGTCGGCCAGTGAGCGTATGCCCAGCGGATTCCGCGGCGACAACAGCAGGCCCTGGCGCCTTTCGGCAAAGCGAATGATCGCGTGCCGATGCGCATGCAGCCTTTGGCGATAAGGCGCAACGAGCTCGGCGCCGCCACGGCCATCGACATGGAACCCGGCAAGCTCGCAGCGCTCGGCGATCATCGCGTCGATGCTGTCGATACTGCCTCGAAATTGCACGTCGAGCTGGACGACGCCCGTCTCGTTGACCGCATCGCGAACCGCGGCCAGCGCGAGATCGTGGCTCGCGCTGATTGTCAGTCCTCCAGGAGCGTCGTGCGCAAGCCCGAGCCGGCGATCGATGCGTTCGCGCAATTTCGCGCAATGCGGGTCCAGCGCGGCGCGGACCTCATCGTCACAGCGCAACAGCAATTCGCCGAGCTCGGTAAGCCGCGTACCGCGTCCACGGGTTTTGTCGATCAGCGGCCGGGCGAGCTCGGCGCTCCAGCTTTCGAGCAGGCCCCAGCCGTTACGGTAGGAAATGCCCAGCGCGACGCTGGCGCGCTGGATCGAACCCAGATCGCGTATCGCGCGCAGCAACTCGAGCAACAGCGGAGCGGCACGCGCGCGCTCGCCCACCAGCCATGCCACCGCGATGTCGATTCTGGCCATTGCAGCATGCGCAGGGCGCGCAATGCGAGCCCTCAGGTCGCCGGCGCCGCCGCCGCTGCGGGCGCAGCGAATACCCAGAAATCGTCCTGGGGAAGCTCCAGATAGCAGTCGCTGCCGCCGGCATCCGGCACCGGCGTTCCATAGCAGCGCAGTCGCATCGCACCGAGCTTGAACAGATTCTCCTTGCGATCGCCGAGGAACATGCCAGTGACCAGCTCGGTGCGCAGCCGATTGTCGCCCGCGCCGTTGGCGATCCGGGTGCGTTCCAGACGGATGATGCCGGTGGCCGCGTCGCCCGTCTTGAGTGCACCGCGCGCGGCGCCCCATAAACGCCAGCCCTCGCCTTCGAGCAGCGCGCGACCGTCGGCCATTTGCGCAACCCTGCCCGACAGGTGGTTGTTGCTGCCCATGAACTCCGCGGTGAATTGCGTCTGTGGTCGGTTGTAAAGCTCCTCTGGCGTCCCCTGCTGCTCGATCCGGCCGGCATTGAGCAGCAGGATCTTGTCCGACATCGCCATGGCCTCGGTCTGGTCGTGCGTGACCACCAGCGCGGAAAGCCCCAGGCGCACGATCAGCTCGCGCAGCCAGGCCCGCGCTTCCTCGCGGAGCTTCGCGTCGAGATTGGACAGCGGCTCGTCCATCAGCACGACCGGCGGGTTGTAGACCAGTGCGCGCGCGATCGCGACGCGCTGCTGCTGGCCGCCCGAAAGCTGATGCGGCAGCCGCGTGGCAAGCGCGCCGAGGCCAAGATTGGTCAGCGCCAGATTGACGCGGCTGTCGATTTCACTGGCCGGTACGCCGCGCAGGCGCAACCCGTAGGCGATGTTATCGAACACGCTCCGATGCGGCCACAGTGCGTACGATTGGAAGACCAGGCCCAGGTTGCGCTTTTCCACGGGCATCTCGACACCGTTGGCGCCGTCGTAGAGCACTGTGTCGCCGATCGAGATCCGACCCCGGCTCGGCTGCTCGAGACCGGCAACCGAGCGCAGCAGCGTCGTCTTGCCGCTGCCGGAGGCGCCCAGCAGCGCGACCACCTCGCCCGGGTTCAGGGTCATCGAAACGCCCTGGAGAATCTTGTTGTCGCCGTATTGCAGATGCAAATCCTCGACGACGAGCTTGCTGGCGGGCTTATTCATGGAGACGCACTCCGAAACGCAGGGCCGCCGCGAGACCGACGGCGACCAGCGCGATATTGATCAGCGACAGCGCGGCGACCTGGTCGATCGCGCCGGCACCCCACAGCGAAACGAGCATCGAGCCGATGACTTCGGTGCCCTGCCCCAGCAGGTACACACCGGTCGAGTATTCGCGCTCGAAGATCATGAACACCAGCAGCCAGCTCGCCAGCAATCCGAACCGGATCAGCGGCAAGGTCACCTCGCGCATCACCTGCGCGCGCGATGCGCCTGCAGTGCTCGCCGCCTCCTCGAGCTCCGGCCCGATCTGCAGCAGCGCGCTGGAGATCAGTCGCAATCCGTACGCCAGCCAAACGACCGTGTAGGCAAGCCACACCGAGAACACCGTGTTGCGCAACTCCTTCAGGCCTGGCACGAACAGAAAGATCCAGAGGAAGGCCAGCCCCGCCAGCAAGCCCGGCACCGCGCGCGGGATCAGCACCAGATAGTCGAGCACCCGGGCGACGCCGCCCTGCTGGCGGTGGCCGGCCAGTCCGATCGCCGTATAGCAGGCGACCGCGAGTCCGCCGCCAATCGTGCCGATCAGGAAGGTATTGACGATAGCGCGCACCTGATCGCTCTGGTCGAACACCTGCCGGAAGTTGGCGAGCGTCAGCACGTCGCCGAGATTGATGCCTTCGCCCCATTGCTCGACGAATGCGCGCAACGCGATGCCCGAGATCGGCACGACGATGGTGAACACAAGCCACAGCGCGACGATCGCCAGCGCCAGCCACTTCCACGCGCCGAGCGGCAAGAGCTACTGCCGCGTCGCCTTCCCCTTGACCGAGACGTACTTGCCGGCGGTCTTGAGCAGCCAGCGCTGCAGCAGGACCAGCGGAAAGGTGATCGCGACGATGCACACCGCCACCGCGGCCATCAGGTGATACGAGGGCGTCCCGAGCTTGTTCGTCAGCTTGTACAGGTAGGTCGACAGCACCAGATGGCCTTCCGGGTCGCCCAGCACCAGCGGCAGGCCGAACAGCTCGAAGCCGAGGAAGAAGACCAGCACGCCGGCGTAGAGCAGCGCCGGCATCGTCATCGGCAGGCTGACGTTGAGCGCCACCTTCAGCGGATTGGCGCCGACGACCCGCGCCGCCTCCTCGACGTCCGAGCCCAGGCTTTTGAGCGCGGCGGAAGAATACAGGTAAACGTGCGGCACGTGCGTCAGCCCGGCAATGACCGCGATGCTGGTCAGCGAGTACACGTTCCACGGCACGTCGCCGACGAGTTGCTTGGCCCACAGCGAATAGAACCCGACCGGACCCATCGAGACGACGTAGCCGAACGCCAGCACCATCGGCGAAACGAACACCGGTATCAGCACCAGCACTTCGATGACCCGCTGCGCGGGAAGATCGGTGCGCGTCAGCAGGAACGCCAGCGCGGCGCCCATAGGCAGCGCGATCAGCACCATCCCCGCGGCGATCACCACCGAATTGAAAAGCGCCGTCCAGAAATCGGCGTCGGCGAATATGAACTCGTAGGCGTCGAATCCGATGTGGCGCTGCGGATTGAAGAACGGCGCGTTGAGGAAGCTCTGCCAGAAGATCAGCGCCAGCGGCGCGAGCACCACCAGCGCGGTGATCGCGACGACCGACGTGCGCGGCAAGCTGAAGCTGCGGGCGATCATCGCTGATGGATCGTGGTTGCCATCCCAGGTCGCGCCCGCCGCTTTGCGGTCCGACGTCGCCCGCCGACCGATGTTGCAGTTCCGGCGGACTCGAATCCAGCTACGGCATCGGGCTCATTTACGCGCGAGCGCCGTCTGCCATTGCTTGAGAAATGCCAGCCGCTTGGTCTGGTCGAGACCCTGCAGCAGATCGTCGCTGACCGCGATCGGCTTGACCGCGCTGCCGAGATCCTTCGAAAACCCGACGCCCGAGTCCTTGCCGGTCATGTCGGTGCGCACCGAGTAAAGCTCGGCCTGTTCGGCGGCGATCGTCTGTCCGCGCTTGGACAGCACGTAATCGAGAAACAGCCGGCCGGCGTTCGGGTTCCTGGCGTTCTTCGACACGAAGATCAGCCGCGACAGCACCAGGTTGTAATCGGTGGTGAACGCGACGCCGAGCGACGGGTCTTTTTTCGCCCGCGTCAGCGCGTACGAGCCCAGCACGTTGTAGCCGAGCAGATTCTCGCCGGAGGAAACGCGCTCGAGCATGGTACCGGTCGACGACTGCACCTTGAGACTGCGCGCACCCAGCGCCTTGACCAGCTCCCAGAATTGCGGATCGAGCTTGGCGTCCTGGTTGGCGAGCATGAAGCCCACACCCGACTTTTCCGGATCGTACGCGGTGATCTTGTTCTGATACTTGTCGCCCTTGGTGTTCAGCAGCTTGACCAGGTCGGCGTGCGTCTTCGGCACTTCTTCGGGCGGAACGAGACGTTTGTTGTACACGATCGCGATGGGCTCGAACGTCGTCGCATAGATCGTGTCTTTCCAGTGCGCCCATGGCGGCAACGCGCCCGTTTCCGGCGACTTGTAGGGCGCTGCCAGGCCATCGGCGGCCAGCTTCATCTGCAGGTCCATCGATGAGCTCCACACGGCGTCGGCCGAAGCCGCGTTGGCGGCGCTTTCACTGATGTACCGGTTATAGACCTCGGTCGAGTTCAGGTCGGTGTACTCGACCTTCACGCCTGGAAACGCCGCCTCGAAATCCTTGATCAGCGGCGTGACCAGCTTGGCGTCGGTGGTCGAGTAGACGACGACCTTGCCTTCCTTTTTGGCGCCGTCAACGATGGCTTTGTAATCGGCCGGATAGCCGGCGGGCACCTGCGCTTGCGCGCTTGCTGCCAGCGCAATCGCGCCAAAGACGAGCGACAAAATCCCGGTCAAGCGCATTGCGAACTCCTTCTGGTATCGGTCAAGGCGTGCCGCCAGGAACGTCGGCGAGCGGCTCTGGCGGCCAGTTTACACCGTTCCGGGCCGGCGGTTGGGCCGGGCGGCGACAGCGTCGGATCGTCCGGCCGCCTGACGGCCGCACGTTCGATGATCGTCGCTTTCAGGCGTCGCGATTAAGGTGCGAAATCGCCGCCTTCAGCGATTCGATCTCGTCACGGAGCTCGCTGACGCTTCGCTTGAGCGCGGAGATTTCCGTCCGCAGCGTGTCGTCACGCGGCGGCGCCGCGGCCGAATCGATGTCCGCGGGCACGTCGGCGGGAGTCCCGGACAACAGGTGCATCCAGCGATTTTCGCGCGCGCCGGGAAGCCTTGGCAGCATGACGACCAGCGCTCCGGCACTGCGCTCCGCGAGCTCGTTCAGGAAACCTTCGACGGCCGAGCCGTCGGCGAACCGGTGCAGGCGATCGGAATTGATGCGGAGCTCGCCGATGGTTTGCGGTCCGCGCAGCATCATCGTGGCGAGCAGCGCCACCGCCTGCGACGGCAGTGCCAGCACGCGCTCGACGTTGTGCGCGTAGCGCATCACCCGGCCACCGCTCGATTCGACGACCAGCGAGTCGCCGCGCAGCCGGTCGATGCCGGCCTGAACCTCACTCTCGCTGGCGTGCAATATCGGATCGCGGCTGGTTTTCTGATTGCATCCGGCAGTCAGCGCATTGAGGCTGAGCGGATAGATGTCCGGCACCGTGTGCTGCTTTTCGACCAGCACGCCGAGAATGCGCGCCTCGAGCCGCGACAGTGTCGGGACGGCCGCGCTCATCGCTTCGCTCGTCTGCCCGTTGTCACTTGCGGCCGTATTTTCCGGTGAATGTCGCCTTGCCGATCTGATTGGCGTTGATCATGAAGCCCGCCAGGGCTCCGCTCGCGTCCTGATCGGCGTCGATATGATCGACCTTCAACGCGTGGATCGTGAAAATGTAGCGGTGCGGCCGGTCGCCGTTCGGTGGACAGGGGCCGCCATAGCCGGGCTTGCCGAAATCGGTGCGCGACTGGATGGCGCCCCGCGGCGCCTTGCCGCCAGCGGAATCGCCGGCGCCAGCGGGAAGCGCGTTGACGTCGGCGGGGATGTTGAACATCACCCAATGCCACCAGCCGCTGCCCGTCGGAGCGTCGGGATCGTAGACGGTCAACGCGAAGCTTTTCGTGCCCGCGGGCGCATTCTTCCATGCCAGCGACGGCGAAACGTTGCCTCCCTCGCAGCCGAACCCCTTGAACACTTGCGCTTCGGCTATGGTCGCGCCCGGCTTGATTTCGGCGCTCGA
>Ga0163163_10001646_pt1 | contig 18805 bp, 18 predicted proteins | sample S65metaG_FD_119766 | JGI IMG/M metagenome (GOLD analysis project Ga0163163, IMG submission 119766) | Switchgrass rhizosphere microbial communities from Kellogg Biological Station, Michigan, USA - S6-5 metaG | ecosystem: Host-associated > Plants > Roots > Rhizosphere > Soil | place: USA... | reverse complement strand
CAAAATTTACCTACCAGGACCTTGAAGGCCTTTCGCGCATGGTCACGCTTGCAGTTGGCGCATTCATGCTTGCCCAACTCATTTTGCTTACCAACATCATCATCGGTTTTGTAAGAAAATGGAAAAAAAAGCCACAGTGATCTTTACTTTTTACTTTTGACTTTTGAATTTATGTTTTAGTAGCTTGTCCATTTCGTTTGCTGTCGTTTGTTATAACAACAGAGTGATTTCTTTTTCAAACTATTAAATCGAACAAAATGAATGAATTTATGCTGATCTTCCGGCACCAGGACGGGTCAAAGATTGCATCTCCGGAACAAATGCAAGCCTGGATGAAACAAACGATGGATTGGATTGGAAGCATTGCAGCCCAGAATAAATTTGTGGTTGGAACCGGCCTGCCATTTGACGACAGCAGAGTAGTGTGGCACAAGGGTGTTGTAACCAACGGGCCATTTGGCGATGTGAAGGAAACCATTGGCGGATATATCGTGGTGAAGGCAGACAGTGTTGAGGAAGCCGTTGAATTCGCAAAGGGCAGCCCCGTGTTGCAGGGGGATGGTAATAGTGTGGAAGTGAGGAAGATTGCAAAAAACGATGGAGTACATTAATGGCTAACCCCGCACCTGCGGGGTTCTTTTTTATGCAACAACAGGACCTGATACCACATTTATTCAGAACAGAGTACCGGAAAATTGCGGCGGTGCTTTGCAAGTGGTTAGGCATCGAGAACCTCGAAGTTGCAGAAGATTTAACCAGCGAGACCTTTCTCGCCGCACTGGAAACATGGTCATACCGCGGCATTCCTCCCAATCCCAATGCATGGCTTTACACCGTTGCAAAAAACAAGGCGAAAAATTTCATCGCGAGGAACCATCTGTTCAAACAAAAGATCGAAAAGGAATTAAAGGAGAGCGGTGTTTCAACTTTGGAGGAAGACATTGATCTGTCAGATCAGAACATATTCGACAGCCAGCTACAAATGTTGTTTGCAATTTGCCATCCCACCATTCCGCCGGAGGCGCAGGTAGGGTTGGCGCTGCGCATACTCTGCGGATTTGGCATTGACGAAATCGCGAATGCATTTTTATCGAATAAGGAAACCATCAGCAAGCGTCTGCAGCGCGCCAGGGAAAAGCTGCGGCAGGAAAATGTGAAAATTGAATTTCCTGTTGGGCATGAAATTGAAAGCCGTTTGTCAAATGTGCTGACAACTATCTACCTGCTTTTTAATGAGGGCTACTATTCTGAGAGCAATGACGAGGTATTGCGCGAGGAACTTTGCTATGAAGCCATGCGCCTTACCAATCTCCTGCTGGAGTACGATAGAACGAATTTGCCGGCAGTAAATGCACTGCTTTCGCTCATGTGTTTTCACGCTTCGAGGTTTGCAGCCAGACAAAGTGACAAGGGAGAATTGGTGTTGTATGAAGAACAGGATGAATCAAAATGGGACCAGGGATTGATAGCACGGGGCATTTATTTTTTGAAACAGGCTGCATCAGGAGAGGTGATCTCAAAGTACCATCTTGAAGCTGGGATAGCCTATTGGCATACGCAAAAGAAGGACTCAATGGAAAAATGGGAAGCCATTTTGCATTTGTATAATCAACTGCTGAGCCTTGAATACTCACCAGTCGCTGCATTGAGTCGCACTTATGCACTGTCAAAAGCGAAGGGCAGGGAGGTGGCAATTATGGAGGCAGAGAAACTGAAGCTGAATAACAATCCATTTTATTTTAGTTTGCTGGGTGAGCTCTATACAGGCGTTGACAATTCAAAAGCCCGCCAGCATTTCGAAACAGCAATGACGCTTGCCAGCGCAAAGGATGGGGTGAATATTAGGAAGAAGCTTGAAAAATTTAAAGACTGATTGTAGATTGTGGATTGTTGATTGTCGATGACGAATTTCTTATCCACAATCTACAATCTACAATCCATAATCTAAGATGTCCCCTCCCTTTCCATCCGATCGCGAAATATTTGAAGGCGAAATTGCCTGCTACTGGCTGGAAGACAATGGCATACTGGTTTCCATTTCGAAATCGCCCAGGCGCACAGTCGCCAACATCACTGATAATATCGCGCTTGTTAAACGTATTACCGGGAACAAAATCCCGCCGCTTTTGATTTACCTTACCAATTCGCCGGTGCCAGATAGCGAAACCCGCAAATTTGTGAACCAACAATTACCTCAGCTTTACAAAGCGATGGCGATGGTCTCAAAGCCAGGCCTCGCAAAATTTATTATCAATTTTCTTTTCAGATTTACCAATCCTCCCATCCCGATGAAACAATTCAGCGACGAGAAAGCGGCGAGGGCGTGGCTACAGCAATTTCTTTAGCAGCTATATTCACGGTTCCATCGGTAAGGCTTAGACGAAAGCACTATCTTTAATTGAAATAATTCCGACATGAGAAAAACGGCTCTCCTGATCCTGGTATTAGCAATTGGCATTTCCGGCTGGACACAATCCCAGTCTGGCATTCGCTATAAGAAATCAACTTACATGGTGCCCATGCGTGATGGCACGAAACTTTTTACAGTTGTGCTAACGCCAGTGAAGCAACAGGGAGACCTTCCCTTTCTGATTATTCGAACACCGTATGGGTCTGACATGAGAACAGCTGCGGATACCACGGTTCCTGCCGAACGGCTAGGCTACATGCGCAATATGGCCATTGCCGGATACCTGTTTGTGCTGCAGGACTTGCGCGGCAAATTCAACAGCGAAGGCAGTTTCGAAATGAACAGGCCACTTTATCATGTGTTAGACAAAACCAAAACCGATGAAAGCACCGACGCATGGGACACCGTTGAGTGGCTGATCAAAAATATCGCTCACAACAACGGAAAGGCCGGCATCCTTGGCATCTCTTATCCGGGCTATCTCGCACTGGATGCCTCCGTGGATCCACATCCAGCCCTGAAAGCAAGTTCGCCACAGGCTTCCCCAACCGATATGTTTTTGGGGGACGACTTTCATCACAACGGCGCTTTTCGTTTGAGCTATGGGTTTGAATACAGCTACATGGTAGAAAACGAAAAGACAGCAAATAGCAGTTTTCCCTTTCCTCAATATGATGTTTATGAATGGTACATGAAGCTGGGTCCGCTAAGCAATGTGAATGAAAAATATTTCAAGGGCAAACTTCCGGCATGGAATGATTTTACAAAGCATCCCAACTATGATGAATTCTGGAAGCGCCAATCCCGACTTACAACGGTCCATGTTCCGCAAATACCTATTCTGCATGTTGGTGGATATTATGACCAGGAAGATTTGAATGGACCGCAGATCATGTATCGCCAACTTGAGAAGGCCGATAGCTTCGGTCGCAATCATATTGTTTTGGGACCCTGGGATCACGGTGGATGGGCAGATGATAAGAGTGACAGCCTGGGTAAAATTAATTTCGGTATGTCTACGGCCATCTGGTTCCAGGAACTGCAGAAAAAATGGTTCGACTATTGGCTGAAAGGAATTGGCGACGGAAAATTTGCTGAGGCATTTTGCTTTCAAACCGGAAGCAATCAATGGAAATCTTATGAAAACTGGCCGCCTAAGGAATCGGTTCAGCAGAAGTTATACATCCAATCCAACGGTTCTGTCAGCTTCGTCAAACCCGCTGCTGCCAATGGTGCTGTGAGTTATGTGAGTGATCCGGCGAATCCTGTTCCTTATCGTCAGCGTCCCGTTGAAGCCACTTATGGTGATGGCAGTCGCTGGGACCTGTGGCACGTGGAAGATCAACGCTTCGTTACCTCAAGACCAGATGTAGTAAGTTTTGTTGGCGATACCTTACAGCAAAGTGTAACCGTAAGCGGCCCCGTAACTGCGCATGTATTCGCAAGCACCACTGGTACGGACGCTGACTTTGTTGTGAAGCTGATCGATGTTTATCCAAATTTTGATACATCAAGTTTATCCATGAGCAGTTACCAGTTACCGGTAGCGATGGAAGTTTTCAGGGGACGCTTCAGAAAAAGTTTTGACAAGCCCCTCGCATTCGTGCCCGGCAAACCCGAAGAAATTGTGATCGATCTTCATCAAATCAATCACAGCTTTCTGCCTGGTCACAGGATTATGATCCAGGTTCAAAGCAGCTGGTTCCCGGTGATAGATATGAATCCACAGAAATTTGTGCCCAATATCTTTGAGGCATCGAAGGGAGATTTCATTAAAGCCACCCAAACGCTTTATTGTAATTCTGAGCATGCTACTTATATTGAGCTGCCCGTAGTGCGATAGTGAGTGCTCCATTCGTCGCATAAATAACATTATTGCGGCAACGCGCTTCTTAACTTTGTCTAAACCTATCCACCATGTATCTACTCCAAATTGAACACCCGGTACCACACTATGAAGGCTGGAAACAGGCATTCGATGCCGATCCGCTGGACCGCAAAGGATCCGGTGTTAAGCGATACACCATTTACAGAACGATTGATGATCCGGATTACGTCCTCGTTGAGCTTGTTTTTGAAGACCGCGATTTGGCAGATGACATGTTGGCGAAACTTCAGAAACTCTGGAACCAGGTTGGGGGGCTGATTATTTCAGGACCGAAGGCAAGACTTGTGGAGCCCATAGAAAGTAAGGACTATCGATCATAGGAATTCTCATTTCATGAACAACTACATCAAGGCCATAAAATCGCTGGATCTCGCGGCTATAAAAGCGATGATTCAGAAAGACCCGGCCTGGATAAAATGGTCGGAGCGAGATGGGAAAAATGCCATTCATTACCTGCTTTCTCTTCGGCCAGGCGAGAATAAGGAAATGGCGGACAAAATTCTTGACGTCCTCAAATTTTTATTGAAACAGGGAATGGATATCAATGCTATTCACAGAATAAAAGAAAAAAATGGTTTCTTCCCTGCAACGCCCGTCTGGTACGCCTATACGAGGGGCTGCAACGAATCGGCATACAAATGGCTGTTAAAGCAGGGTGCAAATCCCGATCATTGCATGTTCGCCATCGCATGGTACGATGATCCCAAGGCAGCAGCGATCTTTAAAAATCATGGTGCGAAAATCACAGATGACAAAGGAGAGGACCAGCCATTTTTTGCAGCGTTCATGTGGAAGAAATTCAAAGTTGCAAAATGGTTTCTTGATAATGGCGCAGACGTGAACAGCGTTGACAAAAACGGAAACACGGTGCTATTGCTGGCATTAGAAAGAAAATTTGATTTTGAGTGGATCGAATTCCTCGTCAAGCATGGAGCCGATTTAAACCTCCAAAACCACCAGGGTATTTCACCTAAAAAAATTGCTGAGAAAGGAAGGCAATCGAAACTCAGAAAACTCTTTGGCGTCTGACCAACGAAAAACTGCCTATTCTTCATGTCGTTGCGACGGAAAATATGGAAAAACATCATCAGGGTTCTTGTATTCCTGATCGCCTTCATGCTGTTTGTCATTGCGCTCACACTAAGTCCGGCCATTTATTCAACGCCTCCACCTTTTGACATTAGCAACGTTTCGATCACAGCCCACCGCGGAGCGGCGGCTTATGCTCCCGAAAACTCGCTGGCCGCCATTCGAAGAGGTGTTCTCTCAACTGCACAACGAATAGAGATCGATATACAACAGACCAAAGACAGTGAACTGGTGATTATGCACGACAACACCATTGATCGAACCACCAATGGCAGTGGCGATGTTGGCGATCTTTCACTGGCTGAATTAAATAAGTTCAAAATCGATATCAACCCTGCATTTCCAGGCGAAAGAATACCTACGCTCGCTGACGCCATGCGTGAGGTTGAAGGGAAAAAGAAACTGGTGATTGAAATCAAACGTAGCGATAAAGTCAGCAATGGTATCACAAGGCGAACAGTGAACCTGATTCATGAATACAATGCCTCCTCCTGGTGTATTGTGCACAGCTTTGACGACGATGTGCTGAAAGCCGTACACGAATTGGATCCCAACATCGAGCTTCACAAGATCTTTGTTTGCGAAACCCGGATCTTACCGATGATTATTGACAAACAGATAAAATTTAAGTCGCCTAAAGACTATCCTTACGTGAAAGAATTCAGCATTCATTATCTTTTTGCCAATAGGGAGATTGTGAAGGAAGTTCACGCGCTTGGTAAAAAGATAAATGTGTGGACTGTTGACGATCCCGAAGTTGCAAAGAACCTCGTGAGCCTCGACGTGGATGGCCTCATCACTGATGAGCCAAATGAAATTTTGAAATAGCTTTTAACTCCAATTTCGATGATAAGATTTTTCCTGATTTGTCTGAGTCTTTTCACGGTCGCGTGTGGCAGCGGCCATTTTCAATCCCATTGGGTGAAGAAAAAGGCGCCCGAACAATTTACGGCCAGGTTTGAAACAACGCAGGGCTCGTTCGACGTTGAAGTGATAAGGTCTTCTTCACCAGCAGCAGTTGACAGGTTTTATCAACAGGTGATTCATGGTTTTTATGAAAATGCTGTTTTTTATCGCGTCATCCCGGGATTTGTGGCTCAATTTGGAATCAGTGATACCAACAAGATCAATCAATGGGCAAAATACAAGATACCCGATGAGCCCGTGGTGAATGGAAATGAAAGGGGTTCCCTGAGTTTTGCGCGGGCTGGAAAAGAAACCCGCGGCACCGATCTTTTTTTTAACCTTGTACACAACGCCAGGCTTGACACCGTGTCATATAACGAAGTGAAGGGATTTCCATGTTTTGGAAAGATCATTTCGGGTCTCACTGTCATGGACTCCATTTATGCTGGTTATGCTTCCCGCTCGGTTGACCAATTGGATACACTCTACCGCGACCGGAAAAAGTACCTGTCCAGCTTTCCCAAGCTTGACCTGATCAGGAAAATTTCAATATTGCCTTAATTTACCGTTTAATCAGTACGACCGATTGTTTATACAGTCAAGCTGTAGCGTCGTCTCTTTTAAAAAAAATTAAGGGAATCATTCTTGAATTTTGAGGATTGATCTGGTTTAAGAAGAATACAAGTGTTTAACTTTTACAATAACATCCGGGACACTCCGCACGTGCGAAAATTGTCTTATGGCGAAACACTGATTGCCATTTACAATTGTGGACTGGATAAGAAGTATGCGGAATTGTGGAGTCACTACAACTACATCGTGTATGTTGTTGAAGGCCGCAAGATCTGGCACACGGCACAGGGTTCTTACGACTTGAAGCAGGGAAGTTGTGTGCTGGTAAGAAAAGGGGCCAGCATCGTTGAACAATTTTTCGATGTAAAATTTTGCCTGATCCTGTTTTTCATTCCCGATGAATTTATTTACGAAGTGTTGAAAAGCAGAAGGACGCCGATAAGCAGACCCTTAAACAAATTCGACCCGGTCATTCCGATTCACAATAGTGCAGTAATTACAACTTTTTTTCAGTCGATGTTACCGCATTTTGATTCCAAACGGCAACCTGATCCATCCCTGCTTGAATTAAAATTCAGGGAACTTGTGCTGACACTTGCAGAGAATCCGGAAAATACAGAATTGCTTTCGTATTTCGCCTCGTTGATGAACGAACCGCAGCATATTTCCTTGCAGCGCGTGATGGAGGATAATTTCTGTTTCAACCTGAGGCTGGATGAATTTGCGAGGTTGTGTTCCCGGAGTCTTTCGGCTTTCAAAAGAGATTTTTATCGACTTTATAATACAACGCCAGGAAAATGGCTCATGGAAAAGCGACTCAACCATAGCCTTCACCTGCTCACTAACATGGGAAGAACAGTTTCAGAAACTGCCTTTGAATGTGGCTTCGAAAGCGCATCTCATTTCAGCCGCGCATTTCGACAACGTTTTGGCATGTCGCCCGCATCTATTCGATTGAAAGTTGCGGTCTGAACCTCTCAATCAATTCTCTGGACTTCACAGAACTGGCAAACGATTTTGACGAATCTAGTTTTGTACTCAACAATTAAATCTTAATTCAATGAGTACAAAAAAGATTCAGGGAAAGCTTTGGAGCACGGCTCCGCAATATTGGTCCAAGTATTTTGAACCATGGTTCATGCCGCTGTATAAGCGGACTTTAGATGAATTACAACTGGATGAAGAAATCATACTTCTTGACGCTGGTTGTGGTGCCGGAATGTTCAGCAGCCTGGCCATAGAGAAGGGAGCACATGTAATTGGTGTTGATGCAGCGCCCGGCTTGCTGGAAGTGGCAAGGAGAAGGAATCCTCAGAACAATTTTCTTGAGGAAGATCTCGAATCGCTTCCTTTTACCAATGAAGGCTTTCATGTGGTAGCGGGATTCAATTCTTTCCAATACGCAGGAAGTTTTGAGAAGGCGATCAGTGAGGCGATAAGAGTATTGTTACCCGGAGGCAGACTGGTGATTGGCATTTGGGACAAACCGGAATTAAGTGATGCGACGCAGGTGCTAAGAGCTATCGGCACGCACCTGCCTCCTCCGCCAGCCGGAACGCCCGGACCCTTTGCGCTTTCTGAGGCTGGCAAAATTGAAGGCATCCTGGAAAAGATGGGAATGAGTTTCATTTATAAGACAAGCGTGCCTTGTCCGATACTCTATTCAAGTCTGGCCGAAGGCGTGAAAAGTTTTATGAGTACTGGTCCTGCTGCTGCTGCATTGAACCTGGTTGACAAAGAAGTTGTTGAGGCCACCATCTCAAGAGCGCTTCAGCCATTCCGGGTAACGGATGATTTCCACTATCTGCATAATCAATTCCTTTTGTTTATAGCGGAGAAGTAGCAGGAAGCTCCGACCCATTATAAACAAACATTGATTATGAAATTGCTAAAAAAGAAAAGGCCATTCAAATTGGCCTGGTTACTAATGCTGAACACCGCGGTTTTTGTTTCGACTAACCTGAAAGCTCAATCGAAGATTATCGGGATTGTGGCAGATGATAGCGGAAACAGGCTTTCACACGCAAATGTATTGTTATTGAAATCCGTCGATTCAACGTTGGTGAAGGGAGTGCTGACGGGAGAGGATGGCACTTTTCTTTTTGGCAATGTTTCAGTGGGTTCCTATATCGTTACTGCCACCTATGCGGGTTACAAGCAGTTTTATCTCCCGGCCCCGGTACCAGGTAGCGGTGGAAGTGCAGACACTATAAAGCTCATACTTTCCAAATCGGCCACCGAATTAAATACGGTAACAATTACCGGGCGAAAAGCGCTGTATGAACAAAAACCCGACAGGTTGGTGATCAACGTGCAAAACAGCATCACATCTGCGGGAAATACCGCACTGGATGTCTTAGAGAGATCGCCCGGCGTTTCAGTAAACCGGCAGAGCAATTCAATTTCACTTAGCGGTAAGGAAGGTGTGATGTTAATGATAAATGGGAAGATCAGCTATATGAGTGCTGAAGCTGTGCTGGAATTGTTGAACGGGATGAGTTCAGGCAATATTGAACGGATTGAATTAATTACCACCCCGCCGGCCAGCGTTGATGCGGAGGGTAAGGCCGGCCTGATCAATATCGTCCTCAAGACGAATAATAATTTTGGCACGAATGGCTCTTTTGCAGCTACGCTGGGGTATGGCAAAGGCCCTGTTACGGAGGCAAGCGGCAATATCAATTTCCGCCGCGAAAAAATAAATATTTTCGGAAACCTTTCTTTTTCCCGCATCGAAAAGCCATTACCCATTGAATCCAAAACAAATGTTGAAGTACAGGGCGAATCAAGGGGTACAGATTTCTCCGCCGGCAGAACCGAGAATGTAGTCAATTTCAATGGCAGGGCCGGGCTTGACTACCAGTTAACATCTAAGACGATTGTGGGAATTTTGATCACGGGATACGACAACAACTACAAACAGCATGAGCATAATCGAAACCTGATCCTGAAAAACGACGAAATTGACACACTCGAATTGCAGAAGAATCATGAAATGAATCACTGGCAAAACATCAGTGGAAATTTCAACATACAACAGGATTTCAGTGACAAGTCAAAACTTACTTTGAATATCGACTATATCTACTATGCCAATCACCAGCCCTACAACTATTCTTCGATATTTTTCAACAACGCCGGCGATTTGGTGAGTACTGATACCAAACGCACCAGCAAATTCACGCCCATCAGTTTTTGGATTGGCGCGCTTGATTATTCAATTAAGCTGGGTAAGAATTGCCTGTTGGATGTTGGCGTGAAAAGGACCATTGCAGATTTTACAAACGAGCTTGGGCTTGATAGATATACTGGTGGCGCCTGGGAAATGGATTCATCTTTTGTTGCAACCCAACAATTAAATGAAGACTATAGCGGTGCTTACGCTTCTTTTGATCTGTCAGCAAACAGGAACGATCACTTTAAAATGGGGCTGCGTTATGAATACACCAATTCCAATTTGGGAGCCACAGGGAAGCCCGACATTGTAGATAAACACTACGGAAATTTGTTTCCCGCGTTCAATTACAATCACGTCTTCAACAAGGACAACTCACTTTCGGTATCATTCAGTTCAAGAATTTCCAGGCCCACATTCAACCAATTGGCGCCTTATGTCTATTTCATCAATGGCAGCACATCGATTACCGGCAATCCGGCACTGCAACCCACCCTTTCAAACACGGTTTCTGTAAGCTATGCGTTTAAAAAATACCTGGCTACTGTTTCCGTTGGCAGGGAGAAGGATCCGATTGGCGGCCTTCAACCTTTTGCTGACACTGTGACTGGCAAAATTGTGATTATTCCGGCAAATCTTCGCTACCAGAAACTGGCTACGGTGGTGCTTTCCGCGCCAATGACAATAACCAGGTGGTGGACTTCCCAATTGAATGCGACGTTGATCTGGCAGGAATTGCAAACTTACGGAGAGGAACCGTTGAAACTGTCAAGATTCAATGTGAACCTGACCGCATCCGAAGTATTTCGGTTGTGCAAAACCGTTAGTTTGGAAGTATCGGGCTTTTACCAGTCGCCCAGGTACGCAGGAATTACGTTGCAAAAGGCATACGGTTCGCTGGATTTCGGGATTCGGAAGAAGTTGGGAGGCAGGAATGGCGCGCTCAGCTTTACGGCTACGAATCTCCTGTTAACCCAGGACCTCGTGCTAACGACCAACTATCCGCAAATAAACCTCGATACTTATTTCAGGGTGAATTTCGTGCAGCGCAGTTTCAAGATTTCTTATACTCGCAATTTCGGGAATGACAAAGTGAAAGAGAAAAGGGAAAGAAATACGGGGTCAGAAGAAGAAAGGGGCAGGGTGCAGTGATGAACAACTTTCCTTAAGTTTGATGGTTCGTTTTCAATTGCATCCTCATGAAAAATAAGATCAGAACGGCCCTGGCGCCCTGGCTATCTGTTCGGGACAGCCAGGCCGCTGTGGAATTTTATAAAGCAGCATTCGGTGCCGTGGAAACCTATCACCTGGAAGGAGAAGGTGGCAGTGTGATTTCGAGGCTTTCGATAGAAGGTGTGGAATTCTGGGTCAGCGAAGGCGGCCCGGCTCCGGAAGGAGACGAGACCCTGGGTGGTCATACCATTCGCATGATACTCACCGTGCCTGATCCTGAGTACTACTTTTCCAGGGCGCTCCAGGCCGGCGGCAGGGAAATCTTTCCCGTGGGGGTTGACCATGGCTGGAAGTTGGGCCGCCTCGTAGACCCCTTCGGTTTGCATTGGGAAATAGGCCATCCGACCGAATAATCCCTGATTTGGAACGCAAAGCTTCAATTTTGGGTGAGTTATACCCATTTTTGCCCCTATGGCATGTTTCTTGTAAAATTCTGGGGAAACCAAACCTGTTTGCGATGCAGAAATTGATGGTCTAGGGAAATAGGTACCTCCAGCTCGTTTCGCTATCCACTTGCACGTTTCCGTCACTTGCTGCACTTTCATTTTTTAGCTTTTTTTCGTCACAATATCCCGGGCATCCCGCCTGTGCTAAAAGAAAAACTATGAAACTCTTTATCAAAGACGCATTTAATCCGGCAGCAAAATCCAGAATTTTTGAAATGTTAATTAACCTTGGTCTTCATCCCCTTGGATTGGACTACGGAGAAATTGAATTGGAAGAAGATCTCACAAAGTGGGATCATGATGCCCTGCATGATGCGCTCAGCGTAGAAGGATTGGAAATTCTTACAGATAAGGAATCTATCCTGGCTGAAAAATTGAGAATGCTGATTATCGAAATGATCCATTATTCCAAAGAATGGCCGCGCACAAAATATTCCGATTATATCAGTAGAAAACTCCAGGTTAACTACACATATCTCTCCAAACTATTTTCCAGGATTCACCAGATTACGATTGAACATTTCATCATCAGCAACAAGATTGAGCGCGTAAAGCAATTGTTGATTGGAGATGAGCTCACACTCACAGAAATTGCATGGCAGCTCAATTACAGCAGCACGGCTCACCTTAGCGCGCAATTTAAAAGGGTAACCGGAATTACAGCCTCCCTCTTTAAAAAGAAAATCCGCGATAATTCACCGGAAGATTCAAATTGAGTCAGCGGAAATTAACTTATTGCTGAATTTTATAATATATACCCCGAATTTTATAATGCAATCCGGAGTATGGCGACGCATTTTTGTGTGGATAGAAATGAACTAGTAGGCTGATCATCCCCTGTCTTTTCTCTTTCCAAGCGTGATCTACGCATCACCCAAATTTTCCTTAACCAAAAACCAGACTTATGGCGCCAAAACTTATACCCCTGCTGGCCATTTCATGCCTGCTCATTTGTCAAACAGGTTATTCCCAGGACAGAAAATCAAATACCGGCAAACTTCTCAACAGTATTAAGCGGCCGCTTCACTGGCCAGTGCCGCTTCCCCCATTCCCTTTCAAACTTCACACGCCATTCAGGACTTACGACGGCACCAACAACAACATCGCGAATTCGCAGACTGCCGCGTACGGGTCCGTTGGAATTCCCCTGTACCGGGAATTGCCGCCCGAGTATGGAAAATCAGATCCCAACAACGCCATGGGAGGTGAGGATCGCCCTTCACCAAGAAGAATTTCCAATGCAGTGATTGATGAACCGGTAACGCAATTTAACGCAAGAGGCTTGAGCGCGTTTGTTTATGTATGGGGACAGTTCATTGACCATGACATGTCGCTTACGCCAACGGGTACCTCGGAATATGTGTCCATTATACTTCCTCCAGAGGAAGTGCTGTTTACGGAAGACATTCCTTTTTATCGAAGCGAGGTACAGGCTGGCACCGGCACCACAACGCCGAGACAACAGACGAACCTTAACACCGCCTGGATAGATGCATCGATGGTATATGGCTCAGATGGAGTTCGGGCGAAATGGTTACGTACCGGCGTTGACGGAAAGATGAAAACGTCCTCGGGTGGTTGGCTGCCTTATAACACGGTAAACGGAGAAAAGACGGGTGCAATTGATCCGAACTCACCAGATATGGCCAACGACAGCCTGCATACGTTCGTAACATGTGCGGCGGGGGACATTCGCGCGGCTGAACATCCCGGCATCGCATCGCTTCACACTTTGTTCGTAAGGGAACATAACCGAATCTGTGATCGACTGAAAGCACAAGGCATAAGAAACGATGAGATCATGTATCAGATGGCCAGAAAAGAAGTGGGGGCATTAATTCAGAAAATTACATTCGAAGAATTTCTGCCGGCAATTGGCATCACACTTACACCGTACAGCGGTTACAAACCAAACGTGCGCGGAGATATCGCAAATACTTTTGCTACGGCGGGCTATCGAATTGGACACACTATGGTAGCTGATGATATTATGTTGTTCACCAATGATTGCCAGGAAGTGGGCCCTGGTGAATTGGACCTGGTTGATGTTTTTTGGAATCCGCAGATCCTGATCACGTATGGAATGGAGCCCTATCTTAAAGGTTTTGCAGCGCACACGCAATATGAAACAGATACAAAGATCAACAGTGTGCTTCGCGATTTCCTGTTCGTGAGTCCGAATAGCCCCGTTCGTTTTGGAATTGACCTGGGCAGTCTCAATATACAACGAGGCAGAGACCACGGACTGCCCAATTATAATAAGGTGCGTGCTTTCTACACGGGCAGTCCGGCACAAAGTTTTGCGGATATCACCGCAAACAAATCTCTCGCTGATTCTTTACAAATGTTATACGGCAATGTAAACAATGTGGATCTCTGGATAGGAATATTAGCAGAAGACCACCTGCCCGGAAAATCAGTTGGGAAAACGATGCATGAAATATTGAGGGTTCAATTTGAAAAATTACGAGACGGCGATTTCTATTATTACAAGAACGACCCGTACTTACCACTCACGGTGCGGAATACAGTTTCGAATACAACGTTTGCAGATGTGTTGAAGCGAAATACAAAACTCACAAATCTGCAGGCGAATGTCTTCTTCACCGAAGAATGCCCAGGCGCGGAAGAAATTGAAACGAAAATTGAATTGCTCGCGGGCCAAGCGAAGGTATTCCCGAATCCAACAACAGGTTTGGTGTCGATCGACCTGGGGCAATCTGCGCAAACACAGGGAACCATCAGGATACTTAATTCTTCGGGTATGCTTTCCCGCTCGGTTGCAGTTGCACAAGGGCAACGTATCCTTCAATTAAACCTTACCGATCTCACTGACGGAACTTATATCTTAAACATAAGCGCCGGCAAATTAATCACAACACTAAAGCTGGTGAAAGTTTCAAATTAGCAAAAGCCTGGTTCTGTTATTTTCACTGCAAGGGTATGACGAGTCTTCGTCGTACCCTTTTTTGCAAATAGGATCTAGATGCGTTCATCGATTATTAATTTTTTATTTAAAATTCTTTCGTAATTTGAACTGTAGCCTATTCGTAACTGTTAACCATCATTACACCAGATGAGATCCATTCTTGTATGCCTTGCTATTGTTGCGTCGAATGGCTTGTATTCGCAACAGCGGCAAATTAGCGGGACTTATTACAATGCATGGTCTGGTGTAGAAATCAGTTTTTTAGAAGACCAGAGCTTTGTTTACAAATCGAATTTTGACAACCCAATTTTTTACCGTTATGAGCCTATTGTAGAGTCTGGTCACTTTGCCATTTCTGGGGATACACTTATTCTTAATCCCGGGCTTAATCCGAAGCCGTTTGTTGAAACCACTTTCAGTCAATCCGGCATTGCGGGAGATTCCGTAACACTTACTTGCAACCACATCAGGCGTTATTTCGACGTTGAGGGCAAATTGGTTCGCGCTGATACCAGCCAGCTAGTGATGCTTGACTTCGCGATCAATGAGTGGAAGAAATCAACTCGTCGTCGCGTCGCTCCCCGCCGACAGGTTCGCTGCACATTTGCCGGTTTTATTCCTAAGGAAATTATTACGTCAGATCGAAGTATTACAATTGCGCGCCCTGCAGAAGGTATACACAGAATTTTTATCGGATGCTACGAAATGCAGGGTACGAAAGAATTTTCAGTGAATGATGTTGGAGCAAATGAATTTACGCTTGATATTTTTTCAAACTATTATGAAGATGGGCAAATCAGGCAAATGAAATTGCTGATCAAAAATGATAAATACATCTATACGCATCAAAGAGAGGACGGGAGTTTCGAAAGAGATTCTGTTTGGGACAATACGGAGAAAAAATTGAAAAAGATAAATCAGAAATAGTTAATCATGCAACGATTCTGCAAGTTTTGAAGAACACTTGCGGGTAAATTTTATGCCAACACAATCTGGGAAAATAGCACCCCAACTTCAAAACAGGTCGTTTTTTACGGCCTGATCTGAAAAAAATGTTGCCGCAATGGTGCTGAATTCTGCCCAATGAAAGCTAAAATGGCATGATTATCGTTTCTCACGGGTTGCAACCGTTTATAACTCGAAAACTAAACGGTTACGAGTTTAACTGCAACAGTTCAATCCCTGCAGTCTAACTATGGTTGAATTCTTAACCGACAGGCCTCGACCCCCTTTTGAGAAGTTGTTTGACGCAAAATTAATTTGTGCGACGGGCTGCCATTTAATTAACACTAACCATTTAAAAAAACCTGCATGGCACTGTTGGTCACCCACCTGTCGGTCATCGGATCGTTTTTCCTATTCATGATGGCCTTTAGGGAAGGAATGTTTTACTTTAAGAAGCAGTCATCTGTAGACGCTGGTTCAAAAAAGAGTACCATGGAAAACACCACGAAGTCGATTGAGTCCTTTTTTGTACAATACGAAGAAAGGATCAATGAATCATTGACAAATAACTCCGGCGCAATTATCTCAGCCGCTGATTCTTTTGCTGATTGTTTTATTGAAGCAAGTCCAAAAGGCGTTCGGTGCGCCACCAACGACGAAGAATTCAGGGAAAACATGCAACGAGGTTACGCCATTTACAAACAGATGGGAGCGCAATCTTTGAAAATTGAATCCCTCGAAATTACTCCACTTTTGGCAGGCCATTTTCTCACCAAGCTTCGCTGGCGCGGTCTCTTCGTCAGGAAAGACAACAAAGCTGTGTCAATGGAATTTGACATTTTTTACCTTGTCCAGGCTTTGGACAATTCCGTAAAGATTTTTGCTTACGTTGCCGAAGACGAGCAAACCGCGTTGAAGGAATTGGGTATTGAGCCCTTCCGCAAGGCGGCGGTGGTTAGTTGAGGCGTTGATTCGCTGATACGTTAATCAGGTTAACCAGGTTAATTGGGTTAATTAGGCAAACTAACCATAATCTTTCCGCTTTTATCTGCTCTCGAATCAACGATTCAACGAGTCAACCCAATCAACCCAATTAACCATTTTTCATTATCTTTCAATTCATGCCGTTCTCCTGGCAGTTTACCTATTATTTATTGGCGCCCTGTGTATTTAATTTGAAATAATTTCAGCGAATGAAATTGCACTGGAAACATATCAGGCTTTGGAAAAAGTTGAAAGATGACAAGGAAGGGGAAGAGATCGCAGCAACTTCGTCCAGGTATCGATTGGCGAAGGGCTATCGGGAGTTTCTGATTACATTGAAAAGGATGGTGAAAGACGCGTTTCTCATTACGCTTGGAATATTTTCAGCGTCCTTCGGCTTCAAGGGATTCCTCCTCACCAACCACTTCATCGACGGCGGTGCTACAGGTATCTCACTGCTCATCAACGCGCTGACCAAAATACCGCTGTATGCATTAATCATTACCATCAATATCCCCTTTATCATCCTTGGGTACCATGTGCTGGGCAAGCATTTCGCATTTAAGACTGCACTTGCCATTTCCGGACTGGCACTTGTCGTTGCAACAGTGCCATTCCCAAACGTCACAAATGATAACCTGCTCGTAGCCATTTTTGGCGGCTTTTTCCTGGGAGCCGGCATCGGCTTTGCGGTAAGAGGCGGAGCCGTTATCGATGGAACTGAAGTGTTGGCGATCTACCTGGGGAAAAAATTCGGAACAACCATCGGCGATGTGATTATCGTCATTAACGTGATCATTTTTTCGTTGGCAGCATATCTTTTGTCTGTAGAAATTGCCATGTATTCAATGATTACCTACCTGGCTGCATCCCGAACGCTTGATTTCCTGGTGGAAGGTATCGAGGAATACATCGGTGTTACCATCGTGTCGTCGCACAGTGAAGAAATGCGTCTCATGATCATAAGCAAAATGGGAAGGGGCGTAACGGTTTACAGTGGTAAACGTGGATTTGGAAAACACGGTGACACAAGCGAAATTGATATTATATACAGCGTTATAACACGGCTGGAGTTGAATAAGCTAAATACCGAAATTGAAAAGATTGATCCAAATGCGTTCGTCGTGATGAACAGTGTGAAAGATACGAAGGGAGGGATGATCAAGCGGAGACCGCTCAAGCATTAACGTTTATAGTTTTTAGTTTATAGTTTTGAGTTTGGAGTTGAAAGATCTTACTCGATAACTATAAACTCTAAACTGTAAACTATAAACTATGAAGAGTCCTCTCAACGTCATCATAACAGGCGCTACCGGCATGGTCGGCGAGGGCGTGCTATATGAGTGCCTTCGTCATCCTGATATAGCATCTGTGCTGATCATTAACCGCAGGCCGGCAGGCGTGGTGCATCCCAAGCTCACAGAAATTGTGCATGAGAACCTGCTTGATATTTCTTCCCTTGCCGGCCGTCTCAGCGGATACCAGGCCTGCTTTTTCTGCCTGGGCATCAGTTCCGTCGGCATGCCTGCAGATAAATATTACGAAACAACTTATACACTCACGATGAACTTCGCAAAGGTGTTGAGCAGCGTTAACGATCACCTGAGCTTTTGCTATGTCTCAGGGGCAGGAACAGATAGCACCGAAAAAGCCCGCATCAGATGGGCCAGGGTAAAAGGCAAAACCGAAAATGATTTGCTCAAACTTCCGTTTCACAGGGTATATAATTTCAGACCCGGATTTATCAAACCAATCGCCGGATTGAAGCGAATAAACCCTTACTATAAATACATTAATTGGCTTTTTCCGATAGGACGTTCACTCTATTCAAAAGGATTTTGCACTCTGACAGAACTTGCGCTCGCCATGATCAATATTGTTTACCTTGACGAACCCAGTCATTCCGTTGAAGGAAAGGAAATCATCAGCCTGGGTTCAACAGGAAAACCATGAACATTGACCTGGGTGGATAGTGCTCTTGACTGTGATACTTTCAACATTATTCATATGAGGGCCCCTCTGCGTGATTCTATAGATTTAGTGCTGCAGGCCTCTTCAGAAGGAAAAAGTCTTTATGAAAAACTCGGATTCAAGATCTTGAATCCTTACTTTGAATTCGGAATGAAAACAATATAGAATGAAATCTGAAGAATTGCGTGCCATACAGGCGCCACTCAAAGAGAAATACAAATTGGATCCCGGAACGGCGATGATCACGCTGAAGGCT
>Ga0163163_10001644_pt1 | contig 18813 bp, 20 predicted proteins | sample S65metaG_FD_119766 | JGI IMG/M metagenome (GOLD analysis project Ga0163163, IMG submission 119766) | Switchgrass rhizosphere microbial communities from Kellogg Biological Station, Michigan, USA - S6-5 metaG | ecosystem: Host-associated > Plants > Roots > Rhizosphere > Soil | place: USA... | reverse complement strand
CTTCTTTAGTTCCATTAAATGGACAAATTAAGCTTCATGTATTCTTTGACCATAGCATCGTCGAAGTATTTGCCAACGATGGCCTGGTCGTAATGACAACGCAAATTTTTCCAGATGAGAATGACAACGGTGTTGAATTATTCAGCGAAGGCGGGACAACCAAATTTGACAGCGTAAGATCCTGGAAAATAAGATCGGCATGGTAACCTATCATAGCTTAATAATGGCAAATCCATTTCTCCCATTTCTTTCATAAGGGATAGCCAATTCGTTGGCTGAGATCTGCCTTGCCTTCTGGAAGACAAGATTATTTTTCATTTTCCAATATACAACTCCTTCTTCGACCGTATTTCCTTTTTGATCGAGCACGGTGGTGTTACCGTATTGGTTGTTGTTCCGGTAAAACTCATTGTACAGGAAGAAAAGCTTGTCTTCTCTTGGTAAAAAAACATAAGAGAGATAAGAGGAAGTGATCTCTGTGGTTTGTTCTTTGTTAATGATGCCGCTCCAGCAGCTATCATTACGCGTCCAGGGAAAATAGAACATGCTGAGATCTCCACGGTCAAAAGCAGTGCGGCTGCCTGCAAGATTGCTGTAACGGGTATATTCATTCCTGTTCACTTCAACGGCGTTGGAAAAAATACTGTCTGCTTCACTGTGTTCGTAATTCCTTTCCTCCTGGTCATTAAAGGAAAATGGCTTGCCATACTCCTTCAACAACATGAACCCTTTATTCGGGACGGTCATAAAATATTCTTCATAAAGATTCTCATTCTTTGTCTTATTGGCCAGTGTATTGAAACGAAACGAAGTATCGAAATCAATACGATGATCGGAAAGTAAATAGTGTGCAATCCTCACATTTTTTACTGATTCATAGCGTATTCGTGAAAGAATGCCGGTCGAGGCTTCCTGTTTTGCATTATCCAGGGATAGTATGATCTCTTCAGGTGACGCAGACGAAGACAGTTTAATTTCTTTGTAAACAAATTTTTCGTTTAACCCGTCAAAATGAAACAACACGAAATTGTGATTGGTTCCGGACGGAACGGTCATTAACCATTCACCGCTATTTGCAAGCTTGATGCCCGTGTTGCTAAAATGCTCCAAAGGATAATCGACCAGGTCGTACTGGACGCAGGGCTGGCTGATATTTGCATTTGCATAAATACTTTTTTTAAGCAGCGACCAATTCTTATCATACAAAAATGAATGAACTGTCGGTAAAGAATCTGCAATTGTTTCAAAACCCAGGAGCAGAATTTTACTTTTATCTTCCGACCGAACCAGCAAGAAATTACTGTACTTCATTTTTTTCGGAAAAGAAGCCAACGTATCGTTTATCGTAACTGTATTCCCATCCGGGGCAAATCGATTTAATAGAACGGTGACCTGAAAGTTATCTTTCAAAAAAAGAAGCTGGTCAAAATATTCTTCTCCCGGAACAAAGTATTCTTTGATCACATCATTTGAGACGGTAAATGGCACGGAACTAACTGGATTCATCCTGTCGTCGTAGATCTCAAAATTGAAATTCCCTTCTTCCCAAATGCCATCATATTTTTTCGACCTGACAATCTTTTTACTCTTTTGAACCCAGTAATAATTCCCTGCCTTGCCAATTACCTGGAAACGGGTTTCTGACTGGCCACTGATAAAAGGAGAATACAGCACTTGCTGTGCGCTAAGGAACCCGCCACCAAACGAAAGCAGGACTAGTAAAAAGATTCTGTGCCTCATACACCACCCTCTTCTTCAAGTTACAATTTTTTCATTTACCTACCTTCGCAGCGTTTTAGGATATGAAACCAAACCACGGAGACATAGGAGAGCACTGAGTTACACGGAGGAATAACTCCGTGATCCTTCGTACCCTCCATTCCCCTGTGGTTAAAAAATAAATTCTTACAGTCAAATATGAAATTCAGAAACTTTAAAATGGTGGGTTATGTGGTTTATGGCCGCGGAAGTTTTAATCAATTGAATGAGATCATTGAACCCCATCGCAAGGAAGACGACCCCATGATCTTTTTGGTTGACCATTTCTTTAAAGGGAAATCTCTTATTAATCGTCTTCCGCTGAGGGGACATGACAAGGTCGTTTTTGCCGATGTTACTTACGAACCAAAGACATCTTTGGTTGATAAACTGGCACAGCAGTTAAAAGATGAATTCGGAAAGGTGAGTGGCATTATCGGAATTGGCGGTGGCTCAACAATGGATCTTGCAAAGGCTGTTTCATTAATGATGAACAATCCGGGGTCATCATCAGATTACCAGGGCTGGGATCTCGTAAAATTTCCCGGCGTTTATAAGGCTGGCATTCCAACTCTCAGCGGTACTGGCGCTGAAGTAAGTCGTACATGCGTGCTGACCGGTCCTACAAAAAAACTGGGAATGAATTCTGACTTTACTCCGTTTGACCAGATTGTCCTTGACCCCGAGCTGACAACCAACGCGCCGGTGAACCAGCGCTTTTATACAGGCATGGACTGCTACATCCATTGTATTGAAAGTTTGAATGGAACCTATTTAAATGAATTCAGTAAAAGCTATGGTGAAAAAGCGTTGCAACTCTGCCGTAAAGTTTTCGTAGATAAGAGGGAGTGGGATGATGAAAGCGATGACCAGTTAATGATGGCCTCCTATGCAGGAGGAATGAGCATTGCTTACAGCCAGGTAGGCGTGGCACATGCCGTGAGTTACGGTCTGAGTTACTTACTAGGTACCAAACATGGCATTGGCAATTGTATCGTATTTGACAAGCTGGAAGAATACTATCCCGACGGAGTCAAAGAGTTCAAATTCATGGTGGAGAAAAATAAAATTGACATCCCGCAAAACATCACAAAAGGATTAAGCGATGAACAATTTGACACCATGATCAACGTTTCGATGGGTATGAAGCCACTTTGGGAAAATGCGTTAGGTAGAGATTGGGAAAAAACAATGACAAGGGAGAAGTTAAGAAAGTTGTATGAGAGACTGTAGGGGATCAAAGTACCTCGCCTTCCTGGCAATCCAATGAATTCATGTTAGTTCCTTAAAGAAACGTTCTTAATTGAATTTCTCTTAAAAAAATGTGCAAGACATATCATCGAGCCTGAAGCAGTAATACTCCATGGGCTTGCCATCAACAATAAAGGAATAGAAAACCTGGGCGAGAAATACACTACAGCAACGATGGGAGTGATCAGGGCGTGAGCAAGAAAAAACCATTTTATATATTTTTCGTTTCCATACCTGCTGAACACTGGAACGAGGAATCCTGTGGCCAATCCCATGCTAATGTATCCTAAGGCATCGAGGTTCCAAAACAGAGAGTGAGGAGTTACCGTCAGAACTGGATCATTTAGGTGATAGGGGATCACGGCGCTTAGTTGTTCGCCATACATCAGGATCACAAAAGTGTTATACATGCCGCCAAACAAAAGGGCGGCATGCGTCCATATTTTTTTGTTGCTGGGCGCAGTATAATGAAGCGCTAATATGGCTAAGAGAAATGGAGGGGCAATGCATAAAGAAAATCCGTAGATGAGAATGGCATCAAGAGGGCTTGCCAGGACTCCTGTTATTTGCAACAACTGCGAGATTGTATAACCTGCGGCAGCAATTGCAGCAATCCATGAACAAGATATTCCTAACCTGGTGTGACCCATATTCAGGGCAAATTAAAAATGGCAGCGGCGTCTCTCAATGACCCTGATCATCATTTTGTTTGAGAATTGTCAGTAAACCAGTCGCACCGTGCACGAAAAGAATAATGCAGCTCCTGATGACAAGAGAGAAGTTAGAGAGCTTGGGTGAGTTATGAGACTAACTTCCCACACGCAAAGAAAAAAAGGTCTGGGCAGAGGCTACTAGCCGGCATCGTATTGGCTTCGCCGATCTAATAAAAATGAATTTGTTGTGGCTCAGCCTACCTGCCGACAGGCAAGGAAAAGCTATTTAATTTGACGGCCGGCATCTTTGAGCGACCTCGTGGCGTTTTAAATAAGTTACGCCACTCGGCCTGGGAACATTCACTAAATTCGATGTGTGCCACTGCTGCAGGCCGTGGACGTTAGCGAAAATTTTTACAGTGAAACATCATACCATTTAAGATGGAAGAACAAATCACATCAATTCTTAAAGTCCTTGCACTGGCAGAGCGACTAAAATTTGAACTTCGACATAGTTATACTTCAAGTGGCAGACAAGAAAGTGTTGCCGAACATACTTGGAGAATGTCGCTAATGGCTGTTTTAATTGAGCCACTGTTAACTCAAAAAATTGACACAGTTCGACTTTTAAAAATGATTATTGTTCATGATTTGGTCGAAGCTGAAGCAACAGACATTTCCGCTTTGGACGTCTTACGAAGTCCAGAAATCAAACTTGACAAAATCGAAAGAGAAAAAAAAGCGATTGAGAACTTGCGTTTTGCTTTGCAAGACACAAATGGGCAAGAAATTTATAACTTGTTTTACGAATTTGAGAATAAAGAAACCTATGAATCCAAAGTTGCAAACGCATTAGACAAATTAGAAGTCCAACTTCAACACAACCAGGCTGACTTTTCGACTTGGGAAGAAATCGAATACGATATGTCTTATATGATGGACAAACACGTATTGTTTGATCCAACGCTATTTGAGTTGAAGACTCAAATTGAAAATCAAGCAACCAAAAAAATGGAATCAAATGGCGTTAACACGGTTCTTGTAAAACAAAGAGTTTTTGGTACGACTCAATAAAACTAGGCTAACATATCGGTTTGCTGCCAGCCGCCTCGCTGGCCACCGACAAGACGGGGCAAGCTTCGCCAATCAATTAAATATATTTGTCGTGCCCCGAAGCTTCGGGCTCAGCCTCCTGCCTGCCGGTAAGCAGGGAAGCAAGCCGTTGAAGTCAGCGGCAATTAAACGGACAATCTAAAATCTAAAAAAACATAATTCAGCTTGTCGAATAAACTTGAGCGATATTATTCTGAAGCCAAGGAAAACAAGTGGTATCGCTACTTCGCCGTTTTTTGCCGATTGGCTTTGGCTGTTGCATGGCTAATTTCAGGATATGTGAAACTTTCAGGGGAACGCTTTGCCGCCGGATTATCCCATAATCATCCATTGGGACGATATTTTGACGCTTTGCTTAATACAGGTTACTATTATACATTTATTGGAGTTGCGCAAATAATCGTTGCCATCCTATTACTTATTCCAAGAACTGCAGTTATTGGCGATATCTATAGTTTCCCTATTATTCTGAATATTTGCGTGCTCACCTATTCAGTTCGGTTTGAAGGCACTCGTGCGGCAACATTTTTGTTATTGGCTAATCTATTTTTACTGTGTTGGGACTATGATCGTCTAAAACCCATTCTACAATTCAAACAAGTTAAAACGGATGCTAGCTTGCCAAAAGAAAAGTCCTTAAATGGCAAATTCCCATTTTTGTTTTTTGGAGGTGTAGTCGCAACTCTTGCAGCTGTAGTATTTTTGAACAATATCATGTATGACATCAGACCGGGCAATGCCCCAGAGGAATGCCTGAATGGATGTCCTGGCAATAGCAATCCAAAGGCTTGTGAAGAATTTTGTGATTGTATTCATAACAAGGGTAAACCTCTTGGCAAGTGTTTAGAAGAGTACGAGAAGGCAAAAGAAAGAGACAAGAAGGATAGTTTGAGGACGATAAACGAAAGATAGCAGGACGAATATCAATAATTAACACCTCGTAGTAGCGGGGTCGCTTAGTCCAGCAACGGTTCGGGGTCGACGTTCAATTTTCAGCTTTAGTTCATAACTTCAACTGCATATTTTGAAATGGGCATTTGAATCTGGCTGGACAGTCAATGAGTTCCAGCCTGCCGCAAATACTCGAAATTTGGTGGCAATTATTCACGATGCAACAAAAACTTAAATCCATTTTATATGGCTGGAAAACTTAAATTATTCTCGCTACTTTTCGCTTTTGTTGGTTTGCTAAGTTGCAAAACCAGTCAACCGAAACAATCCTCCACAACAGAAATTGGAATGTTTAAGGTGGCGATACTTTATCCGAATGGGGAAGATAAAACCTTTGATATGGACTATTATGAAAAAAAACACATGCCCATGGTAGCAGGGCTTTTAGGGAAAAATTTAAAATTTTATGAAATTGATAAGGGCATAGCCGGAAGAACGCCAAATGATAAGGTGCCTTTTGTGGCTATAGGTTACTTTTATATTAGTGATGTTGCTGAATATAATAAAGCCATAGCACAAAACAGAGATGCTATTGTTGGTGACTTTAAAAATTATACAAACATTCAGCCGATTGTGCACATAAGTGAAATTAAACAGGTGGTATACAATAGCGCAAAATAGAAAATCGAAGCAGAGTGCTGGAATTATCAGGAGATTTGAAGATACACTATGAATGTAAATAAACTGCCTCAACATGGGTTTTGAAAGCAAACGGGCTGACGAATAAGCTTTAGCTTCAGTAATTCTAATCGGCTTTGGTTACTTGGAAATGAGTTTCATATGGATCATTTTGCTAGTCAACAACGTTTTTAATTTTATCGGCCTGAAGTAAAGGGTGACTGTAATTCTAATGCCCGCATGCGCAAAGGCCTCAACGTTGGGCGAAATACACTGAAAGTTGCTTTATCAAAACATTTACAACTCTCTTAATCAGAAGATGACAAAGAATATTTTATCGTTTTTGTTGTTAGTAATAACAACCTCCTCGTTAATGGCTCAGACCAACAATCCTCCCGGTTTGAATTTGATACGCGCAGAAGACTTGAAAAGTGATTTATATACTTTCGCTGATGCACGTTTCAGAGGACGTTCGGCCGGGACGATTGATGAACTGAAAGCTTCCATCTGGCTGAGTGATCAATTCAGAGCGATTGGTCTAAAACCTTCGGGAGATGACGGAACTTTTTTTCAATTTTTTACTCTATTGCGCAAGCAAATTGCAAACAATTCAACGATCGAAATAAACAATACTCCATTACAATTATGGAAAGATGTAGCTGTTTCGCAAATGGCAAACATTCATCTCGATGCACCTATTGTTTATTTAGGTAACGCCGCAAACATTGATACAAATGCTATCGATGTAAATCACAAAGTGGTAGCTGTTGAAGCTAATTCAAAAGGAATTAATTTAAACCTGTCTTTACCGACCTGGAGATACAACAGGTACATTTTTGCCAACTATGGGTTGCCTTTGTTACGGAGAGGCGCTGTAGCAATCATTTTTATTGCAGACGAAGAAGCCGAAAAAGCATGGGCTGATGCTACGGAAAATTTTAAAAGAGGCAGCTATGATATCAATGGAGAAGCCAACCAAAATTTATCTATCAGAAGTCCGCAATCGATCAGTGCCCTATCCCCTGTGATCTGGCTTCACGCCAATGCTAAAGAAACATTAATGAACAATACTGCAACCATTAAAATGAACCTTGTTGTATCAGAATATCTATATCCTTCCGTAAATATTATAGGTATGATTGAGGGAACAGATTCAAAATTAAAATCCGAGTATGTTTTGTACAGCGGTCATTCAGATGCACATGGTGTCAGAAACATAATAAAGGGTGACTCGATTTATTACGGAGCTGATGATAATGGAAGTGTTGATGTAGCAATGCTTGCTAATGCAAGGGCATTTGTTAAACACCCTTCCAAAAGATCAGTCTTATTTGTGATACACGGTGCAGAAGAAAGAGGCTTGTTGGGATCTAAGTATTTTTCAGAACATCCAACTGTTCCGATCGAAAAAATTGTTGCTGTTTTAAATGGTGATATGATTGGCAGAAATAATACTGACAGTGCAGCAATTTTGGGTTATAAGCCACCGCATAGAAATTCTTTTGATTTGGTAAATATGGCTTTAGACGCAAACAAAGAAGGTCCAAATTTTATCCTGGATACAACATGGGATGAAGTAACTCATATTGAAGGTTGGTATTTTAGAAGCGACCATTTGCCCTATGCACGACTAGGCATTCCGGCAATTATGTATACCAGTCTTTTGCATCGTGACTATCATACACCGCAGGATAATGCTGAGAACATAAACTATCCCAAATTAAAGAAGATGGCTGAGTGGATGTACAGGACTGGCTGGAAGGCTGCCAATTCTGCAAAGCGGCCCGCAACAGATAAGGATTTCAAATTGGAAAGATAGAAGCAAAAAGATTTTACCACCAAAGGATGCAACTACGCTCAACTACCCTTTTAGACATTGCTGCCGTTTCATCTCTAATTAGTTAGCCACACCAACCAATTGTAAGAGGCGCTGTGCAGCCCTTTGATCAACCGCGAAATGTCATAATATTCACCTCGGCTCAATGTTTATTCTTTTGCGTTTTGCATAGTCTTCATAAAAATCCCACCCCATTCCCACAACAGCATTTTTTTCAAGAACAATTGGAGTCTGTTGTTCTTTAGTAATGTCGCCATCCGCCTTGTTGATATTGGTGTAATACCATAAAATTTCTATTGTATTACCAGCCGAGTCAGTTTTAAATTCCCTGTCGAAAGGATTGTTTATAATGATGCCTTCTTTCTTTGTCATAAAACTTGTGCTGGTATATGTCTGTATTTTTTGAACTCCACCCATTGCCTCCAGCACTTTAGTTTTAGTAACCCCAATGTCTACTTTTAATAAATGAGCCTGGTTATAAGATCCAACCTCATTTCGTGATGGCTTTTTTGACAAGGTTTGGGCAAAAATATCATAGGCGGTAAACATTAATGCGAACAATAATATGGCTGCTGATTTCATGTCAATAAAAGTTTATTTGGCAAATAATTTATTATTTTACATCAAACGTAGGGTAATAAACTAACACAGCAAAAAACGAGTAAAAAAGCTCCTTAATCGGCAATAAAGGCAAATCCCTTAGAAAAATATTGCGGACAATGCGATTCACAAATAATATTTATTCTGTTGACTCAAAATAGAAGGAAGAAGAACGGCTGCCAAGAGGGCATTGGGGAATATGGCACTGTTGGTCGCAATTTTTGATGAAGTAATATGTGCCGAAAGGAAGAAATACCCCGCCATTCGGCGGAATTCGTTTGAGACTCTTTTTAAGCTTAATATCTTGTTTATCCGACATGGCTCTTAGCAAGAATTCCAGCCCATAGCACTCCAACAATTTAAAAGAAAGGAAAACATGAAGAATATAAATAAGAACCTCTTATCTTTTTTAATATTTACTTCAACTATCAACCTATTGCATGGACAAAGTCAATATTCAATAAAATATGGAGATAACAAGGAAGCAGGAAACTATAAAAAAATTAATGGTATAAATCTTTACTATGAAATTTATGGAACAGGAAAGCCATTAATTTTTCTGCACGGCAACGGAGGTTCCATAAGAGGTGCAAGTGCAAGGATTGAATATTTTAAAAAGTATTATAAGGTTATTGCCATTGACAGCAGAGGACACGGAAAATCAATTGACACAACCACAAAACAATTGACTTACGTACAAATGGCCAATGACATTAAAGTTCTATTGGACTCTTTAAACATAGATAGTGCATTTGTTCAGGGACAAAGTGACGGAGGTATTTTAGGATTATTACTTGCTATAAATTTCCCAGGCAAAATATCTAAACTTGCTACTTATGGTGCAAATATGTTCCCGGGAAAGAAAGCAATCTTTGATGAAATTGATAATTTGATACTTGACACATTAAAAGCTACCAAGAATTTCAATACAAAAAGGCTTTTTTCATTAATGGCCTATCAACCTAATATTACTGAGAAGGACTTGCAAAAAATTAAATGCCCCATATTAATTATGTCAGGCGACAGAGATGCTATCAGACTTGAACATTCAATTAAAATATTTCACAACATACCGAACTCCAATTTGTTTGTAATGCCGGGAGCAACCCATTATGGAACCGTTGAAAATCCCGAATTGTTTAATTTGGTATTATTAGACTTTTTAAATCGCCCTTTTTCAAAAGTATCCACAGTTGATATTATTACCGGTAAACATTAGCTGCCACCAACAAAAGTATTTACAAAAGCAGGGCTGGATAATGTAACATTATCTATTTGCAGGCATCGGCAACGGTTCGGGCTCGACGTTCAATTTTCGCCTTTAGTTCATAACTTCAACTACGTATTTCGAAATGGGCATTTGAACCTGGCTGGACAATCAATGAATTCCCTGCCTTCGCAAATACTCGAATGTTATATGCAAAAAGCATCATGAAACTATGGAGCATATCGCTTCGCCAAGGATACGCACAGGGTTCTTCATCATTGCCGATATCAGCGGCTACACTTCCTTTTTAACAGATACCGAGCTAGGGCACGCACAAGAAATTATTGAGGAGATTATAAGGCTATTGCTCGATCACATTCAGCCGCCATTAAAAATTGTCCAGCTGGAAGGAGATGCTGTATTTTATTACGTACCTGAAGAAATGCTTCCTGAACCGGAGCGATTGCTCGAGCACATTGAGGCCTGCTATTGCGACTTTGTGAGCGTTGCCGGGCCTGGGATAATATTATTACATCGTTTATTAAAAAACGGGGTTACCGAAAAAACGGGATTGCGTGGTTATGCACTAATGACGAATGCGTATCTGGATCGGATTGGGATGCCATCATCCATAACAGCACATACTGAAACTTATGAACACATTGGTGAAGTCCGCTGTGGCCTCCATGATCTGCAGGCTTACGAGCACAAAATGCGTGACGTGAAACGTGTTTATCTGGAGCGCGGGGACGCTGATTACATTTATGAACGTATCCTGGCTGCTTCGCCAGAATTACTCTGGAGTTTTATCATCGATCCGGAAAGGCGAAAACTCTATCAAACGATTAAAGAACTGAAGCCTGTTCGAAACAGCTCCGGTCGCATGGGTATAGGTGCAGAATTTCATTGCGATCACGGCGCCTTCACACGTGTGACGCAAATGCTGGATTGGCGTCCTTTTCATTATATGACGAATACGACCGTTCAATCCTTTCATAAGCTGCCCTTGAAATCTCCCAAAGCTATGGTCACCTTTAATTCATCCCCATTGACAGCGGGCACACCAAAATATCTTTCAGGGTGCGCAGTTTACGTCGTGACTGGTTCACTGTTGAATTCTTGCGCCGGATCGGCAAGCGCCTTTTCGATAAAGAGAACGAGAAAGATTATAATCGACTTGATAAGGTGCTTGCAAAAATGCAGCGTGAAGATAAACCGACGGAGGGTTATCTACCTGGAACTGATCATTGATAACAACTATCTTGAATTTCAAAACCTGAATTGTGGGCACAAAGTTTCCTTATCGCCTTCGGGTCCTTGTCTTTCTCTTCTTCCTGCTTATCATAACCTATTTAGATCGGAATTGTATTGGACTTCTGGGAACCCGAATCAAAAATGAGTTTCATTTAAACAACGAGCAGTTTGGCTGGGTGATGGCAGCGTTTGCATTGGCTTATGCTTTATTTGAAATTCCATCCGGCATTTTAAGTGACCGCATCGGACAACGTGCCGTTTTTATTCGTATCGTGTCATGGTGGTCAGTATTTACAGTGTTAACCGGTTTCACCACTGGATTTATTTCTCTAATCATAGTGCGTTTTCTTTTTGGAATGGGTGAAGCAGGTGTTTTTCCAACTTGCAGCGGAACCTTTTCACGGTGGTTTCCTGTAAGTGAAACGGCGAGAAGTGTTAATGTAACAACATTCGCCCAGAGTGTCAGCCTTGCTATCGCACCCCTCATAATTATTCCGCTTGCAGCCCATTATGGCTGGCGTACTACTTTTTATATTAATGGATTGATCGGTTTTGCGTGGGTGGCGGCTTGTTATGCATGGTTTAAGAATCAACCCTCCGAAATGAAAGGCATCAGTGAAAAAGAAAGATCATATATTGAAGAAAATCGCCGGTTCAAGACAGGACATCACCATATCTCATTAAAATCGCTTTTGAAGAGCCGTAGTCTAATAGCTATATCAGCTATACATTTTTGTGCAAGTTGGGGGTTTTATTTTTTTATCGGATGGCTTGCCACCTATTTGACCGAGGGAAGGCATTTCCTGGAACATGATTCAAAGGTGTTAATCGCTTTAATGTTTGGAACAGGGATAGTAATTGTCCCGCTGGGCGGTATTTTTTCGGATTGGTTGACGAAAAAGAAAGGGTTATTGTTCAGCAGACGATCTTTAGGAATGACAATACTTGGTGGGACGGCTATCGCATTATTCGTTGTGGGATTTACATCCAGTAATCTGGTCGTTGCAGTAAACCTGGTTACTGCTTATTTATTCTTTCCTCTTAACAATACCAATAATTATTCTGTGTGCATTGACATAGGTGGAAATAGTGCAGGGGCTGTAGCAGGTGTAATGAATTTTGCCGGGCAAATGGGAGCTTTTATTATGTTGATTGTTTTTGGAAAACTGGCGGACCTGACTCACAGTTATAATATACCTGTTATAGTAATTTCTATTATTTTGTTTACAGGCTGCCTGCTTTGGTTTTTCGTAGATCCGCGGAAGCAAATAATAGCTGAAGAAAAAAACTGAAATTAAAAAATTTCATTTTGTATGGCTTGATCATGCGGTTGACAAATCATAACAAACTGAATCAACAATTCCAATTGCTTCTAAATTTTACCCTAAAAAAATTATTACCAAGCCCCGAGATTTTCAGAGAAATTATTATACAACTTTCCCTATTATTAATTTCCTAACAATCCTGGTCGTGTTATGGATGACATTCGTAATCGTGCATGATCGTGTTCTTCGTGACTGTTGTTGATTTCAATCAGGCCGGTACATTGACAATTGTAAATCACAAAAGACTGCCGCACGTACGAACTGACGAATTTCAATTCCTCCACAAACACAAATGTGCTACCTTCAGCAGTCATTGTAAACAGGCAACGGGCAACTAATAAAAGGATGAGCAAAGTAGAAATATTTGAAAACGAACGAGCGACAGGCTACAATCAGTTTGTAGAAACGTGGATACCGAATTATAATTATTTTTTAGACCGTTTGCCGAAACTATTAAGCGAAACAGCTAAAAAGGATTTGTTGGTAGTTGGCTGCGGGACAGGAAACGAAATTGAAAGATTTGTCCAGGCACCTGAACATTGGAAAATAACAGGCATCGACCCTTCACCTGAAATGATTAAACAAGCAAGTGCAAAACTTCAAACCTACGACAACGTAACGCTAATTGAAGGTTTATTAACAAACCTTGACATCGAAAGAAAGTATAGTGCCGCAACTCTTTTATTGGTTTTGCATTTTCTTGACGACAACGGGAATAAACTAAACTTACTCAAAGACATCGCTGACAGATTAGTTTCGGGAGCGACATTTGTACTATTGGACATTACGGGCGACAAAAACAAAATCAGGCAAAATCTAAAAGTCCTCAAACTTCTTCTGCCAGACGGGTTGGACGAGGGCCAAATAAGCCAACGTCTAAAAAGAATAGAAACTGAACTTTTTCCTGTTTCAGAAGAAAGACTGTCGGAATTATGCAGAGAAGCAGGATTTGATGCGCCACTTCGCTTTTTCCAGTCGTCAATTTATATGGGTTGGCTGACAAAGAAGAAATAATGAGCCGAACGAAACAAACAACGAACCCCTGTTAGCAGTCAAACTATTCCGACACCCAACGACCTCAAAACGTCGTGGCATTTCATCCTAACAAAAAAAATTTCAGAAAAAATTTTGTGCAACCAGATAATTGCACTTATATTTGCAATCACTTAATTGCACATAGATACGATGGAAGTAAGACGAGATGTTTTCCAGGCCATAGCCGACCCGACACGAAGGGCCATTTTATTATTGATCGCAGCGCAGTCAATGACACCGAATGCAATTGCGGAAGAATTTCATACAAGCAGGCAGGCCGTTTCGAAACATATTCAAATACTTACAGAATGTGAATTGGTAAAGCAAGAAAAAAAGGGAAGAGAAATCTACTATCACATCAATGCAACGAAAATGAAGGAAATAGACAAATGGATTGAGCAATTCAAGAAAATTTTTGAAACTCAGTTCAATCAGCTTGACAAAGTATTATTCACAATTAAAAAACAGAAAAAATGACAAACGAATTGCTATTTGATTTTACTGTTGACAAAGCGAAAAAAACAGTATACATAACAAGGGAATTTGATGCTGAGCTTTCGCTGGTATGGGATGCTTTTACAAAAAAAGAATTGCTGGACCAATGGATGGCGCCCAAACCCTTGACGGCCAAAACGAAGTATCAGGATTTCAAGGTCGGTGGCAAAAGATTTTATGCTATGATAAGCCCCGAAGGGCAAGAGCGTTGGGCAGTACAGGAATATACTTCGATTACTCCAAAGACCAATTTTAAGATGTATAATGCTTTTGCGGACAAAGATGAAAATCTTGAATTGCCGGGTTCTGAATGGGATTATACTTTCAGCGAACAAGACGGAAAGACAACAGCCAGTATTACGATTTATAATGAATCCCTCGCCCGTATGGAGAAGTTGATTGAAATGGGCTTCACAGAAGGCTTTAAGATGTCAATGAACAATTTGGAAAATCTGCTGGCAACCTTATCGAAGGAAGCAAGATCTTAAATTCAAATTTTTATGGTGGAAGTTTTTAAAACTAATGTTCGGAGCACTCGTAAGGCAAAACTTATTATTCAGAAACTTGCCGAAGAATTTCCCAACCACAAAATAAATTTTGACTTGTCTGACTGTGATCGGATTTTAAGGGTCCAGGGCAATGATATTTTGGAAAGAAAAATAATCAGTATCGTAACTTCTTTGAATCACGATTGCGAGATCTTACAATGAAGCAAGACCTTGTTTGGTAAATTCCAACAATTCACCTGTCGGAGGCGGGCTGATCATTCAACAATCTTAGCGTGAAGAACCGGATAAGAAATAAAAAACAACGAAATAGATTAACAACTTAAAAACTAAAATTATGGCACTTATCAATCCTCACATCAACTTCAACGGAAACGCTGAAGAAGCATTTACCTTTTACAAATCAGTATTTGGAGGAGAGTTTGCAAAGGTTATTCGTTTCAAAGACCTCGCAAGCCCGGAATTCAGCGTTGCGGAAAATGAAGAGAATAAAATTATGCATATTGCATTGCCTATCGGTAAGAGTAATATGTTGATGGCAAATGATGTTCCTGAAGCAATGGGAAAAACAAATGAAAATGAGAACAGAAGTAAAATTGTAATAAGCGCAGAAAGTAAAGAAGAGGCAGACAAATTATTTAGTGGGCTTTCGGTAGGAGGACAAATAGAAGGCCCTATTGGTGATAGTCCCTGGGGTTCATATTTTGGTTGTTTTAGAGACAAATACGGTATTGAATGGATTGTGGAATTTGACCCAAATTATAATTGAAAAAAATAACTTAACAGCAATCCGTAATTCACTATTTTATATGAATATACAAGAACAAATCAAGAAGTATATTATCAGCCAACCTGAGCCAAAACGAAGCGAGATGCAAGAGTTGCACCAGCTTATACTTCAAGTATTACCAAAAGGTAAATTGTGGTTCCTCGATGGCAAAAACAGCGAAGGTAAAACTGTTTCTAATCCCAACATAGGGTATGGATTTTACACCATAAAATATGCTGATGGAACAACCAAAGAGTTTTATCAAATTGGTTTGAGTGCAAACACAACCGGAATCTCTGTTTACATCCTTGGTTTAGAAGATAAGACAGACTTAGCCAAAACGTATGGAAAAAACTTAGGCAAGGCAAGCGTGACCGGGTATTGCATCAAGTTCAAGACTTTAAAAGATATAAACATTGACATACTTGCAGCCGCAATGCGATATGGGGTTAATACCACGAATGAAAAAGTTTAGCTAATGAATTAATTAATAAAACAATTAGAACACTATCGGTCTTATCATTTATTTCATTGGATAGAGCTAGCAAAATATCATGCCTGAGAAACTGTCACCGCGCGCATTTTTATACTGCTGTTAATCTTACAAATAGTGCATTTGCACAGTACACAAATTCCAATGAAGATTATGCTGTCTACTGTTTTTTTTGACTCATTGACCCTTTTAATTGACTTTCCTGGGTTATTTCGGTGATATTTTTATTATACTTTGCTCCTTAATCCGCAATGCCTTTGATAGTTGTATCGTCCCTGGAACATCTTTTGCATTTGAACTTGCAGTGTACAACTATAATAAATGGCGAAATATGGGAAATTCAACAAAACAATTACTCGAAACTTACTACAAGGGGTTTGCTGAAAAAGCAAATTGGGAAAGCGTCATTGCAGACGACTTTCAATATGTAGGCGGTGATATGACAAAAACAGAGCCACTTATCGGGAAACAGGCTTATACTGAAGTCATCAAACGATTTTCAAAAGTGTTTACTGCAATGCGTGTTAAGAAAATGATTATTGAGGGAGACAATGCTTGTGTTATTGGAAACTACGATTTAAGATTCCCCAACGGGCAGGAAATTAACGGTAATGTTGCGGAACTTTGGACCGCGAAAGATGGCAAATTACAATCCCTGACCATTTACTTTGACACATTGACCTTTGCTAACAATACAAAATAAAATGGCTTACAGCACAACCCCTTAACATGCCTAACAAAACAAGATAGAGATAACATTCTTTATTGTAACGCTGCAAGATTCTTACAACTAAAATAACTGTGCTAACATTGCATTGGCAATATTGCTGATAGACCGAAGAACAATCGGCATCAGATCTTCGCTCATCAAAAAATATTACAATAAACAATCGCATAAATTGAACATAGGAATTATTGGAGCAGGACAGATCGGGGCAACTTTGATACGGCAGTACTCAAAGGCGGGCCACCGTGTGAAAATGACTAATTCTAGCGGAATCGAAAAGCTTAGAAACTTAGCCCTGGAAACAGGAGCTTCAGGGGTTACACTAACGGATATCGCCATAGATGTTGAAGTAGTCGTTATAGCTATTCCACTGATTGAAGTTCTGAATCTACCAAAAGAACTATTTGAAAATATTTCGGCAAGCACTACGATTATCGACACTTGTAACTATTACCCGATCAGAGACGGAAGAATTGAAGATATTGAGAAGGGAATGCCTGAAAGTGTTTGGGTGTCGAATCAAATTCAACGACCTGTTATAAAAGCTTACAACAATATTCTTGCTGGTTCACTGGTCTGCTCAGGTCTTTCCAAAGGTGATCCTTTGCGTTTAGCGCTTCCTATTGCAGGAGATAACAAACAATCTAAAGATTTGGTATCTACTCTTGTTGATGATAGTGGCTTTGATTGTTTAGATTGTGGAACTCTTCAAGACTCGTGGCGCCAGCAGCCAGGAAGTCCTGTTTATTGCACTGACCTAAATTTGGCTCAACTTAAAAAGTCCATTTCAAACGCGAAAAGGGAATTGCTGCCAGAAAGACGAGACCTCGGACTAACTTTTATTTTGAAGCATGACCCGGCCCTATGGATGGATTGGTGGAAGGATTTCGCCAAACACAACAGAATAATTTATGAAAGTGATTTAGGTATTTAGCTGTGTATGTAAACAGTTAATAAGGGGGCTTTGACGTCAGCACAAAACGCACATGTGAAAACAACAACAATAGTGAACTTTTAATAAATTTAACTGCAGTTTGGGGCGACGAAATGCTACTACCAGTTTTTCCCAAGTTGGGATCACTACCTGCAACCTCAATCCTAATTGTATGAGATGCCTGAAAATATTTTTGCTAGCACTTGCCTTTTTCCAAAATGCCCATGGACAGGACACGGCATCAAAACCCATCGAAAAGATCATTTTTGTTGCAGGAGACGCTTTCGAGGATAGCAAGCCCTTTATTAAATATGTCGCAAGTTTGACTCACAAAACAAACCCTAAGATTTGTCTTATCCCGACAGCCTCTGCGGATAATCCATACGCCATAGTCGCGTGGTATGCCAGCTGTGTCGACCTTCCTATAAGACCTTTTGTAATGAGGACCTTCTTAAGTGCTTCTCCCTCCCAACAGACATTTGAGGAATTCATATTGAGCATGGATGCCATCATAGTGGGTGGTGGTAACACATTAAATATGCTGGGGATCTGGAAAGCGCAAGGAATCGATACCGTTCTCAAAAAAGCTTACAATAATGGCATCGTGTTATCAGGTGGGAGTGCAGGTTCACTTTGCTGGTTCACGAGTGGCTATTCTGATTCGCGACCCAAGGAAATGACCATCATTGAAGGCCTTGGTTTTTTAAACTTCAGCCATTCTCCGCACTATAACAGCCAGCCAGAAAGGAGACCTTTATTTCAACGGGGAATTTTAAGTGGCAAACTTAAGCCGGGCTATGCTTGCGACGATCTGGCTGGACTTCTTTTCATAAATGGAGCATTAAAAAAATCCATCTCGCAAAACGCTCAAAATAATAATTACTTTGTTTCTGTTGTTGATGGAAAAATTGTAGAAAAGGCACTAACCAGTGAGATAATAAAACAGTGAAAGGGTGCAGGCAGTATTAGTAATTGTGCCATCAGGCTTGAGAATAAAAACCTACCAATGCATCAGTTTAGATAGACGTATTTGTTAATAAACCTCACACGTGAAAAGAGCAAAAATTCTTCCCGATAAGTTTTTGGCAGCAATGATTGCTGTGTTACCCCTTCCCGGATCACCCTTATATAATGGCGATGATCAGAGAGTAAAAGACCAGGCGTTGGCTGATCTTGATATGTATAAAAAGGCAGGCGTAGACAGTATTATTTTCGAAAACGATCATGACCTGCCCTATATTCAACCTCCTTTGGATGAAAAAGCTATTGCCTTAATGACGGAGATTT
>Ga0163163_10001641_pt1 | contig 18836 bp, 32 predicted proteins | sample S65metaG_FD_119766 | JGI IMG/M metagenome (GOLD analysis project Ga0163163, IMG submission 119766) | Switchgrass rhizosphere microbial communities from Kellogg Biological Station, Michigan, USA - S6-5 metaG | ecosystem: Host-associated > Plants > Roots > Rhizosphere > Soil | place: USA... | reverse complement strand
CTCGTTGGGCACCCTTTGTTCGTGGTTCATTGGTGATTCCGCAGAACACTCGACGCAAATCCAGTCCGGGTTAAGAATCGCGTTCTCTGGCATTGCGCCAATGTGTGCTCCTGCAAGCGTTATAATTTCAGCAAGTTCCTCATGCGTGATTCCAGAAAGGAACAAACCGCATGATTCCCCTTTTACATAACGCACCTGGACAGAATCAACAATCGAATGGAACTTTTCCTTTGTCATTGCTTGCGCTCCATTGCATCGAGGTATTCGCTCCTATGCAGGAGACAATTTCTTTTACCAAGTTCCATGTCTGACACGTAAGCTGGAGAAAATCCCAGCCTGCGTGCCATTTCCCGCAAAGATAGTCTAGATTTTACGCGAAGTTTTCTGAGTTTTGTTCCCACCGATACCACGTCAATAACTTGTCCAGTGCCAGAACACTTCGGGCATGGAATTGTGCGTTCATTCATTAAAGAATGTTCGCTTAATTTGCTGACAAGTCAAGACGCGGGTCGAGGAATTTCCGGTCCCTCGCAAGATTCAGGAACCACGAAAATAGGAGCTGGCCAATAATCCTGAAACCCAATCTCATCGCAGACACGGTGAAATTCCCTGGCCGCAGTGAAAAGCATCGTCTCAGCCATGTGATCTCTCGGATGGCAAACAAAGTCGTATGCCGCAGTTTTCAAATGGCCTTGGGAAATCTGGAGTTTAAGAGCCTCCAATTCGGTTAGATCAGCGATTGACTTCATTGCTTACTCAAACCTTAGAACCTTTTGGAGGGGGCTGTCCATGAAAGTTTATTGTTGACGATTACTCCGGAACGTGGGATTTGTCCTACGTGTTCGTAATCGGTCATGTTACTTTCTTCGCGCCCTCGGCCTTGCCGCCGAAAACCTTTCCGAACACAGAGGTCGCGAAGGATTTTTTCGGATGGTTGGCAGAACAGAGCAATGCAGCGGTCCCGAAAACCGCCGTGGGCCTAAAACCCCTTGCAGGTTCGAATCCTGCACCATCCGCCATTTCCCGTCCATTGGGTGAGCAGCAAAACCATCTGACTGTAGATCAGATCCCCGCGGGGTTCGCAGGTGCAAGTCCTGCATGGACGACCATTTTCGGACACTACCCCATAAAAGCCGGGGCTGGCAGCAACGGCAGACGGTCAGGATGGAAAAGAGGGTTATTGATCACAAGGCAGCGTGGCCTTGAACCAAACACGCCGTTTTCCGGTCGCATCGGAAGCGAGTTGGCCCGGACCTGGACTCCAGGCGATAGCAGCCAAACGCCTTCTCCAATCGACTCGTATAAAACCGGATGCTCTGCTCTGATCGAAAACCGCCAAGTGCCAGCCCCACACCTTTCTCAGCAAACCAATCCGGGTAGGGACCGCACTTCCTGAACCCGGACATTTTTCATCGGGGCTTAGTGGGTATAAATCCCCACAGGCTGCAAGTTACGGATGCAACATAGCCCGTATTGCCCCGTCCAGTTTCCTGCGGGGGTGCAACTCCCCAAGTGCAATCCACCAGGTGGGCGGGAATGAAGCCTCTACCTCGAAGGCTTGGAAAGGGACGCACATTCCCATCGAGGGCATTTTGTTATGACCGTTCCTGACCATACAATCACGCCATGCTGCGGCTACAAATGGTCGGAAGTTCAGTCCAATCCTTACCCCGTTTTCTGGAACCCACTAAACAGAGTCGTCCAGTGCCATAACTGTGGGCATGTTTGGGTTCCAACGGAATACGTTAAGCTTTCCCACCCGCAACAAACCACGCGGGTAGCGCACGGGACACCCACCTTACGAGGTCGGGACGGCGCTTTACAAATTGAACCGCCTGAGCAAATAACCCCGATCACTCTGGCGAGTGCCGGGGGAGAGGTTGCTAGCTGGATGCCTGAGTCCGGGTCCAATCCCCGTTCACCGCGAGAGTCCAGGGCCGTCACATGCCCCGTTCAGAGCCACGCCGCAGTTCCCCTGCGCCGACGTCTGACAAGGATTGCGCCCCAGCCGGTGCCGACCGTTCCGTGGCGAAAGCCGACCGTTTCAACAAGCAATAGCGTGGTCTAGGAACCGACGCCCGCGCCCGGTTAGCGCAACGCTCGTTGTTACACACTATTTAATCAGGGGTGTCCCATGTCTAAATGCTTCCGACAACCCCATCCCATCGTCGCAGATATTCCCTTTCATTGATCCACAACACTTGACTCCCTTCCACTCAACTGTTGCAATTCATTACGAGGTAAGTTCAAGAATACCAAAATGTTGCGAGAGGGTGATAGCACTCGATGGGCACCCGGCAAAGGACCCCCACCCACTGGCGTTCGCCTAGGCCGTTGATAAGAGATTCCTTAGTAGTCGAAGTAAGATGAATATCCCTAGCGCGCAATGGTTTACTAAACCGTTGACAATTCGATACAACTAGCTTTGTTGCAACGCACTAACTCACTTGCACATCGAGCGTGCAACTATCTTGCAACGATTGATAGCCTGGAATCGTGGCAACTGTGGCAGCGCGGGCCGGTGACGCCTGCAGCCACGATGAACACGCCGCTAAACATCAATCGCCTTAACGTGTTTCGCTTTGTCCAGGGGGTCTGCGTCCCATTGCAGGAGCTTGGCCGTCGTGTCGTAAAGCCGTAGTCGCACGCGGCTCATGATGTCCAAGGTTTCAGGCGAGGCGTCTGCTTCAAGGCGTCTGAACATTCGGCTTTCCCTAAGACACGCAACAATCAAGTTTCCGCGTATCTCCTCCCCTACTGCTTTGGGGTCTTTGAGCAACTCTCTGACTTGTAGTTCCTTCCACCGATCACGATAAGCGCGAACCGAGATAGCGTTTACAGTGACGCCATTATCAGCGGCGATCTCGGCTATTGGCTCACCGTCTAAGTAGCGTTCCTGTATGGACTTCCAATTTGCTTCTACGGTAACAAGAGCAGTCGGATTGATCTCTGGTTGGGTTGTGGCGTTGTCCATTTGCTGAGAGAATCTGTTGCTTTTGCTGATTGGCGTCAACGCTTGAATTGCAAAGGAATGCCCGTAAACGCCTTGCAGCCGATGCCGAGCCAACCTTTTAGGTATAGTTGGAGCATACCAACAAAGTATAGTAGATGATCGTCATTTGTGTTGCATCTGCATATCATGGGAGTAGAGTGAGGGCATGAAAACGAGCACAACTTCACTCCAACAATTCAGAATCACACCTATCGATGGGTTGCCGTGCTTGGTATGGGCAATGAGCAGATGCGAGGCGGCAAGCTTGTATGCAGGGCAAGCGCAGCATCGCAGGATTAGGCGTATCGAGCAGGTGATTGACACGCGAGAGTGCGCGGGATGGGTGGATGAGCGATTTGAGGTAGGCGGAAGCAAGTAACAATTCAATAACCAACAACAACGAACGAGCAAAATATGAGCAGCTTAATGCAATTCAATGGCAAGGTTAGCAAGCGCGGCGTGGCCCTGGAATTCTACCAGACACGCGAGAGCGACAAGGAACATCTCAAGGGTTCCGAGACATGCGGCGATATTACCGACTTCATTGCCTGCCCCGGTGGCAAGATTTTACCTCGCATCTGGACAGCGGAACGGAAACCGGCGGGCATGTTTGGTTGTTGGGTGCTTTGGCGTGTCAATGGCGAGTTGCACCCCTATGACCTTAGCTGTCCAATCGGCACATTCAAATTACCACGCGACGCTAAACCGATGCCTATTGCTGATTGCGTGGCAGCATGGGCACGTTGATTCCCCCGATCCGGCTTTAGTGCGCTACGCATTAGAGCCGAGTCGGTGAAACAACAACAAAAGCAACTTATGACGAATGAAACGGTAAACGCGCCCACCTTGGCGCAGCGCCTTGCCGCATGGCAAACGGCGCAAAAACTCACGCCCACGGCTGCGGCTGCGCGTTGTGGCCTGTCCTTGGCAACTTGGACACGGCTGATTGCTGGCGGCAACGCATCGCAGCAGAGCCTTGCGGGAATCGAGCGGGCACTGGGGGAAAGGGTATGAGCACCGACACCAAAAACCGCCCGCAATGGGTATTTGACGGCTGCGGAATCAACGGTCCAGACGAATACCGCAGCAGATTGGCAACGCTAACGCCAGCCGGCCAAGATGCGAAGTGCGGGGCACTGATGGTGGCTGCACCAGAACTACTGGAGTTCGTGCAGGAATGCGCGATGGACAGCAATGACCGCGTTAGCCCCGCTCTCAAAGGCAAAGCGATTGCATTGATTGACGCCATTCTAAGGAGCAGGCCATGAGCACTGAAACGCAATGTAGCTGGTGCGAAGTGGAATCTGGCAACCTGCGCCCCGGTTCCCACGGCATCTGCGAGCGGCACCGAAACGTTATGCTCGCCAATTATGTCGTTAGCGAAGCGAAATACTGCTCTGAATGCACGCGAGCGGTTGGTTCAGAGATCACTTGGCCATCTGAGAACGATGGCCAGCCAATCTGCCAAGATTGTTGGGAGGCGCAATGCTCCCGATCCTGGTGGCGTATGGTCAATGGCATAAACGAAGGAATTGAAGCCTATCGGGTGAATACACCCAACGACGACTTAAACGAGCCCTTAACGCTTCCAGGAAGCCAAGGGAAGCGTAGGGCGTCTTTCGCCTTTTCGCTCCGTGTAGCCCTAGCCTGCGCATTCCTAGGGGCAATCCTGTGGGCGGGGTGGATTCTCGGGTGCGTAATCGCATTTTTAACCAAAGGGCAGTAAAACCAGAACAGTCAAAATCAACAAACGAAGGAAAAGCACAAAATGAGCACAACAGAAACCGTTAAGACATTGAACACGCCGACGCTGGAAACTGAGCAAAGCCCGCTCCCGTGGACTATTTTTGATCAGGGCCATCTGTTTATTGATGATGCCGATGGCCATCCCGTAGCCATAATTGAAAAACGAGATGGGTTCGCCAGTAACGCCGAGCTGATCGTGCGTGCGGTCAATAGCCATGAGGCGCTGGTGGAGGCGCTCGAGGAATTGCTTGCAGCCGATCAAGCCTATTGCGATGCGATTGACACGGGAGGGCACGAGGAGGCGCACGCTAACCGACTGATAAAGGCGAGACAAATGGCGCGAACGGCGCTCACCAGCCTGGAGGTAAAGCAATGAACGCTATTGCGTGGCTCTCGTTCCTCCTGGGCTGCGCCGTGGCGTTTTGGCGGCATGGAGGGGGACAATGAAACTCACAATCGCCCTTCTCGCCGCCTCTGTGGTGCTCAAATTCACCACCCCTGGCCCTGGCACGTTCTACGTACTCGAGGGGTTCGGACTTGGTGGACCTGTCCGTATCGTGGCTTGCGGTTATGAGCCAGTGCCGGTGCACGTCGCATATAAGGTTCCTAAAGACAAGGCGTTGGCGCTGTATTGGACGTATTTTGTAGCCGATTAGCCGTTCCCCGATTGGCTTGCTCGCAAGGATGGGCAAGCCGCTTCGGTGAACAACTAAACAAAACTAAACAAATGAAAAGCACACCAGAAGAAAAGAAGCACTGGTTAGCCGAAACAAAGAAACCCCGTGGCAGCAGTTTTGGCCGCTGCATTCCGTGTTCGAAATACAATCCGAGGCCTAAAGTCCCAAGCAAACAGGACATTCATAGAATGAACGTAGCCACAAGAAAGCTTGCCGCTTAACACTTTCAGCGGGACTCTCCCCCGGATGGGGTATCGGAGTGCATCTACCCGCTGCAACGGGCTGGCCGGGATAAACGCAGATCCGTACAACACGGCCAGCCCTGCTCTTTACCCAAATAACTTATGACAAACGAAGAACAACGGATTTCTATCGCAGATATTTGCGGCTGGAAATGGGACGAAGAAACGGTTTGGAGTCCTGACGGCTCGCGCACAGCCAGAACAAACCTCGCCAAATATCGGGCACCTCTGGAGGAGTTTTTCCCGGATTACCCCAACGACCTCAACGCGATGGCCGAAGCAGAGATCGCCTGCAAAACAGGAGATCCAATTGTCTACTACGATTGGCTTGAAGTGCTTACCAAGAAAAGCGGAACCCGGCCATGGTGCGCGACCGCCGCGCAGCGGGCAGAGGCTTTCCTTCGCACCGTAGGCAAGTGGAAGGATTAGGCGCTCACGGCGAACACGCCTGCCGCCCCGTAAAGATTCTTGTTGACGCCTGCGCCTGAAAAGCGCAGGCTCTCCCCGTGCTGAACTGCGACACAGTGCCAACCCCTTTTGAACACGTTCACCGCGTTCGAGTTCCCTTAACGGGGACTGGAAGAGATTGCCAGTGTCGCAAGCTTGAACGCAATTTGAACCGCCCTAAGCCTTAATCGGGTTTAGGGCGTTTTCTTTTCTGCTTCTCGCCTGCCTCATTCGTCCTAGAGACGAGGGCGCAAGCACCGCGTAGCCCACGGACATCCGCGTAAGGCGGGCCGGATGGGTGAAGGAATGGCGGCAGAGCGATAAGCACCTGCCTTAATACGTTCCGGGGTGTCCCGGAAGAGATGCACGGCCCTGCGAGAATAGGGCAGTCTAGGATCAGGCGACCATTGGACGAGCGTGCTAAAAGCGACCGAAGCGAACGACCGATATGCCCAGGCAGCTTGACTCCTTAGAAACACCTAGGGAGTCTTGTCTCCCTCGCTCACTCCCTCAATCCCAGGTAGCTAGAAAGACAAAGAATCGAAACAAGAGCAAAGCTCGAACATTCTGACCGTAAATTAACATATTATGAAACCTTACTACGATCATGCAGGCATCCAAATTTACCTTGGGGATTGCAGGGAGATCCTGCCGCGATTGCCGAATGTGGATTTGGCAACGATCACCGACCCGCCGTACGGAATTGGATTTGCCGCTCAACCAACCAAATGGCAACGCCTAGCTCGACAGTCTCCAATGCCTTGGGATGATAAAACTGCTGACCTTTCGGTGCTTTTAGGCTGCTTCGGTCATTTTCCTATGGCGATTTGGGGTGGTAATTATTTTCAGCTTCCGATCTCTCGTGGTTGGCTTTCTTGGTTCAAGCCGGATGCCCCGCCTTCAATGGGAAATGTGGAATTGGCTTGGACTAATCAAAGTGCAAATACGCGGCAAATTTCCTGTTCGATAAGCAAGACAAATGCTGAACGAGTTGGGCACCCAACTCAAAAGCCTCTCAAGGTTATTCGCTGGACTATTCAACAAATGCCACACGCTAAAACCATTCTTGACCCTTACATGGGGAGCGGAACCACACTGCGAGCAGCTAAAGACTTGGGTTTGCAAGCCATTGGAATCGAGATCCACGAACCCTACGCCGAAATTGCCGCCAACCGTCTTTCTCAGGATGTTCTTGCGTTATGAGCAAGCTAGCCTTGTGTCCGTAGATTCTCTTGGGTGCCCTGTTCTTTAAGCGCTCGTATTGCCGCATCAGCTTCCGCCTTGGCCATGAGCATTTGCGCTTCGGTCGGTTCGGCGGTGCCGCAGAGCGAGCCGAGACGGGTCTGAAACACAACGCCCCACTCTGCAAACTCGTCGTCGGTCATTGTTTAAGCGTCCCAAGTTCTTTAATCCCTACGCAAATATCAGGCGGCAAAGGTTGCTCCCGGCCATCGGTGCAGCGCCAAAGGTGCAAGCAACCCGGATGATTGTTGACCCAATGAGAGCGTGCGGCATGAATCTGGATGACGACATCTTCCGGTTCCCAAAACAGGTCTTTAACAACGCACATCAAGGACCAACCTGGAATACCGCGTTGCGGCCCAAAGCTAACAGAAACATGCTGCCAACCGAGGCCATCGGAGGCAATAACGCAGACTCGCCGCGCCTCGCCTGGGACGTTGAACATGAACGCACCGTTAAATCCGGCGGTTTGATCGCTGCCATAAGGACCAACCTTAACGCGATGTTTGTTTAGGAAATCCCAGTTCATATATCTTGCTCCGTCATCGGGTTCGTGCCACGAAAAACAGCCGCATTCGTTCGTAATACGGCATGTTGGCAATTTGAGCTGCGATCTTTGGCCACTGTAGCCCGCTGCGGTTAGCAGCTCCGTAGCCGTATGGAAACCGGAAGGAATGAACTTTGCGCCAGAAGAATCTCATACGTCATGCTCCGTCGCTGGTCGATTGTGCATCCCGCCATCCCAACGGTCGGAAACGTCGTGCGTGAGAGGTTCGTCGCGTTCGGGTACCGGATCTTGTTTGAAGCTCTCCAGGTGCGCTCGCACCTTTTCGGGTGATCCCAAAATGTTTCCAGGCAATTCGTCCCAAATAAACGCAACGATGTGCATCAGATAGTCGCGGTTATACTCGTCGGCACGACCGAAGGCATTGGCGAGATTGTTTTCCAAGCAAGCGGTTAAGAAATCGCCGCATGGCACGCCATCGTTCATGTAGGCATAAAGGCTGGCAGAGACGTTCTCAGGGCAACGACAAGGGTTGGGGCGCATAAGATTATGGATTGATTGTTGCATCTTCCAGGCATTCGCGCTCAAGGCGGTCCTGCTGTTCGGCGTCCAGTTCGACTTCCTGGCCAGCGAATGTTACCGCTATGATCTCAATCTGAGCGGGTTCGTCCGGGTCGATCTGGCATCCACCGGGTTCAAAGTGCCCCCTGCGACCTGGATGGTAATTGAAGTGAACGACGACGGGCAGTTCGATGCGGGTTTCAAGTTGCATTGGGTTCCTTTGTATTTTGCTTGTCTGGACGGTGCAGGATTCGGTTTCCAAGCTCGTCGGTTATCGCTCGGCTTGTGCATTCGGTTATGGCATGGATCTCGTAAATTGCCGCCATCATTAAAGCGACATCATCCATTTTAGACGCTTCCTCTTTTGAGAAAGCTGTTTCATCTTCCTTTGAATCGAATATTCCATCAAGAAAGCTCATCGCTTTATCTCCTTGCTCCACGCAAGCACGGTCCATGTGCGGATCGGCAGGCGTTTGGTTGTTGGTTTGCGATTCATGGGAGCAGTTTGGATGATGTTCTCACCGGAGTCAACTAAAATACACTTGACAGCATTCGATTGTTGCTCCATTGTCAACGTGCATGAGCCGAAACAAACGTAAACGAACCCACAAAGGGATCAATCTTTCAATCGCCGTTTACGACAGGATCGCATCTTACAAAGATGAAGTTGGCATCAATATCCGCCGCTTTGTCGAGGATGCGGTGAAAGAACGGCTTGAAAAGGTCGGGAAATAAAGTGCCGCCCCGAGCACTTGGGGCGGCAGAACCAACAACTCACGACATTATGAACGAAGCATCTGAAACTACACCAGCGCCCGCTGTGGCGCAACGAAAATCAATCGAGGAACTCCTTTCCGAAGCGCAAGCACAGGAAAAGCTTCTCTACGCCGAATACCTGAGCAAGAAAGCCATTGCTGAACCCTACGAAAAGGCCAAGGACGAAGTGGGCGACCGATGGTGTTCGGCACGTCGGCGCATCGAAATGCTGATCGTGATGCAAAAGGAAATCGCGCAATGAACACGCAACAAGCATTGCAGCACATCGAATCGACGGTGCCGACTAAACCGCAACCAACTGCCGCTGACATTCTCCAAGCCGTCATCGAGAAGGGTGTCACATCCGAGAACGTAGCCGCCGTTGAAAGCATCGTGAAGCTTTACGAACGTATGGAGGACCGCAAGGCGGCTATGAGCGCATCGCGTTGCCTGCGTGAACTGCAAGCCGAGGCGAAGGCGATCCCCGCTACTCGGGCAGTACCGGCTCGAGATGGTTCGGCGCGTTACAAATACGTGCCTTATGAGGAGATCATGGAAAAGGCGCAACCGATGCTAACCAAATATGGGTTCAGCGTGCGCTACTCGCAGCGAAATGAAGCCGACAGGACAACGGTAATTTGCATCCTGACGCATGACGATGGGCACTCGTTCACCAACGAATTTACGGTTCGCACCGGCAGCGGTCCACCGCAAGCCACGGCAACACAAGCTGATTCTTCTGCTGGCACTGTGGCGCAACGAGAGGCGTTTTGCGATGCTCTTAACATCGTTCGGTGCCGGGACGACGACGCGCAAAAAGAAGGTGCAAGCATCACACCGGAACAAGCTGACGAATTGGCACGACGGGTTGCTGAAACAAATAGCAATAAGGAGGCATTCCTAAAGCTCGCGGGTTCACCCGACTTCGCGCATATTCCAGCCGCTAAATACTCTGTGCTGGACGAACTGCTCCAACGAAAGGAACGTGGACGATGAAAGTCCACGACGCGGAGCAGGGTTCGCTTGGTTGGATGATGGATCGAGTTGGCGTTGTGACAGCGAGCGAGTTCGATTCAATCCTAACGCCTGATTTCAAAATCAGAACTGGCGAGATGCCTAAAACCTACCTCGCCAAAAAGGTCGCGGAGCGGTGGACTGGTAGCCCGATGCCGGGGTTTAATGTTTGGGATATGGATCAAGGGCATTTCCTTGAGGAAGAAGCCATTCCCTTTTACACGCTGGAAACCGGACAGGAAGTGCAGCGTGTGGGGTTGATTACGACCGATGACGGGCGCGTGGGCTGTTCCCCCGATGGATTGCTTGGAGATGATTCAGGAATCGAAGTGAAATCCCCAGCAATGCACACCCACGTTCAATATGTGCTTGGCGGTGTTCTACCGAAGGATTACACGGCGCAAGTTCACGGCGCAATGTTCGTAACGGGGCGCAAGTCGTGGCGCTTCCTGAGCTACCGCAGGCACTTCCCGCCACTGATCCTAACAATCGAACGCGACGAAGAAATCCAAGAGAAGATTCAAGATGCCTTGACGATCTTCCTGGCGCAAATGGATGCAGCCATGTTGAAGCTGGAGGAGATAAACGGTGGCCCACCTAATCGTATCCCAAATGCGGCAGAAACGGACGCACCAGCCTTCTTTGATTACACTGCATGAAACATTGTCGTGGCATTCCAATCCTACAACCTGACGCGTTGCGCGGGGAAGCGGCTTGCTCCCCGCAATACATCATTCAGTTCAAGGAATTGGAGCGGGATGCCGTGCGATGGGCACAATGGAAATCCTGGTTGAACGAATCAAAAACAAAAGAACATGCCAAAACCAAACCAAGTAGTCAGCGATAAAGTAACGGCGACAGACACACTGGCGCTCATTGATGAGGTAAAGATCGATCCCCATGGCAAGGTGCTTGAAGAATACGGCGTCAAGATCCTGCGCTACAAGTTCGGGTACAAGATGGTGGTGAACCACCCGGACAAAGCCAATGCGCGATTGGAGTTCTTCATCCAGAACACGGCAACGGTAGCGGCAGTCTTGACAATCCAATCCGGTGAAAATGAAAACTCGCAGGAGGTTCGTGCCCCCGGTGATCTAGAAGGTTGGAACTGCAAAGTGAACCGCAAGACGGCGACAAATCCCGGAGACGTAATCGTTACGACCGGCGACGGGCGCGACCTTAATCTGACGCCCACCGGCAATCTGCTCGTCAAAGGCGAACCGCTTGAAGCGATGATCCGGCGCATTGTTGGGGAGGTTATTGCATCGTGAAAATCTTCCTGCTTGCTGCCGTTCTACTCGCCGGTTGCCAAAAACCAAAGACTCTGGTGCTCGTCAATGATGGTCCGTGGACGAATAACACAGCGGCACTGATTGCCACAAACGAACGTGCAATGGACGGTCTAGCTAAACAAGTTCACGGCATCATTGGAGATTTTAAGAAGATGCAAGAACTGGCGCAGTATTGGCACGATGCCTATTTCCGGCACATGGAACTTTCGCATGGGGGTCCTGGAATGTTCAATATCAACCAAGATTTCATTGGTGGTATTTGGGATCAAGAACCATGTTCCTACATTGGCGCAATGTTTTCTACGGACCAGCAGGACTTTCCACCACTCGTCAGCATTACGATGCCGTGCGGTTACGTTTGGGAACTGCGCTGGGGCGACCGGGTACCAGAAACCGACGTGCCGTGTCCATGCGGAAAACCGGAACATTGGGTATTTCAATTTGATCGCCACGAAACCTTTGGAACTTGGACAAATATTCCGTCTAATATGCCATGAAAGTCATCTTCGCCTACATAATCGCTTTTGCGTCCCTAACCGCTTTGCTGGCCGGCCCGCCTGGACCTCATGGTTGGTCGCAGCCGCGAGTCGAAACCAAAGCGCCAGAACTTTACGCTGAATGGTGGGCACCCACAACGATTGCCGTGACCGAGATAGAGCAGGGAGGACTTTACTTTCCGTTGATCGTTCAGCTTCGCACCTACGCTAAAACCAATTTCGGATACGTAGTGATTAGCTCCACGAACGCCACGAGCAATTGGGTAAACATTCAATCGACAACGAACCTTGTCATTTACCACGTTTTGGGCTATTTCGATGGTACAAACGCCGTTGAACTGCTCGAAATCGAGAAACCACAAACAAAATGAAAACACTAATCGGAACTTCCGCCTTACTCGCTGCCGTCAGTATTGCTTTGCTCGCCTTTGCCGCTGATCCACCCACCGTCAAAATCCCGTCGCCGTCGAGCGCCTTGGACGCCGCGCAGCCGTCGCTGATGCCGACAACCAATCCAGCGCCAAAGGTGCCTTCGGTCGCTGAACTACACAAGAAGCGCCCTGTGCCTCATGGCGTGCTCCAACAAGCCGCCGAGAAAGCTAAGGGAGCGCCTACGCAAGTCGCCACTGCTGCTCCAGGTGGCCCAGTGCAGCCCCAGAGCGCCCAGGCTGCTAAAGCCGCGCCTGCGGCACCTGTGACCACGTTCAACGACGGGTTCACGCAAGGCGCTAGGATGATGCTCATAGCGATTCGGCGCAACCCAGACGTGCAAGATCCGAATGCGCTAATGGAAGCTGCCGGTAACTTATGGAACGCGGAACAAGCGCAACGCCAAGCGGCAACGAAATAATGCCACTCGCTCAAGTCTGGAGTTGCGGAGGAGGAACCCAATCATGTGCAATTGGTGCGCTGATTGTGCAAGGTAGGCTTCCTAAGCCGGACGTTTCGGTGATCGCTGATACGGGGCGCGAGATGCCTACGACGTGGCAATACTTGGATGCTGTTCTGCGTCCGGCACTCGCCAATGTTGGTGTCGAGATTGTTCGCATCCAAAAGAGCGAATGGGCTTTCGATTGGGGGCGAGAATTATTCGCAACAAGCGGGCAACTGATGATTCCAGCTTACACAAACCAAAGCGGGTACGATTCAAAGCTTCCAGCGTTCTGCTCGAAAGCATGGAAGCAGGAGGCTGTTGACCGATGGCTATCCAAAACTCATAACATCACGCGCAAGAATTATGTTAAGTGGATTGGGTTCTCGCGTGATGAAAAGAGCAGGATCTTAAGAATGCAGAGCAGTGAGGATTGGAAAGCTGGCCTAGTTCGCTTCCCGCTCCACGATGATGTTCCAATCCGCCGACATGAGGTAATTAAGATCGTTGAGGAGATGGGATGGCCACCACCGCCGCGCTCCCGCTGCTTCGACTGCCCAAACCAATCGGATATGGAATGGAGCGAGGTAAAAACGGATTACCCTGAGCTATTTGCCAGCGCGATTGAACGCGATGAAACAATGCGACAGCGCGATCCACATGCGTTCCTACATAGCTCTGTGAAGCCGTTAAGGGACGCAAATCTTGATCCAAAAGAGGATCTGTTCAGCGCAGGGTGCGCGAGTGGGGAATGCTTCCTGTGAATGAACAAGCGCAACGGGCGCAGCAGGCACCGAAATGATACTTTTTGACGATAGCGGCGAAGGCGTTGGTGTGCCCGTTCTGGTGGGATTCGGTTGCAAACGGTCCTGCTCATCACCAGCGTCAACCAGGTTAAGCGCACGCACAGCGCGAAAGCGGGAGCCCAGTCGTCCGGCAACACCGGAACTCTGCTATCGCCAACGGGCTAGAATTTGCTAACCCGCAACAGCTATGCTAATAGTGAGCACATGGAACAACGAACTCCAGTTCTATTCCAAAGCACGGACAACCTGCATCTCGACCAGCTACGGTTGGAGAACCAATGGCTCAGGGAGCAGCTTGACGCCATCGCCCGCAGCCGGTCGCTGCTCGATTACGCGCTGCCGCGCAGGAACAAAAAACTGCGCGTGCGGCGAAATTGTGGTTGACAGAAATGGCGTCGTGTAAGAAAGTCCAAACGTGCTGGCTTTGCGGCTGGCTTGACTAAATGAACAGAATCCGCGAAATTTTCCTCGCCCCGGCGCTCCGGTGGAACTTCGGTTCCGGCTTGTTGTTCATTCAAGTCCCGCAAAACTGGACGCGCACTTTAACACCCGTCGTCTCGTAACTGAGGCGGCGGGTTCTTTGTGTACGGCTTGCCATCGCCTGTTCCAACAGTGGCCACAGTAAAAGGCCGTCTCGTGCTGCGGGGTTAAGGTCTAAAAGCCGAGTCGCCAGAAAAAGGCACGTTAAACAAAGCGGCGACGTGTTGCCCCTTTCGTGGCCGTGTAGCTTAAAATGCTGCGGGGCTGCGGGGGGTTTTGAGTCCGAGATGCTTTTTTTATGAAACGATTGTTTTGGCTATCAGGTGATCCGGTGCCTTGGATATTTGTGCTCTTAGATTCAATTCCTGATGGCGGATTGTCCAAGCCTTTCGAGGATTCAACGGCTATCGGTCTTTTGGCTTTAGGTTATTCCGTGAAGCATAATTTCTTGGTGCCAGATCGGGGCGATGGTTATCGTGGCAAGGTCGATTTCGTGGCATGGCGTTGGGATGGAATCATTGCGCTAGAACTTGACCGTGAGAAGCCCCGCAAGAAAAGCATCTGGAAAGTCCAGCAAGTGCGGGACACGACCACTCGACTTGTTTATTGCCGTGTGGCTGTCTGAGTAGGATCAGTGTTTTGTTTTGAATCTTAATCTTGTCAGCGCGTTCTTAATCTTGTGATCTATGATCGAGCCTCTTGAATCAGAAGTGCAGGCGCTTCACGCGCTTTATTGCCAATACGTCAATTTTCGACTTACTCTGAACTTCTCCAACCGCGAGGCGTGGCAAAGATTTATCGTTGCCGGTTACACCATTGAAGATTTGCGGATCGTGATGACGCGAGGATGCAAGCAAATCGCTAAAGGGATTGATAGCGGCGTGATACGGTTCTCGAACATCATCCGGGATCTGGACAGGTTCGGTGAAACGCTTGCTTGTGCCAAAGCCGAGCAACGCATCAAACGCGAAGGTCCAACGCCACGCGAGAAGGCGCTGAACGAGCTGCGGCCCATCGTGGTCGAACCGCGCACGAATGGCGTGGAAGCGAAGGCTGCGCGGGAAGTGGCGCTAAGGGCGATAGACAACATGCGAAAGGAACTCAATGGAAACTGAAGCATTAAAGCACGTCGGACTTTACTCTTCTAGGCTCGATCTAAAACAGGACAACCCGAGAGAAATTGCCTTTGCAGCGCAATGGGCAAAAGAACAAAAACAAGGACGCATTCTTTTTCATCTTTTACCAAATGCGAGTCAGCGTGATGCCGAAGTTGCTGCTACCATCATTCAATGGCTTGGCTCTAATGTTGGAATGTCGTTCATCGAGGAAGTCCTTGACAGTTCTCCGGAGGTTAGGAAGTTCATTGTGTCGTCGGTTAAACGGAAGGAACTGGGAGCGAATTGAAATGAAATCTCAAATCAAATTTCCTATCCACATCGTCAGCGATGCTCAAGGTCCAATGGGAATCACGGACAATACGGGCAGGGCAATCGTTTGGTTCAGCGAAATCTTCAATCCATCGAAAGGGTTCATTTGGGAGCCTCCATACGCTGAACGCAACGAACTCGTGGAAGCAATTGAGGCGTTCATTAAACTGCGGCAGAACATTGAATTGAAATGACAATGAACTACGCACCTTGCGTCATGGAAGCGATTCGTCGCGGCTGGATTACGATCTTGGCTCGCCCAAAAGTTTCTCGTGCAACTCGCCTTGAGAGGCAGCGAGAGTGCATGGCCAGGATTCGGGCGCGTCGAAAGCTTGGTCGTCCTATTGTGCCAAACAAGATCCCAATCAATCGCGGAATGTTTCCTGAAGGGAAGGAAGGCAAGCGCCAGTGGTTTCTGACTTACAAGCGAATTTGGGATAAAGAACACCAACGAAAACGATGAAAAACTGCCCGAGATGCGCGTCTCCGTTGGAGCGCCATTGTAAAATCAGCGACGATGAGAAAGTGCTGTTCGTGACGCTCCTTTGTCCATGCTGCATTTACCGTTCATCGGTCGTCATGCCCAATCCAAATTTCAAACCAATCATCATGGAAGTCGGAAAAGAGCAGAAGCACAAAACAAAAACACCGCACCCAATAACCACAGCATACCTAGACTGAAAGGAAACAATGAGCAAAACCAAGATAGAAGATCCGCAAACCACGACGGCAGCGACAGTGGATAATCCAACAATGGAAAGGCGCGACTTCACGCCCGAGCAGATGGGCAAGTATTTCCATCACGAATACCCCGTGCACAAAGGCGGGAAACCAACCTACGGTCGTCTTGGAATGATCCAACAATACGACGACGGCTATTGCCAAATGGCGCAATTCGGCGTGAAAGGCATAATGCTTCCGCTAATCAATGCGTGGAGCGGGTGCCTGTTTCCAGACCACGACTTGGACGAGGGCGACAAAGCGGCACTTGAACAGGTGCGCAAGGCGGCTGACGCAATGGTAACCAAAACGCTCGACAAGAAAGGAAACGAGCAATGAGCATATCGTTTTCGTGGAAAAAATTGCCTGTCGACAGCAACGGAAAGGCGCACGATTCTCTGGAGGCATTTCAAGCGTCGGAGATTGCGAAGCTGCTATCATCTAAGAACGCCATTGATCTCAACTCGGACGTGACCAATGCTATCGTGATGAACAAGGAGGCTATATTGGAGATCCTTGAACTTACGCTCGACGCTCGCCCTTCGGCGCGTGGCGTACGAAAGCCACGTAAACCGAAGCAAGTTATGCTTCTGGAAAAGGTGCCCGCTTAACCACTTTGCGGGGGACTTGGCCGTCGAGATTACATCGGACGGCAAGGGATTGTGCAACTACCCTCCTTACCGAACCCCCGCTTTTTAATTTATGAGCACAAAAGACGAAACTTTTGAAATGTTTATCACCACGCACGCTCTAACCAACGGGATTGAACGAATGCGGGGACGATTGAGCGGTGATATGTTCGTTGTGAAAGACGATTATTACAGTCAATACTTTCACAAGGAAGGCAGGGATTGGCATCGCACGCTTGAATCCGCAAAAGCCCAAGCGGAAAAGAAGCGGCTGAGAAAGATTAAGAGTTTGCGAAAAAGCCTTGAAAAATTGGAGGCAATGAAGTTCTAATCATGCCAATCAACTCATCTTGTCTCCCTGAGAACATTAGACGCCTTATGCCAATCGAAACGCGCAAGGCGTTAGGCAAAGGCGCAATGACCATGCCCGAGATCGAAGTGAAGGCGGCGTTGAAAAGCGAAAAGGAGCTTCACCGACAATTCGAAAATTATTTGCGCCTTGTAGAACTCCCATTTGGCACAGCTCGTATGGATCGAAAAAGTACCTTCACGGAAGGTTGGCCCGACTACACCCTGGTAATCAAGGGGCGAGCTATCTTCATCGAGTGCAAAATGCCAGGGAAAGACTTGGAGCCAGAACAACAGCGGGTATGCGCTTTGCTCGCAGCGATGGGAGCTTACGTGCGTATTTGTGAAAGCCTACAGGAGTGCATCGAGACGGTTAAAATGCACCTTGAACCACCGTCATGCGCTACTTCCGTAGCGACACAGGCTACACCTTCGGCGTGAGCCTGTAGAACTGATCCTTCACCTTGATTACGACCCCAACCTGCTGCTTCGCATTGACGTTCTGAAACCTCGTCGGCCAGTGATTCGTAATGTCCGTCCACGGCCCTGTGGCGCTTGGTCCCGATTGCAGCATGAAAGTCCCTGCGTTGGTAGGGTCCGCACCGCTCCAGCTCAGATCGGACAATGGCGACTCGACAATGATAGCGTCAGGTGTTGGCACAGGTGTTGGTCCTCCAAGGGTTGTGAGCACGATAGGCCCCGGAACGACTTCAAACGTCCCGGCTTTTGTCGTATCGGGTTGAGCGTAAACGAACTCTTGAGCGAACGGGTTCCATGCAACCTGCCCGTCGCGGGTCTGGATACGATTAGCGCCAGCTACGAGCGTCACAGCCGGGTTGCCAGCGCGGTAGTTGAGCGCCACGCCGCCAGCAGTAACAGCAAGCGGAAGTTGGTTTTTGATCGAGACGACGACTTCCGGGCCTTTATGTAGTCCTTCCCACGTTCCGTCCTGGTGAATGCCGATCTCCACAGGGAACGCCTGCTGTTGAACGCCTGGGATGAACTCCTGGTTGGTGTAGCTCAGGTGGATTATGTTTCGGAACGAGTCAGTTGCCGCCGCTGGCCAAACAAGCTCTCCGTTCCAGTTCCACTCGCTCGCTGGCTGGAGTGCCGATGAAACGAGGACAGGAATCGAGCGTGTCAGTTTCAACTGCCCTCCTACCACGTTGAATATCCCAGCAGCGCATCCTTTACCTCCGTCCAGATTATCAAAAACCCAAAGCTCGTTGCTCGCCCAAGGTGCCGCCGTCGCGCTAAACAAGGTGGAGTTACCAGTTTCAGGCGAGAGCGTGAACAAACCTTGTGCCGTCCATGCCCCAGCGACAGAGCGCACGGCAGCGCATACCTTCAAATCGTGCTGCTGAACCGTGACCGACACGACTTCGCCGGATTGCAGCTTAACTAGCTCAGTGCTGCGTGAGTCGGCATCACCGTATCGCATTTGGGAAACGAAGGTCGGTGGCGCGGCGAAAGGATCGAGGGCAAGCTTAAACTCGGTAATGAGCGTCTTATTGAAATCAGCGCCTCCCGTCTCGATCTTCGTGGAAACGATCAGCCGGTCCTGCACAAGGCAACAGCAGGCCG
>Ga0163163_10001640_pt1 | contig 18838 bp, 20 predicted proteins | sample S65metaG_FD_119766 | JGI IMG/M metagenome (GOLD analysis project Ga0163163, IMG submission 119766) | Switchgrass rhizosphere microbial communities from Kellogg Biological Station, Michigan, USA - S6-5 metaG | ecosystem: Host-associated > Plants > Roots > Rhizosphere > Soil | place: USA... | reverse complement strand
TGCTACGCTTGCTGACGGATTCGTTGCGCGCCAGTGCGAGGTCGGCAAGCACGAGCATACCCGGCTTCTTGCCGAATCGCTCGACTTCCAACTCAAGTCTGCCGCGCGATTCTCCGGTGACAGACTTTACGCTCCGCACCAGATTCCGCGCGTCATCCCATGCGGAAAGCGTGAGCGAGACTCCGGACTTGATGTCAATTTGGAAATTAGAAGGAGTAATGGCAAGCGGCGGCTCGCCGGGTTCAAATAGGGCAGGTTGATGGCTGGCAGTGAGAAAGCGCTCGATGGCCAGTTTGACGTCCTCGATAGAACAGCGAGGCGCCAGGCGGGCGCGTGAAGACACCTCTCAAGTATAGCCGTCATGATACGATCAGATTTCTACCAGCTTTCCTGCTCGTTTCAGCTATTCCATGTCAAAACTATCCATTCGTGATCTCGATCTCAAGAACAAGACTGTCTTCATCCGCGTCGACTTCAACGTGCCGCTCGAGGCCGGCGCCGACGGCACGATGAAGATCACCAGCGACAAGCGCATCAAGGCTTCTTTGCCGACCATTCAATATGCTCTGGAGCAAGGCGCGGGTCTTGTGCTCGCGAGCCACCTCGGACGTCCGAAGGGCAAGCCCGTTCCGGAGATGAGTCTCAAGCCGATCGCCGCGAAGCTCTCTGAATTGCTCGGCAAGCCCGTCGCGATGGCTCCGGATTGTATCGGCGCCGAAGTCGAGGCGATGAAGCCGAAGCCCGGCGAAATCCTGTTGCTCGAGAACCTGCGCTATCACAATGAGGAAGAAGCCAACAATCCTGCCTTTGCGGAAAAGCTCGCCAAACTCGCGGACATTTATGTGAACGACGCGTTCGGCGCGGCTCACCGGGCCCACGCCTCGACGGTTGGAATGATCCAGTTCATGCCGCAAGCCGCCGCCGGACTCCTGATGGACAAGGAACTCGAGTGGCTCACGAAGGCCACTAAGAATCCTGAGCGGCCCTGCATCGCCATCATTGGCGGAGCGAAGGTATCCGACAAGATCGAAGTGATTGAGAACCTGTTGAAGGTGGTCGATCGAATGTTGATCGGCGGAGCGATGGCCTACACGTTCCTCAAGGCCAAGGGCGAAACCACCGGCAAATCTCTCGTCGAAGACGACAAGCTTGATCTCGCGAAACAATTGATGGCATCGGCCGGCGACAAGCTTTTGCTGCCCACCGACCACGTCGTCGCCGAGGAGTTCAAGGAAGGCGCGGCCAACGAAACCGTGCACACGATTCCCGATGGCAAGATGGCCCTCGATATCGGCGCCGAAACTATCGCCGCGTACGAAGCCGTGATTAAATCCGCAAAGACGATCATCTGGAACGGTCCTATGGGCGTGTTCGAGAAGCCGCCCTTCGATAAAGGCACCATGGCTCTGGCGCACGCGGTTGCGGATTCCGGCGCGATCTCCCTCGTCGGCGGCGGCGACTCCGAGAAAGCCGTGAAGACGGCCGGAGTCAGCGCCAAGATCACGCATGTCTCCACGGGTGGTGGCGCGTCACTCGAGTTCCTTTCTGGAATCGATCTCCCGGGCGTTACAGCCCTGACAAACAAGTAAACTAGCAGGTGTCATGAATCGTCGCGTCTTCTTCCTATCCGTATTGAGCTGCGCCCTGTTTGCGCAGCCCGCAGCGCACGTCAAACACGAGACGGCGCTCGACCGCTACGTCGCCGCGCCCGATCCCAACTACAAATGGGAACTCGCGAACACGATCGAGGGCAAGGGCTACAAAGCTTACGTCATCAATCTCACTTCGCAGAAATGGCGCCATGAGACGGAAGTCGACAAGCCAATCTGGAAGCATTGGCTGACGATCATAAAGCCGGACGAGGTCAAATACTCGACTGGATTTCTCTTCATCACCGGCGGCGGAAATATGAGCGCCGCACCGAAAACTCCTGACATCATGCTGACCCAAACCGCCCTCGACACAGGCGCGGTCGTGGCTGAACTGAAGCAGATCCCCAGCGAGCCGTTGAAGTTCGCGGACGACAGCAAGCCCCGCTCCGAGGACGGCATCATCGCTTACACGTGGGAGAAATTCCTGAAGACCGGAGATGAGAACTGGCCGCTACGCTTGCCGATGACGAAGGCCGCGGTGCGGGCGATGGACACGGTGACGGCGTTCGGCAAGGAAGGCGGGGCATTCACTGTCGACAAATTCGTCGTCTCCGGCGGATCGAAGCGCGGCTGGACTACGTGGACCACCGCAGCCGTGGACAAGCGTGTCGTCGCGATCGCGCCCATCGTCATCGATGTCCTCAACATGCAGAAGTCCTTCGAGCACCATTATCAGGCGTATGGGTTCTTTGCTCCTTCGGTCGGCGATTACGTCGCGCGCAACCTGCTCGACTGGGCGGGCACGAAGGAATACCAAAAGCTCGTCGAGATCGAAGATCCCTTCTCTTATCGCGACCGCCTGACGATGCCGAAGTTCATCATCAACGCCGCAGGCGATCAGTTCTTCCTCCCTGATTCCTCGCAGTTCTATTGGAAGGAATTGAAAGGTGAGAAGACTCTGCGCTACGTTCCGAATGCCGATCATGGGATGGGCGGCTCCGACGTGCCGAAGAGCCTCACGGCGTTCTTCGATGAAATCCTGCGTGATAAGAAGCGTCCTGAGTATTCATGGAAGATCGAGCCTAACGGCGACATTCGCGTCAATTCGAAGACGGAGCCCATTGAAGTCAAAATGTGGACCGCCGTCAATCCCGAGGCGCGCGACTTCCGTGTTGAGAAGGTCGGTCGCATCTACAAAGAGACGCTATTGACGCCGGTGAAGACGAACGAATGGGTGGCCAAGGCTCCGGTGATCGAGAAGGGCTACGCGGCGTACTTTGTGGAGCTCACCTTTGGAACAGGTGGGAAGTATCCGATCAAAGTGACAACGCAAGTCAACGTGACTCCCAACACGTACCCATCGGCGCCGTATAAGCCAACGACGCCGCAGGGCACACCGCTCAAATAGACTCTAGTGCTGATCGTCTTCGTCGGGCCCAAATAGCTTGCCGGCCTTATCGTTCACGTAGACATCAAATACGGCGAACACGGGGTTCGGAACCTGGCTCGCGTGATTCGTTACGAGAATCCGCTTACGCGCATCGTCAAATGCAATGTTCGCGGGATTCTGCCACACCAGAGGTGCGGATGCGTTCCCTGTTTGCGCTGGCCCTGAGTATCGCGCGATCTCGTTCCCATGCGTATCCAGCACCGCAATCTGGCTCGACAATGCCAGGCAAGCATAGAGCTTTCCGGACTTGCCGAATGCGATCCCGTCGGGGCCGGCGCCCGGAGTGAAGGTGTGGAACACTTTCAAATCCGCAGCCGTGGGATGGTCCACTAAGGGCAACGTGTAGACGATTCCCGCGCCCACCGCATTTACAGTGAGTGTGAAGTATAGCTTCTTGCTATCGTCGTCGACGCGTACGCCGTTTGGCCCGAAGGGTCCATCAATCTGCGATCCCTGGAACCAGATCTGGGGAGCGCCACCACCACTAGGCACCTTCCAAATCGTTGCTTGAAAGGAATCGGTCACGTAGAGATTGCCCTTCTTATCGAAGGCGAGATCGTTCAACAGGAATGGCGCCGGCGGATTGAACGCGGATTGAAACGAAGGATAGAACGGTCCTGCGTAAGTGGTCTGATGCTTGGTCTCGACATTGATTTTCAGGATCGAGCCGCTCTCGTCCGCCACATACAAGTGGCCCTCGTCATCGAATGCGATGCACGAGATTGCCTTGAAGGGGCCCGTTTGGCCTTGGATTGTGATCGTGTCGACCAGTTGGCCCGTACGGACTTCATAGACAAAAATCTTAGATGGCTCGGCGTTACCGGGCACTCCGAAAGCCGCGGGGCCTGAGACGTAAAAACGGCCATCGTATACGGCCATCCCTTCCGGATATCCCGGAAACGGCACCGACGCGACGAAGCGCGAATCACCAAGCGGGCGTGGTTGCGCGATGGCAACCGATGCGGACACCGCGAGCAGCGTCGCGGTCAATATTGAAATCTTCATGGATCCTCCGCAGGTAGAGTGGCCTGTTCTCGAGGATCGTGACAGCGGCTTTCAATCCGCTATGCGGATCCGTCTGGACTTGATTCGCTCCATCCCGCCGAGTTCTTCAAGGCATTCGAGAAGCACGCGTTGCGTCGCATTATACGGGCTCCCACCGATTCGCTTCACTAGTCTTTTTTCAATTTGCTGCCGGATCTTGCGCGCGAGTTTGACCGAACGCCAACCTCTCTCGGATAGCCGGATCCGCTTCGTACGGCGATCCTGGGAAGGGAGTGCCTCGATGATGCCGCGCCTCAACAACTCCGCCACCACTTTCGACGCGGCCTGCTGGGTCACTTCCATTCGCGCGGCGAGTTCCGTGACCGTGCGTTCACTCTCGATCAAATGTTGAATGACATAACCGTGACTTTGCCGCACGTCCGAGAAACCCTCGTCCGCCAATCGCTCTGTCACGAGTTCGTTGACGCGCAAACCTAGAAACAGCCCCAAATACCCCAAATCCAGCGCCACTGGATCCACGGCTCTTGATTTCACAACCATGGTTGTGTATCATAACACAATGTTGATCGAACAACTCTTTTCGAAAGGCCTGATGACGATGGGACCCTCGCCCCATGACGGGACTCGCCAAGTCGGAGTGTTCCCGCCTGACCTTATCAAGAACCTCACGGCCACCCGCGCGAGAGAACTCGAGAAGTTCCGTTGGATCACCGGCGACTGGACTTATGAGAACGTTGTCCCAGCGACTCGTCTAAGCCCTGCTTACGTAGACTCCGGCAATCAGAGCTTCATGATTTGCGAAATGAATCACTGGGTGTGTGCAGTCCTTCCGGGCGGGCGGCAGCTGCAACAGATCACGTTCGATCCATTCAGCGGCCAATGGATCTACGCTCTCACTCGCGGATCCTATGGCATCCTTCGCTGCGCCGAAGGATGGCAGGACAATTCGATCGTCTTCACCGGACAGATGACGATGGTCGGAATCGACTGCGAGTGGCGCATGACGTGGACCAAGCACAGCGACACCCAATTCACGTTCGTAAACGAAGAGAAGGCGGAGGACGGCGAGTGGGTTTACATTGATGAGTGGCGTTTCAACCGCCGTGCCAGCGGATCTTAGCGCAGCCCGGCCCGCTCCAGCATTTCCAACCATCCGGACCTTGCTGGCCTGGCCACGGCCTGCGCTACCAACTTCCCTTCCCGGTCGAACACCAAGGTCCGCGGCACTCCCATGCTGTAGAGCTGTCTGACCTTCGTTCCGGAATCCACCAACAGCGGAAACGGAATCGACCTCTCTTGGGCGAACCGCTTCAAGCTCGCTGGGTCCTCGCCAAGTAAGGCGAGCACGACCAAGCCTTGCTTCTCGAATCGTTTATGAAGTTCACTTAGATCCGGGATCGCACGGCGGCAGGGCTCGCACCAACTGTCCCAAAAATTCGCCAGCACGACGCTTCCCCGAAGGCTCCGCAGACTCCAACTCTTGCCCGCGACATCAGTCAAGCTGAAGTCGGCTTTGGCTCTCTCCCGGTCCTTCACGTCGATCTGAGCCATGGCCGTCCGGTACCTCGGAGAATCGAGTGCGACGGTCAAATGGTTGTAGCGAACCAGTTCCGCCAACACGAAATAAACATCGTCTTCCTCGCTTTGAACGGGCGCCTTGCGTAGCGTTTCAGCAAGTGTAGACGCGATCTCCTGCAACGTCTCGCGTCCGCTGCCGTCGCTTCCCGCATTCATCAGATTCACTGCGAGAGAAACGCCAAATGGCTTCTGCTGCTGCCGGATTCGCGAACCGAGCTCCTTGACCTTACGAGCCCGCGCGTCGTCAGGAAGGCGCTTCAGATTCGAGATCTCCTGGTCGAGTGCTTTGACAGCCGGAGGAGGGTCTTGCGCCATCACCGTCACGGCAATGGAAAGCAATAACAGTCTAACCATCGTCGCGAGAGTCCTCTAGGATCCTCCGCACGACTTCCGCATCCGCACTCGCCAGCAAGTGTGCGATTGCCTCCGCGCGCTGTTCATACTCGAACGCCGGCGCGACTTCATGCACCAAGGCCATCTGCAGTGCCTCAGGAGTCGAGCACACGCGCCCGGTTAAAGCGAGTTCCGTCGCGCGCCTCCGACCGATCGCTTTGGCAACGATGTCGATTCCCGCCGGATAAACACGATTGCGGATTTCCAGCAGTCCAAAGCTCGTTCCCTGCGCCGCCACGGCAACATGTGCATAGGCGACCAACGCCATGCCCGCTCCCAACGCCGCGCCTTGAACCGCAACCACCAGCGGCTTCGTCAGCCGCAAGGCCCAAAACTCGTCCGCTAAATCCGCGTCGCCTCCATAACAGAAGAATTCGCCACGCCCATCGAGCAACACCGCGCCCGTCGCCTCATCCGACTGCGCCGCCAACAGCGCCGCAACCAACTCCATAGCCATCTCCGCGGTCAACAAATTCCGCTGCTCCGGACGGTTCAGCGACACTCGCCGTACACGCCCTTCCTGCTGTACTTCAATGTTCACAGGGTCTCCAGCACGAGCTGTCCGTGCATGCCATGAGCCATGGCCGCTTCGAGTGCAAAGCTCAAAATGTTTCGTGTATCCAGTGGATCGATGATCGCATCGCAATGTCCACGCGCAGCCGCATACTTGGAATCAAGCCAGCGCTCGTAATTCGCGCGCGTCTCATCCATGCGCTTCTGCAAGTCATCTGGAATGGCCTCGCCCGACGCTTTGTACTTCGCAACCTCCGGTCCATGCACCGCCATCACGGCGGAATCGCCTTCCATCACACCAATGCGCGCAGTCGGCCACGAGAACGCAAAATGAGGATCGAAGCCTTGCCCCGCAAGCGCGTAGTAGCCCGCGCCGCTCGCGTGATTCAGCACCAACACGATCTTCGGAACGGTCGCGCACGCCATGGCCTCGACCATCTCCGCGCCGGCGCGTATGATGCCGTCGGTCTCCGCATCCACGCCTACCATGAAGCCGGAAACATCCTGCAGATAAATTAGCGGAGCGCTCTGCCGTTCGCACGTCTCGACGAAGTACGCGACTTTGCGCGCCGACTCTGCATACACGATTCCGCCAATCCGCGGACCCGTTGAAGTCTTCAAGAACCCGCGCCGATTCGCGATGACTCCAACAACACGCCCGTTCAAGCGCGCATGAGCGCACAGCATTTCCGGAGCGTGATCCGGCTGGAACTCCGTGTAGCCGTCCGCGTCGAACAATCGCTCGATCACCTCACTCACTTCATAGGGCAGTCGATGATCCGCGGGCATCAAATCATAAAGCCCATCGGATGTTTTGGACGGCGCGGTCCCATGGCCCATGCGAGCAACAGGCTCGGGGAATTCTCGAAACTTGCGGCGGATGAGATCGAGGCATGCCGCATCATCCTTCGCCATGTAGTGCGCCACTCCGCTCACGCGCGTGTGCATGCTCGCACCGCCTAGCGTCTCGGAGTCCGTGACTTGCCCGACAGCGCCCTTCACCAGATTCGGACCGCCGAGTCCCATGAAGCTCGTCTTTTCGACCATGATGATGATGTCGCTCAGCGCAGGCAGATAGGCGCCGCCCGCGATGCAAGGTCCCATGACGGCCGAGATCTGCGGCACCTTCAGCTTCCGGCGCATCAGCGAGTTGTAGTAAAAGATGCGCGCGGCGCCGTATTGACCAGGGAAAATTCCATCCTGATAAGGGAGATTCACACCCGCGGAGTCGACCAGGTACACGATCGGCAACCGATTCCGCATGGCGATCTCCTGCGCCCGCAGGATCTTCGGAATCGTCTCAGGCCACCATGAACCCGCCTTGACAGTCGCATCGTTTGCGACAATCACCGCATAACGGCCCTCGATGCGCGCGAGGCCCGTAACCACTCCAGCAGAGGGCGCCTGACCTTCATAACGGTCGTACGCGATCAGCAGCCCGATCTCCACAAACTTCGACGCGGGATCGATCAATCGCGCAATTCTCTCCCGTGCCGTTAGCTTCCCATCCGCGTGTTGCTTGTCGATTTTCTTCGTTCCGCCGCCCTGCCGCAGTCGATCTTCCAACTGCTGCAGAGACTCGACCAAGCCCCTCATACGCGAATTTTCGGTGGTTACCATGCTTCCTCTACTATAATTTGAGTTCATGCTAGGACTTGATGCAAAGGCCGCCCGCGCCGCGTGGACTGTATTTCTGGTCGCTCTCGCGATCCTTGTCGTCTATGCGGCGCGCGACACGATCGTCGTTTTTGTCCTCGCGTTCTTCTTCGCGTATCTACTCGCGCCGGCTGTAGATTTCGTGGCAGGCTTCTTTCCGAAGGCAGTCTCCCGCAATTGGGCGCTCTCGATCGTGTATGTCCTGCAACTGTTTCTGCTCGGTTGGATGAGCTATGAAATCGGCTCGAAAATCATCGAGCAAGCCAGCACGCTCGCATCCAAAATGCCGGAGCTGATGAAGAAGGAAGACCCCCTCTCCGCGATTCCCTTCCCCAGTTGGCTTGAGCCTGTTCACCAGCGCATTATCGAAGCGGCGCACGATCAGCTCAATACACTCAACGATTCCGCCATCCCGCTCTTGCAAAAGTTCGCTGCGCAAATCCTCTCGCGAGCGGGCAGCGTCCTGACTGCGATCCTCATCCCGATTCTCAGTTTCTTCCTCTTGAAGGATGCGAGCGAATTGCGTGCCAGCTTGCTGTATATGCCGGTGACTCCGCAAATGCGCGTTTTCCTGGAAGAGATCCTCGATGACTTGCATCATCTGCTCGCCCAATACATCCGCGCCTTGGTTGGTTTGAGCCTATCGACGCTTATTGTCTATTCGCTCTATTTGGAAATCACTGGCGTGCCGTACGGACTGTTGCTCGCGGGCATCGCCGGAGTGCTCGAGTTCATTCCCGTCGTCGGTCCGCTCGTCGCCGGAGCCAGCGTCTTGATCGTGGCGGGCGCAGCCGGCTATCCTCACCTGCTGTGGATCCTCGTTTTCGTGATTGTCTTTCGCGTCTTTCAGGACTACGTGCTCTCACCGTATTTGATGGGCCAGGGCGTGGAGTTGCATCCGTTGCTCGTGTTATTCGGAGTTTTGGCGGGAGAGAAAATCGCAGGAATCCCAGGCATGTTCTTCTCAGTCCCCGTCATTGCGGCGCTCAGAGTCATCTTCCTGCGAGTACAAAAAGCCAGAAGGACCACCCACTCGCCGTCATGAGAGTCGGCTTGGCATTCCTCACCGCCGCTTCCTGTTACGCGCACGTAGTCAGCATGAGTAGCGGCGAGTTCAAAATCGACGGCGCGAATGCGACGTATGAACTCCAGATTCCCGTCTACGAAACGCAGCAACTTCGCGATCCTGAACACGCGTTGCTCGACAACATCCACTTCAGCTCGGCCGGTACCGAAGCTCATATCCTGACTCGCAGTTGCACTGCCGACTCGGCCACGCTCACGTGCAAGGCGACGTATTTGTTCAACGCCGATGTTGATCGTCTCAACGTCGCATGCAAGTTCCACACGGTCCTCGTCGCGAATCACGTTCACATGCTGCATGCGACGAAGGTCAGTGGTGTCGATGCCGGACGCTCCGATCAGGCCTTCTTCGATATCTCATTTCAGACGGCGGAACTTCGTTTTCACCCGCCATCGCTCAGTGAACTTCTCACGCGTGATGCGATGAGTGGCTTCTGGCGCGCCCTCTCAGCTCTCGCCTCAATTCTCTTCCTTTCGAGCGTCCTGATCGCCGCGAAGGACCGGCGCAACCTCATGCTGCTTCTGGCGATGTTCCTCGTAGGGGAAATCGCTGCAAGCCTCTACGGCCCGCGCCAACTCTCGCCGCGATTCCTGGAGGCCGCGGCCGCATTGACGGTCGCCTATCTGGCGATCGAAGTCCTGCTGCTGCCCAACGCCGGGCAACGATGGTTAGTGGTCGGGCTGCTCGGTGCGTTCCACGGGCTCTACTTTGGATTGTTCATCGATGCGGGAGTCTCCTCGAAGACTGGCTTCCTGGCGGGCGTTGTACTCGGTGAGTTGTTTGCAGTAGCGGTCTTGATGGGCGTGCGATGGGCCACCGCCAAAGGCTTCCCCGGAGTCCCGTGGCAATGGTCCCGCGTCGCCGCAAGTCTGCTATTCCTGACGGGAACTTCCTGGTTCATAATTCGTATGATGAGCTAATGACATTTCGCACGGTCGTTCCGTTGCTCGTAGCATCAGCCGCAACGCTGATGGCGCAGGGTTCGCCGGACTTGGCTGCCAAGGCCGACGCCCACGTCAATTCTTACGCGAAAGCCGGACGCTTCCACGGCTCCGTGCTCCTCGCCAAGGACGGCAAGATCGTCTTGAGCCGCGGCTACGGTCTGGCGAACATCGAACTCGACGTCGCCAACAAGCCGGAAACCAAATTCCGACTTGGCTCCATCACTAAGCAATTCACGTCCGCTGCGATCCTCCAATTGCAGGAGCAAGGCAAGCTCAACGTCCAAGACGAAATCTCGAAGTACATTCCGGACTCGCCGGAAGCATGGAAGGGCATCACCATCCACCACCTTCACTCCCACATTATTGGCATTCCAGGATACACCAACGACCCCGAGTAAGTTGCAAAGATGAGCGACGACACCAAGGGACCTCTCGAATTCATCAAGCGCTTCCGTGACAAGCCCCTCGACTTCAAGCCGGGCGAGAAATTCAAATACGACAACTCCGGCTACTTTCTGCTGGGCGTAATCATCGAGCAGGTCTCGAAGATGAAGTATGAGGACTACCTGCGCAAGAACATCTTCGATAAATTGGACATGGCGGAATCGGGCTACGACTGGCCCACCACAATCCTCAAAAATCGCGCCACCGGATACTCGAAAAACAAGGGCCAAATCGTGAACTCCGAGTACCTCGATATGGGCCAACCCTACGCCGCGGGATCTCTTTATTCGACCGTCCTCGATCTCTACAAGTGGGATCGCGCCCTCTACACGAGCAAGATCATCAACGCCAAGTCGCTCGAAGCCGCGTACACGCCGAACCTCAACAACTACGGCTATGGGTGGACCATTCAACAACAACACGGCCACAAAGTCGTAGGCCATGGTGGCGGCATCAACGGTTTCAGTACGGTAATCCGCCGGGCCATCGAAGAGGATGCCGTGGCGATCGTTCTATCGAACACTGACGCGACTGCGTCCGTTGGCAAAATTGGGCAGGAGCTCATCGGACTCGCACTCGGCGAGGACATCAAGCCGTTCGCCGAGCGCCAGGAGATCTCTATCGACGCAAAACTGCTGGAACGATATCCGGGCAAGTATCAAGTCGGTCCAATGGTCATCGACATCCGCCTCGAGAACGGAAAACTGATCATGGAGCCAAAGGGTCAACGCCCCCTCGAGTTACGCGCCTACGCCCCCAATTCGTTCTTCTTGAAAGAAGTCGACGGCATCACTGTGGTGTTCCCAGGCGAGGGCCCCGGCAAAGCCGGCGAAATGATCATCAACCAAGGAGGAGAGCAAAAGGGCAAACGCATCGAATAGTGTTCTGCTACTCCCAGATCGGAGTGATCTTCGGCCCTGGTTTATTTGCTCCCTTGAGATCCTGTCGAATCCGGTATCGGAACTCGAATAGCTTCTGCCGCCACTGGCTCCAATTACGGAAGGGATTGAACGGCAGGCTTGTGTACTTACCCAAACACTGAAAAAGTCCGATGCCTTCAGGATTGAGGACATTCAGGACTCTTTCGTCCGATTGGAGGTAAGCTTCCAACTGACTCCGCGTGACTGACGTGGGCTGTTTGGTCGGCCCGCTGCCGGCGCCGTAAACCCGTTGAAACACCCCGCGCCCGCTCTCCGCGCGATACATATTCGTTACCTGAACCGCTAAGAACTCTTCCTGAGAGGAACTCTCTTCCATCGTGTCCCAATAGTCATTGCTTTTATCAGCCGTCGCCAGGTAGGCGTGAAAGAGCTCATGCAGCAGTGTCTCGTCTTCAGTTTGGGGAAATGCGACGTCATCCGAGGCGCAGGCGTCGTCGGGCGTGAACGCAACGCGGATGTACCCGCCAAAACTCATCTTGTTCATCGTGCGCGCATTGCACGGTCCTGCGTGAAGAGTGTCGAACGAATTGTACGGCACGATGATCACCTTGTGGCTTCGCACCATCGATTGCAGAATCGAGGAGCCCACCAGGGACTTGTCGATGCGTTGCAGACAGGAGAGCACACGTTGCTCAAATTGGCGCGCCTGCGGTGATTTGTCCTCTGCGAGATCGAGTCCGCTAACCGCCAGCCTTCGGAGTGGATCGAGAATCACATTGTGAGGCGGGGCACGGACCACTCCGTCCTGATCCTTCGAATATCCGGCAACGGACTGGACTTGCCCGTCCGGATCGCGCTTGACGCCTCCCAGAAGCTGGAAGAAAGCCTCGTTCACGAATGAGCCGTGGACGTATACGCCGTAGAACTTGTGTTGGACCATTGGCTTTTGCCTATCGAAGATTGTATTCCCAACGCAACGGGAATTGCGTTGGGTGTTTGCTAAACCATCGATGCGACTATTGCGATCCTATGTTTGGCAGATCGCGGCTCCTGAACCCGGTTGGGATAGGGCTTCCGGTCTGCTCCTCTGGATGCTCACGCGCAGCCGGCGCGGAAAGTGGTCCATGCGGCCTACTTTATGGCCGCGTGTTCCTTTAGAATGCACCGGTCCATCACGACGAACAAGCCCGCCTCCCGAGCGCGCCCCGCGGCCGCCTGATGGATCACTCCCTCTTGCATCCACACACATCGCGCGCCAATCTTGATTGCCGCCTCCACGATCTCTGGAACGAACTCACTGCGCCGGAAAATGTCCACGATGTCGACGGGCACTGGCACATCTTCTAATCGCGCGTAGGACTGCTCACCGAACACTTGTGCGCAGTTTGGATTGACCGGAAGGATGCGATAGCCTTGGCGCGCCATGTATGCGGACACGCCGTAGCTAGGGCGTCCTGGCCGATCCGACAATCCTACGACGGCAATCGTTTTGGAACTGGAGAGAATCTCACGAATCGTCATCATCTTCGTCGGCTTCTTCGGACTTCTTCTTCAATCCAAGCTGCTTGTAGAAACGCGCGACTTCGAGGGGCTTCAAATGGCGGAACTCGCCCGGCTTGACGTCTAAATTGAGGAATCCGACCTTCACTCGCTTCAGCTTCTCTACGAGCACGCCCAGATACTGGAACATGATACGGATCTGATTCTGCCGCCCTTCGATGAGCTTGACCTCATACCAGGGATTGTCGCCCTTCTGCAAGAGCTTCAATTCGGCAGGCGCGGTGCGACGCCCGCTCAAGGGGATCCCGGTCCGAAACTTCTCTTCCTGCTCCGGCGTCAACTGGCCCGTCACCTTCGCGACATAAGTCTTCGGCACCTGATTCTTGGCGGACGTGATGGCATTGGCCAACTCGCCATCGTTGGTCATCAGGATCAGACCCTCAGTTGCATAGTCGAGCCGTCCGACAGGATACACGCGTTCCTTGATCCCACGCATTAGTTCGGCGACGGTCTTGCGGCCCTCGGGATCGGACATCGTTGTAACGTATCCGACGGGCTTGTTCAACGCGACGTACACCAAGTGATGCGGCGCATGGATCAGCTTGCCGTTGACCTTGATGTGGTCGATATTCAGGTCGGCCTTCGTGCCCAGCTCGGTGACCACGTGGCCGTTGACTCGCACTTGGCCTTGCGTGATCAGTTCCTCGGCTTTGCGCCGGCTGGCGACGCCCGCATGGGCAATAATTTTCTGCAGGCGTTCAAGTGCCACGTTCGTGAAACCTCAGGCGCCCTCGCCGGAGTCCTTCTCGGGTGAGTCATCCGCAACTGCCTCGGCCGCAGCGGGCTTTTCGCTCGCCGCCGCGATCGCCTTGGACTCTTCGTACAAGTCCGGCTCCGGCTCGTGGATCGCCAGGCGCCCGAGTTCCTCGAACTCCTTCAGCGTCGGCAACTCCGCGAGATCCTTCAATCCAAACTGAACCAGGAACTCCTTGGTCGTCTTGTACAGGATCGGCTTGCCGACCACATTCTTGCGTCCCGCGGTCGCGATCAATTTCCGATCCAGCAGCGTCTTCAGCACGCCCGCACCGGCCACTCCACGGATCTCCATGATCTCCGGCGCGGTAATCGGCTGCTTGTAAGCAATCACAGCCATCGTCTCGAGCGCGGCCAGCGACAGCTTCAACGGCGGCTTCAAATTCTTGACGAACGTGCGGATCGATTCATGATGCTCCGGCTTGGTCGCCATCTTGAATCCACCCGCGATTTCGCGGATCGAAAGTCCACGTTCCGGCCTCGCGTAGTCAGCGAGTAGCTCATCGAGCAGGCTCTTCACGACGTCCATGGGCTGCTGCAGCGCGGCCGCGATCTGCTGCTGCGTGAGCGGCTCGTCGGTAATGTAGGTGACGGCCTCTATGATGGCCTTCATCTGCGCGCGTTCCGCCTCCAAAACCGCTGGCGGAGCTGCATCCACTTCACCCGTCGACAGCACTTCCTCGGCGGTCATTGCCTCAACGGCGACGGGCGTTTCTTCGGCAGTCTGATCCTGTTGCGTTACTTCTTCTGTGTCCTGCATTCAATTTCTTCTAAAGGATTTGGGAACTTACTTGTACTCGTCTTCGACGGCGTTCAGCGACTCAGTTGATTCGAGTTCTTTGCCTTCGACCGCCTTCAATCCGATATCGCCGAAGAGTTCGGTTTGGGCGAACTCGATCGCCTGCCGCTTCGCCATCTCCAGGATCGCGAGGAACAGGCAAATCATCGCCCGGCGCGACCCCTGCTGTTCAAACAAAGCGGTCACCGAATGCACCTGCCCCGGTTTGGCCTTGAACAGCTTCTGTATATATTGGATCATGTCCGGGACGGTTACGTCTTCCCCGCCGATCTCATAGACAGGCTTAGCCTTGGCCCGCTCGAGCACCGTCTGGAAAACCTTCACCAGATCGAACAGCGAAACGTCGACGCCGTGATCCTCGGCCGCTTCCTCGAACAGTTTCATCTGCGGATTCGAGTAGGTCGCTTCCTCAATCACGCGCTTCTGCTGGAGCATCTCCGCAGCTTGCTTGTACTGCTCATGCTCGACCAACCGGTCGACCAGTTCGTAGCGTGGATCGTCGGTCGGATCCAGCTTCTCGAGCTCCGGGTCGCGCGGCAACAACATCTTTGATTTGATGTGGATAAGCGTCGCGGCCACGTACACGAATTCCGCGCTCAAGTCCACGTTGGCTTCCGTCGCCCGCTGCATGTAATCCAGATACTGCTGCGTTATCTTAGCGATAGGGATGTCGTAGATGTTGATTTCCTGCTTCCGGATCAGATCCAGCAGGAGGTCGAGCGGTCCTTCATAATGTTCCAGATGGACGTTGAGCTGAGAAGACGACACTTCTACCAGAATAGCAAGGGACTGCGGTTCAGGGCGAAGTTTCTGGCAATGGGCCTAGCGCTGTGAAATCGTCTTGTTAACCTCGCTCAAAGCTTCCTGCGCCATTTGCAAGTGATGCTGGAGCGTCGGCAAAGTCGTCGAAGCGAAGTTTTTCAGTCTGCGTCCGAGCCGCTGCTCGCCTCTTTCTGGAACTCGATGATGTCCTTCTTGTGATCCTCAACCATGGCCTGCATGTAGGCGCGATCGAATTCGGCGCCGCTCAGGCGGGAGAGTTTCGCCTTCGTTGCGTGCGAATCCGAATCGATTGAGGTTGGGACGGTCAGGCCCTTGCTCGACGCCAAGCTCTTGAGCTGATCGTTCGCTTTGGAGTGGTCCGTCTCCATCTGCCATCCGAATTCCTTCACCTTTGGATTGGTACCTCGCTGCTGCGCCAGTTGTCCAAGTTCAACTTCGCCCTGCCCGCCTTGAGCGGCCTTCGCGAGGAAGTTGCTGTCGCCGCGCAGCAAGTTGGACTGCGCCATTGCAACCGTTCCAATCAGAGAAAATGCAAGAAAAGTGTGTATCGGTTTCATGCCATTTGCGGAGCATTTAGCATTCCTTACCGATTACAAATTAAAGATTGAAGTCTGCCCACACGACGGTATGGTCCGAGGCGTCGGCGACCTTTCTGGGCTCCACATCTACATCGACCGCGACGCACTTCTCAGCGAGCGGTGCGGTCGCGAGAATGTGGTCGATTCGCCATCCGAAGTTTTGCCGGAAGGCGCTTCGGAAATAGTCCCAATAGGTGTACTGCACTCGGTCAGGATGCAAGCGCCGGAAGACGTCGACAAATCCCCATTCCACAGCTTCCTTGAACGCCGTGCGCGCATCGATGTGGAAGTCCGGATCGTTGACTCGCCGGTCCGGATGATACACGTCAATCGGCTCCGGCGCGACATTCAAATCTCCCACCCACAAGGCAGGCAGTGCCGGATCGAGATGGGTTGCAAAATAGCGCTGCAATCGCCGAAACCAGATGATCTTGAGCGCGTACTTCTCCGAGGTGATCGAATGGCCTTGCGGCACATAACTGTTGATGATCGGGATGCCGTTCACGACTGTCTGGATGATCCGGAAGTCCTCATTGTCCGATCCTTCGTGGAGCCCGTGGACCACCTTGTCGGGAACACCTTTGGTGAGCGTGGCGACTCCGTTGTAGCCCTTCATTCCGCGGAACGAAGCGTGATAGCCCGCCTCGCGAATGGCATCGGTTGGAAACTCGGAATCCTGCACTTTGGTCTCCTGCAGGCAGAAGACATCCGGCTGATGCGTGGACAGCCAATCGAGCACGATGGGCAGCCGCCGGCGGATGGAATTGACGTTGTAGGTCGCGATTTTCATGCGCCATGACATCGTAGCGCAATGCCGTCTCGCGCGTCCCCACCCGCACAAATAAATGATATAAACTACAGGCTGGAGTTTGAATTTGTGAATATCTCCTCCGCTTTGGTAATCCCCCTTTTGTTCGGTGCCGTGAATGCTCAGAATATACCTGCCGACCCGCATGAGCTGAGCAACGGGCCAGTCCAAGTTCCATCCACTCCCGCTGATCGCGCCGCAGCGCTGGGGCTCCTCGAGCGCGCTAAGCAGAACGCCGACATGCATATGCCCGGCGGAGCTCCGTTCAATATCAAGATCGCTTTCAACGCGAGTGGCGATACGTCCTTCACGGGACCAGGTACGATTACTGAGCTCTGGTATTCCGGCCGCCAATGGCGCTACGATCAGAAGCTCGCGGACTATTCGGAGACTCGCATGTCCTCAAACGGCCGGGTCTCGGCGAAGGGGACTGAGTCGCTCCCGCTGCACGTCGGGATGTTGCGCGCTGCAATGTTCTGGCCTGTTGGGGGCAATCCATCGAACGGCGCCCTGCGAAGTGCTGAAGCCAAGTGGAATGGACGGCCCGTGACCTGCTTCCTCTTGTCCGCCAATAACGAGGTCAAGGCCTCTCCGGGACGCCAGTGGGAAGAGACCGAGTACTGCGTCGACAAGGAGTCCGGACTGCTGCAGATCTATTCAAGAGCTCCCGGAACTTACGTAGTTTATGACTACGCGGGCAACCTTCAATTTCACGGACGCCAGGTGCCTGACCAGATCGCGATCTTCGTAAGTGGCAAGTCTGTGCTCGAAGGAAAGGTCACGATCGAGGACGCAAATCCTGCGGACGCGAACCTTACGGCAGACGCTGGAATGGTGCCTGCTCCAGTGAACAACATGAACATGCGCTTTCCGTTGGCTGCGCTCAATCCCGCTGCTGGAAGTGGGATTCAACCAGTGATCGTGAACGCCACTATCGACACAAAAGGCAACGTCGTCGAAGCGGAGATCTCCGCGGCTTCCAATCCTGCATTGGCCAGTTCCGCGCTCGATGTGGTCAAGAACGCGAAGTTCGGGCCGGCAGGCGCTTGGCGGCAAGCGTACATTAATGTCCGGTTCACCGCCGGACAATAGGAAATCAGCGACACTAACAGGATGAGATTTATTCTCGCCCTGCTCGCCCTCGGTGCAATCGCACACGCGCAAAGCGGCACGCTGATCATTCACTCGATTCTGCATGCGGTCGGCGAAGAGCGCTACGAACTCACGTCGGTTGAGGGAACGCTCGCTCTCAAAACGACTCTCGAATACACCGATCGCACCAACAAGCGAACTACGGGAGCAGAGCTTCGCATGAGAGCGGACTATGCGCCTCTCAGCCTCAAACTCCAAGGCCGTCCGAATAGCGTGGAGATCAACGGCGGATCTACGACCGTCCAGGAAGACAGTGCGAACCGCACCTTCGCCACGCCTGCGGATAGTTTCGCGATCTTCGGAGCGACGCCTTTTGCTGTCCAAATGATGATGATGCGTTATTGGCAATCGCATGGGCGCCCTGCACGATTGCCGGCGCTCCGCGCGAGCGCCGATGCGCCGCCCATAGAAATTGAACTTGCGGGTCATGACACCATCAGCGTCAACAACACGCCCGTCCGGCTGGACCGCTACAACATCGGCAACCTCATGTTCGGCCGCGAAATTCTTTGGATGGATGGGAACCAGAACCTCGCCGCCGCTATGACCTTCGCCGGGGGACTTCCTATGGAAGCTGTGCGCGCCGAGTACCAGTCCGCCTTTCCGCAACTCTACAAAAGCGGAGTGGCCCAAGAACTTGCCAACAGCGCACCGCCGGAACGAACATACTATACGTATCCGTCCACGTTCGCCATCGCCGGCGCCACCCTCATCGATGCGACCGGAGCGGCGCCGATCCCCGACTCCGTTGTGATGGTGAAGAACGGTCGCATTGTCGCAGCCGGCCCGCGCAGCCAGGTAACAATACCCAAAGGCACTGCCCTCATTGACGCAACAGGAAAGACACTCCTGCCTGGCCTTTGGG
>Ga0163163_10001639_pt1 | contig 18841 bp, 13 predicted proteins | sample S65metaG_FD_119766 | JGI IMG/M metagenome (GOLD analysis project Ga0163163, IMG submission 119766) | Switchgrass rhizosphere microbial communities from Kellogg Biological Station, Michigan, USA - S6-5 metaG | ecosystem: Host-associated > Plants > Roots > Rhizosphere > Soil | place: USA... | reverse complement strand
TGGCGATGCAGCAGATGATGCGCGGCATTCACTTCTGAGGTCCGGAAGCTGCCGCTGCACCGTTGGTCGACCACAGGCCCGCCTGAGCCGGGCGTTCGCGGCGCCGCGCGCCGAGCAGCGCGCGCCGCAGCGCCGACTGGTCGATCGGCTTGGCCAGGCGGACATCGAAGTTCGGATCGGGCTCCGGCGACCGCTCGGCAGCGCTGATGCTGATGAAGTGCGCGCTCCGGTTCGGTCCGTCGCCGTGCCGCGTCTCCGCCACCAGCGCCGCCCCGCCGCGAACCGGCATGTCGAGATCGAGCAGGACGGCGTCGTAGCTTCGCTCCGTGAGCAGCCGGGTGGCCGTCGCAGCCGAGCCGGCGCGGTCGAGCTCGTAGCCGAGCTCGTCGATCACGCTTTCCAGGGCATCGAGCACGTCGCTTCGGTCGTCGACGACGAGCACGCGGCCGTGGGTGTCGGTGTCGGCGAAGTCGGCCCGATCCGGCGCTTCGAACTCGGTGGGAACCTCGACCGTGAAGGTCGTGCCCTTGCCCAGCTCGCTGGCCACGCGCAGGCTGCCGCCGAGGTGGTCGACCAGGGTGCGGACGATAGCCAGGCCGATGCCCGAGCCCTCGCCCCACCGGGCCGGCGCGGTGAGGAACTTGTCGGGCTCGAACAGCGTCGGCAGGACGTCTTCGGGGATGCCCGGTCCGGTGTCGGCGACGATGAACTGCAGGCCCCTCGGCGGATCGCCGATCGGCTCCATCGAGACTCGCACTTCGCCCGCGTCGGTGTAGCGGATGGAGTTGACGACGAGGTTCGTCAGCACCTGGTCGATGCGGGCGCCGTCGGCAACCGCGAACAGCGGCGCCGGCGGGAGCACCACCCTCAGCTGCAGGCCTTTCGAGACCGCCAGCTCGCGGGCGTCCTCGGCCAACGCCTCGACCAGCGCGCAGGCCTCGAACGGCTCGGCGTGATCTGCAGCCGGCCGGCTTCGCCCTTGGCGAGCGTCAGCAGGTCGCGCAGTTGGGTGTTCAGGAGCATCGACGAGCGCCGCATCCGGCCGCTAAGCTCCTCGTCGCCGAAGAAGGCACGAGCATGGCGCATCTCGATCACGTCGAGCGCGGAGACGATGCCTTGGAGGGGAGAGCGCAGCTCGTGGCTGACCTTGGCGAGGAAGGCGCTGCGCGCGATGGCGAGCTCGCGGGTCGCGAGAGCCGCTGCGCGCTCCTCTTCGATCGCCCGGATGGCATGAACGCGGCGGATGAGGGATGCAAAGCACACCGGTCCGAATACCATCATGACCAGGTAGGCCAGGCCGAGCTCGACGTTCGAACGCCAGAAGCTGCTCGCGAGGAGCACGAGGGATGCCATGATCGTCACGGCCCATGAGAAGTACATCGTCCGGATGCCGTAGCGAATGCCGGTGCGGACGATCACGACCAGCAAGAACGGATTCAGGAACGCGAAGGTCTCCGGATCGAAGAACAGGACGCCGACGAGGAAAGTCGGGTCGAGCAGGAGGAAGGCATAGAGGAGACCGGCAGCGCCTGCGTCCAGTTGGTCGAGGACGCGCAGATAGACGAGGCTGACGATGCCGTAGGCGAGACCGAGGACGATGAACCAGACCGGCGGATCGACCGGCACGCCGCGCCAAAGACTCACCAGCCAGAAGACGGGCAGAACGATGCCGACGATGGCCCGTTGTCGTGACCGGTCGCGCTCCTGGATTTGCCGCTGCGGATTTCGGTGCGCGCCGATCGCCTCGAACAGCCGGACGACCCCCGTTTCGCTGCCGGTAGCCTCCGCCGGAATACGCGCCTTGTTCACCTCGCCAGCGCCGGCTTCTCGTTTCGAACCCGCATCGGTGACCACGCCTCAGTGTATCGATGCCGTCCGTGACAATCTCGATGTTGGCGCCGTGGCGCCGCCTGTATGCTTTGCTTCAATGCCCGAGGACACGACCACCGAAGTCGAAGTGCACCGTGAATTGATGCGGCTCGCGCTGCACAACTCGATCCGGAGCATTCCGTTGCAGATCGTCGCCGTCGTCGTGATGGTCCTGATGGGCGCGGCCGTCGGCAAGTACTTCGGGGCGGTGGCGACCGCGGCGCTGGGACTCGGCGTCGCCTTCTGGCGGGTCGTGATCTCGCGCAAGTTTTCCGGGCCGGACCGCGTTCTTTCCGAGGAAGAGCTGAAGAGCGCCGAGCACCATCTGGAGTGGAACGCGCTGCTCGCGGGGGCCATGTGGCTGGTCAGCAGCTTCGGCATCTTCGCCTACCTGGACGGCTGGATGGAGAAGGCCTACATCTTCTTCGCCTGTGGATCGATCGCCGTCGCCGCGTTGTTCATGGCACTGATCGGCCGATCGTTCCTCCTGCTCGCCGTGCCGGAACTGGGCGGCATCATTGTGGTGACGCTCTGGACCGAGGGCCTGGTGTCGCTGCCGCTGGTCGTGCTGATCGCCCTGTTCGGCGTGACGATGCTCCGCGCCTCGCGGGAGTTCTGCAACACCACCGTCCGCGCGATCCGGCACAGCCTGGAGGTCGACCTCGCAGCGGCTTCCCTGAAGGCCGCCAAGGAGGCGGCCGAAGCCGCCAACCGGGCGAAGTCGCAGTTCCTCGCGACCATGAGCCATGAGATACGCACGCCGATGAATGGCGTCCTCGGTGCGCTCGACCTGCTGCGTCACTCGCACCTCGACGCCGAACAGCGCGCGCTGGTGCGAACGGCTGCCTCGTCGGGCACTTCGCTGATGAGCATCCTCAACGACGTCCTCGATCATTCGAAGATCGAGGCCGGGAAGATGAGCCTGACGCTCGCGCCGGTCTCGCTGCGTTCGCTGGCCAATACCGCCATGGCCTTGTTCGAGACCAACGCAAGTGCGAGACATCTGTCGCTGCGCCTGGAGTTCGGGTCGGAGGTCGTCGATTGGGTCGTGGCCGACGGCCAGAGACTCAAGCAAGTGATCCTCAATCTGGTCGGCAACGCGATCAAGTTCACCGAAAGCGGCGAGGTGGTGCTGCGCCTCGTCTCCCGGCCGGCCCCGCACGACTGTGCCGACGTCACTTTCGAGGTGCGCGACTCCGGCATCGGCATGACCCCGCAGGTCGTCGAGGAACTGTTCGAACCGTTCTATCAGGCCGATGGTGCACCCAGTCGCCGCCGCGGTGGTACCGGCCTCGGCCTGGCCATCAGCCAGCGCATCGCCGAGGCGATGGGGGGGCGGATCGGGGTCGAATCCAAGGCGGGCAAGGGCTCGCGCTTCTGGTTCACCTTGCGTTTGAAGGTCGACGATGCGCCGCACACCGCAATGCCCGACTCGGCGCTCGGCGGACTCGACGACACCGGTCCGCTGAGCGGGACCGTGCTGGTCGTGGAGGACAACGAGGTCAACCGGATGATCGCCCGCCAGGTGCTGCTTTCCCTCGGCGTCGAGGTGCTGGAGGCCTCCGACGGTGCCGAGGCGCTGGACGTGCTCGAGGACCAGTCGGTCGATCTCGTTCTCATGGACTGCCAGATGCCGGTGATGGACGGCTATGTGGCCACCCGCGCCATTCGCGAACGCGAGGCCAAACAGGGCGGGCGCCGCTTGCCGATCGTTGCGCTCACCGCCGACGCCTTCGACGACGACGCCATCCGTACCCGTGAAGCCGGGATGGATGGCCACCTGGGCAAGCCCTATACGCGCGGCCAGCTCCGCACCTTGCTCGCGTCCTGGCTGTAGCCGGCCGGCGCGTCAGGGCCTCAGCTCAGCGTCGTCCACTCGGTGATGCCGGTCCGCTCCTCGCCCCAGGCGGTGTCGAGCTCGATGCGCTTGATTTCGTGCAGCGCGCCCTCTTCCGCGCCGCCGACCTTGCGGACCTGCGCGCGCGCCAGCCGCTCCATCAGGCGCAGGTCGCGCGTGGTGAGCGAGAGCGCCGCCTGGGCCCACAAGTCGACCGTTTCGGCGAGCGATTGGTAGGTGATCGGCGCGGCCAGGCGCTGGCCTTGCAGCGCGACCAGGGTGCCGCGCAGGCGCGGATCGATCGAGCGGACGACGTGGTCGAGCGCGGCCTCCCCGCGACCGTCGTCGACGACCAGGTCGACCAGGCTGCGCCGGTAGAGCTGCTCGGCGGTGTAGAGCTTGCCGGAAAGCACCATGTCGTTCGCCACGGCGAAGCCGGCCTTGCGGATCGTGTAGTGCCACGCACCCATGCCCGGGAAGAGGTTGAACAGCACCTCGGGAAAGCCGGCCTGGGCACTGCGCTCGAAGATCACCTTGTGGAACGGCATGACCGATTCGAGTCCGCCGCCGAGGGTATCTCCCTGGACCAGGACCGTGGTGTGTACGCCGCGCTGGGCGGCGGTTTCCAGCCACCACACCATGTCGATGCACTTGCGTCCGTAGAGGCGCAAGGACTCTGCGTCCTGCGCTCGCACCAGCAGGCTGAACAGCGACAGGTCGCCGCCGAAGTTGAAGACCCCCGTGACATCCGAAGAGACCACCAGGTGGCGCACCAGGCCGGGGTTGAGGGAGATGTCGTCGAGCACGCGTTGCATCTCGGCGATGCCGGCGAGGCTGAAGCACTGGATCGGCGTCACGCAGGTTCGCACCCGCAGCAAGGACAGGTCGGACGTCCATTCCAGGCGGAGAAACCGGTAGGGCCGCGCCAGCAGCCCGGGGAGACCACTCTGGGGGTCGGGAACGTTCATATCGCGGCGAAGATCCGGGTCACGAATTCGAAGTTCACCAGGGTCGATTCGATGATGGCGTCACGCGCTCCGGCATCCTCGATCGTGACGAGAATCTTGCGCAGCTGCACCATATGCTCCGTGTCCAGGGTGGCATGAGAGCCGATGAACGACACGCCGCGATCGCCGACCAGAAGCAGCGACTCGCGTACCGCCGAGGCGAACGCGCCGCCGTATACCGAGGCGATCACCTCGAGGACGTACATCATGCCGAGCACCGAGCAAGGATTGCGCCGCTCCGCGCCCCAGTAGTTGTAGCCGATCAGCGCCAGCGTCGACGGCGACGGCCGATGCTGAAGCAGCGCCGCTTCGCCCACGCCGATGGCATCGAGATCATTGCCGACCCATTGCTCGTGCCCGGACTCTTCTGCCATGTGCTCGTACAGGAAGTAGCGCAGCTCCCGGTGGGTGTCCTGCACGCGGCTGGCTGCTGCTGCGCAGATCGGGTTGAAGTGCCAGACAATCTGATAGAGCTCGAGCAGGAGCTTGCGATAGCGTTCGACCGAAAGTCCGTCGGCGACCGCGGCGAGCGCCACGGGATGGGTCTCGAAGTCGCGCCGCGCCTGGTCCGTGCTCTCGACCAGGGCCATGAAGAAATCTCTCATTTGTCCGATGCTGTCCTATGCTGCGCTGGCTGAATGCAGCGCTTCCCGTCGTTCGACCGCCCCGCAAGCCGGCGGCGAACGATAACTGCGAATTCTGTCGAACCCCGAGGAGCTGAATCGATGGCGGTCAATCTTTCGAAACCGAATGCATCGTCACTGCATCCCGTCGCCGGCCTCACCCTCGGCACCGCCATGGCCGGGGTGCGCAAGGCCAACCGCCGCGATGTCACCGTGGTGCTGCTCGAGCCCGGGGCTGCGGTCGCCGGCGTCTTCACCGCCAACCGCTTCTGTGCCGCGCCGGTACAGATCTGCCGCGAGCACCTGGCCGCCGGTTCCGAGGTGCGCGCCGTTCTCGTCAATACCGGCAACGCCAACGCCGGCACCGGCGAAGACGGCCTGGCCCGGGCCCGTTCGACCTGTGCCGCGCTCGCCGCGCGGCTCGGCTGCGCGCCGCGCCAGGTGCTGCCGTTTTCCACTGGCGTGATCATGGAGACGCTGCCGAACGACCGCATCGAGGCCGGCCTGCCGGCGGCCATCGCCGATGCGAGCGCCGATGGCTGGAGCCACGCCGCCGAAGCGATCATGACGACCGACACCGTGCCGAAGGCAGCCTCTGCCACGCTGCAGATCGACGGCCGGACGGTGGCCGTCACCGGCATCAGCAAGGGGGCGGGGATGATCCGCCCGAACATGGCGACCATGCTCGGCTTCGTCGCCACCGATGCGGCGATCGCCCCGGCCCTGGTGCAGCAGCTGGTGCGCGAGGCCGCCGACGAATCGTTCAACCGGATCACGATCGACGGCGACACCTCGACCAACGATTCCTTCGTGCTGATCGCCACCCAGCGCGCCGGCAATGCGCCGATAACGAGCCTCGACAGCGCCGACGGCCGCGCCCTGCGCGAAGCGGTGTTCGACGTCTCCCGGCGCCTCGCCCAGGCGATCGTGCGCGACGGCGAGGGTGCGACCAAGTTCATCACCATCCGCGTCGAAGGCGGCGCCAGCGTCGACGAGTGCCGCAAGGTTGCCTATGCCATCGGCCACTCGCCGCTGGTCAAGACCGCATTCTTCGCCAGCGATCCGAACCTTGGCCGGATCCTGGCGGCGGTCGGCTACGCCGGCATCGAGGACCTCGATCAGACCCGGATCGATCTTTTCCTCGACGACGTCCATGTCGTCGAGAACGGCGGCCGCCGCCCGTCCTACCGCGAGGAGGACGGCCAGCGGGTGATGAAGCAGAGCGAGATCACCATCCGGGTCGGCCTGAACCGCGGGCCGCACGCGGCCACGATCTGGACCTGCGACCTGAGCTACGACTACGTCAAGATCAACGCCGACTACCGGAGCTGAGGTTCGAGGTCTGCGCCCGCACCGCGGCGCGGCAGCCGGGCCGTCCTCGGGCGGCGACGACGTGGCGCTTCGGCGTGGGCGCGGCGCAACGCGATGCGACATCGGCGTTGCCTAGCCCCCGGCACCGCTGCTAGGATGTGCGCCTCTTCCCCTGGACGCACGCCCCAATGACCCTGCACTGCAACCCCAACCTCCTCGGCGCACTTCGCGCTGTCGGGTCGTGGGCCGCGTGCATTGGCATGGCCCCGCGTTCCGGCGGCGCCCGCGCCCCGATCTAGTCCTCTCGGCTCCCTTCGCATCGAAGTTCCGCTGAGAGATCAGCGGAAGAATCGATCGCTCCCTCGTTTTTTCCGCTGCCTGGGCCCCCGGCCCGCGAACCGCCTCCCGTGGCGGCGTTGGAAAGAAGAAGGTGAAGCCATGAAGTGGCTTTCGAGAACGACAAGAAGGATCCTGCCGCAGCGGCCCTGGCTTCCCGACCACGACCTGCTGCGCGACCTCGCCTATCGGCGCCTGTGGACCTCCATCCTCATCAGCTCGCTCGGCGGCCAGGTGACGATGCTGGCCCTGCCGCTGACCGCGGCGGTGCTGCTGCAGGCGACGCCGACGCAGATGGGCCTGCTCACCGCCATGGAGATCGTGCCGTTCGTGCTGTTCTCCCTGCCCGCGGGGGTCTGGCTCGACCGCGTCCGGAAGCTCCCGGTCTACATCGCCGGCGAATGCATGCTCGGCCTCGCCGTCGCGAGCGTGCCGCTGGCCTGGTGGGCCGGCTGGCTGACGATAGGCTGGCTGTACGTCATCGGCCTCCTGATCGGCACGGTCTACACGGTGGCCGGCAGTGCCGCGCAGATCGTGCTGACCCACGTCGTCCCGCGGGAACGCCTGGTCGAGGCGCATGCCAAGAACGCCCTGGCGGGCTCGGGCGCCGAGGTCCTGGGGCCCGGGCTGGCGGGTGCGCTGATCAAGGTCGTCGGCGCGCCGCTGGCCTTGCTGGTCGACGCCGTGCTGCTGGCATTCTCGGCCGCGATCCTGCGCGGCGTGCCGGTCCGCGAGCCGCTGGCTCGTGCGAGCGGCGAAGGCTCGCCGATGGCGAAGTTCTGGGCCGATCTGCGCACCGGCGTCCGCTTCGTCGCCCGCCACCGCCTGCTGGTCGCGCTGGCGCTGGTCGTCGGTTCCTGGCAGGCGTGCCACCATGCCGCCCTGGTGGTGCAGATCCTGTTCGCGACGCGCACGCTGGGCCTCTCGGAGCAGGCGATCGGCCTCAGCTACACGGCGATGGGCGCCGGCACCGTCCTGGCCAGCGTCTTCGGCAACCGGATCAGCCGCCGCTTCGGCCCGGGGCCGAGCCTGGTGACGGGCATCGCGATCTGCGGCGCGGGCTGGCTCGTGCTCTCGGTCGCGCCCGCCAACGCCTGGGGCGTGGCCGCCTTCACCGCCACGCTGATGATGTTCTCTACCGGCGCGGTGCTGATCTTCATCAACTTCCTGGCGCTGCGCCAGTCGGTGACGCCGGCGCCGCTGCTCGGCCGGATGACGAGCACGATGCGTTGGCTGATCCTCATTCCCGCCGGCCCGGGCGCGCTGCTCGGCGGCTGGCTGGGCGAACATTCGGGCCTGCGCACGTCGCTGGCCGTGGCCGGCGGCGGTGCCTTGCTGCTGGCGGTGGCGGCGATGCGCCTGGGCGTGATCCGCAACCTGAAGAGCCTGCCCGAGCCCGAGCGCGAGTCCGATTGGCTGGGCGCGGAAGCCGACGTGCGGCCGCAACCGGCGGCGACCTAGGAGGAGAAGGAAAGCATGGATCCTGTGCTGATGGACGTTCCCGAGCGAATCGAGACCGACCACCTCGTCCTGCGCAGCCCGCGGCGCGGCGACGGGGCGACGGTCAACGCCGCGGTGCAGGCTTCCCTCGACGAGCTCGTCCTGTGGCTGCCCTGGGCCGGCCCGGGGCTGAGCGTCGACGAGTCCGAGGCCAACTGCCGCCGGCAGCAGGCCCGGTTCATGCTGCGCGAGGACTTCGTCTTCCTGATCTTCGCCCGCGAGGCCGACGGCCGGGAAGGCGAGCTGGTCGGCGGCACCGGCCTGCACCGGATCGACTGGACCTTGCGCCGCTTCGAGATCGGCTACTGGCGCAAGACCGGCTGCGAGGGTCGCGGCATCGTCACCGAAGCCGCCAAGGCGATGGCGCGGCTCGCCTTCGATTCGCTCGGCGCACGCCGCGTCGAGCTGCGCATGGACGACAGCAACGAGCGCAGCTGGAAGGTCGCCGAGCGCGCCGGCTTCACGCTCGAGGCGCTGCTTCGCTTCGACGCCGTCAATTCGCGCGGCGAGCCGCGCAGCACGCGCGTCTACGCCCGGGTACGGGGCGCGGAGGAGCCGTTCGGCGCCTAGGCCCCTAGCGCGAAGGGGCGGACGCGGGCTCGCGGGCGGGGGCGAGCGCGCCGCGCAGCAGCCGGACGTATTGCGGATCGCTGTCCGGGAAGTTGTGGTCGGCGCCGGCAACGGTGGCGAGCGTGGCGATGCCGCCGGCGAAGCGGCCGAGCAGCCGGTCGGTGCTGGCCCGCGGGATGACGTTGTCGTTCGCCGCGGCGATGAGCAGCGTGGGTGCCGTCACCTTGAGGGCATGGCGATCGGATTCGAACCTGTCGCGCAGGATCCAGCCGATCGGCAGCCCCGGGAACCGCCCGGTCGCGACCTTCAGCAGGCTGTCGTAGGGCGTCACGAGCACCAGGCGCTCGACCGGGCGGGCGCTCGCCACCTGGATCGCCACGCCGCTGCCGAGGCTGCGGCCGATCACCGTCACGCGCGGATGGCGTGCGGCGACCTGGTCGAACAGCGCCAACGCGTCGGCGACGAGGGCCGTCTCGCTCGGTCGGCCCGGGGCACCGCCGTAGCCCGGGTAATGGAGCAGGTACAGGGCGTGATCGGGAAAGATCGCGGCCATGCCGGGCAGATTGGCCGAGACGTCTTCGGCGTTGCCACCGAAGTAGATCAGCGCGTCCGGTCCTTCGTGCTCGCGCATCGTGGCGAGCACCTCCCGGCCGTCGACGGCCAGGCGCAGGAGGGGCGTGCCCGCCGGCGCGGTGCGCGGCTGCGGGTGGTAGATCAGCGACCGCTGCAGCAGGAACAGGACGATGCACACCGCGACATAGACGGCAGCGATGCCGATCAGACCGATCAGCATCCAGCGGGGCACGGCACGCAGGCCATTCATCGACGACGGGCGTGGCCCGGCGCTAGGGCGCGAAGCGGTCGACCGCGTCGGTGATGAGCGCGTCGATGCCGATCGCCGAGAGCCGGGCTGCTTCGGCCGGATCGTTGACCGTGTAGCAGACACCGTGCAGGCCGGCGGCATGGAGCATGGCGAGCACCGCGTCGTCCATCAGCGGATAGGCCATGACGACCGCGAAGCAGCCGAGCTTCTTCGCCTCGTCGAGCCAGCCGGCGCGCAGGCTGTCGAGCAGCAAGGCGCGTGGGATGTCCGGTGCCGTGGCCTGCGCCGCCGCGAGCGCGTCGCTCCGGAACGAGCTGAATAGCGGCGGCAGCGCGGCGCCGCGCCAGAGCCGGGTGGCCTCTTCGGCGACCACCCGCCCGGTCTCGGATTCGCTGCCGGGCGTGGGCTTGATCTCGATGTTGAGGGCGTGGCCGTTCTCGAGGCAGAACGCCGCCACGGCTTCGAGCGAGGCCGGCGGCTCGCCGGCGAAGGCCCGGCTGTGCCACGAGCCGGCGTCGAGCCGCGCCAGCTCGCTCCAGGCGAGATCGGCGGCGCGGCCGTGGCCGTTGGTGGTGCGCTGCAAGGTCGCGTCGTGCAGGAGGAACGGCACGCCATCGGCCGCGAGCTTGACGTCGCATTCGAAGGCGCGATAGCCGTGGCGGGCGCCGAGGCGGAAGGCGGCGAGCGTGTTTTCCGGCGCGAGCGTGCCGGCGCCGCGGTGCGCGATCCAGCGCGGATACGGCCAGGGCAGCATCGATCCGCGGCTCACTTGCCGACGCGCGCCGTCGTCGCCGCGTCGAACCAGTGCATGTGCTCGGGCGTCACGCCGATGTTGACGATGTCGCCGACCTTCGGGTGCGGCGCGGTCGCGTCGAGCCGGGCGGTGAAGAGGGTCTCGCCGAGCGTGCCGTAGACGAGGCGCTCCGCGCCCAGCATCTCGAGCGCCTGCACGCGCACCGGCCAGCCCGAAGCCTTCAGGTCGAACGACAGCTCGACGTGCTCCGGCCGCACCCCCAGCACCAGCTCGCCGGCGCGTGGCGCCGGCTGCGGCAGCGGCAGCAATTGCCCGCCGGCCTTGAAGCCGGTGCCTTCGGACGTACCGCGCACCAGGTTCATCGGCGGCGAGCCGATGAAGCCGGCGACGAAGGTCGTGGCCGGCCGGTGGTAGACCTCGTCGGGCGTGCCGATCTGCTCCATGCGCCCGGCGTTCATGACGATCATGCGCTCGGCCAGCGTCATCGCCTCGACCTGGTCGTGGGTGACGAAGAGCGAGGTCGTGCGCAGCTCGCCGTGCAGCTTCTGGATCTCGAGCCGGGTCTGGGCGCGCAGCTTGGCGTCGAGGTTGGAGAGCGGCTCGTCGAATAGGAACACCGCCGGCTGGCGGACGATCGCCCGGCCCATCGCCACGCGCTGCCGCTGCCCGCCCGACAGCTCGCGCGGCTTTCGCTGCAGGAAGGGTCCGAGCTCGAGGATCTTCGCCGCCTTGTCGACGCGGGCGCGGATTTCGCCCTCGGGCACCTTGGCGATCTTCAGGCCGTAGGCCATGTTGGCGAAGACCGTCATGTGCGGATAGAGCGCGTAGTTCTGGAACACCATGGCGATGTCGCGCTCGGACGGCTCGAGATCGTTGACCACCTTGCCGGCGATCCAGATCTCGCCGCCGGAGATTTCCTCCAGGCCGGCGACCATGCGCAGCAGCGTCGACTTGCCGCAGCCGGAAGGGCCGACGATGACGACGAACTCGCCGTCGGCGATCTCGGCGCTGACGCCGTGGATCACGGGGTTCGCCTTCGGCCCGATGCCGTAGCGCTTGACGACGTTGCGTAGGGAGATCGCGCCCATGAGTTGCCGCTTTTCTATTTCTCGGTGTCGACCAGGCCCTTGACGAACCAACGCTGCATCAGGATCACGACCAGCGCGGGCGGGATCATCGCCAGCACCGCGGTGGCCATCACCAGGTTCCACTGGTTCTGCGAATCGCCGCCCGCGATCATCCGCTTGATGCCGATGACCACCGGGTACATGTTCTCCTCGGTGGTGACGAGCAGCGGCCACAGGTACTGGTTCCAGCCGTAGATGAACTGGATGACGAAGAGCGCGGCCATGCTCGTCTTCGAGAGTGGAATGAGCACGTCCATGAAGAAGCGCATCGGCCCGGCGCCGTCGATGCGGGCCGCCTCGACCAGCTCGTCGGGCACGGTCAGGAAGAACTGCCGGAACAGGAAGGTCGCGGTCGCCGAGGCGATCAGCGGCACGGTGAGCCCGGCGAAGCTGTTCAGCATGTGCAGGTCGGCGATCACCTTGTACGTCGGCAGGATGCGCACCTCCACCGGCAGCATCAGGGTGATGAAGATCGCCCAGAAGAAGAAGGTACGGAAGGGGAAGCGGAAGTAGACGATCGCGAACGCCGAGAGCAGCGAGATCGCGATCTTGCCGAAGGCGATCACGAGCGCCGTCACCAGGCTCACGAACATCATGCGGCCAACCGACGCGGTCGAGCCGGCGCCCTTGCCGCCGCCGACCAGCGCGTCGTGGTAGTTCTCGATCAGGTGCGGGCCGGGCAGCATCGGCATCGGCACCTGGACGATCTCCTCGGCGGTATGGGTCGAGGCGACGAAGGCGATGTAGAGCGGAAACGCCACCACCAGCACGCCGAGCAGCAGGATCGCGTGGGCGAGGACGCCGAGGGCGGGGCGGCGCTCGACCATCACGGCCGGCCGCCGGGCCGCCTCAAGGCTGGCCTCGCCCCCGTCGGAGGCAGCGAACGAGGTGAGCGTGGGGGCATCAGTAGTTCACCTTCTTCTCGACGAAGCGGAACTGCAGCACCGTGAGCGCGACCACGATCAGCATCAGCACCACCGACTGGGCCGCCGAGCCGCCCAGGTCGAGCGCCTTGAAGCCGTCGAAATAGACCTTGTAGACGAGGATCGATGTCGCCTTGCCGGGGCCGCCCTGGGTCGCCGCGTCGACGATGCCGAAGGTGTCGAAGAACGCGTAGACGACGTTGATCACGAGCAGGAAGAAGGTGGTCGGCGAAAGCAGCGGAAACTGGATCGACCAGAAGCGCCGCCACGGCCGGGCGCCGTCGATCGCGGCGGCCTCGATCAGCGACTTGGGGATGCTCTGCAGGCCGGCGACGAAGAACAGGAAGTTGTACGAGATCTGCTTCCAGACCGCGGCCATGACGATCAGCGCCATCGCCTGGCGGCTGTCGAGCAGGTGGTCCCAGTTGATGCCGAGGTGGCGCAAGGCGTAGGCGATGACGCCGATCGACGGCGAGAACATGAAGAGCCAGAGCACCCCGGCGATCGCCGGGGCGACGGCGTAGGGCCAGACGAGCAGGGTGCGGTAGAAGGTGGTGCCGCGCACCACCCGGTCGGCGAAGACGGCGAGCACCAGCGACAGGCCGATGCCGAGCACGGCGACGAGGATCGAGAACACGGCCGTCGTGCTGAACGAGGCGAGATAGGTCTCGTCGTGGAGCAGGGTGGCGAAGTTGGCGAAGCCCACCCACTCGACCGACGTGCCGAAGGCGTCCGATTGCTGCATCGACTGCAGCACCGCCTGGCCCGCGGGCCAGAAGAAGAACACAGCGATGATGAGCGCCTGCGGCGCGAGCAGCGCCCAGGGCAGCCAGCCGGAGCGGAAGACGACGCGTTTTTCAGCTGCCACGCAATGGCTCTCGTCTGGTGTTGCTCCTCCCCTCCCGGAGGGGAGGTCGGGAGGGGAGCAGCCCTGTCAGCCTCGCCGCGCAGCGGCGTTGGCGAGCAAGTCCGTTCAGGACTTGTTCGCTTTCTCGAATCGCTCGAGCAGTTCGTTGCCGCGCTTGACGATGCTGTCGAGCGCTTCCTTTGCCGTCTTCTTGCCCGCCCACACGTCCTCGAGCTCTTCGTCCTCGATCGCCCGGATCTGCACGTAGTTGCCGAGCCGGATGCCGCGCGACTTGTCGGTGACCTTTCGGATCATCTGCGTCACGGCGACGTCGGTGCCGGGCTTTTCCTTGTAGAAGCCCGACTTCTCGGTCAGCTGGTAGGCGGCGGTGGTGATCGGCAGGTAGCCGGTGCGCTTGTGGCTGGCCGACTGCACCTCGGGGCTCGACAGGTAGCTGAAGAACTTGGCCACGCCCTTGTATTCCTCGGGCTTCTTGCCGGCCAGCACCCAGAGGCTCGCGCCGCCGATCACGGTGTTCTGCGGCGCGCCGGGAACGTCGGGGTAGTAGGGCAGGGGCGCCAGGCCGTAGGCGAACTTGGCATTCTTGGCGACGTTGCCGTAGAAGCCGGACGAGGTGTTGATCATCGCGCACTCGCCGGAGATGAAGCTCGCCTCGGGCACGTTGCCGCGGCCCTTGTAGACGAACAGGCCCTGCTTGGCCATGTTGGCGAGGTTCTCGATATGGCGGACGTGCAGCGGCGAATTGACCTTCATGCGCGAATCGAGGCCGGCCAGGCCGTTCTGCTTGGTCGCGAACTCGACGTTGTACAAGGCGGAAAAACTCTCCATCTGGGTCCAGCCCTGCCAGGCGGTCGTGAACGGACACTTGTGGCCGCTCGCCTTCAGCTTGGCGGCGGCCGCCACGACCTCGGGCCAGGTGGAGGGCGGCTTCGCGGTGTCGATGCCGGCGGCCTTGAACGCATCCTTGTTGAAATAGAAGATCGTCGTCGAGCTGTTGAACGGAAAGCTCAGCATCTGACCGCTCGGGGCGGTGTAGTAGCCGGCCACCGCCGGCACGTAGGCGGCCGGATCGAACTTCTCGCCGGCGTCCTTCATGACCTTGCCCACCGGCACGATCGCGCCCTTGCTCGCCATCATCGTCGCCGTGCCGACCTCGAACACCTGCAGGATGTTCGGCGCGTTGCCGGCGCGAAACGCGGCGATCGCCGCGGTCATCGATTCGTCGTAGCTGCCCTTGAACGTGGGCACGACCTTGTATTCCTTCTGGCTCGCGTTGAAGTCCTTGGCGAGGTCGTTGACCCACTCGCCGTTCACGGCCGTCATCGAATGCCACCACTGGATTTCGACCTGGGCCTGGGCCGGCAGCGCCATGGCGGCGAGCGCGGCGAACGAGCAGGGAACGAGAGATTTCAACTGCATGACGACTCCGTGACGGGGCTGCGCGACAGGCGCAAAGACGACGCGATTCTCGCGGCTTCGTGTGACAGCCGCGTTTATCTCGCGCGGCCCGCGGAGCGGGCAAGCGGGAATACCCGCCGCGACAGGCCGCCTGCGGGTCACGACGGAGCCCGTTTTGCTGCGCTGCGGTACGATGCCTCGGCGCCTTGCCGCCCCGGCAGCACCGACCTCACCATGAACGCCCCGCTGCCGCTCACCCGCATCGCCGACGCCGACAACGGCGCCGCCGCGGCCGTGCCCCGGCTGCGCGAGATTCCCTACAACTACACCTCGTTCTCCGACCGCGAGATCGTGATCCGCCTGCTCGGGCCGCGCGCCTGGGAGGTGCTGGGCCTCCTGCGCAGCGAGCGCCGGACCGGCCGCTCGGCGCGCATGCTCTACGAGGTGCTGGGCGACATCTGGGTGGTGCAGCGCAATCCCTACCTGCAGGACGACATGCTCGACAACCCGCGCCGCCGCCGGTTGCTGATCGAGGCGCTGCAGCATCGCCTCGGCGAGGTCGAGAAACGCCGCACCCCGGCCGCGGACGCGGCCCGCGACGCGGTCGTCGGCGAGCTGCTGCAGCTCTCGCGCGATGCCGTCGAGGCCTTCGCCGCCCAGTTCCGCGCCGTCTGGGACCTGCGCAAGCGCACCGTGCGCCGGCTCGCACGCGTGACCGCCAAGGACAACATCAAGTTCGACGGCCTGTCGCGGGTCTCGCACGTCACCGACGCCACCGACTGGCGGGTCGAGTATCCGTTCGTCGTTCTCACCCCCGACACCGAGGCCGAGATGGCGGCGCTGGTCGCCGGCTGCATCGAGCTCGGCCTGACGATCATCCCCCGCGGCGGCGGCACCGGCTACACCGGCGGCGCCGTCCCGCTCACCTGGGCGAGCGCGGTCATCAACACCGAGAAGCTGGAGGCGATGACCGAGGTCGAGCAGGTCGCGCTGCCCGGCGTCGAAGGCACGGTCGCCACGATCTGGAGCGAAGCCGGCGTCGTCACCCAGCGGGTTGCCGAGGCCGCCGAGCGGGCCGGCTTCGTCTTCGCCGTCGACCCCACTTCGGCCGAGGCCTCGTGCATCGGCGGCAACGTCGCCATGAACGCCGGCGGCAAGAAGGCGGTGCTCTGGGGCACCGCGCTCGACAACCTCGCGTCCTGGCGGATGGTGACGCCCGAAGCCAAGTGGCTCGAGGTGACGCGCCTCGGCCACAACCTCGGCAAGATCCACGACGCCAAGGTCGCGAGCTTCGAGCTCAAGTACTTCGACGCCAGCGGCAGGAAGCTGGAGCGGACCGAGCGGCTCGACATCCCCGGCGCCGTGTTCCGCAAGGAAGGCCTGGGCAAGGACGTCACCGACAAGTTCCTCGCCGGCCTGCCCGGCATCCAGAAGGAAGGCTGCGACGGCCTCATCACCTCGGCGCGCTGGATCGTGCACCGCATGCCGGACCACGTGCGCACCGTCTGCCTCGAGTTCTTCGGCAATGCCAAGGACGCGGTGCCGTCGATCGTCGAGATCCGCGACTACCTGTTCGACCTGGCGGCGCAGGCAGCGCCCGGGTCGCGGGTGCTGCTCGCCGGCCTCGAGCACCTCGACGACCGCTACCTCAAGGCGGTGGGCTACGCCACCAAGAGCAAGCGCGGCGGCCTGCCGAAGATGGCGCTCTTCGGCGACATCGTCGGCGACGACGCCGACGCCGTGGCCCGGGCCACGAGCGAGGTGGTGCGCATCGCCAACGCGCGCGGCGGCGAGGGGTTCGTTGCCGTCAGCGCCGAGGCGCGCAAGAAGTTCTGGCTCGACCGCAAGCGCACCGCGGCGATCAGCAAACACACCAACGCCTTCAAGATCAACGAGGACGTCGTCATCCCGTTGCCGCGGATGGGCGAGTACACCGAGGGCATCGAGCGGATCAACATCGAGCTCAGCCTGGCGAACAAGCTGGCGCTCGTCGATCGGCTGGAGGCCTTCTTCCTCTCCGGCTCGCTGCCGCTCGGCAAGAGCGACGATGCCGGCGAGATCGCCTCGGCCGAGCTGCTCGAGGACCGGGTGCAGCAGGCGCTGGCGCTGCTGCGCGAAGTCGGCGGCCTGTGGCGCGGCTGGCTGGCCGACCTCGACCGACCCTCGGCCGAGGAGCCGGGGCGCAGCGTCTTCGCGCTGCTTCAGGACCACACCCTGCGCGCCTCGTGGAAGACGCAGATCCGGGCGCCGCTGCAATCGATCTTCGCCGGCGCGGCGCTGAAGCCCATCGTCGAAGAGTGCCAGCGGATCCACGCCGAGGTGTTGAAGGGTCGCGTCTGGGTGGCGCTGCACATGCATGCCGGCGACGGCAACGTGCACACCAACATCCCGGTCAACAGCGACAACTACGAGATGCTGCAGACCGCGCACCGGGCGGTGGCGCGGATCATGCGGCTGGCGCGCAGCCTCGACGGCGTGATCTCGGGCGAGCACGGCATCGGCATCACCAAGCTCGAGTTCGTGACCGACGAGGAGCTCGCCGCCTTCACCGACTACAAGCAGCGGGTCGACCCCGACGGCCGCTTCAACAAGGGCAAGCTCCTGCGCGGCGCCGCCGCGGCGGCGGCCGAAGGCGCCGGCCCGCTTCACGCCGACCTGACCAACGCCTACACGCCGAGCTTCGGCCTGATGGGCCACGAGTCGCTGATCATGCAGCAGAGCGACATCGGCGAGGTCGCCAACTCGATCAAGGACTGCCTGCGCTGCGGCAAGTGCAAGCCGGTGTGCACCACCCACGTGCCGCGCGCCAACCTGCTCTACAGCCCGCGCAACAAGATCCTCGCCACCTCGCTCCTGGTCGAGGCCTTCCTCTACGAGGAACAGACGCGGCGCGGCATCTCGATCAAGCACTGGGAGGAGTTCGAGGACGTCGCCGACCACTGCACCGTCTGCCACAAGTGCCTCGCGCCCTGCCCGGTGGACATCGACTTCGGCGACGTCTCCATGAACATGCGCAACCTCCTGCGCAAGATGGGGCAGAAGTCGTTCCGCCCGGCCAACGCGGCGGCGATGTTCTTCCTCAACGCGACCCAGCCGGAGACGATCAAGATCATGCGCATGGCGATGGTCGACGTCGGCTTCAAGGCGCAGCGCGCGGCCAACAACTTCCTGCGCGGCTTGGCCAACAAGCAGAACGCGGCGCCGCCGTCGACGGTGGGCCGCACGCCGCTCAAGGAGCAGGTGATCCACTTCGTCAACAAGAAGATGCCGGGCGGGCTGCCGAACAAGACGGCGCGGGCGCTGCTCGACATCGAGGACAAGGAATACGTTCCGATCATCCGCAACCCGAAGACGACCAACGCCGACACCGAGGCGGTCTTCTACTTCCCGGGCTGCGGCTCGGAGCGGCTGTTCTCGCAGGTGGGCCTCGCGACCCAGGCGATGCTCTGGCAGGCCGGCGTGCAGACGGTGCTGCCGCCCGGCTATCTCTGCTGCGGCTATCCGCAGCGCGGCTCCGGCGACTACGACAAGGCGGAGAAGATCATCACCGACAACCGGGTGCTGTTCCACCGTGTCGCCAACACCCTGAACTACCTCGACATCAAGACCGTGGTGGTAAGCTGCGGCACCTGCTACGACCAGCTCCAGGGCTACAAGTTCGAGGAGATCTTCCCCGGCTCGCGGATCATCGACATCCACGAGTTCCTGCTCGAGAAGGGCATCACCCTCGGCGGCCCGAGCGGGCCTGACGCGGCCGCGCACGGCTACCTCTTCCACGACCCTTGCCACAGCCCGATGAAGCTGCGCGAGCCGCTGGCGACGGTGAAGGCGCTGGTCGGCGAGAACGTGAAGAAGAGCGACCGCTGCTGCGGCGAGAGCGGCACCTTCGGCATCA
>Ga0163163_10001638_pt1 | contig 18846 bp, 14 predicted proteins | sample S65metaG_FD_119766 | JGI IMG/M metagenome (GOLD analysis project Ga0163163, IMG submission 119766) | Switchgrass rhizosphere microbial communities from Kellogg Biological Station, Michigan, USA - S6-5 metaG | ecosystem: Host-associated > Plants > Roots > Rhizosphere > Soil | place: USA... | reverse complement strand
GCAGCAGCGTATCCGCCTGGTGAAATTCGAGCGCCTGATGCGCGATCCGGCAGCGGAGATGACAGATGTTTTCGCCTGGCTCGAATTGCCGGCCCAGCGTATCGATCCGAAAAACCTGAGCGTACGCCAGCACGAAAGCGACAGCCATTACCGGCACAAGTACCCGCATCGGCAGTACGCGGCTGTCGAACCACCCCCGCAGCATGCGATCCCGGCGCGCATTCAGGGCGAGATCGAGCGCACCTACGCCTGGTATTACGATCACGTTTATCCGGATTGGAAGCGCCTGCCCGCTACGCCGAAGGCCTGAGATTCCGTTCATCTTGCATTCGCGCCGCCGCGATATGTAAACGGCCCTCGAACTTGCAATTCAAATGGCAAACTGCGCTACACTCGGGACGTGCTCGACGGGGGTTCAGCATGAATGCGCTCAGCAGCACGGTGCGCTACGCCGCGGAAGCGCCGCGCGTGCCGTCGTGGAAAGTGCTGATCGTGGACGACGAGCCCGAAGTGCACGCCGTCACCAAACTCGTGCTCGGCAACTTCCGCTTCGCCGACCGCCCATTGCGTTTTCTTAATGCGAATTCCGCCGCGCAGGCCGAAGCGCTGCTGCGCGAGAATCCCGATATCGCCGTGATGCTGCTCGACGTGGTCATGGAAACTGACCGCGCCGGCCTCGACCTCGTACGCCATGTGCGCGAACGCATGGGCAACCAGTTCGTGCGCATCGTGCTGCGCACCGGCCAGCCCGGCCAGGCGCCGGAGCAGCAGGTCATCGCCACTTACGACATCAACGATTACAAGGAAAAGACCGAGCTCACCGCACAGAAGCTCACGACGACGATGTTCGCCGCGCTGCGCAGCTATCGCGACATGCGCATGATCGAGTCGAGCCGGCGCGGGCTCGAGCGCGTGATCGACGCATCGACGTACATCTTTTCGCACGAACACTCGCAGCGCTTCGCCTCGGCGGTGCTGGAGCAGTTGTCCGACTTGTTCGGCGGTGAACGCGGCGCGTTGCATTGCCGCATCGCCAGTACCGGCGTGGCCGCGCTGGAGCATTTCGGCGTGACTGCCGCCACCGGCGAATATCGCAACCTGGTCGGCCTCAATGCCGCCGAGCATCTGCCGATGCCGATCGCCGCCTCTCTGCGCAGCGCCATCACCAATCGCGAAAACGTATTCACCGACGACCACTACGTGCTCTACGTCGGTGACAGTCGCTCGCCGGAAGCACTGGTCTATGTCGGCGAAAACGTGAATCCAAGCGGCCTGGGCAATCGTCTGGTCGAGGTATTCAGCACGAATATCTGCGTCGCCTTCGAGAACCTGCATCTGAATCGCGAGCTGCTCGACAGCCAGCTCGAAATGGTGCACCTGCTCGCCGGAGCGGCGGAAACGCGCTCGTACGAAACGGCCAATCACGTCAAGCGCGTCGGCGCGATCGCCGAATTGCTCGGCCAGTTCTACGGGCTCGACGAGCGCACCACGTCGGATCTGCGCCTGGCCTCGCCGCTGCACGACATCGGCAAGATTGGCATTCCCGACGCGGTGCTGAACAAGCCGGGGGCGCACACGCCGGAGGAAGCCACGCTGATGCGCACGCACGCGCAACTTGGCGCCAACCTGCTGGCCGCGTCGCGACGACCGCTGCTGAAACTGGCTGCCGAAATCGCCCTGACGCATCATGAAAACTGGGATGGCAGCGGCTACCCGCGCGGCCTGAGCGGCGAGGCGATTCCGATCGGCGGGCGCATCACGATGCTGGCCGACGTGTTCGATGCGCTCGGCAGCAGGCGCTGCTACAAGCAGCCCTGGAAGGCCGACGACATCCGCGCCTTCATCGTCGAACAGAATGGCAAGAAGTTCGAACCGCGTCTCGTGGAGCTGCTGTTCGAGAACTGGGAGCGCGTGCTGACCGTGCGCGCGCAAATGCCGGACCAAGCCTAGGAAAGGCCTTCCGCCGCCACGCCCACGTGAGGCTGTGGCGATGCAACCGCATCCGTCGGCACCACGATCGCAAACGTCGTACCCGCTTCGGGCGCGCTGCTGACGTCGATACGGCCCTTCAGCAGCTGGGTGACGAGGTTGTATACCACGTGCATGCCGAGTCCAGACCCGCCTTCGCCGCGCCGTGTCGTGAAGAACGGCTCGAAGATGCGCGCACGCACCTCCGCGCTCATGCCGTGTCCGTTGTCGTTGTAAGTCAGCTCGACTTGACTGGCTGCCTGCTTCACCGCGATCGTGATCTGCCCGGCTTGCCCGGGCGCGAACGCATGGTAGATCGAATTCATCAACAGGTTGCTGATGATCTGGTAGATCGCGCCCGGATACGTGTTCAACGTGACCGGTGTCGGGCAGTCGATGCGCACTTGGTGCGCCGTTTTCTTCAGCGCTGGGCCGAGTGAAATCAGGATTTCGTTGAGATACGCGCCGAGCTCGATCGTGCGGCGCTCCTCGCTGCTCTGATCGACCGCCACCTGTTTGAAGCTCTTGATCAAGCGGTCGGCGCGATTGAGGTTACGTAGGATGATTTCCGAACTTTCGTTGGCGGTATCGTGGAATTCGGCCAGTTCCTCCGGCGAGAGCGCGTGTGACGCAGCCAGTTTGCCGATGCGCCGCGCCTCCTCCTGCAAATGCGACGCCGCCGTCACCGTGACGCCGAGCGGCGTATTGATCTCGTGCGCCACGCCCGCGACGAGGCCGCCGAGCGCCGCCATCTTCTCCGATTCCAGCAACTGCCGCTGCGCCTGCGTCAGCTGCTCCAACGTCTGCCGCAACTCGTTGTTGGCCTTGCGCAGATCGCTCGTGCGCGCCTCGACGCGCGATTCCAGTTCCTCGTTGAGTTTGCGCAGCGATTCCTCGGCGCGCTTGAGCACGGTGATGTCCTGCGTCGTACCGACGAGCCGCAGCGCGCGGCCGTTCGCGTCGCGTTCGACTGCGCGGCCGCGGGTCAGCAGCCAGCGCCATTCGCCGCTCAGATCGGGCGTGCGGTAGGTGGCTTCGAAGAAATCGGCCCGGCCCTTCAGGTGCGCAATGAGGGCTTGTTCGAATCCGGAAAGATCGTCAGTGTGTATGTATTTGCGATATTCGTGCACGGTGCGCGGCCCGTTGATGCCGCCGACGGCAAGACCGGGAATCCGATTCTCCTGTACGAACGAGCCGTCCTGCAGATTGATGTCCCACATCTCGCCGCCATTGCCCCACAACGCAAGCTTCAGACGGTCGGCACTGGCGCGCACGGCGCGCTGCGCCACGCGCTGCCGGCGCAAGTTCTCGCGCGTGCGCCAGCCGAACCAGCCCGCGATCGTCATCAGCGCGGCACAATAGCCGAGCACTGCCAACGGCGACAGCCACGGTGCCGGCAGCACGCGTACGTCCATGCGGGCTTCCTGCTGCGTCCACGGATCGCCATCGCGGCGCGCGCGCACACGCAAGTGATAGTCTCCGGGGGCGAGATTGGTATAGGTGGCGAAGCGCCGCGCCGCGCCGGTCCTGATCCAGTCGCTGTCATGACCCTCGAGCAGGTATTCGTATTCGATCGACTCCGGATCGCTGAAGCCCAACGCGCTGAATTCGAAGCCGACGTTCTTCTGGCGATAGTTGAACTGCGCCGGGCCGCCGCCCCATGGCACGGCCCGCAATGGCGAGTTCTCGCTGCGCCACTGCAAGTCCACGGGCTGGTTGTCGAGCAGCACGCCGGTGAGGATCGGCGTTGGCGCAGGCGCCGCCTTCACGCGCGCCGGATCGAGCAGGGTCATGCCGCCGGGTCCACCGAATGCCATGCGGCCGTCGGCCAGCTGGGCGAACGAATTGATCACGTAGCCCTGCCCCGAAGCACCGTCGCGCGCGCTGTAGTTGACGATGTGACGAGTCGTCGGGTCGTAGCGGCTGATTCCCACCGTCGTGCTCAGCCATAGTGCGTGCGCCGAGTCCTCAACGATAGCCCCGATCGCATCGGCGGCAAGCCCCTGCGCGGTCGTGATCGCCTCGAAGCGTGGCACGGCGGACGCCGGCAGCAGATGATTCAGCCCGCCGCCCTGCGTGCCCACCCACAGTTCGCCGTGGCTGTCGATGGTCAGTGCGGTGATCGTGTTGTTGCTGAGCGTCGTCGCGTCCTGCGGGTTGGCGCGGAAATGCTCGAAACGATCATGCGCACGATCGTAATGATCGAGCCCGCCTGGACGCAGCGCGACCCAGAGGCTGCCGTCCGCCGCTTCGAGCACGGTCGTTACCGGGCCTTCGCTGATGCTATCCGCGCGCTGCGGATCGTGACGATGATGGCGGAATTGCCGGCAGCCCTCGCACAATTCGTCCAGGCCCGCGTCCACAGTGCCGACCCACAGGGTTCCGGATTTGTCCTGCATCAGGTGCAGCAGGTCTTCGCTCGCCAGGGTGTCGGCGTTGGCCGCGTCGTGGTGATACGCCTCGAAGGCGGATGCCGCAGGTGCTAGGTGATGCAGGCCGCCGCCATTCGTGCCGACCCACAAGCTGTCGTCGCGCGCCTGGGTGATCGCCTGGATCTGGTTCGGCGGCAACGCGCCGGCGGTGTTGGCCTTCGGCGCGAAGCGCACAAGCACGCCACGGGCAGGATCGAAATGCACTAGGCCGCCATGTTCGGAGATGCCCAGCCACAATGTCGCATCGCGACCGGCGGCAATCGCCCACACCGGCCGCGCAGGCAACGTGCGCGGATCGCTCGGCAGCGGCGCGACCGTCGCGAATGCCTCGCTGCGTGGATCGTGTATGCTGACGCCGTTGTTCCAGGAACCGGCCCAGATCAAGCCGTCGCGGTCGATCAGGATGCTTTGCTGACGATTCGCCGCGATGCTGCGCGCATCGGCAGGGTCGTTGCTGAACTGCCGAACCCCACCCGTCGCGGGATCCAGCTGCAACAAGCCGCCGTTGCGCGTTGCCAGCCATAATTTCCCGGCGCCATCGAACTGCATGCCACGCACGTCGTCGTCAGGCAAGGCGTGCGCCGGATCGGCCACCATGCGATAGCGCGCGAGCGCGTTGCCATCCTTGTCCAGACGAAAAACGCCAGCGCCCGTCGCCGCCACCCAGATCTGCCCGTCGTGTGCAACCGTCAGCGCCTGCACATTCAGCGACTGCACCGGATCGAGCCGCAATTCATGCATGCTGCTGGCATTGGCGTCGCAACGCCACAAGCCGGACTGCGTACCGATGAGGACTGAGCCATCTTCCTGTTCCGCGAACGTGTGCACAGAGGACAATACCGGCTGCATGCCGAGCGGAGTGTCGATGAAATGCCGCGTGGCGGGATCCAGCCACTGCAATTTGCCCGCCGCGGAAGCTACCCACAGCCAATTGCGCCGATCGAGCATCAGTGCGGTGACCTGATTCGCGGCCAATGCGCCGGCCTGGGCCGGATCGGCCGCAAACGGCTCGAAGCGATCCAGCACCGGATCGTAGCGGTTCAGTCCGCCCGCCTGCGTGCCGATCCAGAGCGAGCCGTCGGGGTCGGCCACCAAAGCCTTGATCGCATTGTCGGCCAGCGACCAGGGGTCGCCGCGCAAGTGTTTGTATACCTTGAAGCTATAGCCGTCGAAGCGGTTCAGGCCGTCCTGCGTGGCGATCCAGATGAAGCCGTATTTATCCTGCACGATCTGCTGGGCGGTCGGCTGCGACAGCCCCTGATCGACGCTGTAATTGCGGAACCGCACGTTGGTTACGCCGGGCGCCACGTCCTGCGCGTGCGCCGGGCAACACCATGCCAGCACCGCGATCAGCGCGCTGCACCATCGAGCCGGAATGTCCCCTACCCACATGCCGCCGAGGCTACGCGTAGCCCGCTAGCCTTGCAAGATCACCGCTGGTCCGCCCCAATGCGCAAGAATCCACAATTGCAAAATTCGCGATAGTGTGAATATTCTAGCGCCGCAGCCTAGATTGCACGTGACTTGGCGTGAACAAGAAACGAGGAGGGAACATGAGCAAGGCAAAACCGAAGAACAAACCGAAATTGAAGGCCAAGGCGGCGCCGACCAAAGCGGCACCCAAACTGAAAGCCAAAGGCAAAACTGAGGCCGGGTCGGTATCGCGCGGTTCGATCATGGAATCGGCGCAGCAGATCTGGCTGGCCGGACTCGGCGCGTTCGCCAAGGCACAGGAGCAAGGCGGCCATCTGTTCGAAAACCTGCTCAAGGAAGGCTCCAGCCTGGAGCAGAAGACGCGCAAGCTCGCCACCGGCAAGGTCGATGGCGTGCGCGATGCGGTCGAGACCGGCGTGACCCAGGTGCGCGAACGCACCCAGGAAACGTGGGATCGCCTCGAGCAGGTGTTCGAGAACCGCGTGTCGCGCGCACTCGCCAAGCTCGGCGTACCGGCGCGCAAGGACATCGACGAGTTGCTCAAGCGCGTCGACGAACTGAATCGCGACGTGCGCCGCCTCAACGGCGGTGCCGGCAAGTCGATCGGCCAGGTCATGACGAGCACCGTGCGCCGCGCGCGCGACGACTTGAGCGATCTGGCCCGCGAACTCGAAGAAGCCCAGCTGGCCGCAAAGCAGACTGTCAAGCGCACTGTGGCCAAGGTCAAGAAGTCGATCAAATCCGCCAGTCGCTGATCGCGATTGGGCAACCGCTTAAAGCCCGCCAGCACCACGACGCCGAAGGATCCCTCCCCCCAAGGCTTCAGCTGGCGGGCTTTTCATTGAAGCCTGCGCAGGCTTCGGACAAGCACAGCGGAGTTATTTTGCTTCCCGCCGCGGCGTGAACGTGGCAGAATCCCGCGCCTTGCGGAGGAATGCTCCGCGCCCCAATCTTCAGAGTCGATGGCAAAAGACGATCAAATCGAAATGGAAGGCACGGTCATGGAGACCCTGCCGAACACGATGTTCCGCGTGAAGCTCGAAAACGGCCACGTGGTTACCGCGCATATCTCCGGGCGCATGCGCAAGAACTACATCCGCATCCTGACCGGCGACAAGGTCAAGGTCGAGATGACCCCGTACGATCTGACCAAAGGGCGGATCACGTACCGGATGAAGTGACAAAAACGGCGGCTCAGGGCCGCCGTTTTGCGTTGCGGCTCCGCCGGATTATTCGACTACCGCCGGCAGCTTCTCGTCGGACTCGATGCGCACGTCAAGCTTTTCGTCCTTGACGCCCAGATGAACTTTGCCGCCCTCGGCGAGCTTGCCGAACAGCAGTTCGTCGGCGAGCAGACGTTTGACGTTTTCCTGGATCACGCGCGCCATGGGCCGTGCGCCCATCGCCGCGTCGAAGCCATGCTCGGCAAGCCAGCGCCGCGCATCGGCGTCCACCGTCAGCGACACGTGCTTCTCCTGCAACTGCGTCTCGAGTTCGATAAGGAACTTGTCGACGACGCGCAGGATGTGCTCCATGTCGAGCGCGGAGAACTGGATGATCGCGTCGAGACGGTTGCGGAACTCCGGCGAAAACGCGCGGCGGATCACTTCCATCGCGTCGGTCGCATGACTCTGTTCGACGAAACCAATCGAGCGTCGCGCTGCCTGTGCGGCACCGGCGTTCGTGGTCATGATCACGATCACGTTGCGGAAATTCGCTTCACGGCCGTTCGTATCAGTCAACTTGCCGTGATCCATGATCTGCAACAGGATGTTGTAGACATCCGGATGCGCCTTCTCGATCTCGTCGAGCAGCAGCACGCAATGCGGGTGCTTGGTGATCTGCTCGGTCAGCAAGCCGCCTTGATCGAAACCGACATAGCCCGGGGGTGCGCCGATCAGGCGCGACACCGAGTGCGCTTCCATGTACTCGGACATGTCGAAGCGAATCAGTTCGATACCCAAGTGCAGCGCCAGCTGGCGCGTAACTTCGGTCTTGCCTACGCCGGTCGGACCGGAAAGCAGGAAACTGCCGATCGGTTTCTGGGTGTTGCCCAGGCCCGAACGCGCCATCTTGATCGACGCAGCCAAAGACTCGATCGCCTTGTCCTGGCCGAACACGACCATTTTCAGATTGCGGTCGAGGTTCCTGAGCACATCGCGATCCGATGCTGACACCTGTTTCGGCGGGATGCGCGCCATGCGCGCGATGATGAACTCGATTTCCGGTACGTCGACGACCGTCTTGCGATCCTTCTCCGGCATCAGGCGCTGACGTGCGCCGGCTTCGTCGATCACGTCGATCGCTTTGTCCGGCAGCAACCGGTCGCCGATATGTTTGACCGACAGGTCGACCGCCGCTTTGAGCGCATCGGCGGTGTACGTCACCTTGTGGTGATCCTCGAAGCGGGATTTCAAGCCCTTGAGGATTTCCACGGTCTCGGCAACGCTCGGCTCGACCACGTCGATCTTCTGGAAACGCCGCGCCAACGCGCGATCCTTCTCGAATACGCCACGGAATTCCTGGAACGTGGTCGAGCCGATGCAGCGCAGCTCGCCGGAAGCGAGTACGGGCTTGATCAGATTCGAGGCGTCCATCGTGCCGCCGGAAGCCGATCCGGCACCGATGATCGTGTGGATTTCGTCGATGAACAGGATCGCATGCGGCTGCTTCTTCAGTTCCGCGATCACGGCTTTGAGGCGCTTCTCGAAATCGCCGCGGTATTTCGTGCCGGCCACGAGCGCGCCCATGTCCAGCGCGTAGATCGTGCAGGGTTTGAGAACCTCGGGCACGTCGCTTTCGACAATGCGCTTGGCGAGTCCTTCGGCGAGCGCCGTCTTGCCAACTCCGGCTTCGCCGACATAGAGCGGGTTGTTCTTGCGACGGCGACAGAGAACTTGAATCGTTCTTTCGATTTCCTCCACGCGCCCGATCAATGGATCGATCTTGCCCTGCTTGGCCAGTTCGTTGAGGTTCGACGCGAAGTCCACGAGTGGATTGCCACGTGGCTCCTCGTTGCCCTCGCCTTCCTTGCTGGCTTCCGCGCCGGGCTGGGGTGCGGATTCCTGGCCGATCTTGGCGATGCCGTGCGAGATGTAATTGACGACGTCGAGTCGGGTGACTTCCTGCTGGTTGAGGAAATACACGGCGTGCGAGTCCTTCTCGCCGAAAATCGCCACGAGCACGTTGGCGCCGGTGACCTCTTTACGGCCGGAAGATTGCACATGGTAGACGGCGCGCTGCAGCACACGCTGGAAACCGAGCGTCGGCTGCGTGTCGCGTTCGTCGTTGGCCGGCAGCACCGGCACGGTTTCAAGGATGATCGCCTTGAGATCCTTGCCGAGCTTGGTCATGTCGGAGCCGCAGGCGCGCAGCACGGCGGCGGCCGAAGGATTTTCCAGCAGCGCCAGCAGCAGATGCTCCACGGTCATGAACTCGTGGCGCTGCTCGCGCGCTTCCTTGTAGCACTGGCCGATCGTTAACTCGAGGTCCTTACTGAACATTGAAATTCCCGGAATAGACTATGCGCAGTAAATGGGGGTGCTCAGGTTTTTTCCAATGTACACAACAACGGGTGCTGGTGCGCGCGCGAGAACTCGTTGACCTGGGTGACTTTGGTTTCCGCGACTTCGCGCGTGAACACGCCGCACACGCCCTTGCCGCGCGTATGTACGTGCAGCATCACCTGTGTCGCCAGTTCCCGCGTCATATTGAAAAACGTCTCGAGCACCACCACCACGAAATCCATCGGCGTGAAATCGTCGTTGAGGATCACGACCTGGTAAAGCGGCGGACGCGCAACCTCGGGCTTGGCCTCCTCGACGACCACGCCGCGCTGCTGCTGTTGTTCGGTTTGCTGTGTCATCGTCCCGGTCAGGCTCTATTCCCCTCGATTATAGCGCTCAGTGGTGGCTGTGCTTGCCGATTTCAATCGTACGCCTCGTGTACCATTCAGCCGCTGGGGGTGCACCTCATAGTTTCTAGACAAGCATGAATCGGACCACCTTAGACAACCTCGAAAACCCCGCCGTCTGGCGCCCGGACGTCACCGTCGCCTGCATCGTGCCGCAATCCGGCAGATTCCTGCTGGTCGAGGAAAACGTGCGTGGCGAACTCGTGCTGAACCAACCAGCCGGGCATCTGGAGCCGGACGAATCGCTGCATGACGCCGCCCTGCGCGAAGCCCTGGAGGAGACAGGCTGGAGCATCGAGTTGACGCATCTGGTCGGCGTTTACCAGTGGAAGAACGGCGACGGCCATTTTCTGCGCTTCACGTTCGCAGCGAATCCCATGCGCCACGACGCAGCACGCGAGCTGGACACTGGTATCCTGCGTACTCTATGGATGACGCGCGACGAAATCGCCGCGTCGCAAGCGCGCTTGCGCAGCCCGATGGTGTTGCGCGGCGTCGACGATTTCCTAGTCGGCAAACGCCTGCCGCTGGATACGCTCACGTCGTTGTCATGAGCATCGTGGTCGGCGTATCGGGCGGCGTGGATTCCTCCGTCGCGGCCCTGCTGCTGAAGAATGCCGGTGCCGCTGTCGCCGGCATGTTCATGCAGAACTGGGAGGAAGACGAGCGTTTCGGCGAATGTCATGCCGAACGCGATCGCGCCGACGCCGTGCGGGTTTGCGCCAAGCTCGGCATTGCTTTTCACGCGCGCAATTTTGCCGCTGAGTATTGGGATCGCGTATTCGAACACTTCCTCGCCGAATACCGCGCCGGGCGCACGCCGAATCCCGATGTGCTGTGCAATCGCGAGATCAAGTTCAAGACGTTTCTCGAGCATGCTCGCGCACTCGGCGCGGACAAGATCGCGACCGGCCACTATGCGCGCACCGACGCGATCGACGGCCGGCATCGCCTACTACGTGGCCGCGACGCCAACAAGGATCAGAGCTATTTCCTGTATGCGCTGGGCCAGGCACAGCTCGCGGCGACGTTGTTTCCGATCGGCGAGCTGCCGAAACCCGAAGTGCGGCGCCTGGCGCGCGCAGCGGAACTGCCGACGCACGACAAAAAGGACTCCACCGGCATCTGCTTCATCGGCGAACGCGACTTCCGCGAGTTCCTCGGTCACTACATTCCCGCGCGCAAGGGCGAAATACGTACATCCGAAGGCAAGCGGATCGGCGAGCATGACGGCGTGATGTACTACACACTCGGCCAACGCACCGGACTCGGCATCGGCGGGCGCCGCGATGCCGGCGGCGAGCCGTGGTACGTCGTCGGCAAAGATGTCGCCAACAACGTGCTGCTCGTCGCTCAAGGCAACGCAACGCAGTGGCTGCATTCCACGCGCCTGCGCGCGAGCGAACTCTCGTGGGTCGCCGCGGCGCCGCCGGCATTGGAGTTTGCCTGTACCGCCAAGACTCGCTACCGCCAATCCGACCAGACATGCCGCGTGCGGATTTGCGAAGATGGCTGCATGGTCGAGTTCGACACTCCGCAGCGCGCCGTCACCCCGGGGCAGTCCGTCGTGTTCTATCGCGATGAGGAATGCCTGGGGGGAGCCGTAATTGACGCCACCGATGCGCCATTCGGCGGGATGAAGTCGTGAGAGAAGGCCGCGTCATCGCCCTCGCCGGCCTGTTCCAGGCGATCGCGCTCGTACGCGCGGTCGCGACCCGCGGTAGCGCCGACACGCGGGCCATGCAGCATAGCTTTGCCAGCGTATTCAAGATCGACGCGGACAGCCCGGTCGACGTGTTCGGCGGTATCGGCAACCTGCGCCTGGGGTTGGAAACACTGGTGGCGCAGCTCGGTGAAGCGGGCAAGCGCGACCTGACGGTGACACGCATGGCGATCCAGGTTTTGCGGCTCGAGCGCACCCTTGCTAATCGTTCTGACACGTTGCGCGCCCTGCGTTCCGGCATCGACGGCATGCGAACGGCGAGCGAATCCGGTCAAGTCGACCTCAGCGCACGCCTGGCTGACCTCTACGCGCAAACCCTGTCGCACCTGCAGCCGCGCATCATGGTCGAAGGCAACCCGGCGTATTTGCAGCAACCCGTCCAAGTCAACCAGATCCGCGCCTTGCTGCTCGCCGCTGTGCGTGGCGCGGTGCTGTGGCGACAGCTCGGCGGTTCGCAGTTGCGCCTGCTTTTTCGCCGCCGCCAATACGCAATGCTGGCCCGTGGATTGCTCGCTGCCTGCACCCTGGGCGGGTCGTAACGGCGCGATACAGCGCGTCTCTGCGTTATAATTGCGTGTTATCCACCGCCGCTGCCGGCGGCGGACATCTCTAAGACGCAGCAGGAGCATGAGCGCCATGACCGATTCCTTTGCCACCCGGGACACTCTGGACGTCAACGGCAAGAAGTACACGATTGCCAGTCTCGCCAGGCTCGGCGAACGCTTCAATCTCAAGCGCCTGCCGTACTCGATGAAGATCCTGCTCGAGAACTTGTTGCGCCACGAGGACGGCATCAGCGTCACGGCGAAGGAAATCGAAGCGGTCGCGAACTGGAACGCGAAGAAGGAACCGGACACCGAAATCGCCTTCATGCCAGCGCGCGTGGTGCTGCAGGATTTCACCGGCGTACCCTGCGTGGTCGACCTGGCCGCGATGCGCGATGCGATCGTCAAGCTCGGCGGCGATGCGCGCAAGATCAATCCATTGATTCCGTCGGAGCTGGTCATTGACCACTCCGTGCAGGTCGACAAGTTCGGCACGGCGGCCTCGCTCGATCAGAACGTGGCGATCGAATTCGACCGCAATCAGGAGCGCTACGGCTTCTTGCGCTGGGGTCAGAAGGCGCTGAACAACTTCAAAGTAGTGCCGCCGCGCACCGGCATCGTGCACCAGGTGAACCTGGAATATCTCGCGCGCGTCGTCGCCACCGCGCCGAAAGACGGTACCGAGTGGGCGTTCCCCGACACCGTGTTCGGTACCGACTCGCACACGACGATGATCAACGGCATCGGCGTACTCGGCTGGGGCGTCGGCGGCATCGAAGCGGAAGCGGCGATGCTCGGCCAGCCGTCGTCGATGCTGATTCCGCAGGTCGTCGGCTTCAAGCTGACCGGCAAGCTGCCGGAAGGCGCGACCGCCACCGATCTCGTGCTCACTGTGACGCAGATGCTGCGCAAACACGGCGTGGTCGGCAAGTTCGTCGAGTTCTTCGGTGACGGTCTGCAGCACCTGCCGCTGGCCGATCGCGCGACCATTGCGAACATGGCCCCGGAGTACGGCGCGACCTGCGGCATCTTCCCGGTCGACGCCGAATCGCTGACCTACCTGCGCTTGTCCGGCCGCGACGAAGCGCAGATCGCTCTGGTCGAGGCGTATGCGAAGGCGCAGGGCCTGTGGCACGACGCGAACACGCCGCACGCGGAGTTCTCGTCGACGCTGGAATTGGATCTCGCGGATGTGAGGCCCTCCTTGGCCGGCCCGAAGCGCCCGCAGGATCGCGTGCTGCTCGGCGATGTGGCCAAGAGCTATCAGGATTCGCTCTCCGCGCTGACGGCCAACCGCAAGCCGACTGCGCGTGCGGAATCGCGTTTCGCCAACGAAGGCGGCGCTACCGCGATCGGCCACGACGAGAGCGTCGATGCGCAAGGCCAGCACGTGAAGAACGGCCACATGCTGACGGACGGTGCAGTCGTCATCGCCGCGATCACTTCCTGCACGAATACGTCCAACCCCGCCGTCATGCTCGGCGCCGGCCTGCTTGCGCGCAACGCGGTCGCCAAGGGCCTCAAGCCCGCACCGTGGGTCAAGACCTCGCTCGGTCCGGGTTCGCTCGTCGTTACCGATTACCTGAAGAAGGCCGGCGTGCTCGCCGACCTGGAGAAGCTCGGCTTCTACGTCGTCGGCTATGGCTGCACGACGTGCATCGGCAACTCCGGTCCGCTGCCGGCGGAAATCTCCAAGGGCATTGCCGATGGCGACCTCGTCGTCGCCTCGGTGCTGTCGGGCAACCGCAATTTCGAAGGCCGCGTGCATCCGGAGGTGAAGATGAACTATCTCGCCTCGCCGCCGCTGGTCGTGGCCTTTGCGCTCGCCGGCACGGTGGATATCGACCTGACCAAGGAACCGCTCGGCACCGGCAGTGACGGCAATCCCGTGTACCTCAAGGATATCTGGCCGACTAACAAGGAAATCGGCGACGTCATCGCACGTACCGTTGGTCCGGAATTGTTCAAGCAGAACTACGCCGATGTGTTCAAGGGCGACAGCCGCTGGAACCAGATCGCCGCGCCCGAGGGCGAGCGTTATGCCTGGGACGGCAAATCGACTTACATCAAGAATCCGCCGTACTTCGAAGGCATGACGATGCAAGCCGGCAAGATCGCCGACATCCACGGCGCGCGCTGCCTGGGCCTGTTCGGCGATTCGATCACCACCGATCACATCTCGCCCGCCGGCGATATCAAGGCGACCTCACCCGCAGGCCAGTTCCTGCAGGGCCACGGCGTGGTCAAGGCGGATTTCAATTCCTACGGCTCGCGCCGCGGCAACGACGATGTGATGGTGCGCGGCACGTTCGCCAACATCCGCATCAAGAACCTGATGCTCGGCGGCGAAGAAGGCGGCAACACCCTGCACTTCCCGGACAAGGAAAAACTGCCGATCTACGACGCCGCGATGAAGTATAAAAAGGAAAACGTGCCGCTTATCGTGATCGCCGGCAAGGAATACGGCACCGGTTCGTCGCGCGACTGGGCGGCCAAAGGCACGCTGCTGCTCGGCGTGAAAGCCGTGATCGCGGAAAGCTTCGAGCGCATTCACCGCTCCAACCTCGTCGGCATGGGCGTGCTACCGCTGCAGTTCCGCGATGGCGAATCCGCGCAAAGCCTCGGCTTGAAGGGTGACGAGGTGTTTGAGGTCGCCGGGCTCAACGATGGCGCGGCAAAGGAGGTCGAGGTTGTCGCAGGCACGAAGAAGTTCAAGGTCAAGGTGCTGCTGCTGACGCCGAAGGAAGTCGAGTACTACCGCCACGGCGGGATCTTGCCGTACGTGTTGAGGCAGCTGGCCGGGAGTCACAAGGCCGCTTGATGTTTTTCGTCATTCCGGCGCAAGCCGGAATCCAGCGCCTCTCTAGTCACGGGAGTGCAATGACACTGGATCCCGGCTTGACCAGCTCCGCTGTTGAAAAGCGCCTCGCCGGGATGACAAGCATCAAAGCTTTTGCTCCCAGCTGGCGTTATAGCAACGCCAGTCGTTACCCTCACGCCGCCAGCCACTGGTAATCGCATAGATCGAACCGCGCTCGGGCAGCAACCCGCCCGAGCCGCCGGTCAGCGTGGCGGTCACATGCACGGTCGCGCGATCGCCCTGCAGTTCCATGTCGATCGGCCCCAGCGTCACGCCGGCGTGTTCGTTGCGCAACACTTCCACACGCAGGATGTTCATCAGGCCCTCGCGATCCACCGTGCCTTCGTTACCGGTGAAATCATTGCTGACGTAGGCCATGAAATCGCGCGGCCTGCCAGTCTCGACCGCCTGTTGCATGGCCGTGATCGATTCGCGGACGCGTTGCTCGTCGGGAGTCCGATGGCAGGCCACGAGTAGCGTCAATAGTGCAAGGAGTGCCCGTTTCATCGGCCAATCGTGCACCGACGCGGCTCCCGCCGCAATGCAGCTTGCCGGAAAATCTTGCACCGTGTTAAATCCAGTCCTGCCGTGCGTTACAGCGGGTCTCTAGGGGAACCTTGAAAATGAACGACATCACCCGTCCATGGCTCGCCAACTATCCGAATGGCGTGCCCAGCCAGATCAATGTGGACGAGTACCGTTCCATCGCGCATGTGCTGGAAGCCTCATGCGACCGCTTCGCACACCGCCCCGCGTTCGAAAACATGGGCAAGGTGCTCAGCTATGCGGATATCGATCGGTTGAGCCGCGATTTTGCGTCGTACCTGCTCAACGATTTGAAATTGCAGCGCGGCGACCGTGTCGCGATCATGCTGCCGAACGTGTTGCAGTATCCGGTGGCGATTTTCGGCACGCTGCGCGCCGGGTTGACGGTGGTCAACACGAATCCGATGTACACGGCGCGCGAGCTGCGCCATCAGCTGCACGATGCGGGCGTCAGTGCGATCATTGTGCTCGACAATTTCGCCGCGACGCTTGCCGAGGTACTGCACGACACGCCCTGCCAGCATGTGATAACCACCGGCATCGGGGATCTGCTCGGCTTTCCGAAGTCCGCGATCACGAATCTCGTGATCAAGCACGTCAAGAAAATGGTGCCGGCGTACTCGATTCCGCACGCGGTGCGCTTCAACACGGCGCTCGCGCACGGCGCGCGCAAAGCACCGCCGAAGATCGCGATCAGTCACGACGATCTCGCGTTCCTGCAATACACCGGCGGCACCACCGGCGTGGCCAAGGGCGCGATGCTCAGTCACGGCAACATGGTGGCGAACATGCAACAGTCCTCGGCGTGGATCGGACGCACCGCACGCGAGGGCGAGGAGGTCATCGTCACGGCGATTCCGCTGTACCACATCTTCGCGCTGACGGCGAACTGCCTCGTATTCATGAAGTTCGGCGGCTTGAACTACTTGATCACGAATCCGCGCGACATGCCAGGTTTCGTCAAGACCCTGCAAGGCATACGCATGACCGCGATCACGGGCGTCAATACCCTGTTCAACGGACTGCTCAACACGCCTGGATTTGAGCAGGTTGATTTCTCCAAACTGCATCTGACCCTGGGCGGCGGGACGGCCGTGCAACGCGCCGTGGCCGAGCGCTGGAAGAAAGTGACCGGCGTGACTCTGGTGGAAGCCTATGGCCTCACCGAAACCTCGCCGGCCGCGTGCATGAATCCGCTCGACCTCGCCGAATACAATGGCGCAATCGGTTTGCCGATCTCCTCTACCGATGTCTCGATCCAGGACGACAACGGCAACCAACTCGGCGTTGGCGAGATCGGCGAGTTGTGCATCAAGGGTCCGCAGGTGATGAAGGGCTACTGGCAGAAGCCCGATGAAACGGCAAAAGTGATCAGCGCCGACGGCTGGCTGCACACCGGCGACATCGCCAGGATGGACGACAAAGGCTACTTCACGATCGTTGACCGCAAGAAGGACATGATCCTCGTGTCCGGTTTCAACGTCTATCCGAACGAAATCGAAGACGTCATCGCCCAATGTCCCGGCGTGCTCGAAGTCGCCGCGGTCGGCGTACCCGACGAAAAATCCGGCGAGGCAGTAAAAATAGTCGTGGTGAAGAAGGATCCGAACCTCACCGCGGAGACGCTCAAGGCGCACGCCAAAGCGAACCTGACCGGCTACAAGCTGCCGAAGTACATCGAATTCCGCGATGCGCTGCCGAAGACGAACGTCGGCAAGATATTGCGCCGTGAGTTGCGTGATCCGCCGAAGCCGGCGGCTTAGCTATTTATCGAACGGCTCGAGTCGGTCTGCATATCCACCGAGCAGGTTCCACAAAGGAACCTCTTTCTCCGGCGGAATGCGTGCGTACGCAAAGCCCAGACTGTGGTCGAGCACGCGCGCCAAGGTTGCCTCGACGTGAATGTTGAGTTCTTCGCCGACAATCATGTCCAGCTGGTAAAGATCGCCCACCTGGCCCTTCCAATCGTCCGGCTTGATGACGAGCACGCCAGTCGCGGAAATGTCCTCGATCTCTGTCGACCACACGTCGACGCCACGCATCATCAGCACTGCCGAGCTGATGCGCATGCGGGCGTGGCGTAGGCCATTGTTTTGTTTGGCGTGCTGCGTCATTTGAAATTAAAGGGCCGCTGTTCCCTCCCAGCAGCGGGAGGATAAGGCAATTCGGGCAATTCTACCAATGCCTCAGGCTTCCGGGCGCATGTACGGAAAGAGCAGGACGTCCCGGATGGACGGCACGTCCGCCAGCAGCATCACGAGCCGGTCGATGCCGACGCCGAGCCCACCGGCCGGCGGCAGGCCGTACTCCAACGCTCGGATGTAATCGGCGTCGAAATGCATCGCTTCGTCGTCGCCAGCGGTCTTGGCAGCGACCTGGGCGCGGAAGCGCTCGGCCTGGTCTTCCGGGTCGTTGAGCTCGGAAAATCCGTTCGCCAGCTCTTTGCCGCCGACGAATAGTTCGAAGCGGTCGGTGACCTCGGCGTCGTGGTCGTTCGCACGCGCCAGCGGCGACACTTCGGTCGGGTAGCTCGTGACGAAGGTCGGTTGTACCAGCGTGGCCTCGACGGTCTTCTCGAAGATTTCGAGCAGGATCTTGCCCCAGCCGTAGTCGTCCTTCACGTGCACGCCGAGTGCCCGTGCGTGCGCGGCCAGCTTCATGCGGTCGCGGAGGTCGGACCGCACGATGTGCGGATTGCGCTCGATCACCGCGTCTTCCATCTTCCAGCGTTTGAACGCCGGACCGACGTCGATGTCGCGGCCTTCCCAGGTCAACGCTGTCGTGCCGAGCGTCGCCTTTGCCGTCTCGCGGACCATGGCCTCGGTGAGATCCATGACTTCGTTGTACGTGGCATAAGCCTGGTACAACTCGAGCATCGTGAATTCCGGGTTGTGTCTTGTCGACACGCCTTCGTTGCGGAAGTTGCGGTTGATCTCGTAGACGCGGTCGAAGCCGCCGACCGTGAGCCGCTTGAGGTAAAGCTCCGGCGCCACGCGCAAGTACAGATCGATATCGAGCGCGTTGTGATGGGTCTTGAACGGCCGCGCCGTGGCGCCGCCGGGAATCACGTGCATCATCGGCGTCTCCACTTCCATGAAGCGCCGTGGATCGGATTCCAGCCATTGCCGCATGAAGCGGATGATTTTCGAGCGCAGCTCGAACGTGCGCCGCGCCTCTGGCGTCACGATCAGGTCGACGTAACGCTGCCGATACCGTTGTTCGACATCGGCAAGGCCGTGCCACTTGTCCGGCAGCGGCCGTAGCGACTTCGTCAGCAAGCGCAGGCTCTCAACCTTGACCGACAGCTCGCCGGTTTTCGTGCGCATCAGCGGGCCTTCGGCGCCGACGATATCGCCCACGTCCCAGGATTTGAACGCTTCGTACACATCGCCGACGGCGTTCGCCTGCACGAACAGCTGGACGCG
>Ga0163163_10001634_pt1 | contig 18862 bp, 18 predicted proteins | sample S65metaG_FD_119766 | JGI IMG/M metagenome (GOLD analysis project Ga0163163, IMG submission 119766) | Switchgrass rhizosphere microbial communities from Kellogg Biological Station, Michigan, USA - S6-5 metaG | ecosystem: Host-associated > Plants > Roots > Rhizosphere > Soil | place: USA... | reverse complement strand
AGAAAACGTATATCAGGAAAAACCCCTACGTAGAATTAGGGAGGAAATGAGTGACAAGTGATGAAAGCGGCCGTCATTTATTATAACCCGTTCAGCCAAGTCACTGTTTGTCGACATCGACGTAACCCTCGGACCGAGAGAACTTGCTACTGCTTGTCGACATCGATGTAATAGAGGTCAGTCGCGGCCGCAAAGTCTTGCGCTTTGATGTCTGTCTTATCTGTTTTCCATTCCGTGGTCGGATAGATCAGCGTCCACTTCGCAGGCGTACCGACTTTAATAGGCATAGCGAAATTGGGAACATCGGCTTTCCAACGATAAGAGAAGGTACCGGCCGACTCGTCAAATTTCAGTTCGAGTTTCGGGATGGCCGTGTGGCGGAGGTATTGATCGAAAACGGGCGTAAGGTTAACGCCGGTTTTTTGATTCATGTAGGCGGCCATGTCCTCGGTCATGATGTTTTGATATTTGAAATGCTGAAACACATCGCGAATGAGAGCAAACCATTTCTGGTCGTCATTTATTATGCTGCGCAGAGTATTCAGGAACAGAGCGCCTTTAAAATACATGTCCTGCGGAGGCTCTGCGTTGATGCCGTGTTGGGTGATTATCGGCGTTTTGTTTTGGACTTTCTTCTTATACGCGTTCGTGTATTTCAAATAATCATCATGGCCGTACATGTACTCCACGTACAGGCATTCGAGATAGGTCGTCCAGCCTTCGTGGATCCACATGTCGGAAACATCGGCGGCGGAAACCGCGTTGCCGAACCATTCGTGTCCGCTCTCATGAATGATGATGAAATCGAAGCGAGTCGAGATCCCAACACCTGTCCAGTCACGTTCGAGGTAACCGTTGGCGAATCGGTTGCCGTAGGTGACGGCGCTCTGGTGTTCCATGCCTGAATAAGGGGCCTGGACCAGTTTGTACCCGTCTTTCTTGAACGGATATTCGCCGAAGTAATGTTGATAGGCTTTGAGCATACCCCTGGCTTGTGAAAATTGCTTCTTAGCTTTATCCAGGTCTTCAGGGAGCGCGTAAAAATCCATTGGCAGATCGCCCAGCTTTTCCGACCAGTGTTCGTATTTTCCAATATTGACCGACACATCGTAGTTGTTGATCGGATACTGAACGAACCAATCCCAACGGGTGTATCCATCGCCGAGGTCTTTCTTTCCAAGAAATTTTCCGTTCGATACGTCAACGAGATCGTTTGGGATAGCGATCGAGATATGCATGTTCTCGACTTCGTCGTGCCACTGGTCTTTGTTGGGCCACCAGAGCGAAGCACCGAGCCCTTCGCATGCCGTGAAGATCCACGGTCTTCCAACAGGATCTTTGCCGAAAGTAAAACCCCCAAAACGGCCGATCGTCTTTGGTGTTCCCGAATAATAGAAGTCGATCGAGTAGGTCTTGCCGGCTTTTAACGTCTGCGGAAAATCGACAAAGACCGCACCGGAATCGCGCGAGTATTTCAGGACCGCTTTGCCGAGCATGATCTTATCGACGTTTAGATTGTCGTAAAGATCGAGCTGGATGCGGCTATCATCCTTCACCATTTTGAAGGTGATGGTGTTCCTGCCGCTGATCACTTTCTTATCCGGATCAATGCGTAAATCGAGAAAGTAAGAAAGCAGGTCGTTATTCGCCCGATAACGGCCCCACTCGCCGCGAAGGATGTCGGCATGTGATGGCGGGATAGATGGCTGTTGCTGTCCCAGGCTAATGCTGAACAGAAGAATTGCTAGCGAAAGGGCAATAAGCAGGCGAAAAGCGAACACCATAAGTTTCTATTTTGTTCTAATAAACCCCAAATTGTTCAGCTATCGGAGAGTTTCATTTCAAGGATCGAAACAAGCCTTTCTGAAATTCGGGTTGAACGGTTTTGGCCAGTTCCAGAGCACGAAGTTCGTTGGGCCAATCCCTTTCCTTACCTAAGTTGGGAAGCCGGTTGCTGAAGAGAATAAGGCATGCTTTTTCAGGATTCAAACGAAAACTTACCTTATCAACGATTAAGAGAAAGGTCCCGAATGAAATCCCTCCGCGCGCACACCGTCTGGTTACGTAAGAATCGACAAGTATTCCCGCCAGGGGCCGACTTCGTCCTTATACCGGGCGGCTAAACGGCTGACGATCTGTCTTATGTGATTCAGATCATGGACAGCCCAGGTCGCGATCAATTGTTCGAGGGTGACTTCCCCAAGTTCCGGATGCGTTCCCTTCAAGGCGAGCTGCTCTGACGAAAGGTCCCATCCTTTTAGTTGTTCAAGATTTGTATCTCGAAGCGATTTGAACTCAGCTAACAGGTCGACAAGAGATTGTCCCTCGGAATCCTGGAATTGCGCGAGACGATCAAAAGGAACAAAGGTTCGGTTTTCACCCTGGGCCAAAATGATCTCGGCTCGCGGAATCCAGTCTGTTTTCTCGCCATGGATCAAATGGCCAAGCGTATCAAACGGACTCCAGCTTTCGCGGTTGCCGCTGCTCTCGTACCATTCGGGCGAAAGGTTTTTCAGCATGGATTCGAGCGTTCGCGGTGTCTGTTCTAGTATTTGGGTCGTACCTGGAAGCGTGAACGTCATGTCTTCGCCAATTATACATTCTGTTTGCTAGAATCAAACCCGAACTCATGAAAGCTCCGCTTGTAGCCATAATCGGCCGCCCGAATGTCGGGAAATCCACGCTCTTCAATCGCTTGACCGGCAGCCGCAAGGCTATCGTCGGCGACGAGCCGGGCATTACGCGCGACCGTATGTTTGGCGAAGTTGAATGGAAGGCGAAGACCTTCCGACTGGTCGACACAGGCGGAATAGTGCCGGACGACGAGGCGATAATTCCATCGAACATCTTTAAGCAGGCATCGTTCGCGATCGACGAGTCGGCCGCGATCATTTGGGTGCTCGACTCGCGGGCGGGCACGACGCCTCTTGATGAGGAATTAGGAGTCCTGCTTCGAAATACTGGAAAACCGATCATCATCGCTGCGAACAAAGTCGAATCAAAAAAAGTCGAGAACGAGGCAGGCGAGTTTTATCAGTTTGGTTTCGAGATGGCTCCCATCTCCGCCGAGCATGGCACGGGTATTGGCGATCTGCTTGACCTGGTTTTCGATGTTATTGAACATCCCGAAGAAACAATTGGAGCCTCGCATGAACCTATCAAGCTTGCGATCATCGGACGCCCGAACGTAGGGAAGTCATCGCTCTTAAATAAGATCCTCGGTGAGGAACGCGTGATCGTTTCTCCGATCGCGGGGACGACCCGCGATTCGATCGATACTTCATTAAGCGTGGATGGTCAGGATTATCTGCTTATAGACACCGCCGGCATTCGGCGAAAAGGCAAGACGACCGAGATGGCGGAAAAAATGTCGGTGATAATGGCCCGCAAGTCGCTTGAGCGGGCGGATGTTGCGATCCTTGTGATCGACGCTGTTGAGGGCGTTACCCATCTTGACGCCAACATTGCCGGCTACGCTCTCGATTCGGGATGTTCTATTATTATTGCTGTAAATAAATGGGATGCCCTCGAGGAGAAAGAAACCAATACTGTTTACGAATTTGAGCGTTCCCTGCGGATGGCGATGAAGTTTCTCGATTGGGCTCCGATCGTCACGATCTCGGCATTGAGCGGGCAAAGAGTGACGAAAATTCTGCCCTTGGCGAAGGACGCATATGAAGCTCGAAATGTACGGCAGCAGACATCGCGGCTGAATCGTTTTTTCGAGGACTCGATCTTGCAGCCTAAAGGCGGTACGGCCCCGGCCCCTGTGAAAGGTGGTGTTTCACGTTTGAAGGTGCAATTTATTACGCAGGCCGGTATTAGACCGCCGCTGTTCATATTATTTACATCGGGCGGTAAGGCCGGACTGCATTTCTCTTACCTGCGATATATTGAAAATCGGCTGCGTGAGGAATTTGGTTTTTTTGCTACACCGATCAGATTGGTCGAAAGACACAAAACAAAAAAGAAAAAATAGATGGAATCGATTCTGCTCTTATCACGACTGTTTCTTGCAGCGATATTTGCCACAGCTGGAATAACGAAACTTCTCGATCTTAAAAGCTCCGAGACGGCAGTCCGCGATTTTGGCGTTCCCGAGAGCTTGGTTAAGCCGATATCTATCGTGCTTCCGGTGAGCGAGGTGGTTATCGCGTTGATGCTGTTTTCGCTGGCAACCGCATGGATAGGCGCGATTGCCTCCCTGATATTTCTTGCCTGGTTCACGATCGGGATGGGCTATCAGATGGCTAAGGGAAACGCACCGGACTGCCATTGTTTTGGCCAGCTGCATAACGAACCGGTCAGCATAAAAAGCCTTGTCCGCAACGCCATCTTTTCGATCCCGGCTGTTTTTCTTGTCGCTCAAGGAGCGAAAGGCCAAGGCCCGAGTCTCGCCGATAGCCGGATCTACACGACGGAAATGGTTTTTGGCTTCGTGCTTACGTTCGGGGTCGCGGGAATTCTGTTGATGCTCAAGGGCATTTTGGATAAGCAAACGCAGATCATGCGAAGGCTCGAGGTACTCGAAGTAATTTCTGCGGAAGGCGGCTCGGTGGAACGAAATGAAGCCGGCGATCCGGCGGACGGCCTGCCGATCGGAGCGTTTCTTCCTGACTTTGAGTTGCCGGACCTTCGAGGCCAAATGGTGAACTTCGAGGAGATCGTTGGCGAAGGAAAGCCGGTTCTGTTCTTGTTTGTTGCTCCGACATGCCAGCCTTGTGGAGCGCTTTTGCCGGAGATCGACGAATGGCAGACCGAGTTGGCCGATAGGGTCAATTTTGTCTTCATTTCGACTGGAGCCGGTGAGGAAAATGTGGCTAAGTTTGGCCGCACCGCCCAACGTCTTCTTGTTCAGAAGAACAGGGAGTTTCAAAACGAGGTTTATGCAAAATGGACGCCGAGCGCATTGCTCGTCAACACTGACGGGCGCGTGGCGAGTCATATAGCGGCCGGTGATTCGGCGATCCGCTCGCTAATTGAAAAGGTAAGATCAGAGAATGTCGAAGACCCGTTCTTCTACTTCGCGATGGAGCGGAAGGATGAGCATCAGCCAAAGATCGGCGAATCTGCTCCCGAATTTGAACTTAAGGACCTTGAAGGGAAGACGATCGATTCGCGCGAACTTCGCGGGAAGCCGACGCTTGTTACGTTCTGGAGCCCGACGTGTCCGCATTGCCACGCGATGATCGAGCAAATAAAGGAGTGGGAGAAGGCCCGCGGCCTCGACGATCCGAATTTGCTCGTTTTTTCAGACGGCGATCCGGAGGCTCACCGCGAGGCCGGCATTACTTCTCCTATACTTATTGACAAAGCTCACGGAATATCGAGCAAGTTCGGAATGTTCGGAACGCCGTCAGCGGTTCTGATAGATGAGAATGGTAAGATCGTTTCAGAAACCGCCGTCGGGGCTTCCAATATTTGGTCACTTATCGGTTGGCGAAAGGATCAATGAAACCGATAGATTTTCAGGTCACGGCCCGTGAGGGTCAGGCTCGAACAGGAATTCTGAGAACCAGGCGTTCAGAAATTGAAACGCCTGTTTTTATGCCGGTCGGCACGCAGGGCACTGTCAAAGGAGTGCGTTTCGAATGGCTGGAGAACGAGCTCGACGCGCGAATAATTTTAGGAAACACCTACCACCTTTTCTTGAGGCCGGGGCCGGAAATAATCAGAAATCTCGGCGGGCTGCACAAATTCTCAACCTGGAACAGATCTTTACTTACTGATTCCGGAGGTTTCCAGGTTTTCTCTCTGACCGATCTCCGAAAACTCACTGAGGAGGGCGTCGAGTTTCGCTCGCACATTGATGGCAGCAAGCGGTTTCTCTCGCCGGAAGTCTCTATGGAAGTCCAGGCAGCTCTCGGAGCCGAGATCGTGATGGCATTCGATGAATGTCCACCGGGAAAAGCGGGTTTTGAACAGACCAAGCAGAGTCTGGAATTGACGCTGAGGTGGGCGAGAAGGTCGAAGGATAGGTTTAACAACCTACAGACAGATAACCTGGACTGCGGGCGAATCGGACGACGAATAGAGAACCGTCCCGTCAGTGAAGCCCCTAAACCACTCCTTCGTAGGGAGGAGATATCTGATCTGTCTGGATCACAAGCCCTGTTTGGAATTATTCAAGGTGCGAGTCACCTTGAATTAAGGAAAGAAAGCCTCGAACGGATAGTCGAGATCGAATTCGACGGATACGCGATAGGTGGACTTAGCGTCGGTGAAGAAAAGCAGGTTATGTATGACGTAGTTGAGTTTACCGCTCCGCAAATGCCGGTTTACTCGCCACGATATCTGATGGGAGTCGGAACACCCGAGGACCTGATAGAGGCTATCTATCGCGGCGTGGATATGTTCGATTGCGTAATGCCAACTCGCAACGGCCGCACCGGCGGTGTGTTCACCTCCGGTGGGAAACTTAATATTCGCAATGCAAGATTTCTTGAAGATGCAGGCCCGCTTGATCCCGAATGCTCGTGCTCGGTTTGCAAGCGGTACTCTAGAGCATACTTGAGGCATTTATATCAGGCCGGCGAAATGCTGGCCGCGACGCTGATCTCGCATCATAACCTTGCGTTCTACCTTGACACCATGCGGCAAGTTCGGCAATCTATCAAACTTGGTGCCTTTGCCCAATTCCGTAAGAAGTTTCTAAGCAAACTCCAGAACGAGGTTGAGCCGGCGGACGTTTGAAAAAACGTCCGCGAATGTGTATTATTGACGTTTTATTTTCGGCCTGAATTCGAATGAGTATATTACTGCTTTTTTTTCAAGACGCTGGTGGCGGCATCTTTGGCTCCATCGGCATTTTTCTTCCGATCTTGGTGATGGTCGGTATTTTTTATTTTCTGGTCATCCTTCCCCAAAAACGCCAGAAGCAGCAGCTGCAGGAAATGGTAGACGCCCTGAAGATCAATGATGAAGTCGTGACCAACGGTGGTGTGATCGGAAGGATCAAAGAGATCAAAGATACGAGTTTTATCATCCAAAGCGCGGAGAAATCGTTTTTGGAGATCGGTAAAAGCGCCGTCGTCGGGAAAAAGCCGGAATAGGAAAGCAGTAAGTGTCGCGTGACGAGCATCGAATGCAATTTGATCACGTCTGACACTCATGGATTCACCAATTATTTGTAATGAAAAGAAAGGGACTGTGGATTAGTACGGCGGCCATTTTGGCGATAACGCTGGTTGGAGTCTATCTGGTGTTTGGCCCGCACGGCCGGTTTCCGTCATCACGTGACTTCACGTGGGCCGGTGTAAAAGACAACCTTGCCGAGAACATTAATCTTGGGCTTGACCTAAAAGGCGGATCCCACCTCGTCATGCGGGTCAAGACCGACGAGTATCTAAAGACCCTGACCGAGAATAATGCTCAGGCAGCGGTTACAGCAGCTCAGGATGCGAAATTGCCGGTTACCGGGAGCTCCACAGTTGGCGAGAATGGCAACTATGCTGTCGCGCTGAATGTATCCGATCCTTCTCAGAACCAGGCCATCGTCGATGAAGTAAAGAAGAAGGTGGATTTCAACACCTGGACCGAAAGCCAAGGCGGAAACGCCATCACCTGGTCGCTTCCAAAAGCGCAGCAAAATGTTCTGATCGACCAGGCTACCAAACAGGCCCTCCAGATTATTGAGACCCGCATTAATAAGTTTGGCGTCAAAGAACCAACCCTCCAGCGTCAGGGCTCGGCAACCTCGGGACAGATTCTGCTCCAGATGCCGGGCGTGGATGATCCGGAACGCGTTAAGACGCTTATCGGGTCAACCTCGCATTTGATGTTGATGAAGGTCGCGGATGGCCAGTTTTCTTTCGACACTAAGGAGGCCGCGATCTCGTCTCTCGGCGGCTCAGTTCCGCCGAACCGCCAGGTCATGCCCTACAGGGAAAGAGAAGATAATCCTCCTGGTTCTACCGCTCAGCAGAATCAGAAACCTTCGAAATGGATGATCGTGGAAACTCCTGCCATCATCGACGGCAGCGAGTTGAATGAAGCGAGAACGATCAACGGCCCGGGCGGCGCAGGAAATTATCAGATCGAGTTCTTCTTAAAGCCTGCGGGAGCTCAGAAGTTTGGTGAATGGACCGGCCGGAGCATCGGAAAATATTTGGCCGTCGTTCTTGACGACGAAGTGAAATCCGCTCCCGTGATCAAGGGACAGATCTTTAATCAGGGCACCATTGAGGGCAAGTTCACGCGAGAGCAAGCGGACGATCTTTCGTTGACGCTTAAGTCCGGTTCGCTTCCCGCAAAGATCGAATACCAGGAAGAAAGGACGGTCGGGCCAAGCCTCGGAGCCGACTCTATTCGCTCCGGTGTGGAAGCGTCGCTTGGCGGCTTGGCGTTCGTGATCTTGTTCATGCTGTTCTACTACCGTGGATCAGGCGTCAATGCAGTGGTTGCTCTTGTCTTGAACATGCTGCTGACGATCGCAGCCCTTGTTCTGATCAAGTCGACCCTCACGCTTCCGGGCATCGCAGGATTGATCCTGGGCATCGGTATGGCGGTCGATTCAAACGTCCTGATCTTCGAACGCATTCGTGAAGAGATCAGGCTTGGTCTGAGCGTTGAAGAATCGATCAAGGTCGGATTTGAGCGGGCGTTCGTTACGATCATTGACACGCACATAACGACAATCATCTCGTCGGTTATTCTCTACATGGCAGGATCCAGCTCGATTCGCGGATTTGCGGTAACTCTTATCCTGGGCCTTTTGATCAACCTTTTTACCGCGGTCTTTGTTTCAAGGACGATCTTCCGTTGGGAGTTGAGCCTGCGGCCAAACATGAAGCATCTCAGTATTTAGTAAAGTTTCGTCGGACTCTTAGAAATGTTCAATTTATTTCAAAACGTTCACATAGATTGGCTGGGAAAGCGGAAGATCTTTATCAGCATGTCGATCTTTATCATGCTTGCCGGATTGGTTTCGGCCGTCGGACGCCAGTTCACTCCCGGTGGAACGGACGCATTCAACCTGGGTGTCGATTTTAAGGGCGGAACAGTTGTTACTGCGAAATTTCGCCAACGTCCGTCCGATGACGATCTGCGTGCTGCTCTTAATGGCGCCGGCGTCGCAGATCCTGTAATACAGGTCTCGACCAATAAACCTGACGAAGCTTTGATCAAAATTCCACTCCTTGAGGCAGCCTCGGACGCAGCAAATCAGTCCGAGCAGGAACAGCAGGCTCAGGTCCAGGCGGGGCGAACGCTTGTTAAAAAAGCGCTCGATACGTTCGGAAAGGAAGCCGAAGGTGATGTAACGCTCGATACCGATCCGAGCACCGGCTACAAGATTGTTGGAACTGACTCTGTCGGTGCTATCGCCGGTTCGGAACTCAGAAATAAGGCAGTGCTTGCGACCTTGCTTGGTCTCGTCGGTATTCTCTTCTTTATAGCTTTTCGGTATGACTGGACCTACGCCGCTGGCGCCGTTCTCGCTGTGTTCCACGACGTTTTGATGGTGCTGTCGTTTTTCACCGTTTTCCAGTGGGAAGTGAACCTGACGGTAATTGCAGCTATCCTTACGATCGTCGGCTTTTCGGTGAATGATTCTATCGTTATCTTCGACCGCGTTCGCGAAAATTTGGCTGTGGACCGCAAAGGTTCGCTATTTACCATCACAAACGATTCGATCAATCAGACCCTTTCGCGAACTGTGATCACGGCCGGATTGGTCATTTTGTCCGTGCTTTCGCTCGTCCTTCTTGGCGGCGAAGTGCTCAGGAGTTTCTCGCTTGCCCTGCTTGTGGGACTTGTTTTGGGATGTTACTCAACGGTTGCGATCGCGAGCCCGATCGCCATTTGGTGGCAGGGTAAGATCGGCGAGGCAAAGGCCAAAGAGGCCTTGGTTCCTCAGGCGGACAAAAAAATGGCCTCGGCCGCACGGCGTTCGGTCACCCGTCGTCCGGTCACGCGCTAGTTTGTTATTGTTTAGGCTCTTTTGATAACATAAGTTTTTGTTCGAAAAACGAACAATTTGCTTTAATTTAAGGCGATCAATCTTGACTTTCTTAAAGTTAGCTTTTAGACTTTCATATCGTTGCTGGTCAATTAAGTATTTTGTAAGGTTTTTCGGTTTTCTGTTCGTTTGACGAGTGGAATTCGCGGGACTTTTGCATGTGTGGCTGGCAAAGGTCCAAATTCCCCTCACCGAATGAAACGTCGAAAAAGCGTTCAGGATAGTTCCAAGTGGCCTGTCGGTTGTGTGTTTAGCTGATATCCGACAACTTGGGAAACGGTTTTTTTCATCAAATTCACATAAGGTTTCGTAACCCTTGACCTGATTTGGCACCGGAAAAAAGGGAGGAAATTAGAATGCTTGACCAATTAGTAGAATCAAAAAGTAACGCCAAGGAAAACACGCGCCGCAGTGAGTTCATGCTGATCACAGGCATACTTGCGGTGACGGTCGTGCTGGTGTTGTGGGGACGCGATCTTTATGCGCATCCATTCGGAATGGACGGCGAAGACCTTGAGCTTTCGACGCTCGTTGCTCCGCCGCCGCCTGAGGATGTGCCGCCGCCAAAGCCGGAGCAGAAGCAGGAAGTGAAACCTGATGTTACGCTTCGCAAAGAACTGATCGCGAACATGGAGATGACTCCGCCGAAGGTTCCGGATAAACCCAGCGTCGAAAAGCTGACGCAGAAGGTTATTCCGCAATTCGGAAAGGTCGCCATCGGTAATGAAGATTATGATTCAAAGACGGCCTCGCGTGACTCTTCTACCGTTGTTGATGGAAAGGGGTTGACAGCGGGTGGCGGAAGCGGCAACGGCACGGCTGCTACCGGAGGCGATGAACCGCCGCCAGAGCCTATCAAGAAGAAAGAACCCCCGAAGACGATCTCGGGAGGCGTTCTCAACGGTAAAGCGGTCAGTCTACCAAAGCCTCCGTATCCTCCGGCAGCGAGAGCTGTCCGGGCGAGCGGTGCGGTTAGCGTGCAGGTGTTGATCGACGAGCAGGGACGTGTGGTTTCGGCAAGCGCCGCAAGTGGTCATCCCCTCTTGCGTGCAGCAGCTGAGCAGGCCGCCAGGGGTGCGCGGTTCAGCCCGACTCTGCTTTCAGGCCAGCCCGTGAAGGTGTCCGGCATTATTACCTATAATTTCGTTCCTTAAGGAACAGAACAGCCGGAGAACGGCCTGGTTGGTCCCGCCGTTCTCCGCTTTATAAAAACAGAATCTCAGATCTGCAATCATAAAAAACTTTTTCGATTTCTTTTGGAGGAAAAATCATGACATTTCTAGTCAGCCTTGGAGCCGTTATGCTGTTTGCGGAGGGCCCATCGTTTGGAATTTACGATATCGCCAAGAGCCTCACCTACCCGGGTTGGGGCGTTATCATCACGCTTTTGATTCAGTCGATCTACATGATCGCGGTCGGTATCGAGCGTTATTTGACCTATAACAAGGCGAAACAGCAGTCACGCCAATATGCGCCGAAAGTAGCTCAGGCACTCAAGAATAGCAATATCGACGAGGCTATCAACATCAGTGACCGGCACAAGGATTCACACCTTGCCATGGTGGTCTCAAGCGGTCTGAAGGAATTTGCGGCTCATCAGGGCAGTGCTGAGATCTCCGCCGATGAGATGCAGGCCTCCGAGCGTGCCCTTGACCGTGCTATCGCTGTTAAAACAGCCGAGCTCAAGCGCGGATTGGCCGGTCTGGCAACCGTTGGTTCGACCGCTCCGTTCGTCGGACTGTTCGGTACAGTTGTGGGTATCATCGGAGCATTCCAGGCTTTGAAAAACAATGAATCGGCCGGTATCGGCGCGGTCGGCGGCGCTATTGCCGAGGCCCTCGTCGCAACCGCGTTCGGTATTCTCGTTGCGGTACCCGCAGTGTGGCTTTTCAACTACTTTACGAACAAGGTAACGAGTTTTGGCGTGGAAATGGAAAACTCGGCTTCAGAGCTTGTTGATTACTTCATCAAGCAGCGTTCGAAGCAGCTGAGAGGATAAGCTGCACCGTTTGCTCGTTTTAGGAGAATAAATCGCTATGGGAATGGAAATTGGCGGTGCCAGTGAATACAACTCGGAAATTAACGTAACCCCGATGGTGGACGTTATGCTGGTGTTGCTGATCATCTTTATGATTGTTACACCGCTGCTCCAACAGGGTGTTTCCGTTAATCTTCCGCGCGACATGATCAGCCCCGATGAGGATGGTGACATCGTCAAGGACACGTCGGTCGTGATCGCGATTCCGGACAACAACAATTTCTATATCGGGAAGGAACAGTATCCGTTGGATGCACTTGGCGACAAGGTCAAGAAACTCATGGAGAACAAAACCCCCGAGAAGAGAATTGTTTACATCAAGAGCGGCGTTGACGTTGACTACGGACGCGTTGTTGATGCGATCAAGACGATCCGGAAACAGGATATAGACAAGATCGGGCTCGTGGCCGATCAGAAGAAAGGTGTCGATAAGCCGCAGCAAAAGTAATGCGGCCGGTCGGCCTCTTTCTTAAGGGAGACTTAATAAGGTTATGGGAATGTCATCTGGAGGCGGAAGCGGCGCCGTACCAAGAATCAACGTAACTCCGCTGATTGACGTGCTCCTCGTGCTTTTGATCATCTTTATGGTCATTACGCCCCTGAAGCCGCACAAATTCGAAGCTAAGATCCCGGCCGAACCGAAGGACCAGCCTCAAGTCGATATCAAGCCTAATCCGCTTACCTTGGTGATCACGATCGACAAGAACACCAAGAAGGTCAGGCTTAACAATGATGATGCTGGCGACGTCTCGGACGCAAGCGCTCTTACAGACAGGCTCAAGGCTATCTTCACTCAGCGTGAGCAGAATGGTGTGTTTAGGGAAGGCACTAACGAGGTCGAAAAAACGGTCTTTATCAAATCTTCGACGTCAACAAAATACGGCGACGTTGTTAAGGTGATTGATGCGGCCAAGACCGCAGGTGCCAGTCCGATCGGATTGCAGGTCGATTCTTTGGAGAACTAACTGCCTTGAGTGATCGCAGCCTCGGCACCCTCCCCGACTGCTGTGATCATTTTCGGCGATAAATGGAGTCAGATAATGAGATTGTCTCGTTTAGGGATACTTGTACTAATATCATTAACCGCACTATTCGGAGTCAGCAGCTGCGGACCTTACAACAAGGTTATGGCCCGAAAGGACCTTGTTGACGGCTCGAAAGCATACAGGGATAGAAAGTTTCAGGAGGCAGAGCAGCTCTTCCGACAGGCCGCTTCTCGTGACCCCAAGGGCGAAACGATGGAGGGCCGGACAGCCCAGCTTTCATTAGCGCGCACGCTTCACTCAGAATACATAGGAAACCGTCAGCAAACTGACCTGGCGCAGAAGGCCCTTGAGGAATATCAAAAGAGCTTGCCGCAGTCGCTTAACGATCTCGCAGATGCCAAGGCTAATTACGACAAAAAACCGACAGGGGCCGATGAGCAAAGACGATATTTAAGCTCTCTATCGGCTGTTGACAGCACGGCGAGTGCTATTGCCGGTCTGTATGAGAATATCGAACAGCCGCAGAAGGCCCAGGATTGGCTCACTTCAGTTGCCGGTGACGCGAAATATCCCGAAACAGCTCGTGCTCGTGCGTTAAGCTCGCTTTCGGCCAGGTCTAACACTTGCGCGAACGATATTACCGATACCGAGCAGACCAAGAAAACGATCAAGAAAGACAACAAAGACACTTTTGAGTTTGTTAAACCGGCTAAGCCCGAGGATTTTGCAAAACTAAAAGAATGTGTGGACCAAGGCTTAAAGCTTGTGGAGCAGGCCTCGGCGCTTGAGCCCGATCAGGTTAAGAATGCGTCCAGTGTTGACATTAAAGGGTCAAGTGACGCACAGCTTGCGATCTATAGCGAGATATTGAAGGTTTTTGAATCGGTCAGATCATACCGAGCGAGTTTGCTCATCCAGGCAATGCGCGAAGCTGAAATGGACGGCCGCACTGCGGATAAGGATAAATTCAAGAGCGATTCAGAAGCCGCGAAGGACAAGTTCAAAGAGCTAAGCGACGTCGTCAAGAACATCCAGGCGGAGATTGACGACCGAACTGCGAAGAAAGAAGAAGCTGAAAAGGGAGCGAACGCCAACAAGAAGTAACCGGTAGGTCGCTGAACGATTGGAAGGTGATGCATTGCATTTGATGTGCTGCATCACCTTTCGTTTTTGACCCTATAGCGTCTCTGAAAGAACCTGTGGCGGACACGCCGCCGTAAAATGTAAAATAGTATTGGGCGCATGATCCGAATCGAAGATGTCATCGAAAAGGTAGAAGCTAATCGTCCGAAGGCAGACATTGATCTGATCCGGCGAGCATATCTCTTTTCGGCCCTTCATCATCGCGGTCAAACACGGGCGTCTGGGGAGCCTTACCTTGTTCATCCACTCGAGGTCGCTGATATCCTCGCAGACATGCGACTCGACGCGGTAAGCGTTTCTACAGGGCTTCTACACGACGTTGTAGAGGACACTCTCGTCGATCTCGATACGATAAACTCCTATTTTGGTCCAGAGATAACCGGTCTTGTTGACGGTCTGACAAAGATCGCTCACATCAGTAATCTTTCAAAGGAAAGGCAGCAGGCCGAGAATGTCCGAAAGATGGTGCTCGCGATGATCACCGACGTTCGGGTCGTTTTGATCAAGCTTGCCGACCGTCTGCACAACATGCGGACGATGCAGTATCTCAAACCGGAGAAGCGTGCGCGTATCTCCCAGGAGACGCTGGACATCTATGCTCCGATCGCCCATCGGCTGGGTATGGGTAAAATGCGGAGTGAACTTGAGGATCTTGCTTTTCAAAATCTCCATCCCGAGGAATATAAGCGTCTATCAAAAGAGGTCGAGGCAAGGCGTCCTGAACTCGAAGCGATCCTCGAAAAGATCAAGCTAACGATAAGCGAAAAGCTTTTTGAAAATGACGTTCCTTACGTTGAGATCCAGGGCCGAGTAAAAAGGCTTTATTCGCTCTGGAAAAAGCTCAAGAAACGAAAGCTTCATATCGAACAAGTTTACGACCTCATAGCCGCCCGCATCATTACCACCAATGACAAAAAGAATTGCTACATTGCCCTGAGCGTGATCCACGATATATGGACGCCGGTGCCTGAGCGTTTTCGCGATTGGATCGCGATCCCGCGTGACAACTTGTATCAGTCGCTTCATACCTCCGTAATTGGCGATGGCGGGCAACCGTTCGAGGTTCAGATCCGGACCGAAGAAATGCACCAGATCGCGGAAGAAGGCGTTGCGGCGCATTGGAAATACAAGGAAAGCAAACTCGGGGCGAGCGAAGATGATGAGAGTCTCGACGAGCTCCGAAAGACGGTCGAAAAGCTGTTGCTGCCTCTAGTCGAAACTACCGAGCAAAATGTTGATTCGGAAGATTTTATCGAATCCCTGAAGCTCGATCTGTTTCCAAAGGACGTCTACGCATTCACCCCAATGGGAAAGGTCATACAGCTGCCGCGCGGATCCACGCCACTCGATTTTGCTTATGCGATCCATTCCGAGGTGGGCGACACTTGTACGGGTGCGAAGATCAACGGCCGCATTGTGCCGATCAAGACCGAGCTGCAGAACGGCGATGTGGTTGAGATCTTGAGGACGCCGAATTCAAAACCGTCCCGCGATTGGCTGAATTACGTCGTAACCGCCAAGGCTCGCAACCGCATCCGGCATTGGATCTCTGAACAGCAGCGTGTCGAATCGATCGACATAGGGCGGAAATTGCTCGAAAAAGAAGCGGACCGCTTTAAGCTATCGCCCAAGAAATTCCTGAACAATGATGTCGAGATGAAGCGCATTGCCAACGAGTACGGACTCGGTCGCCCCGAGGATCTGCTGGCGTCGATCGGATATGGCAAAACGCTGCCCCGGAATGTGCTTGCGAAATTCCTCGGAACAGAGAAATTCGAGGAACTCGATCCTGAGAAGCGTAAGGAATCCCGGCTCGAGACGGGAATGAAGGCCGTAAAGAAATTTATCGGTATGGGCGAGGACGCCATCGTCGTGAAAGGCGTCGATAACCTCTTGACTACACGCGCACGCTGTTGCAATCCGCTTCGCGGCGAGGACATCATTGGTTATATTTCGTTAGGAAAAGGTATCGTTGTCCATAACCGCCGCTGTAAGAACGTGACTCAGCTCATGGTGAACCGCGACCGCATTGTCGAAGTCGAATGGGCCAAGAGCGATAAAAAGGACGTTCAGGCGGTCCAGATCCTAGCGACGACCGAAAATCGCACGGGCATGCTTGCAGGGATTACAAATGCCATCGCGGATATTAAGACCGGCATTCGAGACGCTCGAGCTATTGTTTCCAAGGAAGACAGGGGATTGATCGAGGTGACAGTTGAAGTTTTCGACAAAAAGCACCTGGATCGTGTCGTGGCTGCCGTGGAGCATGTTCCCGGAGTGATCTCGGTTGAGCGGATTAATGCTTGAAAAACCGCAGGAAGCATCCGCCAAACTTTATTTTTGAGAGCTAATTTGATATCATTCGCCTTTTGCTTAAGGCAGGCAGAAAAGCCGGATGATGACCAAAGAGACCATTTCTACAGATAAAGCTCCAGGTGCTATCGGCCCTTATTCGCAGGCGATAAAGGTCGGCGACTTGGTGTTTTGTTCGGGCCAGATACCTATCGATCCGGTGACCGGTGAATTTGTGTCGCAGGATGTGGCGGAGCAGACGAAACAGGTTTTAAAGAATTTGTCGGCAGTGCTTGAAGCGGCGGGCTCAGGCTTGGGGAAGGTAGTGAAGACGACAGTCTTTCTTGCCGATATGGGTGATTTTGCGGCGATGAACGATGTTTACGCTGAGTTCTTCAGCGAGAATAAACCTGCTCGGGCGACCGTCCAGGCTGCTCGCTTGCCCCGGGATGCTCGTGTTGAGATCGACTGCATCGCGACCGCGTGAAAATATAAATGCCAAACGCAAACCGATGATGCGTTTGGCAACTAAAGTCGTAAGCCGAATATCAAACTTCTCTTACGCAGCTTTGACAATCTTATTCGACTTGATACAGCGGGTGCAAACCTTCATCCGGCCATTGCTTCCCGAGGGGAGCTGAACGCGGATCGACTGCAGATTCGGCTCGAATCGACGACGAGTTTTATTATTAGCGTGCGAAACATTGTTTCCAAATTGCGGGCCCTTGCCGCAGACGTCGCATCTTTTTGCCATTGTGTAATGCCTCCAAATATTAAAGCGAGGTAGAATAAAGAGTTTTGAAAAACTCAAAAACAAATTTTATAGCAAATACTTTGACTACAAGTCAAGTTGTGAACTAAAACGTCAATGTTCAAAGGAGTAGAAGCCAAGGTGCAGAACTTTAATTTTCGATTTTTGGCGGCAGCGGTTATTTCGCTGTGCGCCGCTTTTTTAAGTGCCTGTGGAGCCGGACCGGGGGCCAATGCCAGCAGCGATGAGCCGGCCGCTACCGTTAACGGCCAGCCCATCAAAATGGTTGAGGTCGAGCGTGCCGTCAAGCAACAGACACAAGGACAGGATTCGCGCCTTTCGCAGCTCGAACTGGCAGGAGCAAGGCTCCAGGTCCTTCAGACCCTGATCGAGCAGGAAGTGATGTACCAGAGAGCTCAGAAAGAAGGTACTGTTCCATCTGAAGACGAAGTCACCGTCGAACTAAACAAGAACAAAACAGCTAGCGGCAAATCGGCGGACCAGATCCAGAAGGAAATGACCGATGCAGGCTACACCGAGGCGGACGTCCGCGAACAAATTAGGAAAAGCCTGGCAACGCAAAAGCTGGTTGATAAAATAACCGGAAAAGTTGAGCCCCCTAAAGACAGCGAGATCGAAGCGTTTTACAACGGTAACAAAGAGGCTTTCGTAAAGAAGCGAGGTGCCAAACTTGCCGCGATCGTTATTGATCCGAGCAACGCCGGACAGGGAGACACGACGATCGATCAGGCCTCCGCGATGCAAAAATACAAGGAGATCGTCCAAAAGCTTCAGCAGGGAATGGACTTTGCCCAGCTCGCTCGTGAGAACAGCGAGGACCAAAGCCGGTTCCAGGGCGGTGACCTCGGTTACATCTCGGAAGAGGACATGAAACAGACGTTTCCGGGCGAACTTGTAAACAGCTTAATGTCATCGGACATCGGCAAGATCGTTACGGCTCCGATCCAAGGCAAGTTGTACATTCTCAAGCTTCAGGATCGAAGCGACAGGGACGAGGCGTTGACGCTCGACAGCCCCGGCGTCCGTCAACAGGTGACCGATTCGCTGGTAAATAATCGGAAGCAACTCCTGGCTGCGTCTTATCAAGCGATTGCGATGAACGAAGCGAAGATCGAGAATCTTCTTGCCAAGAAGGTCGTCGACAACCCGAACGATCTAAGCGGTGCAAGGCCGGCGCCTCCCGCAAACGCAGCAACGCCGGCGAATTCGGCGACCAACGCGGCTCCGGCGAACTTGAACTCGGGTTCAAACGTCGTCTCGAACGCTAATACGGCACCAAAGGCCAATACCGCAAAGCCGGCAGCACCCGCACCAGCAAACGCGAACAAGGGTAAATAGGTCTAGTTTTTAACCGAAGTAGTCGGTTTTCGGTCAACATTGCGGCAAAAAGGTTGCCGCTTGCGAACCGACAGCCGGCTACTATTTTTTATGCTATTCAGGCTTGCAGACGTTAGAAAATCTTACGGGAACAACGAGATACTTCGGGGGCTCTCGTTTCAGGTGAACCAAGGCGAGAAGATCGGACTGGTTGGCCGAAATGGCGCCGGGAAAACGACCGCCTTTCGGATCATAACAGGGTCCGAATGTGCCGATTCGGGCGAAGTTCTCACGATGAATAACCTGAAACTCGGACTCCTTGAGCAGCACGTAGACTTCGATGAGAACGAGACCGT
>Ga0163163_10001633_pt1 | contig 18865 bp, 10 predicted proteins | sample S65metaG_FD_119766 | JGI IMG/M metagenome (GOLD analysis project Ga0163163, IMG submission 119766) | Switchgrass rhizosphere microbial communities from Kellogg Biological Station, Michigan, USA - S6-5 metaG | ecosystem: Host-associated > Plants > Roots > Rhizosphere > Soil | place: USA... | reverse complement strand
GTCTGGAAGCCGAGGGTGTAGAAGATGGATGACGGAATCGTGGGCCGTGGGCCGTTGGCCGTGGGCTGGAAGAAGTTGACGAATGACGGAGTCGTTGGCCGTTGGCCGTGGGCCGTGGGCCGGAAGAAGTTGACGAATGACGGAGTCGTTGGCCGTTCGCCGTTGGCCGTTGGCCGGAAGAAGTTGACAGATGACGGTTGACGGTTGATGGAGGAAGGAATTATCTGCTAATGATCAACGATTTACGATTAACGAACCACGGCTAACGGCAAACGGCCAGCGACCCACGGCAAACGGCTAACGGCAAACGGCCAACGATAGACGATCAACGATTTACGACCCACAGTTAACGAACCACGGTTAACGGTTAACGGCCAACGGCCAGCGACCCACGGCTAACGGCCCACGGCCCACGATTAACGTTCTACGATTTTATCATCCCATCCTGCATATGCAGCACCCGGTCGCTCATTTCGGCGAGGGCTTCGTTATGGGTGACAATAAGAAATGTCTGATGGAATTTTTCCCTTAGTTCAAAGAAAAGCTGGTGCAGCTCCCGGGCGTTGGTCGTATCGAGGTTACCCGTGGGTTCATCGGCAAAAATGATGTCGGGGCTGTTAATAAGCGCCCGGCAGACGGCGATCCGCTGCTGTTCGCCGCCTGAAAGGGCAGAGGGTTTGTTCTCCATGCGGTGACCGACTCCCAGAGTGTGGATAAGTTCACGGGCCCTGCTTTCCACCGCGGACTTGGGGATTCCGGCAATCCAGCCGGGAATACAGACGTTTTCAAGGGCCGTAAATTCAGGTAAAAGGTGGTGAAACTGGAAGACAAATCCGATATGTCGGTTACGGAAAGCCGCGAGGGATTTCCCTGCCAGGCTTTGCAAAGCCCTGCCTTTGAGGAGGATTTCGCCTTCGGCGGGCTCGTCCAGGGTCCCCAGGATGTGCAAAAGGGTGCTTTTACCTGACCCTGAGGGGCCTACCATGCTGACGATCTCACCCGCGTTGATTTCAAGGTTTACCCCCTGGAGAACGTGCAGCGAACCGTAGTATTTATGAATATTTTTTGCAATAAGAATCGGCTGACCGGCCTCGTTCGGGATCATTCACAAATATAATGACCCTGACCCTGCGGGAGGGGTTTCCAGGCTTATAAATGGTATTTGGTCGTTTCATTATAAAAATTACTTTTGCGAAAAATTAAACCCCCGGGAATTCCGGCGTTTAATCTTTCTCCCAAGTCAATCTGACCTTATCATTACATAGACTCTAAATAACGGATCACGATGTTTTGGACACTCGAATTAGCCAGTTACCTTGAAGACGCACCCTGGCCGGCCACTAAAGATGAACTCATCGATTACGCTATCCGTTCGGGAGCGCCGATTGAAGTTGTCGAAAACCTCCAGGAACTGGAAGATGAAGGTGAAATCTATGAAGGCATCGATGATATCTGGCCCGACTATCCCTCTCAGGAAGATTTTTTCTTTAACGAAGACGAATACTGATCACTGTTAGGTCCGTTGATAAATCAGCGCTTATAGTATTGGCATCTGCGACAACTATTGACTACCGTTTGGATCGTTGTCTGTTTGAGGGATCAGCTTTAGGATCGCAGCAGTGCTAAAAACTACAACTATAGATTCGCGTTAGATCCTAATCGGCCACGATGTGCTTTTTTTCCATGTCCTGCACAACCGATTCCGTAACGCCGGTAAAGGAAAATCCTCCGTCGTGAAAAAGGTTTTGCATGGTGACCATTTTGGTGAGATCACTGAAGAGCACGGCAAGATAGCCGGCGCAGTCATCGGCCGACGCATTGCCCAGGGGACTCATCTTTTCCGCATAATCATAAAACCCGTCGAATCCTTTTACGCCGCTGCCGGCAGTTGTGCGTGTAGGCGACTGTGACACGGTATTGATGCGGACCTTCTTTTTAATGGCATAGTAATATCCAAAACTGCGGGCGATACTTTCCAGCAGGGCTTTCGCATCCGCCATTTCATTGTAGTCCGGGAAAACCCTCTGAGCGGCGATATAAGTGAGGGCCACAACGCTGCCCCAGTAGTTGATGGCATCCAGTTCGTAGGCTGTCTGAAGAACGCGGTGAAAGGACATCGCGGAGATATCCAGGGTCCGCTGGTTGAATCCGTAATCAAGTTCGGTATACGCTTTCCCCTTTCGCATATTCAGGCTCATGCCCACGGAATGCAGGATGAAGTCAACCTTTCCTCCAAAATGCGTCATGGAATCTTCCAGCAGCTTGCGGATATCTTCCGTTTTGGTAACGTCGGCGCCAATAACGGGCGCCTGCACGGCCGCAGCAAGTTTGTTGATCTCGCCCATACGAAGGGCTACCGGCGCATTGGTAAGCACCAGCTGTGCTCCTTCTTCATAACAGCGTAAGGCGGTTCTCCAGGCAAGCGACTTTTCGTCGAGCGCTCCGAAAATAATTCCTTTTTTCCCCTTTAACAGATGATATGGCATACCCTGGTTTTAGTGCGCATAAAAGTAAGATATTTTAATGGTGCGCCCGGTATGACGGTATTGCTTTTTCGTATATTAACGGCACAAATCTCTAAAACGACCCCATGTATTCTAAGCTTTGCTGCCTGATCACCTGCATCGTCAGCGTGTTTATTTTTTCCTGTAACCGCAATTTCGTAAGTCTCGAATACACCAACGCCAAAGATGAAGTGGAACCGTTGGCTAACCTCGTATTCCGTTTCGACAAATCCCTCATCGCCGACTCCCTGATCAACCATTGGGACTCTACGGAATACATCAGCTTCGAACCCGCCATCCCCGGTAAATTTCGTTGGGAACACAATGATGAACTTATTTTTTCTCCCTCCGCTCCCCTGCAGCCTGCTACAAACTATAAGGCGAAGCTTCGCAGCGATATCCTTCAATACAGCAAGTACGACCGTTTCAGCAATGGCGAATTCGGATTTCATACCCCCGAACTGAAACTTGAAAATACCAACAGCCTCTGGGTCCTGCAGGATGAACATTCCAAATCCTTTGTGCCGCGGCTAGAACTTTATTTCAACTACCGCATCGATCCCTCACAACTAAAAGAAAAGCTGAAGCTGGAACTTGAAGGAAAACCGGTAAGCTATACCATTCAGACGCTTTCTCCTTCTACCGTGATCTCCCTGCAGCTGGCCGATTTTCCAACGGCCGACAAAGATTACCAGGTGAAGGCAACGCTCGACAGGGGCCTGCTGCCCGTAGGCGGTTCCATTGGCACGGCCGACATCAGAACGGCCAGCATTGCACTTCAGTCTCCCTTTGTTCTTAACATCAACGAAGTGGAAGCAAATCCCGATGGTACCGGCGGTACGATCAGCGTGGCGACCAGCCAGCTCATCGGAACAGCTGATCTTGCGTCTTATATAAAGCTTGACCCTGCCGTAAAATTTTCAACAGAGCTGACAGAAAACGGATTCCTTATCCGCAGCGAACAGTTCAATACAGAAAACTCTTATGTATTAACCATCAAAAAAGGCCTGAGGGGAGAGATCGGCGGAACGCTACATGAAGACTACACCAGCAACCTCGCTTTTGGTGCACTCGAACCCGGGGTTTCTTTCCAGAATTCGAAAGGAGTCTATCTCTCCGGAAAAGGCGAGAAAAATATAGAAGTTCGTATCACCAATGTGGAGAAGGTAAAGCTTGTCATCTCTAAAATTTATGAAAGCAATATCCTGACGGCCCAGCGCTACAGCTACTATCCGAAGGAAAAGGGCAACGGTGCGGACGAATATGAATACAATGATGGCAGCACATCCGATTATATCGCGGGCGACGTGATCTTCGAAAAGGAAATCGACACCCGCCTGCTTCCCCGCTATGGCAGCAGCCGTCTGCTGCACCTGGATATGGAAGACAGGCTTCCGGATTTCAAAGGCATCTATCATGTGATGATCCGCTCCACAAAAGATTATTGGGTAAGAGACAGCCGGCTGATATCTGTTTCTGATATCGGGATGATCGCCAAGGAAGGCCTTGCGGGTATTCATGTATTTGCCAATTCCATAAAATCAGCTGGGCCTTTAAAGGGTGTCAATATGCTGGCGTATGGTGCCAATAACCAGTTGCTCGGTTCGGCTTATACCGATGACCAGGGTGTCGCGGAGATAAAATATACACGCAGGGAATTTCAGGGTTTCAAACCTGCAATGATCCTTGCAAAAACAGCAGATGACTTTAACTACCTGCCTTTCGCTACGACGCGCATTAATACTTCCCGATTCGACGTGGGAGGAAAAACGATGAACAGTACTGGGCTCGACGCCTATATTTATGAGGAACGCGATATTTACCGGCCCGGAGAGAAAATAAATTATTCGGTTATCATTCGTGACTATGCCTGGAAATCTCCGGGCGAGATTCCCGTGAAGCTTAAATTTCTTCTTCCCAATGGAAAAGAATTCAAGTCGTTCAGAAAGAACCTGAATGAAGAGGGATCGCTGGACGGAAATATAGACCTGCCGCTGACGACCATTACGGGAACTTATCAGCTGGAAGTGTATACTTCGAATGAAGTCCTGCTGAATACACAGTCATTTCACGTGGAAGAATTCGTGCCTGACAGAATCAGGGTCAAGGCGACACTCAATAAGGATTCCTACGAACCCGGACAAACTGCTGAACTGAAAATTCAGGCCGATAACTTTTTCGGTCCGCCGGCTGCAGGAAGAAACTACGAATGTGAAATCCAGCTCAAGCAAAAAACCTTCACTTCAAAAAAATATGACAACTACGATTTCAGCCTGACCAACCAGAAAACTTTTACCGACAAAGTAACCCGTGAAGGCAAGACGGGAGAATCGGGCGAGGCTGTGGAGAAATTCCAGATCGAAAATATCTATCGCAATATCGGTTTGTTGCAGGCCGATTTTTACAGCACCGTGTTTGATGAAACGGGCAGGCCGGTCAGCCGACTGGCTACTGCCAGCATCTATACCCAACCGGTGTTTTTCGGCATTGCCGACGATGGCAACTGGTATTACCCGATGAACCAGACGGTAAAATTTCCGGTCATCGCCCTGAACCGCGATCAGGCAGTAACCGACGCCACTGCTGCTGTGTCGGTCATCCGGCACGACTACCGGACGGTGATCTCCAAGAGCGGCGACTATTTCCGCTATGAATCACAGAAGGATGATAAGCTGGTCAGCAGCGCCAACATCAGGGTGAGCGGAGAGCAGACGGCCTATTCATTTGTTCCGAGAACGGCTGGTGAATATGAGGTGAGGGTGGCGATACCCGGGTCGGACAGTTATGTCAGCAAATCCTTCTACAGCTTCGGCACATGGAGCACCAATTCTTCTTCTTTCGAAGTAAATAATGAAGGGCACGTGGATATCCAGCTGGATAAGTCGGGCTACTATAATGGCGAAACGGTGAAAGCCCTGTTCAAAGCACCTTTTGACGGCCGCATGCTTGTGACGATGGAGACGGAAAAAATGATCAGCTATCAGTATGTGCAGGTGGACAAGCGCACGGCATCTGCGGAATTCAAACTTACGGGCGAAACCGTTCCCAATGTGTACATCTGTGCGACACTGATCAAGCCGCATGACCTCTCTGAAATTCCCCTCACGGTGGCGCACGGATTTCAGAATATAACGGTGGAAGAAAAAAGCCGGAGGATTCCCGTACAGATCACTGCGCAAAGCAGCGTACGTTCCCATACCAAGCAGGAAGTGAAAGTCAAAGCTTCGCCGAACAGCCTCGTTACGCTGGCCGCGGTGGACAATGGCGTGCTGCAGGTATCTGATTTTAAGACGCCGTCACCTTACGAATATTTCTATGCCCGCCGTGCACTGGCTGTTACGGACTATGATCTCTATCCCCTCCTGCTTCCGGAGCTGAGGGCCAGGCTGAGCACCACAGGTGGCGACGGAGAAAGTGATATGGCGAAACGAACCAATCCCATGCCGGCCAAAAGAATCAAAATTCTTTCTTACTGGAGCGGCATCCGGAAAACCAACGGGGATGGCGAAGCGGTATTCCAGGTTGACATACCCCAGTTCTCCGGTGAACTCCGCCTGATGGCCGTGACGTACAAGAATGACCAGTTCGGGTCAGCGGAATCGAAGATGACGGTTGCCGATCCCCTCGTGCTCAGCACGGCATTGCCTAGATTCCTGAGTCCTTCAGACACCGTTACCATGCCCCTGACCATCACCAATACCACGGCGGCTCAAGCCAGCGGGAAAGCGGTGATCTCCACCGGCGGCGGACTGACGGCGACCGGTGCAAAAGAAATTCCCTACTCCATACCGCCCCACAGTGAAAAGCGTTTATACTTCACTGTAAGCGCTGCACCGGTGATCGGCACCGGTACCGTGCTGGTAAAACTCAATGGTAACAACGGCAGTTACAGCGATGAAAATGAAATCGGCATCCGTCCCGCGGCTTCACTGGAAAAAACGACGGGCAACGGAGTGATCAAATCAGGCAGTACGCAGACCATCGCGTTCAGCAACAGCGATTATATTCCTTCGAGCATCGGGCGGCAGCTTTCGCTTACCCGTTTTCCCGGTGCCTCGCTGGCTAAATACCTGAGCACGCTGCTGGAATATCCTTATGGTTGTTCGGAGCAGACAGTTTCCATCGCCTTTCCGCAATTGTATTTCGGCGACCTGGCGGACGCGCTCCATGTGCAACAGGGCAGCCGTTTCCTGGCCAATTACAATGTACAGGAAGCCATCAAAAAGATCCGCATACGGCAGCTCTACAACGGCGGCATCACGCTGTGGGACGGCGAAAAATCGCCGAACTGGTGGACGAGCATCTATGCTGCGCATTTCCTGATCGAGGCCAACAAGGCCGGCTTCGACGTTGACAAAAGCCTGCTGGAAACCCTGCTTGGTTATATTCAATCGTCGATGAAGGAGAGAAAGACGATCTCCTATTATTATAACGTGAACCAGGTGAAGAAGATAGTGCCGAAAGAAGTGATCTATGGCTTGTATGTCATGTCGCTTGCCGGCCGTCCGGACGCGTCCCTTATGAATTATTATAAAGCCAATCCGCAATTGCTGAGCCTTGATTCCAGATACCTGCTGGCCGCATCATTTGCGCTGGCCGGTGATAAGAAAAGCTTTACCCAGTTCCTGCCGGCTCGTTTTGATGGTGAGGTCGCTAATACAGAAACAGGGGGCAGTTTTTCATCCGATATCCGCGATGAAGCCATGGCGCTGGATGTGCTGGTGGATGCAGATCCTTCTAACCCTCAGATTCCGGAAATGGCCAGGCATGTTGCTGAGAAGCTGAAAATAAGGACATGGTATAATACTCAGGAGCTCGTGTTCGGATTTCTTTCCCTTGGCAAGATCGCCAGGCAGCAGGGTGTGTCGTCTGCAACGGCAGAGATCAGAATACAGGGTAAGAAGGTGGCAGATTTTAATGGTACGGACCTCACGCTGAAGTCGTCGCAGCTTAAGGCCGGCAATCCCGAGATCGTCGTCGGCGGCAGTGGAAATCTATACTACTACTGGGAGGAGGAAGGAATTTCTGCCGGAGGCACCATGAAAGAAACGGACAATTACCTGAAGGTCCGCAAAAGATTTTTTGACCGCAACGGAAGACCGCTCAGCGGGAACAGCTTTAAACAGAACCAGCTTATTATCGTACAACTTAGCCTGGAAAAAACCTTCAGCGACGAAGTGGACAATGTGGTGATCACCGACCTGCTGCCAGCGGGGTTCGAGATAGAAAATCCAAGAACTTCTGACATACCGGGGATGGACTGGATCAAGGATGGTGCTTCCCCCACAGCGATGGATGTGCGCGACGACCGGATCAATCTTTTTGTAAACGCGGAGGGAACACGACAGAATTATTACTATGCTGTAAGGGCTGTGTCACCGGGCGTTTATAAGATGGGGCCGGTGAGTGCCGATGCGATGTACAACGGAGAATATCATTCATATTCAGGAAGCGGTACGATCATCGTGACAGAGTAAGGGCAAGCTCCTTCAGCCTGTGCGAGCCGCATAATCATCGTGACAGAGAAAGCGCAAGTTCGTTCAGTATGTGCGAGTCGAATGATTATTTTGACAGCGTAAGCGCAAGCTCCTTCAGTTGTTTCTCATCGATCGTGGATGGCGCGTCGAGCATGACGTCACGGCCACTGTTGTTCTTCGGAAATGCGATGAAGTCACGGATGCTTTCGCTGCCGCCGAGAATGGCGCAGAGGCGGTCGAAGCCGAAGGCAATACCACCATGCGGCGGTGCGCCATATTCGAAAGCGCCGAGGAGAAAACCGAATTTGTGCAGGGCTTCTTCCCTGCTCATGCCCAGGGCATCGAACATCTTTTCCTGTAGTTCGCGCTGGAAGATCCGGATGGAGCCACCGCCAATCTCATTTCCGTTCAGCACCATATCATATGCATTGGCCTTGATACCGGCATAAGGATGTTCAAGGTATCTGGCTGCATCCTGAATGACGGGATCGTTGCCGATCATGATCTGTATCTGGTCGGGCTTGGGCGCGGTGAAAGGGTGATGCCGGGCTACCCAGCGGTTGTCTTCCTCACTGTATTCAAACAAGGGGAAGTCGAGCACCCAGAGAAGACGGAATTCATCTTTTTTTCTGAATCCCAGCCGTTCGCCCATTTCCAATCGTAAATCACTGATTGCCTTACGGGTTTTTTCTTCCCGTCCGGCCAGGATCAGCAGGGCGTCGCCTTTTTCTGCCTGCGCAAAAGCCGCTATTTTCCCAAGGCGTTCTTCGGAATAAAACTTATCTACGGAACTTTTAAAGGTCCCATCCTCATTGCAGCGGACATATACAAGCCCCTGCATTCCTATCTGCGGGCGTTTAACCCAGTCCGTGATCTCGTCGAATTGTTTACGCGTCCAGGCAGCGCCGCCGGGCACAGCGATCGCGAGCACGGTTTCGGCTTGTTCAAATACATTGAAACCTGCGCCGCTGATCAGTTCGTCAGACACCAGCTCACCATTTCTTTTTACCGGGGTCTTCAGGTTGGCGATGGTCATGCCAAAGCGGATGTCCGGTTTGTCGTTTCCATAGACCCACATGGCGTCTTCCCAGGTCATGCGCCTGACCGGATCGGTATAGTCGATGCCTTTGACTTCTTTAAAAATATGGCGGATCATGCCTTCGAACATTTGCAGGATATCGTTCTGTTCGATAAAGCTCATCTCACAATCGATCTGTGTGAATTCAGGCTGACGGTCGGCGCGCAGGTCTTCGTCGCGGAAACATTTTACGACCTGGTAGTACCGGTCATACCCGCTGACCATGAGCAGTTGCTTAAAAGTCTGCGGACTCTGCGGAAGTGCATAGAATTGTCCCTGGTTCATCCTGGAAGGAACTACAAAATCACGCGCGCCTTCGGGAGTTGATTTGATGAGAAAGGGCGTTTCAATATCCATGAACTGGTTCTGATGAAGGTAGTTCCTCGCCGCCCGGTTCACTGCATAGCGCAGCTCCAGGTTTCTCCTGACGGGGGTACGCCGCAGGTCGAGGTAACGGAATTTCATCCTCAGATCTTCGCCGCCATCGGTGTCGTCCTGAATCGTGAAGGGCGGGGTTACCGACTTGTTCAAAATGGTAATACTGCTCAATTTGATCTCAATTTCCCCCGTTGGGATTTGTGCGTTCCTGCTCGACCTTTCGGTAACGATACCCGCTGCCTGGATAACCCATTCCCGGCCAAGGGTATTGCTGCCCAGACTGGCTATAATGGCTTCGTCTAAAAGCAATTGGGTAACGCCATAGCGGTCCCGCAAATCAACAAACGTTATACTTCCGAATTTCCTAAGGGTTTGCACCCAGCCTGCGAGGGTTACTTCCCGGTTTACATCGGTAAGTCTTAATTCGCCGCAGGTATGAGATCTGAACATGGATTCAAGGATTAGCCGGCAAAGGTAGGGCAAGGAAGTTTAGGCAGAAAAGGATTAAAAATTATCTAAAATCAAAAGGGGGGCACTTTCAATTTTAAAAAATAGTATTTACCTTGTATCATCCGTACGATTCATCTCCTCATGATTAAACCCTTTCCGGTTAATTCCATCTTACCTTAAAACTATCCATCCATACCCTTGTAAGGCCACTGTTTTTTTGATCGGACTCAACCAGAAGCAATCAAAACGAAAAACGGACCTTATGGAATTCATCATTATTGTTGCCCTTGTAACCGCCGTATTAATCCTGCACAAGCCGATTAGTATTCTTTACCAAAAGCTCTACATCCGCCGGCAGCAGCAGAAGTTTACTGAAAACGAAACCTTCTACCACAGCATTGTTTCCAAATACATCCGCTATTATAACCGCCTCGGTCTCGAAGACCAGCGCAAATTCCTGTTCCGCACCTTTCTCTTCAGAAAATCACGCCGCTTTCACTATATCGAAGTAAGGGAAAGCGCGGAGATGCCGATCCTGATCAGCGCCGTCGCCATTCAGCTGACTTTCGGACTCGATAAATACATGCTGAATTATTTCAATGACATTTATGTGTTGAAGGATGACTATCACTATGGATTCTATTCCCGTCCTTTTATGGGCCATGTGGACCAGAGCGGCATCTATCTTTCCTGGGATAATTTCATCAAAGGCATTACGGGGCAGACGCCGAATTGCAATGTCGGGCTCCATGAAATGGGACATGCACTTGCCTATGTGACCTTCATCACAGAAACAGAAGAAGACAAGCACTTCAAAAAAGAGTTCAAGAATTTCTCCAAAGTAGCCAGACCCATTTTTGCAACCATGCAGGAAGGCCGCCGCAATCTTCTCGGTGAATATGCGGCTGTCAACTACCATGAGTTCTGGGCTGTTTCCGTAGAAACTTTTTTTGAAAACCCGGTATGCTTCAAGCACGACCTGCCCGAACTTTACCAGGCAATGCGAAACCTTCTCCGCCAGGATCCCCTGCAGCTGCGCAACAACAATTTGGGCACAGCCACCTTCCTGGTCAAAGAAACAGCGCTCCAGGATTAAGGTTTTAAAATTCTTTCAAAGCGACTAACGCTTACTTCCGCGTCCACCTTTCCTTTTCCGGCGATCTCATCTGCCAGCTGTGCTGCAAAAAACGGGGCCAGGGAACAACCTTTGGTTCCCATGCCGTTTAATATGCCAACAGAAGGGTAATGAGGGTGAAAGCCCACAAAGGGTCTTCGCTCGAGGGTGGCCGGACGAACCGCGGCAAAATGATCGAGGACCTTAAAGGGAATCTTCAGCGTTTTCTGAAGCCAGAGCTCCGCACCTTTCCTGAACTGTTCTGTAGGTTGGGAATCGTCGAAAGACCATTCATAGGACGAACCAAGCCAGAATATGTTTTTGCGGAAGGGAACCAGGCTCATTCCTTTTTTATATACCTCGCCGGGCGGCAGGTCCGGTATCTCCACGAGCAAGCCCTCGCCCTTATTGGGAGCGAAAGGAAGCCTGCCAAACCAGGATGATCCTGCTGAACCGGTACCATCACAAAACACAATATAACGGGAACGGGTATCCGTATATTCGACGCCGCCGGACTGGAACTTTAGATACTGCGGATCGAAAATTTCTTCCCGCAGTCGATCTGTTTTCTTTAGTTCGTATCTCCATTTCCCGAGTAGCAATTCAACATCCGTCAGCAGGCAGGGCCTGATGGCTCCCCATCCCAGATCGTAGCTGAACCATCTGTTATAAGCATTCGGATCCTTACTCTGAATAAGATATTGCGGGTCCTCCTCCCGGCTTTTCTGAAATGCCTGCTTCATTTGCACACTCGGGAAGAGATCTATTACGGAGGTGTTGCTTATGAGCTTTTCATTGAGTGTTTCTCCCATCTGCTGATAGGCCGATTCCGCGAAGGGCATGAGTTCTTCGATCCGCCAGGTCTTCACCCATCTTCGGCCCGTAACAGGGTTGATGAGGCCGGCTGATTTCAGTGAAGCGCCTCCCCTCTCCGGTTTGTCGATGACAAGGAAGGAAATACCTGCGCGGCTGAGCCACCAGCTTAACCAGGTTCCCGAAAGTCCCTGGCCGATGATTATAACTTCTGTTTCCTTCATTGATGTTCTAAAAAAGCCGCTTCGCCCGGCCGGGCATTCATTGCCCGTTCGCAGGTTTTCCCGATTCAACAGTAATTCTTTGTCCTCCGCTGTGCGCCGCGAATTCCGGTGCATACATGCATTGCAGCTCGCTCATCCCGCTGCTGTAATTACCGGCGGTAGTGACAAAAACAGCATATTCAACTGTATAGTTCCCTTTGGGAATGCGGTCAAAAAAGAAATTGGTGCTTGCATCTTTTGTAGACTGATAAAAGCCGAGTCCGCTCTGCCAGCGATAGCCGCTCAATACATCGGAGGGTTCGAGGCATGCTGCGCGGGTGTCTTTAAGGTGCACGTATTCCAGGTCACGGTCGGCGTGGATCAACATGCGTATCACAAGTTTGTCGCCAGCCTTCAATGGCTGTTTTGTGAGGATCTCCCTCGCGGCGGTTTTTTGTCCGGCGCGCTCTATGTAAAAAGTTTTTCCCACCGAAAGCCCGGTTGCCGCGGAGCTGATCCTGTCCATATTTTCGAAATACTGCCAGTACACCGCACCCCAGGAAGGTGGAGATGCTGCCCCGGGTTTCGTGATAACCTTCACTTCGATATTGCCCATGGCAGGACGGACTTCCGGACCGTCCACTTTCTCTTTGATATAACCGGTTCCGGCTTCTGCTTTCCCTGCGTTGCTGTTGAGATTGTATTCACCTACTTTAATCGAAACAGATTGAGTGGCTGTGAGCCAGTTACTGCCTTTCAGAAGCAGGGCATAGCAGGCGTCGGCGGTTGATTTCGTAGTGGGCCAGTTCCCCGTATGTTTTTGTTGAAGGAGCCAGAACTTCAGCTGGTCGATGGTTGCCGTGGAAGCATCCATTTCAGTAAACAGTTCGATGATGGCTGCCTGGGTTTCCACCGGAGATTCATTCCAGTAATAGCCGGGACGCACAGACTTCCAGTACATGCCGAGTTCTGCGGAGACTGTTGCATTTTCCATCAGTGAGGACTGAATATCTTTGGCAGTCTGCCTGTCGTTTGTGCGCCACAGGTATTCCGCGATCATGACCCTTTCGTATGCCGGTTGTTTAGTCCAGTTTGCAACCGCCAGTCTCCGGTAATATAATATCGCCTCATCGAGCGCTGCGGATTTTCTTCTTTCAGGAAAAAAACTCTGTGTGTAGAGGTAGTGGATTTGCAGGGCACTAATGCCATGATTACTGCTCACTCTTTCCAATGTGAAATCCCTCATGATTTGCCGGTCAAGCCAGGCAAGGGCCGAATCCCGGATGCCCTGAATGGATTTGTCCGGGTCTGCCGGCATGGCCTGCAGCTTCGTGAGTTTGCCGAAGCCTGCCACGATGCACTGTGTGATATAGCGGTCCGTGCTTCCGCCGGCAAACCAGGGGAATCCCCCGTCTCTAAACTGAAGGTTCTTCAGTTTTCCAATTGCATTTTGAAGGGACAGACGTGTCGCCGAATCGTCAAACAACAGAGCCATATTCTTTTTCTGAACAGATTCCTTTTCAGCATCGGTCACCCAGGGTGTTTCCTGGAGAAGAATAGATTTAAGGTCCTGGTTTTTTTGCAGTGGACTTGTCAGCGCGTTTGTATCCTGTTTCCAGGTAGAAAAGATCTTTTGAATTTCCGGAGATTGCTTTACGATCTGTGAAGCCAGGGCATTGGCATAAAACCGCTCGAAAACCTGCTCTGCACATTCGTGCGGAAACTCCATGAGATAGGGCAGGGATTTTACAGCGTACCATGCCGGGTTGGTCGAATATTCGACCGTCAGTGCATGATTCACCAGGGAAGTGGCAGTAGCCGAATTCAGCAGCTTGTCGAAATGAAAGTTTCTGACCGAATCTCCATTCATCACTAAAGGCATAGATTCAGTTACAAGCGAGCGGTTACTCAGCACCGGCACAATGGCTTCTTCTCCGTCACTGAAAGAGATGGCTCCCGGATTTGTTTTGGCGACAACCCGGTAGAGCAGTGGCTCATCAAAACCGGTTGGCACTGAGACATTGAAAAAAATTGTCTGCGACTGCGAAGCGGATACGCTGAATGTTTTTGTGGATTGACTATTGCCGACAAGGCTGTCCGCGCTCTTTAGTCCGGAGGTGGTTTCCCAGTGAATTTCCACCTGACCCGACAAAGACTTTTCAGAGAGGTTGACAACACGAACCGGCACTATAAGGAAATCGCCCTGCCGGAAGAACCGGGGCATGTTTGTCTGTACCATCAGATTTTTCTGCGTGACAATCTCTTTTTCCGAATAGACGTAGTCGAGACTGATGCTGTTAGCCAGCGTCATCCATTTCCAGCGCGTCATGGCTTCGGGCACGGTGAAGCTGATCTCGACATTTCCTGCTGCATCCGTATGCAGTTCCGGTTCGAAAAAAGCGGTTTCGCGGAAATCCCTTCTGATAACAACGGGCGGAGTTTTTGCAGATGGCGGAGCTGATACAATTGAGTCCGATTTATTCCCGGCCTGCGTTACAACTCCTATAGTCACTTTTCTTCCTTTTTCTTTGGCATATGCACTAGCTACTAAGCCATCTGATTCTGCAGGAGCATTAAAAAAGGCCGCCTGCTGGCGTTTGAATTGCCGGTCTTCTTCAATATCCCGCAATGCTGAGGCTGTCAGTAAGATATCATACTCCGGCAGAGTGCTCTCGGGCGCGCCTCTTGTCATTACATGAATTTCGGATCCCATGCGGAAAGGTTCGCCTCCCCAGGAGTTATCGATGGATATGGAAGGATAAAAGTCCGGAATATTCCATGATTGATTTTTGAACTGATCGAGCGATGCATCATACATGGAAGACAACACTTCGACAGTCGTCTTTTCTTTTTTAAATCCAGTGATTTTTATTTTCCATGACTCTTTCTCTCCAGGTTCTGTTTTGTTTTTCCAGGTCTCATAGGAAATTTGCAGCCGCTGGTTCGACCATGGCACATATACCAGATGACTGCTGTTATAATTTCGATTGTCGGCCACGAAAACATCGGTGACAACTACATTTCCACGATCGGCTGCCCGGATATTCAAAAATGTACTGTGAATTCCCCTGTTCCACTTAAAAAAAGAAAAAGCCGGTCCAACGTTCCTCAAATTTCTTCGGGTGCGGACTACAAATATTTTTTGCATTCCCGAGCCTGTCTGGATTTCCACGGAATCTCCGGTTTTCGCTGTGAGGTATTCCGATACAACTTCATTGTATCGCGGATAAACCGGTCCCTGGCCATTCCTGGTTATCTCAACATATCGTTCTCCCCGTATCAGGCTGCCATCCTGGTCTCGGGCTGAAAATTCGAACACATACCAACCCGGGATAACTGAATCCTTTGTTTGAAGATCAAGTGCGAAATAACCATCCTCACTAGTGCTGTCGGTCCTGCTCCAGACCCGTTTAACTTTTTCCCAGCTTGCGACGTCCGTTTCGTTGTCGTATTCGTCATGGGGAAAGAATCGCAGATATTCTTCTTTGGTAAATATGAACTGATCAGGTCGCTGCCAGTACCGCTGACGTATCAGCCTGTCCGGCAATTTCAACTTGTATAGAGAAACCGTAAGATTTTCTTTAAGGAAAAACCCATTGAGGTTGCGGGTCATTACTGGTATTTTCTTCAGACTGTCTCCAGCCATCCTGGATTCGCGGGGAAGAGTTGAATAAATTTCGAAACTCATGAGTCCGACAGAGACCTGCTGGCTGCCACTTCTCGTTTCCCCATTTGCATCGGTTATGACAGTTTCAATACGATATTGATATTTTATTTCACGTGAAGTTCTAAGGCCGTTTTCTTCAGACGCAAGGAAGCGAAACCGAAATTTTCCCTCGCTATCCGTATACCCTGTCCCATGTCCGACTTCTTTTTCTCTTCGATATGGTTTGTATTGGCGTGCATAGTAAGGCATATCTAAACTCCGGTAAATTCGATAAGACAATTGGGCGCCGGCAATGGCATTGCCCGCATAGGCCCGCGCGATTCCACTGATGGAAATCGAATCTCCGAACCGGTATGATCCCTTAAGGGAATCAAATGCAATGTCAAAACGGGGGCGTTTATATTCCTCAACGGAAAAAGAAACGTCATCATCAGTTTTTGAATCGTCCAGGCTGAACTCGCCATTCAATCCGTTTTTCGGCAGATTAAACGATCCATGTACGGAACCATAGGCATTGGCAGTCACCGCCAGGCTGTCGATATGCTTTCCATTGGCATCATTCAGGAAAATAGTGAGTTTCTGTCCCGCTGCAGGTTTGAATTTTTTAGTCTTATAGTCGCGTGTGATCAAAAGTCCCTTAAAAAATACCGTCTGTCCGGGCCGGTAAATCGAACGATCGGTATATAGATAATTCATGAGATGATTTTTTTCATATTTTTCGTGACCGCTCTGGTCATCTTCATTGTCCTGGTTCGAATACGGGGCTATATATTGTCTCGATTCATAAAAATCGTCTCCGCGGTAATAGGTCAACTCCAGCGTATGATTCTCGTCCGTCGGACTGAGTCTGAAATGGCCATTTCTGTCCGGGGTATAGTATTTAATCAGTGTGGGCACTTTCTTATTCCACGACCGGTATACGGCTTTGACCTTTGTATCTGTCAGGGGTTGACCAGAAGTTCTGTCTAACGCAAAGAAATCCCTCTCATACCTCAATTCTGAAATGGCGCTTACAAAAAATGTATTTAGTGCAATCAATGCAGTGTCGCGAAACAGACTGTCTGTGCTGGTAAGGAGTATATAGTACCCGGGCCTAAGTGCCTCTCCCTTCATTTCAGTTCGGTGGGTTTGATAATCTCCTGTTGGTGGAAGTTGCTGAAGAAATGAGTGATCAAATTGCCTGAAGCCCATCTTCTTCCAGAATTGTGGATCATCCCGGCTGGTTTCGAAGGCTGTCATTTGACTTTCGGTGAGACGAATCATTCTGCCGAATAGCCTTTGAATGTTTCCGTATTCTACCATTAATCTAAAAGGCAACCCCGGCACATTCGTATGCTCGGATTCTATAGAAAGATGCGGCGCTTCAATTCTTCGCAAAAGTCCGGCACATAGTTCTTTCCCTGCACTCGAATCGGGATGCGCAATGGCAGTCCGGCAGATCTCAACCGCTTTCAGATAGTCGAACCGGTGGGTTGTATCTCCATAAGGTGCATAGGTGTCAGCCTGATCCGCCCACCACTGTGCCAGGAGATATCTTGCCCGGGAAACGACGGCCAGCGAGGAAAACTGGCTGATAATCCTATTAAGCCCTAAGAGATAGAGCGAATCTTTTTCAGGAAGCGTACTCACTTCTCTCGCAAATTCAATGCGGTGAATATCCGCATCGATCCAGGCGTCCTGGTTTTTATCCTTGGCGTGAAATCGGAGGATCTGCTGATATAAGATCAGGGCTACTGTTTCATTTGAACCGGTATCCGGTTGCGGAAACCTATAGTGCATGAAGAATATGCCTGCGGAAAACAGGTTGCTGTCTTTCTTCCATGGAATGCTATCCGAAATGTCGGCCCCGGAAAATCCCGGATCATCATTCTGGAAAAAATCAACCGCTCTCCAGGCCAGCAAGTCATAGAGCGAGGGTCTGTAAGATGATTGTCCGCGGATAATCACCGCCTGAAATGAATCGACCGGTATGCGCAACAGGAGTTCAGGATTGCTTAATGAGGAAAGATAGAGCGCACGGGTCTTTTCACCAATGCGTTTAAGATCCCAGGGACCGGAATCCTTTGAGCTGTCAATTACCGGTCGCGTATTGTTCAGGATATAACGCCTCTTATATAGTTCTTCCGCCTCCACACTTTTTAACAGGGACGCTACGGCAGGTGGCGCCACGGAAATTTCCTTTTCGATTTCGGTTATGCTGTTCCATGGATTCTCTTTTCTGTCCGCTGACAGGTATAGTCTGTAGATGGCTGCTCTTACCCACTGCGCTTCCACCCTGTCCGATTTTGCATGGGAATAAATCCGGTTAACTTCTTTGAGTGCAGATTGCGGAAGGTCTTTTTTCTCCAGCAATGAATCAACGGTTTTCCATGCCTGTACATAATTGAAACCCGACTGCGCGAAAAGACTTTGATAACCTGCAAGGGTAAGCGGTAAAATTAAAAGTAATCGTAGGTTCATTTTGAAGGTTGACAGTTGACGGTTGACGGTTGACGGATTATGTTCGACTGTTGACGGTTGCAGATGACAGTTGACGGATGTCGAAACAAGATCGTGCATTTCGATAAACGATTTACGATATACGCTTAACGGCTAACGGCCAACGGTCACCGGCTAACGGCCAACGACCAACGACCAACGATATATCTGATTCAAGATCTTCTCTTTTTCACACCCTTTAACTAAGTTATAACGATATGTGATTAATCCAACTCTCTTTTCACCCTTCTGATACATAAAGACATTAACTCACTAAAAAATGCTTTATGAAAACCAGAATTCCTTTTCTGATCGCCGCAGGACTTTTTCTCTCCACGATTTCAAAAGCCCAGTTTGCGCCGGCCTGCAACGACAGCCGGGTAGTCTTCCAGGCCGGTGTATCTGTCGGATTTCCGCCCGCACCCGTATATCATGACAATAGGAATTGGAACAGGGATGATGACAACCGCGGCTATTATGACAACCGCGGCTACTATAATAACCGGAAGGCCGAATACCGCGACAAACACTATTGGAAAATGGATGAATACGAACGTTTTTGCTACGACCATCCCGCTTACCGGGTCAGCCGTCGCGACTTCTACAGAAACCGCGACTTTCACTACCGTCGTTGTGCTGAACCCAGAGCGGTTGTGGTTTACCGTTACTAAGTAATAACCAGCCCCGTCACATCACTGCCCTG